>JAABUN010003499.1_pt1 | contig 24120 bp, 21 predicted proteins | sample 5559311 | NCBI WGS metagenome assembly JAABUN01 (sample SAMN10711877, study PRJNA513370) | rock metagenome | isolation source: Antarctica rocks | place: Antarctica: Victoria Land, Siegfried Peak sud
GATCCGGGCATGCACCTCCGCCAAGCCCGCCGCCCACGCCTCGACCTCCGCCACATCTACCTCATCAGTCACACAAGCAACATGCCGATGAATTTCAGTCTCACACAGACGACACGCAGACAGCGTCCAAAATAACTACGGCTGTAGTACTAGAGGCCAGACGTTGGCGCCAACCCGTCGCCCGAGAGCCAAAAAGCTCAAGGTCCCCTTCGGGCGACCCCTTCTGGTTGGAGGACGTCCACATGGGCTGCGCGGAGTGTTTCCATCCTCCTTTCACGGTACCTTGCGGGTCGGTGCGAGGATCAACCAAGCCTGAGCCTGCGGCCCGCGGACGCGTTTGCGCCTCACCGATTTAGCTTCAGAGTCCTGAGTCCCCCAAGGGGTGACGTCGATTAGATTGCAACAATGGCTACGTTGACGTGCGTCGGTGACACTCCGGAGGCCCGGGACGGCAGGCGGGTCGGTGAGTGCCTGTTATGGGAGTCGTCTCTGGCCTCCATCGCGCAGGTCCACCCTGGCTGGTCTTTACGCGTAGTGGTCGATGTGGGCTACCTTTCCGGAGGCGCCTACCGGTGTGCCGCCGAGTTCAACCCGCACATCCTAATTCTGACTCACTCCGACCTCGACCACATAGGCGGGGCGCTGGCGTTCCTAAAAGCGACGTCCCTCCGGGGCGCCACAGCCAGACTTCGGGAGGTGTGGCTACCATACGAATGGGTTCTACTGCAACGAGCCATCGAGGCCACAAATCCCACAGCCGCCACTTCGAACGCGTCATCAGGCCGGGAATTTGGCTCGCCTTTCCTGCAATCCGAGGAATTGCTGGCGGCCGTCCATGGGCATCACGAAGGGATGCCGCTCGGCCAATGTGAACCGCTCACTTTCTCAGCCTCCGTCCTTGGCGACGGGCGACATCGAGGTGTCAAGGTCACCAGCGAGCATCAGTCAGCGACCGGCGACCTGGCTACAATGCTCACCCGACAGGCAACAGAAATCGCGACCGTCATAGAAGGCGAACGGAACCGCTCAAGCGTCGCCGGGGCGCCGAGTTGGGCCGAACCGCGTGACAGCAGTCAGGCCGCGGAGGATGTCATCCGCAAGGCCAAAAGACTGATGGGTATCCTCGATCAGGCTCACAAGCTTGGGGTCATCGTTAGGACATTCTCTGTCGACGGTATCCAAGTCAAACCGACGTGGTCGTACGCCGGTTTTGGCGGCGCGCTCACTATCGCCAACGCAGTCGAGGTTGAAGTGTCCAGCACGCTTCGGGTCAGCCACGTTCCAGAGGCGATTCTTCTGCTCACCCGGCTGACTGTGCAGAACCGCCGGGCTTTGATGCCCTTCCTATGGGAGACCTGTAGCGGCCGACTGTTGAAGGGGCCCAACCGCGGACAAGCTCCGGACGAGTGGGTGATTGCCTTCGAGAACGGCGCAGATTCCCCTAACCCGTGGGGGGTACTGGTCGCGAGCGACAGCGCCGGCGAACCGGCGGGCGTGCCCTCCCGCCGGACGCTAGGAGGCGGACGGACCGTCGGCAAGCACAAGACAGCGCCAGTGAGCGGACTGCCGTGGTCAGCTGTCGCGGCCATGACAGCCCCGCACCACGGATCAGCAACCCAAGATTACGAGCCAATATGGCGCGAGCTTGTCCAATACATGGAGGCTACCGGTCGGCCGATCCCGGTAGTCCGCGTTGGCGGATCGCCGCACCAAGCAACGGCCCCCACCTTTCTGCAACTGGTCTCGTCCTTGCGCGGCTGTACGGAGTGCCGACACCTTGGCAAGGCGCGGCAGCGGACAGTGACCATCAGCATTACCGGCGGCAAAGCCATTATCAAACCGCCCTGCGGGCGTTAGCGACAACTGCCCGGACCAGACGGACCATCGCTTCTATAGGCAATGCGACGTCACAGACGTCACGGCCTCATCGCGCTGGGCTTAAGGCGCGCGAGCTGCTGAACAGTTCCATGCGATCGATCCTCGGGCAGCTGCCGCTGCCGGCCAGATGTCGCACCGCTCCAAGAGCCGGGCGTTTGTGGACACCCTCTGAAGCGAGGTGATCGTGCCATGGGCGGGTGCCGCCGGATCGAGACACACGACACCCCTTCCGGCCCGAGCCGGCGTTTGAACGCGCGACGAGGCGTCCTGTCATGCCGCTCAAGGCGTGCGGCACGCGCGCTACCGCCACGCGAACGGTGACGAAGCCTCGCGTGAGGACCTGGGCATGATGGTCACATGATCACGGTCTACTTCGACGGGGACCAGACCCTCTGGGACTTTCAGGCGTTGATGCGGCGTTCGCTCTCAGCGACGATCGAGGAGCTCCGTTCACACGTCCCCGGGGTCAGTGGCGACCTAACCGTCGATGCGTTTGTTGCGGACCGCGCCGAGGTCGCCGAAGCACTTCGCGGTCTCACGTGGAACCTCGAAGAAATTCGTCTTGAGGCCTTCCGAGCCAGCCTTCGACGTCTCGGACTGGCCAACGACTCGCTCGCCCAGCACCTCAACGGGTTCTACCTAGCGCGCCGGTTCGCGGGGGTTGATCTCTATGACGACGTCATCCCAACGCTGCGGGCACTGGCTGGGCGCTGCCAAGTCGGGTTGCTTTCGAACGGCAACTCGTATCCAGATGGCGTCGGACTCGAGAACTACTTTGCAGACCACCGTGTTCTCACAGGCCGTTGGCGTCGAGAAACCGGACCGACGCATCTTCGCTGCGGCCGAGAAAGCGCTTCCGGGACATCGCTACGTCATGGTCGGTGACTCACTCACGAACGATGTTGCCGGCGCCCAGGGCGCAGGATGGACTGGTATCTGGCTCAACCGCGACCACGCCACGCACGCCGATGAGATCGAGCCGGAGCTGACCGTGACCAGCCTTGACCAGCTGGTCCCATGGATCGCCACCATCCGTTAGCAACGACCGGATAGGCCGCTGTCGGGACGCTTTTCTATGCCGCTGGGACGCCAAGCCGCCAAGCGCACCAGGAGGACGTTCGCTACGCCAGACCAAAACTCTTTCACATGTTCGTGTGCCGCGTGGAGGGCGGCTACTGACGTCTATTGTCTGGGACGTCGGCCCATCATCATGAATCGTCGCTGGGTGAAGACCAAGTCGGTCGGCGTCAGCTTCAGATGCACCTCGCTGTACCGGTCCACCGAGAAGTCGTCCGGGACCTGCCACGGCACCACCCGCACGTAGGACACGAACGAGGCTACGTCGGGGAATCGCATCGTCCCGGACCAGTCGTCACTCTCGTCGACGATGAACCCGGCTTCTTCGGCCTCGGCGTGCAAACGCTGCAGCGTGATGTGCGGGTAAGAGGCGGACCCTCCGAACAGCGCCTGCGACTGCGCGAAGTCGCGGCCGTCGACCTGCTGGGTGAGGAACACCCCGCCAGGTCTCAGCACCCGAAAGACCTCAGTGGTCACAAACGACTCGTGACGGTTCAGCACGACGTCGAAGCGTCCGTCGCTGAAGGGCATCCGCAGGTCGTTCTCGGAGTCGTAGGGCACCACCTCGACCCCGAATGGCGCTAAGGCCGTCTTGGCCACCGGGATGTTCGACGGCCAGCCTTCAGTCGCGACAGTGTCATCGGGAACCGCGTCACGCAGGGTGGACAACATCTCACCGCCGCCCGTGCCCATGTCGAGTGCCGAAGTCGCTCCCGCCAGTGCACGGCGGGCGAGGACCTCGTACGACCAGGGTGGTTCGCCGTCAACAACCGCATCGATTGTCGAGAAGTCCCAGCCACTCGTGGGCTCGGCGTATGCGGCACGCCATCGACTGAGGAGCTTGTCCCGATCCATAGCGTGATCATCGCAGCGGAGCCCCACGACTCCTGAGCCCATGGCGCCGGAGGCAGCTGGAGGTCCTCGCGCTTCTTGTTCTCGATTACATGCCCAAAGGCCTCATGCTCCCCGTGTGGTCGTGTGTTCGTTCAGCAACGATGCGTCCTGCTTTGCCGCGTGGAGGGCGGCTACGCTCGCCCGACTTTGCCGCAGGTCGCGCTTTGTCGCAGGTGCGTCACACCGCCGCGAAGGCAGCAATGCTCCTGCTCCTTTCATGTCGGCAGCAGTGCCCTCAGACCGCGGATCTAGCGGTCCCTCATCGAGGACCGGAATCTCGACCAACTGCTTCGGGCCGCGAACACCCCCTGTTGCGGGCGAGCGAGCGCAGGGACGCTGCGCGCTGCCGGGAACCCAATCGCACGCATGGTCAGGTCGATCGCCGCCGCCACAAAGGAGACGGTGTTCATTCCTCGTTGCTCCGTGGTGGCGCCACGCATTCGGTGGAGCTGGTCCGACGCTCTGGTCCGGGGATTCGTGCCTGCTCGTGAGGCCCGCAACGGTACCTCGCGAGCACGTGACGCGGCGATCGGCCACGATCAACGACCTCAAATGGTGCGTGCTGCCGGGGATTAGGTGAAGGCCAGCGTGATGCGTGAGGATCGCTTTCATGGCGAAGCACACCACGGTGACGGTGACCGATGACCTGGACGGTTCGGCGAACGCGAAGGAGGTCACCTTCAGCCTCAACGGGCAGTCGTGGAGCATCGACCTGAGCGCCAAGAACCGGTCCGCTCTGGAGAAAGCGCTGAAGCCGTACATCGCCAAGGCGACCAAACAGGGACGCCCCCGTCCCTCCTCCTCAGCGAAGAAGACGACCAGGCGAGCATCTCGCACGGACCTTGCGGCGGTGCGTGACTGGGCCAAGAGCAACGGTCACCAGGTCAGCGACCGCGGCCGGGTCAGCGCCACCGTGCAGCAGGCCTACGACGCCGCGCATTAGCCAGGCTGCTGGCCAGGATCGCGGCCAGGATCGGGGCCTCACCCGTTCGGATCGTCTCGCCCGCTGGCGGCCCATTTGCGGACGCCCAGCCAGAGCGGGCGCCCTACGATGAGAACGCACCACGGCTGAACCCGCGACCTCGCGGCCGCCCCGGGAAGGGCGTCCACCGGCACCGCTGCAAAGGTGGAGTCGGCGTTGAACACCGCGAGCCCCAATAATGTTCATGCACACATATGGCAGGCGTGTTGGGGTCGCGGGTGGGCCTGGCGCGCGGGTTCGTGTCTACCCTGCCGGGGTGTCCCAGGTGACTGCGGCGGAGGAGTCGCTGACGTTCCGGGACCTGTGCACGATCCTGCAGGTCTCCCGGCCGGTCTTGCAGGGGCTCACCACTCCAGCGACCTGCCGGCGGTTCAGCTCAGCCGGCGCGGTGGGTGGAGAGTTGCTCAGTCCGTGTTCGACGCTTGGGTCGGCTACCAGCACGCGTCTACCCGAGCGTAGATCTGGGCGAACCCAGCCCCGCCGCAGGGATGTGGGACCGCACCACCGGCGGCGGGCCGGTTAGCTGTGGTCGCCGAGGGCGTCCCGGTGAAGGGCCTGAATGGCCAGTTGGGTGTGCAGCAGCGCCCCGTCTGGAAGCACGGATTCGTTGAACTGGACGCGGGGGCTGTGGTTGTCCGGCACGGAGGCTTCGTCGCTGATGCGCGCACCCAGCATGAGGTAGCTTCCGGGCACTTCGGCGATGACGCGGGAGAAGTCTTCGGCTCCCGGCTGGGGTGAGGGCATCAGCGTGAAGCGTTCGTCGCCGAAGGTGGACTCCACGACTGAGGCTACGAAGGTGGCGTGCTGGTCGTGGTTGATGGTGGGTGGGTACTCTCGTCGGAAGGTCGCTTCGACCTTGACGTCGTAGGCCGCGCCGATGTGCCGGCACACCCGCATAAGTTCTGGTTCGACACGGTCTTGCGCGTCAGCGGAGAAGGTTCGGACGGTCGCTTCGAAGGTGGCGGTGTCGGGGATGATGGTGCGAGCGGTGCCCGCCTGAAACTTGCCAGGGGTCACGACGACGGGGTCGAAGATGTCGAAACGCCGAGTGATCATGGTTTGCAGTGCGATCAGAATCTGGGCGGCCACGGTGTCTTTGGCCAGATGTGGCGCGGAGCCGTGACCGCCCGCGCCGTACACGGTCACGGTCAACGCTGCGCTGGCGGCCATGAAAGTGCCCGGCCGGGTGGTGAATGTGCCGGCGGCGATTCCGGCCATGACGTGCATGCCATACGCCGAGGTGGCCCGTTGGCCTGACGCGTCGAGGACCCCTTCGGCGATCATGTGTCCGGCTCCGTCGAAGCCTTCTTCCCCGGGCTGGAACATAAACACCACGTCACCCTGAAGCGCGTCACGGTGTGCGACCAACAGCTGGGCGGCTCCGACGAGCATCGCGGTGTGCAGGTCGTGTCCACACGCGTGCATCGCGTTAGGTTCTTGGCTGCTGTAGTCGAGCGCGGTCTGCTCCGCTAAGGGCAAGGCGTCCATGTCTCCGCGCAACAGGACTGTGGGGCCGCCGGGCTTGCCGCGTAGCACGGCGGTCACTGACGTGGTCGACGTTCCCTGCGTGATCTCGAGGTCGAGCCCGTCGAGAGCGTCCAGCACGATTTGCTGGGTCTTCGGCAGGTGTAGTCCGACTTCTGGGTGCTGGTGGAGTCGACGTCGCAGGGCAACGAGGTCGGGGGCTAGCGCGTGCGCGTCATCGCGCAGAGCATCGAGGGACATGCACTCTCCTGGTCAGGGTGGTTGGTGCGACGGGGTTGTTGTCGGCCCCGTCGTCGGTGGTCAGCGTGGGTGGGGCGTGGGCGTGGGCGAGGTCAGGTTGGCCAGGCGACGGTGACGCCGCCGTCGACGGTGAGTGCTTCGCCGGTGATGTATCGGGCCGCGTCGGAGAGTAAGAACTTGACGACGTCGGCGACGTCGTCGGGGCGGCCGGCCCGGCCGAGGGGGATGCGGGCGACGGCGGCTGCCAATCCCTCGGGGCCACCGGAGTTGACGGGGTCGAGGGATTGCGGGGATTCGATGACGCCGGGTAGCACGGCGTTGATCCGGAGGTGGGATTGCGCGAGTTCGAGGGCGGCGGTGCGCACGAACCCGACGACGCCTGCTTTGGCGGCGGTGTACGCACTGTTTCCGGCCCATCCGGTGACGCCGCCAGCGATGCTGGAGATGCAGACGGCGGCGCCGCCGGGGGTCAGGCAGGGTGCGGCGGCGCGGACCGTGCGCATGACGCCGGTGAGGTCGACGTCGAGCACGTGATGCCAGAGGTCGTCGGTCAGTGCGGGCAGGTCGGCCCGGCGTACCACGCCGGCGTTGGCGACGACGCCGGTTAACGGGCCAAGCTCGTCGACGGCCCGGCGGCAGGCCTGCTCTAGTTGCGTGGTGTCGCGGACGTCGGCGTTCACAACGAGTCCGGTTCCACCGGCGGCCCTGACGGCGGCCATGGTTTCCTCGGGGTTGTGCGGGTCTCCCAGGAAGGTGCCGATGGCGACCTGGGTGCCTTGGCTGGCCAACGAGAGGGCGACTGCTTGGCCGATGCCGCTGCTGGCGCCCGTGACGAGGACGACGTCGTTCACTGCATCACGTCGCCGGAGTTGGGGCCGAGGGTCTGCCCGAGGTACAGGTTGCCGTCGGGTTCGCTGGCGAGGAGCACGGCGCTGGGTGCGACTTCGTCGGGCATCCCGAACCGCTTGAGCGGCAGGCCGGCCTTGAGCGTTTCGACCCATGAGTCGGAAAGGCTGCCGCCCAGCGGGGTGTCGATGGGGCCGGGGGCGATGCAGTTGGCGGTGACTCCGGTTCCTCCGACTTCGCGAGCCAGGGATTTGGTAAAGCCGATCACGCCCGCCTTCGAGGCGGCGTAGTGCGCCAGTCCGGGTCCCCCTCGCTGGCCCACTTGGGAGGCGATGTTGATGATCCGGCCGAACCCGCGCTCAGTCATCTCGGGCAGGGCGGCGCGACTGCACAGAAACACGCTGCGCAGGTTGACGGCGATCATCTGGTCCCACAGCGCGGTGGGCATCGTCGCTATCCGCTCCTCGGTGAGGATGCCGGCATTGTTGACGAGGATGTCGATGGGGCCGAGTGCCGCTCGTGCGGCCTCGAACATGGCCGCGACGCTGTCCTCCTGGGACACGTCGGTCTGCACCGCGACGGCTGCCGGGCCAAGGTCAGCGCAGCGGGCCACGACGGCGTCCATCGCGGGACCGGTGCTCAGGTCCGCCAGGCAGACCCGGGCTCCTTCGGCGGCGTAGGCGACGGCGATGGCGGCCCCGATCCCGCTGGCGGCTCCGGTGACCAGTGCGGTGCGACCGGCCAGCCGGCCGCGCCCGGTGGGCTGACCGGCGCTCATGCGTGGTCCGTTCCGATGCTGAAGATGCGCGCCGCGTTGCCGGCCAACATCAGCGTCTTCGCTTCGTCGGGGACATGCGCCAGGGTCACGCGGCGCATCTCGTAGGCGGGGCTCATCGCGGGTGCGGCGCTGGCGAACATGATCCGGTTGGCCCCGTAGGTGGAGACGACGAGCGAGATCCAGTCATCTCGGTACACCCCGCTGGTGTGGACGTATACGTGGTCGTGGTCCAGCGCGAGACCGGCGTCCGTCTGGGACATGCCGGAGATGTTGAACTGGCCGCCGTTGGTGAGTACGACCGGCACCTCGGCGCACCAGCTTGCGAACTGGGTGATCTGGACGGGCTCGGAGAAGCACTGGTAGCCAGTGGCGATGACGATGGGCAGGGCGAGCTCGACGGCCCGCTCGGCGATTGGACGCACGAAGGGGGCGTTGATGCGGAAGTGCTCTTCCAGCGGATGCAGGAACACCCCCCGAGCGCCCTGCGCCGCAGCGTCCTTCAAGTGGGTGAGGGCGTCCGCTTCCCACGGGTCGATGCGCGCGAGGGAGACCAGCCGTCCCTGGGCTTGCTCGGCTGCGTGCGCGACGTCCGCGTTCGCGCGCGGGACGTCGTGCTGGGCGAGGTGGACCGGGGCGACAATGGCGGTCTTGATGTCATGCTGGTCCATCGCGGCCATCAGCTGGGGGGCGGTCAAGGCGGTCCCGAAGCGGGACTCGCCGAGGTAGGCCAGCGCATCGATCGTCATGCCGTCACTCCCAGCAGCGCCGCAGCGTTGGTCCCCAGCACCTTGGCCGTGTCGGCTTCGGTGAGACCGGCGATCCTGACCTTCTCCCGTTCAAGCACCGGTGAACTCACCGGCCCGTCGCTGCCGAAGATCACCCGGTCGGGTCCGATCCGTTCGACGGCCTTACGGATTTTGTCGGGGTAGGGCATCGCTGAGGTCTCCAAAACGATGTTGGGGCGGCGCTCGGCCACCTCGATCGCCTCGTCGACGTGGAAGTAGCCCCCCATATGCCCCAGGATGATGATCGAGTCCGGACACGCGACGGCAGCACTCTCAATGGATAACGGGGTCGTCATCGGCTCATCGCCGCAGTGAAACAGCGTGGGCACCCCCAGCTCGCCGGCCCGCCGGATGAGGTCGACCGTCTCGCTGCCGGACGGGTGAGCCAACGAGGACACGGGATGCAACTTCAGCCCTTTAAAGCCGTGGGTGTTGACGGCCTGGTCCAGGAGCGCACGGGCCTCGTCGCGGTACCAGGGGTGCAGCCGAACGAACCCGTACAGGCGCCCCGGATACGCGGCGCACGCGTCAGCGATCAGTTCCAACGCGTGGGGATTGATCCCCCCGGGCAGGTCCACGATCGTCATAGCGGCCGCGGCGTCCACGCCGGCCTCATCCATCTTCTCGATGCACTCCGCGGCCGACATCCGCCATCCCAGCGCGGGCACATCGTCAATGTGCATGTGCATGTCGATGATCATCAGCTGTCCTCTCATTCCATTCGCAGGTCATGACTTCGTTAGCCGCGTACGGCTGCCGACAGCTCGCTCACCGTCTTGGCCAACCAGCTCAGGGACAGCGCACGCCCCCGGGAGATGACGTGGACCGGGCGCCGCAACGCTCGAATGTCCACCCTCGGGTTGTCGGCCACCACAAGCAGGTCCGCGGGGCGGCCGACCTCGAGGACGCCCACACCGGTCCCAAGCAGCTGCCCCGCGGTCACCGTCGCTGCACGCAGCGCCTCCAGGGGCGCCATCCCGCGCTCGCAGTACATGTCGAGCTCGTCGTGGAGGTCACCGATGGGGTTCAGCGCTGTTCCGGCGTCGGTACCAGCGGCGATGGTCACTCCGGCCTCGATCGCTCGGCGGGTGTTGGCGCGGTAGCGGTCACGGGCCATCAGGCTTTTGCGTACGGTGGCGGGGGGAATGCCGACTCCGTCGGTGATGTGGTTCAGCGCTACCACGGTGGGCACTAAGACGGTGCCGTGCTCACGCATCAGGGCCACGGACTCGTCGTCGGCGAAGCCGGCGTGCTCAACACTGTCGACCCCGGCGCGGACCGCCATCACGATGCCGACGGGGCTGTGGGCGTGTGCGGCGACGCGCAGTCCCAGTCGGTGTGCTTCGTCGACGGCCGCTTCTAGTTCCTGGTCGGTGAACTGGGGCCGGTGGGGATCGCCGGGTGTGGAGATGCCGCCGGAGGCGATCACCTTGATGACCGTTGCCCCTAACGCCATTTGTTCTCGCACGGCTTCCCGCGTGTCTTCGACGCCAGAGGCGACGCGACCGTACTCGGAGCAGTGCCCGCCGGTCGTCGTGATGGGTCGCCCCGCAGCGGTCACCCGCGGACCGGTCAGCTCCCCCCGCTCAACGTAGGCCGCGTAGTCCAGGACCAGCGAGTCGGCGCAACCCAGGTCGCGGACCGAGGTGATCCCGTGCTGTAACGCGACGAGCCCGTTGTGCAGTAGTGACAGGGAGCGAACCAGGTGCGCCCGGGGGTTGAGCCACCGCTCGTAGGCCTGGGGGTGAGCGGCGAGGTCAAAATGCACGTGCGCGTCGATGAGCCCCGGCACGAGGTATGCCCCGCCCAGGTCGATGTGCTGCCCGGTGCCCGGTGGGGTGCTGGCGTCGTCGGCGTCGCTGTCGTTGATGGAGTCAATGACGCCGTCGCGGATGACTAGGGAGGTGAACGGCTGCGGGGTCAGGTCCGGGCCACGCAACGCGATGCCGTGCGTGAAGGTCAGCAGGTCTTGCGAGGCTGGCACAGACCCTGTCTTCCCGTGATCGCATAATGACCACCGACTGATAGATCACAATCAGGACGTTGATACGTTAGCATGGCTCTTAGGTGCAGGCCCGGCCACTCAGAGGAGAGTTTTGATCACCATCGATGGCAAGGAGGTCCTGAGCTCGCTGCGTGAGCTCGTGGATCCAAGACGGGCGGCGCTGGTCCTGATTGACCTGCAGAAGGACTTTATGGACGAGGGCGGGGAGTTCGGCAGGCTGGGGATCGACCTGCGGATGTATGCCTCGATGCGTCAACGGGTGGCTGATGTGTTGGCCGCAGCCCGGGCGGCCGGTCTCATGGTGGTCCATGTGCAGATGTCCACGTTGCCGGGACGCTCGAGCGACTCCCCCGCCCAGATTCGCTTCAACATGAAAATGCATCAAGAGGTGACGGCGGACAAGCCTCCCCTTCTCTATACCGTGGTGGGCACGCGTGGGCATGAGTTTATTGAGGAGGCGACGCCTTCGCCGGACGAGATTGTCGTGGCTAAGTGGCGCTCCAGTGGCTTTTGGGGCACGAATCTCGACCTGGTCTTGCGCAGCAATGGGATCGAGACGCTCATTTTGGCCGGCTGCACGACCGAGGGGTGCGTTGAGTCCACCGCGCGGGACGCCATGTTCAACGACTATTACGTCGTGCTGATCGAGGACTGCATGGCCAGTGACGATCCGGTATTACACGAGGCCTCACTGGTCCTGATGCGGCACCGGTTTGACCTCGCTACGAGCATGGAGGTCATGGGGCACTGGAGCGACGGCGCCAGGCTGGCAAGCACGGATGGCAGTCGCGACACCTGATATATTGCAGGCTAACTTCGGCGCAAGAAGGGGGAAGAGCGTGAGCGGGCCTCGTAAACGCGACAGCGATCGCGCCTACGAGCAGTTGCTGGAGATGACGCTCGACCTGCGGCTGGCTCCCGGCGATGTCGTCAATGAGAAGTCATTGGCGGATCAGCTTGGCATCGGACGAATGCCCATCCACGAGGCGGTGACGCGTTTAGCCGCTGATCGCCTGGCCATCATCATGCCGCGTCGTGGGACGGTGATCTCCCCCATCTCGCTGAAGGGCGTAGTCGACATGTTCGAGGCCCGAGAGGCCATCGAGTGTGGGGTCGCATATATCGCCGCGAGCCGGGCCGCCGATGGAGACTTGGCCCAGCTCGCCGAGTTGATGCATGTAGCTGACCAAGCCCGCGAGGCGCAGCACTTCGAAGAGTATCTCAAGGCCGACCATGCGTTTCACACCTTTTTGGTGCATATGATCAATAATCCGTTGTTGCAGGACGCGGCTGACCGTTTGCTATTGCATAATCTCCGTTTTTGGCGGCTCTATTTCTCGGAGCGGCCCGTACAACACACGACGATGCTGTCGCACGAGAAGCTGCACGACGCGATCAGTAGCCACAATTCTGAGAAGGCCGAGTTGGCGATGCGTGAGCACCTGATGCACTCACGTGGGATGATTCAGACCCTCTTTTAATCCTCGTCTCGCATTGTTAAGCCCGCTGAGGTGTGTTCACTATTCGGCCACCGAGGACACCGCGGGTACTTCGGGCGCGCTCTCGTCAGGCTGTTGGAGCGGGAAGTGACAGGCCGCCTGCTGGCCGGTCGACATTAAACGCAGCGGCGGCGCTTCTGACGCACAGATGTCCTGGGCGAGCGGGCAGCGGGTGCGGAAGCGGCAGCCCGAGGGGGGATCGATCGCGGAGGGAAGTTCGCCCCTTACGGTGAGGCTGCCTGAGCGGTCCGCGACCGGGTAGGGTTCGGGGATGGCCTGTAGGAGCATTTCGGTGTAGGGGTGAGCGGGCGATCCGTAGACCTGCTCTGCCGTCCCGACCTCGACGAGGTTGCCGAGATACATCACCCCGACTCGATCGGCCAGGTACTTCACCACAGACAGGTCGTGGCTGATCACCATGTAGGTGAGGTCGAGCTCCTTTTGCAGGGACTTTAGGAGGTTGAGTACCTGCGATTGAACGGACACGTCGAGCGCCGAGACCGGTTCATCGGCGACGAGCAGCTTGGGATTCAGCGCCAACGCGCGGGCGATGCCGATGCGCTGACGCTGGCCTCCGGAGAACTCGTGTGGATGCCGGGAGGCTGCGGAGGAGGGCAATCCAACGAAGCCCAGAAGCTCGTGGACGCGGGCGTTGCGGGCCCGGCTGTCGCCGATGCGTTGGATTGCTAGGGGTTCGGTCAAGCTGGCGCCCACCGTCATCCGCGGATCGAGGGCGGCAGCGGAGTCTTGAAACACCAGCTGGATGTCGCGTCGTTGGCGGCGGCGTTCTCCTGCGCTGAGGTCGGCCCCCGTCTTGCCGTCGAAGACCACCTGCCCGGAGGAGGGGGCTTCCAGGGAGGCGACCATGCGACCCAGGGTGGTCTTGCCGCAACCCGACTCGCCGACGAGGGCGAAGGTCTCTCCAGCATGGATGGTGAGGGAGACACCCGAGACTGCTTTGACCGAACCGGTTTGTCGGCCCAGGAGCCCCGTGCCCCCTAAGCGGAACTCCTTGTGGAGATCCCGCAGTTCCAGCAGGGGTCGGGTCTGCTGCGCGTCGGAGGTGTCGTTGGCGGTGGAGGCGCGGCCCGTCAGCCGCGACTGGATGAGTTCCCGGTTCGCGGTGGACCGGGGGAAGAAGCACGCGTAGGCCTGGCCGGACTCGGCTGGCGACAGATCGGGGTCGTTGTCGCGGCAGAAGTCGGTGGCGTAGCGGCAGCGGGCCGCGAACCGGCAGCCGACTGGTGGTTCGGCGAGGTCTGGCGGCGCCCCGGGGATGGACTGCAGTTCCTCGTTCTTGTCTTGCTCCAGGGTGGGGATGGAGGCCAGCAGAGCTTCGGTGTATGGGTGGCGCGGCTCGGCAAAGAGGAGCTTGGTTTCGCCCGATTCCACGATGCGTCCCGCGTAGGCGACGAGGACGCGGTCAGCCCGCTCGGCGATGACTCCCATGTCGTGGGTCACGAGCAGGACGCCCATGTTGAGCTCGGCTCGGAGGGTGCCGATGAGGTCGAGAATTTGGGCCTGAATGGTCACGTCCAGGGCGGTTGTGGGTTCGTCGGCGATGAGCAGGCTGGGGCCGCAGGCCAGCGCCTGGGCGATCATGGCGCGTTGGCGCATGCCCCCGGAGAGCTCGTGGGGGTACGAGCTGAGTCGAGTGGCCGGCCGCGGCATGCCGACCAGACCCAACACTTCTTCGGCTCTCTCCAGTGCGGCATGACGCCCGACGTTCCTGTGCAGGCGTACCGCTTCGGCGATTTGGCTTCCGATGGTCATCGTGGGGTTGAGGGACGTCATGGGGTCTTGGAAGACCATGCCGACCTCGCCCCCGCGGACCTTGCGCATGTCCGCCTCGCTCATGGAGGTGAGCTCACGGTCGTTGAGCCGAATGGAGCCGGACACGACGCGACCTCCACGCGGCAGCAGACCCATGATCGACATGCCCGTCATACTTTTTCCGGACCCTGACTCCCCCACTAGGCCAACGATCTCTCCAGCGTTGACCTCGAAGCTCACGCCGTCGACGGGGGTCACCACACGGTGGCCGTGGCGGATCTCGGTGTGGAGGTCCGTGACGCTCAGCAAGGACATTCCAGGGCTCCTCGTGGTCCAGGGATTCGGGCGCGATGGGCGGACAGGGCGGATAGGGCGGATAGGGCGGTCCTAGTGCAGCAGCGCCGTGGTCCTTGCCGATTTGACGGTGCGATGGGGGTCCAGCGAGTCAGCGATGAGGTCGCCGAGATAATTGCTGAGCAGAATGGTCACGGTGATGGCAAGCCCCGGGGCCGTGGAGATCCACCAGGCGGTCTCCAGGTAGTTCCCCCCGGCAGCCATGTCCACACCCCAATCGGCTTCGGGCAGGCTCACGCCGAACCCGAGAAAGCTCAAGGTGCTGGCCGTCAGGATCGCCCACCCGATGGCGCTGCTGATGAGCACCGCGATCTCGCTGGTGAGGTTCGGCAGCAGGTGGCGAAAGACGGTGTGGGCGTGGGTCCCGCCGAAGGAGCGTGCGGCGGCGACGTAGTCCGACGTCCGCAGTCGGCGGACCGAGCTGTACATGACGCGCGCGAACGCCGGCGCATACGCGACTCCGACGGCAACGATCACGCTCGCGGTGCCGGTGCCGACAATCGCCACCACCATCAGGGCGATGAGCAGCGCCGGCAGGGCGAGGATGATGTCGATAAGGCGCATGACAAGCCCGCCCGGCAGGGACGGGGCGATGCCGCCGATGACACCGAGGGCGACCCCAGACACGGCAGCAATGACGATGCCAGCGAGGCTCGCGAGGAGGACGGGTCGAGCTCCGTAGATGGTGCGGGCGAACACGTCGCGACCGAGCTGATCGGTGCCCATCCAAAATTCGGTGCTGGGTCCGGTGAGCGCGGGACCCGTCGGGTCGACAGGGCTCATAGAGGTGAACAGGCTGGGGATGGTCACGACCAGGGCTACCAGGAGTAGAGCGAGACCCATGGCGGCCCAGGCCAACCGCTGTCGATTCACGCGTGAGCGTCGGCGCTCGTCGAGTTGGACGGGGGCAGAACGAATGGGGACCTCAGCGGCGGGAATGACCGTCGTCATGCCGCTACCTTCTTCCGGGTGCGGGGATCGATGACTCCGACGAAGATGTCGACCACGAGGTTGATGAGCACGTACGCGACGCCGATGAACAGCACGGTGCCTTGGACGACGGGGATGTTTTTCGCGGCGATGGAGCTGACCAAGAAGCTGCCGAGTCCAGGCCGCCCGAAGATGACCTCAATGACGGCGGCGCCGGTGAGGATGTTGCCGATTTGCAGGCCAATCATGGTGATGGTGGGGATCACCGCGTTGCGCAGCGAATGGTTGAAGAGGACTCGAGCTCCGGACGCGCCTTTGGCCCGCGCCGCCTTGATGTAGTCCGAGTGGTACTCCTCGATGAGACGTCCACGCAGGAGTCGGGTCAAGATGGCGGCGTATCCCCACCCCAGCGCGGCGGCCGGCAGGACTATGGACTGCAGCCCGGAGCTCCCGATGGCGGGGAACCATCGGAGGTTGACGGCAAAGACCAGAGTGAAGATGAGGGCCAACCAGAAGAAGGGGATGGCCACTCCCGTCACCGAGATGAAGCGTCCGATGCGGTCAGCCAGGGAGTTGGGGCGAACGCCACCGATGACGCCGAGGGAGACCCCGAGCACGATGGCGACGAGCATGGCCGCTGCACTCAGCGCGAACGTGCTGGGCGCCCGACTGAGAATCTCGTCCGCCACCGGTCGTCCAGTGACAAACGAGATGCCGAGATCCCCGTGCAGAAGCCCGCCAATGTAGGTCAAGTACTGCTCGTACAGCGGTTTGTTGAGGCCAAGCTGGTTTTCCAAGTCGGTGATCTGCTGCTGGGTGGGGTTGGAGCCGAACAGCATGGCCTGTGCCGGATTGCCGGGGATCAGGTGAATGATCATGAATGACACGACGGTGATGCCGATCAGCACCGGGATGGCTACCAGGAGCCGGCCTGCGACATATCGAGCCATTAATCGTCACCTGCTGGCGCCGTCAAGGTGCGCTGCGCCCTGGCACACCTCATGTGAGCTCGGCAGTGTGGAACATTGCGTACCCCGTCGCGCCGTAGTGCACGTTCTTGAGGTTGTTGACGGTGGAGTATACGCCGCTGACGTTCCATAGCGGCAGGAAGATCGCCTGGTCCTGTTGGTGGGCGGTGATGTCCTCAAAGGCTTTGGTCCGCTTGGCCTGGTCGGCCACGGTGTTGGCCTGCTTAATGGCAGCGTCATTCTGCGGGTCGCACCAGTGCGCCCAGTTGAAGCCGGACTTGATGGCGTCGCAGCCGGTCAGGCTGAGCAGGAAGTACGGGTCGACGTCGTAGTAAAAGATCGCTGACATGTTTTGCACGCCCTGGTTGTACGAGGCGGCCGCGGTCAGGAACGGTTGAGCGGTGATCGTGCTGGAGAATCCCACCTGCTTGAGCTGGTTGGCCACAAATTGTGTGGGCAGGTCGAAACCGTTTGCGGACTGGATCAGAATGTCGAGGTGGAGTTTCTTGCCGTTCTTTTCCCGGACGCCGTCGCTGCCAGCGACCCAGCCGGCCGCCTGCAGCAGGCTTTTAGCCTTTTCCGGGTTGTACGAGTACTGCCCGGCGGCCGTCTTGTTGTAGCCCTGCGTCGTGGGGGTGAGGAGGTAACTGGCCCGCTCGTACGCCCCGGCCAGAACGGTCTTAATCATGCTGTCCTGGTCGACCGCGTACAGGATGGCTTGCCGCACGGCCAGCTCGTTCGTGGGTTCCTTGTCAACGTTCAGCGGGTAGCCGTACGGCTGACCGGTGGAGGGCACGTTGACGTGGGTCAAGTCTTTGCTGCTCTTGATGGAGTTGATGTTGGTGGGATCAAGGTTCATGGCGACCTGGATCTGACCGGCACGTAGCGCGTTGTAGCGGGCGTTATTGTCGGAGAGAATCTTGAACGTCAGATTCTTCAGCTTGGCCGCGCCGGCGGCGCCGTAGACGGACGGCCCCCACTTGTAGTCATCGTTGCGGACCAGAATGACCTGGTCCTGTGTCTTGTAGCTGACGAACTTGAATGGTCCGGTGCCGACCGGGTTGTTGCCGAGGCCGGTGGGGCCGTACTTCTGGATGGCCGCCGGTGAGTTCATGCCAAAGAGAATGGTCGCCATCTCGAGCGCGAATGCAGCGTTGGGTTCTTTAAAGACGACCTGGGCCGTGTAATCGTCAATGACCTTGGTCTCTTGGTACGGCCCCAGGGAGCCCAACGCGGAACGGGCCTTGGTGGCCGGATCGACAATGTGCTCAAAGGTAGCCTTGACCGCCGCTGCATTGAAGGCGGTGCCGTCGTGAAACTTGACGTCCTTGCGCAGCTTGTAGGTGTAGGTCTTGGCATCCGCGGACACTTCGTAGCTTTCCGCGAGCCCGGGGACGTACTCGTAGGTGCCGTCACCCTTGGGCAGCCACCACATCAGCGGGTCATAGATCGCGCTGGCGATGAAGGACGAGAGCGCCAGGCCGGTGGCGTTGGGGTCGAGGGTGTCGGGCTCCTGGAAGACACCGACGGTCAGCGAGTCTGAGGGCCCCGTCGCCGAGCCCTTGCCCCCGGAACTGCAGGCGGCCAGGAACGGCGATGCACCCAAGGTGGCTACCCCCGCCCCCATCGCCAGCATGAAGTTTCGTCGCGTGAAACCTAGTTGGGAGGCGGCCTCGAACGGCGTCAACTCCGGCATGGCCTCGTTGATGGGTTCCATGCGACTCCTTCAGTTCGGGACAAGTGGATCGATGTCCTGCTGGCGGCCCGTGACTGGACCCGACACACCTTGAGGATGCTCGGCCAGCACGTGGTATGTCAACGGTTGCTCACAAGTTTTACTTTGCTGTAACACCGCGAGTCGCGCCACCCGAGGGGGTGTCGACGACCGCGCGGAGGGAGACCCCCCAATCGACTCAGCACATGATATAACAGGTGCTGACCAGGGAGGAGACACTGTGCAAGTGACCGGTTTGCTCACGGTGCCAGGGCGTGCAGGCTTCTTTGCAGATGATCAGGCCGCGATCCGGGCCGGGGCCAGCCACGACGGCTTCACTTATGCGGGGCCGCCCCACACCTCAGGGTTTCGGGCGGTCCGGCAGGCCGGGGAGGCGGTATCAGTGCTGCTTCTGCTGGAGGACGGTCATGTGGCCCATGGCGACTGTGCAGCCGTGCAGTACTCGGGGGTGGGTGGTCGGGACGCGGTCTTCATCGCTGCGTCCGCTTGCGATGACATCGCTAGGGCTGTGGTGCCCCACTTGCAAGGCGTTGAATTATCGGACTTCCGTGGCCTCGCCGGGGTCATCGACCACCTCGAGATCGACGGTCGTCGTCTGCACACAGCGATCCGGTACGGCGTGACCCAGGCATTACTCGATGCGGTGGCCCACTCCCGGCGATTGACGATGGCGGAGGTCGTCCGCGATGAGTACAACACTGCGGTGGCGCTGGCGCCGGTACCTATGTTCACGCAGTGCGGCGACAACCGTTACGAGAACGTCGACAAGATGGTGCTCAAGGAATCTGCGGTGTTGCCGCATGGCCTGGTAAACCACGTGGCGACCAAACTGGGCTCCCACGGGGAGCTGCTGGCCGCATACGTCGAGTGGGTTCGGGATCGGGTGCTGGCACTGCGGACGTCCGGGCAGTACGAACCACTGCTGCATTTTGACGTCTATGGCACGGTGGGATTGGCGTTCGGTGGTGACGTGGAGGCTATCGCCGACTATCTCGTCGACGTGGGCCGGCGGGTTGAACCCTTCAAGGTCAGATTCGAGCACGTCATCGACGCCGGGAGCCGAGAGCGGCAGATCGACGTCACCCGCCGACTGCGCGCCGCCCTGCGTGCCCGCGGCAGCGGAGTCAAGCTCGCGGTGGATGAGTGGTGCAACACCCTGGAGGACATCGCCCTGTTTGTCGAGGCGGGCGCCGCTGACGTCATCCACGTCAAGACTCCTGACCTGGGCGGCCTGAACAACACCATCGAGGCCCTGCTTTTGGTGAGGCAGAACGGGCTCGAAGCTTATTGCGGCGGCAGCTGCAACGAAACGGACCGGTCGGCTCAGGTGTGCGCCCATGTCGCGATGGCCTGCGGTGCTGCACAAGTGCTGGCTAAGCCGGGGATGGGAGTTGATGAAGGCATGATGATTGTCGGCAATGAGATGGCCCGCACAGCTGCGCTCGCCGCACATCGGGGCATGGTCGGGGCACGATGAGGCCCCTAGCGGATATCCGGGTTCTCGCGATCGAGCAGTACGGGGCAGGTCCTTTTGGCAGCAGTCACCTAGCGGACCTCGGTGCCGAGGTCATCAAGATCGAAGACCCGTCTAGCGGAGGGGATATCGGCCGATATGTGCCGCCATATCAGCAAGGCGAAGACAGTCTGTTCTTCGAGTCCTTCAACCGCAACAAGCGGAGCCTCAGCCTGGATCTGAACCACCCGCAGGGCCGGCAGGTGTTCCACGACCTGGTGGGCGTGAGCGACGTCGTCTACTCCAACCTGAGGGGGGACGTACCCGCCAAGCTGGCCATCACCTATCGCGACCTAAAGCCAATCAATCCGGCCATTGTCTGCTGTTCACTGAGTGGATTCGGGATGACGGGTCCACGAGCCTTGGAACCGGGCTACGACTATGTGCTGCAGGGGATGGCGGGATGGATGGACCTGACCGGCGAGCCGGACGGTCCTCCCGCGAAGTCCGGGCTCTCCTTGGTCGACTATTCGGGAGGGCTGGTCGCCGCGCTTTCGGTCCTGGCCGGCGTGCACGCCGCTAGACGCGACGGGGTGGGGATGGACTGCGACGTCAGCCTGTTCGACACCGCCGTGTCGATGCTGACCTATCCCGCAATCTGGGCCTTGAATGGCGACTTCCACCCCAGCCGTACTCACCATTCAGCCCATCCGTCGCTCGTGCCGTTCCAAGCCTTCCAGGTGATGGACGGTTGGATCGTGGTCGCCTGCCCGAAGGAGAAGTTCTGGCGCCGACTAACCGTCGCGCTAGGTCGTCCGGAGCTCGCCACAGACCCGGCCTACCTGACGTTCGCTGATCGTCGCCGCAACGCCGCCGAGCTCATCGGCATCCTGGACCAGGTGTTCGTGACCCGCTCCGCCACCGACTGGTTGCAGGTCCTACGTGCAGCAGAGGTGCCGTGCGGCCCCGTCAACACGGTGCGTGAAGCGTTGGACGACGAGCAGACACTGGCCCGCGGGATGGTGGTGGAGACAACGCATCCGGTCTTCGGCCAGGTCCGCCAGGTGCGCAGCCCTGTCAACGTGGGTGGCAGCAACCCCATCTATCACCGAGCACCAAGCCGGCACGAGCACGTCGAGGAACTTCTGCTGAACGTGCTGGGATACGAGCGGGCCCGGCTTGACCAACTCACCGCCGACGGGGCGTTCGGCGCGGCTACCCGATGAGGCGTCAAGCGAGGTCAGCGCTGCGCAGCTACCTCTATGTCCCCGGCGACGCGGGTGATCGCCTGCTGAAGGCCGGTGGGCGCGGCGCGGACGCGGTGATCGCAGACCTCGAGGACGCGGTGGCTCCGGCCGGCCGGCCGGCGGCACGTGTCGCGGTGTCGAAGTGGATCCACGGAGCGCGTCCCCGCACGACCGAGCGTTGGGTACGGGTCAACGCCGGCAATGAGGCCGCGACCGACCTGCGGGCGATATACGCACCAGGCCTGGACGGCGTGGTCGTGCCCAAGGTGGACAACGTCGACGAGCTGAACCACATGGCGTCGACGCTCGCCGAAATCGTGCAGGTGGGCGATGCCAGGCCGGCGGTCATGGCCCTCATCGAGACCGCCCGAGGAGTGCAGAACGTTGAGTCCATCGCTGCCCACCCTGTAGTGGATTTCATCCAGCTCGGGGAGATCGACCTCGCCGCGGATCTCGGCCTCGACCCTGACCCCGCGGCCGGGTCACCGGAACTGTTGCATGTTCGTTCCCGTGTCGTGGTGGCCGCCGCTGCTGCGCGCATCGCTCCCCCGATCGGCGCCGTCACGGCGGAATACCAAGACCTGGACGGGTTGCGGACCTCCACCATCCAGCTGCGCCGCCTCGGCTTCGTTGGTCGAGCCGCCATCCACCCCAACCAACTGTCGGTCATCCACGACGCCTTCACGCCGAGTGCGGACGAGGTCCGGTTAGCCATGAATCTGGTCGCGTCCTACGAGCAGGTCATCGCGGAAGGCGCCGGCGTCATGACCGACAGCTCCGGGCGCATGATCGACCGGGCCGTGGTCCGCGCCGCCCAGCGCACCATCGCCTTCGCCGCGAACCGTGACCCGAGGACCTGACGCCATGACGCCATGACGGACCCCATCAACCCCCCCGCCTCGCCCGCCGTCGACGCGGCGGCAGCCGGTCGCTTCTTCGAGGACTTCGTAGTCGGTGACGTCTATCGACACCGCCTCGGCCGCACTGTCACAGAGACAGACAATGTGTGGTTCACCCTGTTGACCCAGAACACCGCTCCCCTCCACGTCGACCAGCACTACGCCGCGCAGACGGAGTTCGGGCGGCCCTTGGTCAACTCGTGCTTCACGATCGCCCTGGTCACCGGCCAGTCCGTGCCCGACGTATCGCAAAACGTCTTGGCGAACCTCGGCTGGGACGAAGTCCGCCTACCCCACCCTCTGTTCCACGGTGATACCGTCTACTCCTCAAGCGAAGTGCTCGAGGTCCGCGAGTCCAAAAGCCGACCAGAAGCGGGCATTATCACGGTGCGGACAAGTGGCTTCACGCAAGACGGAACCGTGGTGATCACGTTCCGTCGCACCGTCATGGTGTACCGGCGTGGGTATGGCCCCACCTCGGGACATGGTCCGAAGGCCAACAGCACGGCCTCACGACGGGCCGCCGTGGGTCTCGGTCAGCAATCGGCGAAGTGAGACGCTCGGGGCCGTCACAAGGCGTGGGCCTGCTGTGTGTAAGAACAGGCGGCAAGAGGGTCGACACGATGCAAGGTCGGTCAGGGCCGAGAAGGGAAACCACCCACTCACGGATGCGCATGCGGGGCGTGACCGCCACGGTGGCTCTCAGCCTAGCCGTGATGATGGCCAGCTGTTCCCAGGATCAGAGCGCGCCCACGGCACCACCGCCGGCGTCCCGGCCTCCAGTAGCACGAGCGGGCCCGAATCGCTTCCGCCCGCGACGACGCCCGTCGCTCACGTCGCCACTCTGAACATCACTCACGACCTCGCCTGCAACGTCACCCGCGCTATCGCCCACGACGTCTGGATTGACATCAGCGTCCTCGTCGGGGTTCGGTGCGGCGTCGCCGACAACACGCGTGAGCCGGGTGTGGGTCAGGTACGGGTGCACCTATGTGGTGAGCAGCTTGCATAGTCAACATGTGCTCCTGCTCCGCGGACCGAACAAGCATGCCGAACACACGACCGCTTGGCGATCGTCGTTCTTGATGTCGACCGACCGGAGGTCAGGCTCGCGCGCTGAACACCGTGAGCCCGGATATTGTCCAGACACACTTCAGGCTGCCGGACCGTGATGCGCAGCGCGAGGCCGGAAGGCTTGGACGGCCTGGACGCCGGGGTCGATGATCAAGGACTCGTGTCGTGGGTGGACTCGCAGGTCAAGTGGCTGTGGCATGACGCCCGCCTCGAGCGGGGGGCAGGATCGGTTTGCCGCCGGGTGTGGACATCCTCGGTCAACCCCAACCTGGTCGTACACCGTTCGATAAACTACCTGGGTGACCGACCGTCCCCGGCTATCCCTCCGGACCCCGCGGTCCCTCACGCCCGAGCAGCTGCTGGACGGACACACCCACCCCACCGACCCATCGGTCGCCGTCTTTGCCTGAATCATCTGGGAAGACGGTGTGGAAGAACTCATCGCCGGTGAGGCGATCGGATGGACCCGACGGGCAGTCCACGTCCGCTTCGGCACTCCCCCACACCAACACACCGTCTGGGTATGGGCCTGGTATGGGCCGGCGCCGTCCAACGCCGCCACCCATAGCTGGTCAAGATGCACCACACGGGACGTGTGGACCAGTCACGCCCGTCGACGCCACAACCACACCATCGCTCATGTCGAATTGCGCTCACTTGATGACCGCCCCGCGGATGCCCTAGCGTGCCGATGAGCGAGCGCGTCCTTCCGCCCAGATTGACGCAGGACGCGGCTGAATGCTCGCCTGATTCGCACATGAGGAAGGTCAGGGTTCGAGTCCCGGCAGCTCAACAAACACGTATATCTCGGGCTGACCTGATGTTCGTTAATCGAACCCCGCGGCACAGCGACGGCGCGCTTAAACTTGCAGTACCCAGCACACGGCGGCCTGAGCCGCGGCGTGACGCTGCGCAAAGGCGACATAGTCGAGGTGACCAAGGCGCTGGCGGGCCGCGAATCTTAACCGGACGACCGGCAAAGTGTCGGCGTCTCGTGTGCATCTAACCGTTGAGCGCCTGCCGTAAGCGCTATGTCGGGAACGACGTGGAGAGGCGAGAGACAATGAAGGTCGAAATCGTCCGCGCACCTGCCAGGCCGGACTTCCGCAGATGATGAGCACACGATCGGCCGAAACCGGGCGTTGACCTGCGGAAACGCTGTTTGGGCGTGATGGGGTCGTGTTACTACGCCGTGTTCGAGGCGGGCGGGCCGGGTCA
>JAABUN010003500.1_pt1 | contig 24118 bp, 21 predicted proteins | sample 5559311 | NCBI WGS metagenome assembly JAABUN01 (sample SAMN10711877, study PRJNA513370) | rock metagenome | isolation source: Antarctica rocks | place: Antarctica: Victoria Land, Siegfried Peak sud
ATTCAACTCCCGAAACTTATCGTAACGCTGGGAAGCTAATTCCAAATATTGAGTCTTTGTCATGGCAAGTATTTTTGGTTACCTTAAATTACAAATTAATTTCAAAACGAAAATTTGAAATGCACCCTTTAAGTAAGTTTGATTAATTGCACTATCAATTGCATCTTTCAAAAATCTGCCATAATTATAATTATTTATGATAATACTTACTAAAGTGCCATCTTTCATAAAAAAATTTTGTTGTGTAAGTCGACAGTGTAATTCCAATTTCTATTTTTTAATTCTTCTTGGCAAGCTCATCCAAATCATTACTTATTTGTTTTGCCACTCTATCCCATGTCCAATCCCTGTGTACCCTTTCTGAAGCTGCTTTGCCTTTATTCATAGCCTCCTCACGATGTTCGTAAAGCCATCTCATAAGATATCTAAGATGCTCATAATCTGGTTCAGCCCATTTCCCAAAATATTGTACCCCATTTGATGAAGTTCCATCAGCATCTGCTAATTCATAATCCAGGGGTAAGCTATCATTAATATCAAGGTAGTCAGCCGGCCCGCTCCAATTCGTGGCAATTAATGGCAATCCTGTAGACATAGCTTCAAGACCCGTTAAACCAAAGCCTTCTCCTCTCGAGGGAAGAACAAAAGCATCCATTTTTTGTAAAAAAATCAATAATGCAGCCTGATCCATCATCCCTGATATTAATGATATGCGAGAGTCTTTTATGAGGTAAGCCGGCGCTTTTTTCGTACTTTTTAACAGAAGCCTTACCGGTTCACCTGGCTTAAACTCATCCTGGAATGCTCTAACAAGTACATCTATACCTTTGCGAGGTGAGAAGTCACTGAAGCTTCCGAAAGTAAAGTATTCATTAGCTTCCCTCACTAAGTAGGGAAATAAATTAGCATCTACTCCGTGATGGAGTACTTTTATTGGTACACGTACTCCTGACTCTTTAAAACTCTCTACGTTTTGCTTGCAAGGTACATATTGTAAAAAGACACTTCTATTGATCTCATCTACGTGATCCTGAGGTACCCTTGTGGATTCCCACATTGAATAATGAATAATTTTCGCGAAAGTTAAAGCACTTGGTTTAACACGGAAATCGTAGTAAAAGGCAAACTTACCTTTATGACTTACTGGTTTATAAAAATGTTCCAATCCGCGTTGCGGTTGATTTCTTGTAGGAGCCATTGTTATTTTTATTCCGGCTCTCTCTAAAGAAGACAACAAATTGCGAGAAACTTGTCCATAACTGTGATTGAGGTACATAATAGAATGCCATATCATTTCTCTATTACCGTTTTGCCATGTATTGCAATCGAAAGTTTCGACAACACAGGAATTTTGAATAAGGTCCGGGTGAAAACAGTTTATCCTTTTCAGTCTTTCTTTTTGGTCGTTATAAACTTTCTCCCATTCGCTCCAATAATTTGAAGCAGAAATACTATTCGCATTCCAGTGGTGCGTGCTTATTACTTGTGGAATATGTATGAATACAAACTTCTCACTCATTTGTAACCACAAGTCCCAATCTTCAAAAGCTAACAAGCTTTTATCAAATCCTCCAACTTCAATTGCTGCAGCTTTTCGATGTAAAACATCAGTGGCAAATATGTAATTTGAATAATTTAAAAGGGTCAGGTCATAATCAACAGAATAAGGTACTGACGGTTCTGCACCTTGTTGAATCCATTTCGAATCTGCATATACTACATCAACCTCAGGATGTTCTGTTATATAAGTTAAAAGTGTACTTAAGTGATTTGATTCCCATTCATCGTCGTCGTCACAATAAGCTACATAAGTACCCTTTGCTGCATTTAATCCCGCGGCTCTGGCAGCACCTACTCCGTTATGCTCGATTCGAATATGACTAATACTATTGAAAAAAAGATTGGTTAAATTGATTGGCGATTCGCTTCCATCATCTACAACGATGACTTCGAAGTCTTTAATATCCTGTGCTAATACAGATTTGAGAGCTCTTTTAAAATAATCATGTCTATTATACGTGCAAATGATTACAGTAACAAGTGGGCAAATGGGATGCCCACTTAATGAATTACGCTCCTCGTTTTTATTCCTATTTGGTGTATGCACTAAAAATATTTGTATTAAATGCTCCGTTCATTTAAAAAATTTTCCAAAACCTTCTTCGCTTCCAGGTATTCATAAAGCACAAAGTCGACGAGGGTAATTTCGGTTCTGATAAAATTGTCATCACAAGGTGCTTCTTTGCAGTCTAAAAAAACCTTTAGCTTTTGAGACCCTACATCTTGGCCGTAAGAAAGCCGGAAGGAAATAAGAAACAGAACCAGAAAAGCAAATTTCATTTCAATAATTTTTTAATTGTAATAAAAAGCTTCGTTGCACTGGAGCACGTTTTTCACACTTAAACCAGGGTTAAAACGCATAACTAATCAATTAGCTTCTGTTTTATTTCCTTCCAGGTAATTAGTTGAATGTTGTTTTCATGGAGTAGCTCTTTACAGTATTTACTGGTGAAAAAATCAAAATCCATTTGTCTCCAGCGAGAACCATAATGAACATCACCGGTAATTGCTTTCATTTCATTGTTGTTAAACGCAGTATGCACTAATAAACAATTTACGCCTGCAGGCAAATTTTGAATTACCTGCGTATAATATTCACTCATTCCGCTTTCATAATCAACGGGAGAAGCGATAAAAAGGTTATCTAAAACAAAATCATTTTCGGTAGTGTAATGGTTTAGATTATACTCAAAATAGCTTATCAACTGTTCATTTAGCAAGACCGGCAATTTATACTCCCTTCCTAAATGCAGGTAAACTTTAAGAAATTCAGGATTAGAAATGATAACAAACATATGGCCATCGAGGTGTGTTGGTTTTAATCCAACGGATATATACCTTTCAATTTGAGCTCTCAGTTCCTGCTCCACATCCTGCACATGGGCATTGGCGTGGACGGCAGCTGACGACGCATGAAAATACCCGTCTTTGTCAACGAGGCTGGATACACGGTGGGGCGGCAACACAGGTTTCCATTTATACTCCTCCCATTCACTGGTAAGGGTTAGGTGAACACCAAAATCTGCTTTGTTATTAGATAATCCATAGGCTGCAATTTCTTCGAACTGTGCACAAGGAACCATAATACTTGCTGAGTTTACCATTCCATTTTCCATTGCATATATACTCGCCTCATTTTCGGACTTACACATTCCCAGGTCATCTGCATGAATAATAAGAAGTTTAGCATCTGCCGGGTATTCGACTTTTTCAAGGTTAGTTAGCGGAAGCATATTGATAATAATTATTAATGTAAGGAAGGATTATTTTGATAACTGAAAATTATTAGTTTGTTTTTATTCGACTAGTAAATTTCATCGCAGACTAAACCCTATCAAATGTGCATTATTTACTATGCATTTATAATTAGATTTTAAATAATGATGCATTCCGGAATAATATTCCAGCCACCAGAAGGCAGTCGAGGCAAAAAAAATACCTACCGGATTTTTTTTAACAGACGTTTTATTTCATTGATAGCTGTAGCATCATTTTCTGGTTCCCCCCAATAATGGCCATCTTTTTCCATAAAAGGTATCCGGTAGCGGCCATAAATTTTATCATTCGACATCCATTGATTATCATCTACCAGGATATAGCTGGCATTTAATGGAACATGTTGATTAATTTCTTCCAGCGATCTATTGATTTTATTATACCAGGATTCCTGCGGCCACTTATCAGGAGTTACTTCAATTCCCTGGTCATTTAAATGCTTAGTTATAGCTATAGCTGCGTGATCATACCAATTCAAATAACGGTCTATATATTCATCAAGTGGTTTCAAAGTATCATTGCTGCCATGAATCCTGTAAAATGCTTGTGGTTCTGATATGCTTTTTAAGATTCCAAAAATGGGTGCTAAAACAAAAATGTAAAAATCAGCTCCTGCTTTAAATTCTTTTTCAGGAATTGGCAAAACGCAATCTAAAAAGCGCCGGGAATAAGCGTGTCCACAAGGGAGTGGAGTATTTTTCCAATGTTCAGGCCCGTATTTTATCAGTTGGTCTTTAAAACTACCTTCAGGCAATGGTTGCTTCGGCGCTATCTCACCTGTCAATTTTCCGTTAATATCTACTTTAAATAGCGGCCAATGTACCGTCACCACTTCTAAATCTACAAATAATGCCACTACCTTTTCTAATGCGGTAGGAAACAAAATATCATCAGCATCCAGGAAAGTTATTATTTCGCCACTACTTACCTCAAATCCGGAATTAAACGCAGATGCCTGTCCTTCATTTTCTTTTAGAACACTTATTATCTTATCGCCAAATTCCTGCATGACGTCCCTTGAGTTATCGGTTGATCCATCATCTACAACTATAACTTCAATATGCAGATAAGTTTGATTGACTGCACTGTTAATCGCTTCTTTAAGAAAGCGGCCGTAATTGTAATTATTAATTATAATGCTAACTACAGGTTGATTAATCATAAGCGGTTTTTATAACCCTAAGGGATTCAAAAAATTTGCTAATACTTTCTTCGATTCAAGATATTCAGAAGCTATTTCCCAGGCTTTCTTGCAATGCCAGTCATAATTATTTTCAATAATGTCAAGCGCATTTTTAGCTTCTTCAGCATTATTAACAGCAAAAAGTCCTTCTCCTACGGGTAAGTGTTTACTAAATCCTGTTTCCTGCAAAACAACAGGCCTGCCACTGGCCATATATGCCGCACTTTTATCGCTAAACCACCTGAAAAAGTGGCGGTATATATGTTTTTACAAACACTGAATTCGCCTTTGCAGTTATGTATATATTCTTGAAACGTATCAATCGTAAGTAATACTTGCTGTGCACTGTTTATTAGCTAGCCATTTTGCCGCAACATGTGTGCGGTTGGTTCGTCTAAACCAGAAACCGCTACTTCCAAGGGTGCATCTACTAGTTTTGGCAAAGACATCCTGTTCTATTGGGTTATAACATGAATTTGGATAAGCCGATTTTTCAACGAAATAAATATCATGGCCCCAGGAAAGATTTCCGCCGAGCGGATACCGCATCATGTAAGAGCCAATAATGATTGTTGCCATTCTAAATAAATTTGTTATTCAGCTATCAGGAAAAACTATTAGACATGTTTTAAAATATCTGACAGTACCTTACTGCTATCAAAATACTCCGCAGCAATTTCTTTTGCTGCTTTTGAATGCTTTGAATAATCCGCGGTGATTTCCTTTACCGCGTTTGAAGCTTCCTCCAAATTATCACAGGCAAACAAACCTTCACCAGCAGGGATGTATTTTGTCCATTGTGTATCTTGTGTAATAACGGGCTTGCCTGCTGCTAAGTAACAAGCGGAGCGACCAGAGAACCAACCACTGTTCGACTTGATGTACGTTTCTTTTGTAACAGAAAATTCAGCGTAGGACGCTTGAATAAAATTATTGTAATCATCTTTGTTTGATATCAGTTCATGTGGACTTAAAATATTCCATCCTTGCACCTCTAACTGAAGCATTGATTTTTTTGTATTATCGTCAGCCGGCCTGTTAATAATTAAGTCAAAACTACTTTCCGTTTTTTTGGGAAGTTCAACAAATTTTTCGAAGATGATATTTTTTTGCCCCCAACTTTCCTTTTCATACTCAAATGCAGCTCTCTCTTTCCAGTTCATAATGGAGGTAAATCCGTAAAGAGAATTTAAAGTATTTGTCTTATTCCAAAAGTCAATACAAATAGGTTTTTTTGTAGTCTTCCAATTAAATCCTAAATCAGGAATACGACAATCGTCTTTCCCTATATTTAAACCAAATGTGTATAAGTCAGTATGTGCATTTAAAAAATCAAAAGCTGAATAACCCTTTTCCTTAGGAGGTACAGGTCGTTGTAAAAATTCAACTTGCGTAAACATCGGATCCGTGTCAACCATAATTCTTCGGGGTATTTTCAAGTATTCTTCCCTTAGCACAGTGGAACAGGATACATTAATGAATACATCAGCAGATGCGCATAGTTCTTCAATTTTTGTCTGAGACATGCCATAAGAATTTCCTGTTACACCGTCTCTATAAGCCCATCTGTCTTCTAAACCTATGCTTTCCATTTCTTTTTTGAGATATTTTACACATTCTGTGCAATCGTCCCAAGCTTCATCTGACAGTTGATAAACTGGATACTGCATGGTATCTTCAATATAGTAAACGTCATGGCCAAGTAATTTCAAACCTAATGGATATTGTATATAGTCCCATGTTGCACCTCCGGTAGGGTATAAGCCTATATATCCACCTACTATAATTCTCATTTAAATTTTGTTGTGATTTAACCCGCTACATGCTGAAACTTATGCAATTCAGCATACACCTTGCCCTCTTTTAATAAGCTTTCATGCGTTCCTTTTTCTGCAATTTCTCCATCTTTAATACTTACGATCAGGTCTGCATGTCTTATAGTAGATAACCTATGGGAGATAATAAAAACTGTTCTACCGGCAGCATAAGTTCCTAATGCTTTAAAAATTCTGGCTTCTGTTTGTACATCCATTGCAGATGTCGGCTCATCCAAAATTAATATTGGAGTATTCCTTAAAAACGCTCTTGCTAACGATATTCTTTGCTTTTCTCCACCTGAAAGAGATACACCACCTTCGCTTACTATTGTATCGTAACCTTGCGGTAACCTCATTATGAAATCATGCGCCTGGGCTGCCTTTGCAGCAGATATTATTTCATCTCTTGTGGCACCATGGTTACCAAAACCAATATTGTCTGCAATGGAAACAGGAAAGATAAATGCGTCTTGTAATACAAGCGTGATATTACTTCTTAAAGACTTAAGGGTAACATCCTTTACATTTTTGCCATCGATTAGAACCTCTCCTGCCCATGGATCATAAAAGCGTAGTAATAAAGAGATCATGGATGTTTTTCCAGCCCCGGTTGGTCCTACTACTGCAACAATTTTTCCTGCTTCAATTTCAAGGTTAAAATTTTTCAGTATTGGGTTAGAAGCCTCTTTTTGTCCGTATCCGAAATACAAATGTTTCAACTCAACATGACCTTCAACGTTGCTCAATTCAACTGCATCAGGTTTTTCATATACAATTTCCTGGGAATCCAATATTTTAAAAATTCGTCTTGCTCTGGCAGTAATCGTAAAAGAAGAAGCTATAATACTGGCTAATGAATTAACAGGTCCAAATAAAGCACCGATATAACTTATAAAAAGAAAAAGCTCACCAGTAGTAATAACCCCTGTTAACCCTTTATAAGCTCCTATACCAACTACAATTGCTGTAGCAATACCTGTAACAATTCCTACCAAACCATTATATACCATACCGATTTTTGTAGAAGCAAGTGAAGCTTCATTATATCGTAAACTTTGACTTCTAAATTGTTCCCTTGTAAAGTTTTCCCGCGAATATGCTTGTACTATTTTTACTGATGTTAAACTTTGTTGTATAAACGACCATAACTTCCCCGATACCTCATATTGGTAAGTAGAAGAATTAGTCATCGGTTTGTTAAAAATCATTAATAAAATTGCAAAAACAGGCACTATAGAAATGGCCATTAAAGCAAGACTTGAGTTAATGGAATACATTACATAAAACATCGAGACTAATGATGTAATAGACATTAATGTTGGTAATACTATTCCTCCAACTACGGAATAAATAACATAAGTATCACCAGTTAATCTTTGCATAATGTCACCTACATTGTTCTTCGAATAAAATGCAAGCGAGAGCTTTTGCAGTTTATCGAATAAAAGTTCGGAAAAATCATAAACTAATTTTTGGCAAACCTTTGTTGTAACATGTGTTGAGATATAAGATAGTACTGAATTGCCTATAACCATAAATACAGATGCAACTACAAAAATTATAAGCAGTTCCTTCTTATCTGGTACCCTACTAAAATGATTGAAAATATTTCGAAGGCTGCCAGGTAAAGGCTGATTAGAAAGAACGTTATCAATAATGTATTTGATGGGGAGGGGTTGTAAAACGCTAAAACCAACACCTACAAAACCAAGAAGTATTAAAATAAAAATAGCTGCTTTATAATTAGCTGAAAACTTAATTAACCTAAAAAGAATCTTTGTTTTGCTCATGTAATACTATTTTACTTTCTGTTGCGGTTACTTATATTTTTTGATACAATTAAGCTTTCATCTGCCTCATCTTTTGCACCTGGAGAGGGATATTCAGCTTCTTTAGGTTCCTCAACCTTAACCAATCTGAGTGGACTTGCTTTTTCTTGCGTTTCAGATAATTTTTTGAAAGCTGTTATAAGGCAGTTTACTACACTTGCCGAATCAAAAACGTATTTAGCGAGTAATCCTACCGATAGCGCTCCAAAAATTATGCTTACTATCCAACTATTATCTAATGCTGCAAAAACGGATAATACTGCAAGAAACACGGTGAGTATGATACCATTTAAGGCATACTGCGACCAATACTTCAACTTTACATATTGCTTATCGGCTCCGTGTTCTTCAATTGTAAGAATGCCTTTTGCTGTTGAGAATAACCCATTCTTTGTTTGTATGTCCCATTTGTCAAAGTCTCCGCCTCTCTTTACTCTTGCTTTCAGCTTAATTATATTCTGTTCAATTTCCTCCAGCCATGTTTCAGAAGATTTCCATTCTCCTTCTGACCAATGGGCTAACGTTTTTGGCTTAAAGAAGGTGAGGTTACCGGGATTAGCTTTTGCACCCCTCATTCGCCAGGGAGTTAAGCCATGAATAATTCTGCCCCTTAGTCTTGCTAAAGGCTGAATGATATGAAGAAAAATAATTAATGCGCGATACTTCCAGTTTTGCTCTTGTTCTTTTGTAAGAGATGTATTTTTTGATGCACTGATAACAGCCTGTATAAATATTACCGCTATTGAGAGCACAAAAACCGGCCATAACCAAAGCAATGGCTGTCATAAAGATCCAAGGCATGCAAGCGCGCCAAATAAGGCCGAAAATAAATACCACTCGGGCATTAAAGGAATACGATTGATAAAACCGTCAGCAGGCTTATAGACTGATTGAAACAACGCACTTCCCCATGTACCATGAAATACCTTGCCTTTTTTTACATTGATAGGAAGCGTAAACCCATTTCCGTAAATGCGGCCTGCCCACGTAAGGTGGCCAAAACCATTATATTTTTCAGGCCATTTTTGTTCTAATAAAGCTTCTGCTTTTCCGTATCCTTTTTGCTGGTTCCAGTAAGCCTGCAACGAGTTTCGGCGATGATGCCAAACCAGGGCTGAGGGATGGAAACCTATTGTGTATCCTGCTTCCTGTATTCTCCAGCAAACATCCACATCATCTCCTGCTGCTTTGTAAATGGGGTCAAAGCCTCCAATCTTCACAAGCACATCTTTTCTTACAGATAAGTTACAACCCGGAACGTGTTCAGCAATTTCATCAGTCTCTAAAACATGTACAGGTCCGCCGGGGGCATTTGCTACGCAGGTTGCAATCGCTCCGTCTTCAGCAGGAATTATATTAGGTCCGCCCATTGCGCCATGTGTAGTAGTCATATATGCATAAGCCAGGTAATGCAGCCAATGCTCATCAGGATATGCATCGTCATCTATATAGGCAAGTATTTCTCCTTTTGCATTATACATACCTGTATTTCGTGCACTGCTTAAACCACAATTGGGAGTTGTAATTAATTTTACAGGATATTCCTTTACTATTTCTGCCAAATTATCCTTAGAGCCATCATTTACGACAATTACTTCAAAATTAGGATACTGCAGCCTAAACAACCCCTCAAGGGTATCGCGTATAGAAGCCGAACCATTGTAGCTGCATACTATAACTGAAATAGAAGGAAATCTCAGGCCATCTGAAAAAGGAATGTTAGCCATTGCTTTAGTAACAGTCAATAAAGCAGGTTTTGGCTGGCGTTGGCGGTTTACTAATCCAAAATCCCAATCTTCAATTTCAAATCCCCCACGCCACCATTCATCTGTCCATGCAAATACAAACATGCCTGCACATCCTTTTCCAAACACAGTTTCTATTTGCCACTTCAGTACTTCTGCCTGCTTTTCATGGCCATTTCTCAAACTATCAAGGCCAATTTCGGCAAGTACCAAAGGACGATCGCCGGAAAGATTGTGCAGACGTGAAATATATTTACTAAGCTTTTCAGGAGTTTCCAGGTACACATTGAAGCAGTCGAAATCTAAAAAAGAAATATCAAGATATTCGGTAGTGGGATAATTGACGTATGTAACTAATCCTTGCGGATCAGCATGCTTCACTGCTTTATATAATAACTTTAAAAAACATTCAATTTTATTTTTTCCATACCACCTTACTATAGGGGCAGGAATTTCGTTACCAATAGTATAACATAATACTGCAGGATGATTTTGGCAGGAAAGAACACCTTCTTTTACCCTCTTAATAATATCTTTTTTTCTTTCTGTAGAATCTAGAAAAGTAATATGTTGCTCCCATGGAAGTCCAACCATTACTTTAAGCCTGTATTTTTGGGCCGTATCTAAAAGGTTTTTTGGAGGGACAGTATATGTTCTTACAGAATTTAATCCCTGCTGAGACATCAGGGAAAAATCTTTTTCTACAATTCTTTGCTCAGGAAACTGACTGTTATTTTCATTGGGTTTAAAAGTTCCGTAGGTTACACCTTTTATATAAAATTTTTGAGAGCCTTCATAAAGAAACTTTCCTTTTACATACATTCTTTGCGCTGCAGACAGATCGCTTACGTAAAAAGCAGCATTATTTTCCATAAACTTTCTAACTTGTATTTTAGATATAAATTTACATTTATCAAATAGAACTGTCAGCGATTATGATCTATGTAAAAAAATTGGAGTAAGCAATTCTTTTCTTACCCGGAAGCAAGAAAAAAGCCTTTTATTATTATTTAAGGCTTTAGATATAAGTAGTTAGAGTAACGCTGCTTTAGACAGCAATATTATAAATTTTCTTACTACTTAAAAAATAGATAGCCTTCGTTTGTTTTAGATTTTTATAAATATTATATTAACAAAATTGTTCTATCTTTTAGTGATCTGCAACCACATATTTATGTTATTAGTTTATCAATTCAGCAATTTTAAGAACGTAAAAATTACTTACTCTCCTATATACTAATTAATGGACTGGGGGATGAAATTTTCTATTACAATATGAAAATGAACCAATTATATATTATTACATTTTTTTAATATGACGACAAAATAGAAATTGAAATACACAATTCCAAACTTTTTTAATAATTATGCTCATTCGCTTACATCCTCAAAATCCCCAGCCCCGGCAAATAAAAGCAATCGTAGAATGCCTGCTCGATGGCGGGGTTATTATTTATCCCACCGACACTATTTACGGATTAGGATGTGATATTTTTCAGCGCAAAGCAGTTGAAAGAATATGCCGCATTAAAAATATTAATCCTGAAAAGGCGCAGTTAAGCTTTGTTTGCTGCGACCTAAGTGATCTTAGCAAGTACACTAAAAGTATTTCAACGCCCCTGTACCGGTTAATAAAAAATTATTTACCGGGACCTTATACTTTTATATTGCCAGCCACCAAAGAAGTGCCTAAAATTTTGCAAACTAAAAAGAATACAATTGGCTTACGTATTCCCGATAATAGAATAGCTAATAATATTGTTCAGCAATTAGGCCATCCGTTGTTAAGCGCTTCGCTGCCGGGAGAGATGGTTGAAGAGTACACTGATCCCGAATTAATATATGAGAATTTTAAGAACCTGGTAGATATTGTAATTGACGGAGGAGCCGGTGGAATGATACCTTCAACTGTTATAGATTGTACAGGGGAACCTTACGAAGTTATAAGACAGGGATTAGGTGAGTGGGAAGTGGTTGAAGAATAATATTGATTGCAGCGTATTAAGGTGTATGAATGTCTTGAAAGAATATGAGAGCATTCATTCATCTACTTTTTTTTGTTGCTTTATTGCTTGTTTCTTCGTGCTGTAAAATAGGATGTTACGGAACAGAAATTACCATTTCTTTAGAGAACTATAAAAGATTAGAGGTTGACACTTTGATTTTTCTTGGGTATGATCGTAACACCAATTTTTCTGTTTTAAAAGATAGCGCACTATATGTAACACCTGTGCCACCAACAGATACTTTCAGGGCTACACATGCTCATTCTATTAATGCAGATAAGAACTGGATAATAAAGGTTCCATCAGTTAATAAAGAATTTCGTTTTTCAAACTATGATATTACAACAGCAAGATGCAGTTGTGGCAATACGAAATACGAACTGATAAGGTCTTATAAAGTAAATGGTATAGAGGAGAAGTCTCTTTTTTATACGCTTCCCAGGTAATAATTGAGAAGCTTGCTACTAAGAATTTTTATCATCTACATTAATATGCCTTCCTCTTCAAAATCCAACGAAAGTTGTTGTGCATTCAGCTTCCAGCTAAGCCTGTGATATTTAGTTAACCCGTAAGCTTCTATAGCTGTGCGATGCTCTTCGGTGCCATAGCCTTTGTTGTTGTGCCAGTTGTATAAAGGATATTCCTGATGCAACTTCTTCATATAATCGTCGCGGTATGTTTTTGCAAGAATGCTTGCAGCCGCAATTGATGAATACAATCCATCACCTTTAATAATGCATTTATGCTTTACATCGTTATAAGGAGTAAAACGATTGCCGTCTATCAGCAAATATTTTGGTCTCTTTTTTAAGCCATCCAAAGCAATGTGCATGGCTTTAAACGAAGCTTTTAAAATATTGATCCGGTCAATTTCTTCGTTGCATACCATTGCCACACCATAACTTACAGCTTCCTTTTCAATAATAGGTCTTAGTTCGTAGCGATGCGTTTCCGAAACCTGCTTGCTGTCATTTAAAAGCGGGTGGAAAAAATCTTTACGTAAAATAACAGCCGCCGCAAATACAGGTCCGGCATAGCAGCCTCTTCCGGCTTCATCGCAACCGGCTTCAAGATGTTTTTTCTGATGATAAGGCCAAAGCATAATTTAAAAATGTTTCCAACTGCAATTAATATAAAAACAGGCAAAGTCTCGTCAAAAAAATAATCACCATTTATTAACCATTAATTTTGCCGTCCGTTGCAAGGTCACACTTTTTTTTAGCAACTATCAGATAGCCAATTATGCAAGCAGATAAATCAACACGGATTGTAGCGAACTGGATTTTTTTAGGAATTGCCATGTTGATAATACAGGTTCTGTTAGGCGGTATTACAAGGTTAACAGGATCAGGATTATCTATTACAGAATGGAAGCCTTTAATGGGTGCATTACCACCAATGAACGAAGCTGAATGGCAAAAAGCCTTTAATGGTTACCAGCAAATTGCTCAGTATAAATACCTGAACCGGCACTTTACGTTAAGCGATTTTAAATTCATTTTTTTCTGGGAATGGTTCCATCGTTTATGGGCACGAATTATAGGAGTGGTGTTTCTTATCCCTTTTATCGCGTTTTTAATAAAGGGATATTTTAAAAAGTGGATGATTGTTCCGTTGGTAATTCTTTTTTTGCTTGGCGCTTTGCAGGGAGCCATAGGCTGGATAATGGTGCAAAGCGGATTAAACGATAACGATCTTTATGTAAGTCACATCCGGCTGGCTGTACACTTTATGGCTGCAATGGTTTTAATAGGGTATGCTTTAATATTTGGTTTGAAATTATCAGTAAAAGAAGAGAACAAGGTGAGTAACCGGCGCTTGTTTACAGGTGCCATTATTATTACTGTTTTAGTATGTATTCAATTAATATTTGGCGCTTTTATGGCGGGATTAAAAGCTGCAACGGTAGCCCCAACGTGGCCTGATATAAACGGTATGATGATACCGGAAGGAATGTTTAGCCCGGGAGGTTTCCTGCACAACATTATTCATAATAAAATTACCATTCATTTTATACATCGAACCCTGGCTTATGTTATCGGTGTTTTAATTTTAATCTGGTGGCTTTCGTTGCGGAAGACCTCATATTCATCTGCCTTTAAAAAGGCTAAAAACTGCACTATGATCCTGGTTACAGTGCAAATTATTTTAGGAGTACTAACTGTAATAAACAGTTCGGTAAAAGGTGGTGGAAGCTTTGGCGCTTTTGAATGGCTGGCACAATTGCACCAGTTAACGGGTATGTTGCTTTTCTTAAGTATGCTTGCTGTGCTTTACCTATTGCCGGCAAAGCATACCGTCCCTAAACCTGTAGAGGCAAGGCATTAAATTAAGAAACGGATGAAGCCGTTAATCCTAAAAATAAAGACCTAAAAAAAGCTGAATAAATTATTAGGCAACCGGCTGCAATAATTTAAAGCATCTTCTTATTAATTCAACCTTGTATTCGTCTTTTGTTTCCGCCGGTTCTCCATCAACATGAAAGGGAGCATGCTTTAAATTACGTATAGTAAGGGAGGGGGTTTGAAAGTAAAGAATATTCTTTTGCGACATATCCTCAACCAGTTCCTGCAGTTTGTTATTCCCTCTTATCTGGCGCAAAATAGCAAAGGGTAATTTTGCTTTGTTCATTTTTTGAACAATTACAATATCCAGCAGGCCATCATCTAAACTTGCATTGGGCGCTATTGTAAAGTTGTTTCCAAACTGGTTGCTGTTTGCTATACTTATAAAATAAGCATCGGTGTAAAAAGAAAAACCGTCCAGCAAAACTTCAAACTGGTATGGATGGGCTTTAAAATATTGAAAAAGGCTTTGCTGTGTATAAGTTAGCAACCCACGCGAAGCTTTATTTGCAAAATCGTGCGCAACCTGGGCATCAAAGCCGAGCCCGCTTAACATACAACTAAAGTGATTGTTTATTGTAAAGGCGTCAACGAAACCGTAATTTGCTTTAGTAATAATATCAAGTGCTTTTTCAGGGTTCTTAGGTATGCCTGCAGTATAAGCCAAACCATTACCGCTTCCGGCAGGTATAATACCAAAACATACATTCGTTTCTTTTACAGATGATACAACCTGGTTCACAGTTCCATCGCCGCCTGCAATTACAATATCTGTTATTTGTTCGGCCTCAATCTTATCTTTTAAAAAATCGTAATTACCCCCTATGTTCGAATGTAATATTTCATAATCAATACCATGCTGGTTCATTTTCTGGCTGATCAAAAGCTCTATTGTGTCTTTTTTACCTGTTCCTGCAACAGGGTTAATAAGAAAAATAATTCTTCTTGTCATGCTATAGGTTGTTCCATTCTATCTTGCACAATAAAACTCTTCTTACCCTTACTGAAGCTGCTAAAGAGCGATCTTTAGGGGTGGAAACTGTATAAATAAAAAATGGCTTCTTTTTCTCCATTAACTCTTTAAGCTTGCTTGCTTTAAAAGAAACTGAGCCGGTTTGTTTGTTTAACTCTATGGTTATATAACTTTTTTCGTTTTCATCGTTTACCATAAAAATTCGTTTCCAGGTATTATCGGCATTATCCATAAAATATTTTATCGTTATTTTATCGGTTGCCTTAAAAGGTGAAGCTTTAAGAGAGGCTGTTGGATTAGCCTGCTCGCTGTTTCCTTTAAAGATGATTTTATTATTAAGTATAATTTGCCAGCTTTCGGTTGGCTCTGCTTTAGCAGCAGCAGATAACGCAACTGCGCAAATGCAAAAAATAAAATGCTTAAACATGCTTTTTAAAATAATTGTTACTGGTGTAAATACTAAAAAAATTTATGCTACAGTTACCTCTTGCTAACAAACTGAAGAGAGGCGTGGCAAAAGATGCAAAGACAAATTAAGGAATATTCATTTTCCGGCATCTTGTCTTAATATACAGATAGTGCTCTTATTAAAAGAGCTATGCAACTGTTACACTACGCAAAGTAATAGAATTAAATTTGCGTTACCTTTAAAAAGTATTGTTTATAACTTCGTACTATGAACCAGCAATCAGGAAAATACATCATAATGCTTGGCGTGGTAGTGGTGGTACTTGGGCTGCTTGTGTATTTCTTTCATAATAAACTGCATTGGTTTGGAAGACTGCCCGGCGATATTAGAATTGAGCGGAAAAATTTTAAGTTCTATTTTCCTTTGGTAACCATGTTAGTGCTTAGCCTTTTATTTAGCCTCATTCTTCATTTTCTTAGAAAACTATAAAAGACCGCCTTCTCACTTTTTCCCTTTAAAGACGGTTGTTTAATTAAAATATTTTAATTCCGTGCAGTAAAAGCAACTCTTTTAGGTAAATTTCCGTTCTCTTACAATACAATTAAAAAAGATAAACTAAAATTGCACTATGAAGAAAATTTACCTGATGCTTTTAGGGATTAGTATTATGAGTTTTTCCTGGTCTCAAACTACCACAACAATCATTGCCGACCGTGATAACACCATTTATTCTGAAAGTAACACTTTAAGCAATGGTTCAGGTCAAAACCTTTTTACCGGTGCAACTCAAACTGGTGATAAAAGGCGCACCCTCATTCATTTTAACCTCAGCACTATTCCACCCGGCTCGGTTATAAATGCTGTTTCCTTTTCTATATATTGTAATAAAATTCCTCAAGATCCGGCTCCGGCTACGATAGAGTTACATAAATTATTAAAAGACTGGGGTGAGGGTACATCCGATGCTACAGGGGCTGAAGGAACAGGTGCGTCTGCTACCACAAATGATGCTACATGGTCTTTTAATTTATTTAATACTTCATCATGGACTACTCCCGGCGGCGATTTTATGGCTGTTAAAAGTGCAAGCGCTAAAGGAGTGGATATAGGAACGTTTTCGATGACAGGAGAAAATTTAGTTGCCGATGTACAAAGCTTTATAAATAATCCTGCCACTAATTTTGGCTGGATTATACTTGACAGTGCAGAAGGTACAACAAGCAGTGCCCGGCGCTACGCTGCAAGAGTAAATGCAAACCCTGCATTGAGGCCGCAAATTACTGTTACTTATATGGCCAGTTTACCTGTAACATTAAAAACGTTTTCAGGTACTTTGCAAAATAACCAGGCTTTGCTTTATTGGCAAACGGTTACTGAATTAAATAACCAATATTATGAAGTAGAACATAGCAGCGATGCAATTAATTTTACTCCCGTTTGAAAGGTAAATGGAAATGGCAGTTCCACTGCTTTAAATAATTATACCTTTACCCAAAGCAACCTAACTGCGGGAAAACATTATTACCGTTTAGCCCAACACGATGTTGATGGAAGTATTCGTTATTCACAAATAATCGTGTTGTCGTTTAAATCAAATTTAAAATTGCAGTTAGCTCCAAACCCAACAACTTCGTTTGTTAATATAACAGCATCTACTACTGTGGAGGGTTTAGCGTACACCATCAGTTCTTCAGCAGGGCAGATTGTAAAGAAAGGTTTTTTAAGCAGCCCGCAAATAAATGTACAACAGCTTTCACAGGGTCAATACTGGCTATCAATTGAAACTTCGAAAGGAGAAACAATGAAAGCTGCCTTTATAAAAAAATAACCTACTCCTGTTTGGTATAAAATGAGCCTTGCATTATGCAAGGCTCATTTTATATTGTGCTACCTCTACACCTGCTTCCGCAATACAATTAGTGGTGTAAGTTACCCCGCCCAACCCTCTCTGTCAAGGCTCCTGTATTGGATAGCTTCAGCCAGGTGTTCCACTTTAATATCTTCACTTGCAGCAAGGTCGGCAATGGTTCGTGATACTTTAAGAATACGATCATAAGCCCTTGCAGATAAGTTAAGCTTTTCCATTGCCCGTTTAAGCAATGCTTCGCCGGCTTGCCCTATTACGCATATTTCTCTCAACTGCTGACTGCTCATTTGTGCATTTCCATAAACGCCCGGTGTTTCTTTATAGCGTGTGGCTTGTATTTGCCGTGCCTTTATCACTCTATCTCTAATTTCTGTAGAAGGTTCGCCTTTAGTGTGATTACTTAGTTCTGAAAACGAAACGGGAGTTACTTCAACATGCAGGTCTATTCTATCGAGCAATGGTCCTGATATTTTATTCAGATACTTCTGTACTGCTCCCGGGGGACAGGTACATTCTTTTTCAGGATGATTATAATAGCCGCAAGGGCACGGATTCATGCTTGCTATCAACATAAAGTTGGCAGGGAAATCAAGGGCTACTTTCGCTCTTGAAATAGTTACTCTTCTTTCCTCCATTGGTTGCCTCATCACTTCCAGAACTGTACGTTTAAACTCAGGTAATTCATCTAAGAACAATACACCATTGTGCGCCAATGAAATTTCGCCAGGTTGGGGTACACTTCCGCCGCCAACAAGGGCAACATCGCTGATAGTATGGTGCGGACTTCGAAACGGTCTTTTATTTATCAGCGAAGCATTTTCGGGCAGTTTACCTGCTACGCTGTGTATCTTGGTAGTTTCCAAAGCTTCCTGCAAACTTAGGGGAGGCAGTACTGTTGGTAACCGTTTTGCAAGCATTGTTTTCCCTGCACCGGGCGGACCGATCAATATCGCATTATGACCGCCTGCGGCTGCAATCTCTAATGCACGTTTAATGTTTTCCTGGCCTTTAACATCACTAAAGTCAACATCAAATTCAGATTGGGAATTGTAAAATTCTTCCCGTGTATTTACATCTACAGGTTCTAAAGAATTTTGGTTGGCAAAAAAATCAATTACCTCCTGCAGGTGCGTTACTCCATACACTTTAATGTTGTTTACCATGCCCGCTTCCCGTGCGTTAAGCTTTGGAACAATTAATCCCTTAAAGCCTTCTTTACGGGCTTGTATTGCAATTGGCAAAGCGCCTTTAATTGATTGTATAGCGCCATCTAAACTTAGCTCGCCCATTACTACATAGTCTTTTATAAGATCAATATTTTCGAGCTGTTCACTTGCACCAAGAATACCAATAGCAATGGGAAGATCGAATGCAGAGCCACTCTTTTTAATATCTGCCGGCGCCATGTTCACCACAATTTTGATCCGGGGCATCCTTAGGCCATTTGATTTAATGGCGCTATCTATTCGTTGCTGGCTTTCCTTTATAGCACCATCAGGTAAACCAACTAAAAAATAACCCTGGCCTTCGCTTACATTAACCTCAATGGTTATGTTTATAGCCTCAACACCATACACTGCACTGCCAAAAGTTTTTACGAGCATGAACGAAAATTGAAAATAAAATTCGAGAATTGAAAGTAATAAAAACAGTGCAAAGAAATGGTGCAAAATCTCTGAACCACCAGGGCACGAAGACAATAAGTTGCACAAAGATTGGAACTGTTGGTTATTTGACCGCCAGACCACTCACTCAATTGGCTTAGTGACCCCCAATGATCTATTGACTTCTTTCTAATCCCATAAGGCCCCGTTCAGGCCAATCATTGCTGCCACTCTTTCACCATCCATTGCTGCACTCACAATACCACCTGCGTATCCTGCACCTTCGCCGCATGGATATAAATTTTTAATTTGAGGATGCTGCAATGTTATACTGTCTCTTGGTATGCGAACCGGCGATGATGTTCTGCTTTCTGTTGCCACTACAACTGCTTCGTTTGTAAAATATCCATTCATTTTTTTCCCAAATGCTTTAAAGCCTTGCTGCAGGCTTTTATAAATAAAAGGCGGAAGTGTTGTTCTAAGATCAGCGCTTTGTATGCCCGGCAAATAGCTGCAGCCAGGCAAATCAAAAGACAATTTATTGTTACAAAAATCAACCATGCGTTGTGCAGGTGCTTTAAAGTTTCCGCCTCCGGCAGCATAAGCATTTCTTTCAACCATCTGCTGAAAAAACATCATGTTTAAAGGCGAATTCACTTCTGTCTTCTTGTCCTCCATATAATTCCTGTAATCCTTCAAATCCCACAAATCGTGGTTCTGACAGCTTACCACCATACCGCTGTTTGCATAAGGATTATTGCGTTTGCTTGGGCTCCATCCATTTACTACCAACTCATCAGGATTAGTTGATGCAGGTGCAATAATGCCACCAGGACACATGCAGAAACTAAACACCCCTTTGCCTTCAACCTGCTCTACTAAACTATACGATGCAGGAGGCAAATATTCACCACGAACAGAAGAATGATATTGAATGCTATCAATAACACTCTGCGGATGTTCTACGCGAACACCTAAAGCAAAAGGTTTTGCTTCTATTAAAATTTTTTTAGAACGCAGCAACGTAAAAATATCTCTTGCCGAATGGCCGGTTGCAAGAATAACTGCATGGGCTTTAAACATATCATCATCGGCTGTTTTAATTCCTTCGATGCTGTTGTTGATGCAAATAAAATCACTCACTTTTTTCTCAAACAAAAACAAGCCTCCGAAAGCAGTAACAGCTTCGCGCATTGCTGTAATAATCTGCGGCAATTTGTTAGTGCCTATATGTGGATGAGCGTTATATAGGATTTGCTCTTCGGCTCCAAACTGAACAAACAGGTTAAGTATGCGATTAATATCTCCGCGTTTGTTGCTGCGTGTATATAATTTGCCATCGCTGTAAGTACCTGCACCACCTTCGCCAAAACAATAATTGCTGTCGCGGTTTATAATACCCTCTTTATTTAATGCAGCTAAGTCTCTTCTTCTTGCTCTTACATCTTTACCACGTTCTAAAATAATAGGTTTAATACCAAGTTCTAAAAATTTTAATGCAGCAAATAATCCGGCGGGCCCTGCGCCAATTATAATTACTTTTTTGGGTGCATGAGTTACGTCTTTAAAAACAACTTTACTGATCTCTTTTGTATGAAATGGCTCGCTTATAAAAGCCCTAAGCGTAAGGTTAATCCATGTTTGTTTACCTCTTGCATCAATAGACTTTTTAAGCAGGTGAAAGCCTGTTATCTCACTTTCCTTTTTGCCTGTAATGTTAGCAATGCAGCTTTTAATTATGCTATTGTTAGCCGCTTCTGAAGGAAGAAGCTTTAGTGTTAGTTGTTGTTGCATGCCTCTATTCCATAAAAGGGAGTAATAAAGGTTTAAACTCTTTTCTTATCGTGTAATTCGTGTTATAATCTTTAATCGCGATTGTTTAATTCTTGTAAATACCGATCACATGTTCTAATCGGCTTAATCCAAATTATAATCCTTTAATCCGCAATCAGAATCTGTGCAATCTGCAATCTTAAAAGGGCAGATCATTAACCACATTATCGGGTGGAATATCATTATAATTAACCTCGTTACCATTGTTTTGTGCAAGCTTTAAACTTTCCATTCGCCAGGCATCAAGGTTAGTGATGTAGTTCGTTCTGCCGTCCTTTTCCCACCGTGTTCCTTTTATATTAAATTGCACTTTTACTTCATCGCCCACACTAAATCTGTCAGGCATTGCAGTCTTATCCTGCACACATTGAAACTTTATAAAATTGGTGAAAGATCTTCCATTAACATCTTCTGTTTTTTCAATAACAAATTCCCTTGTCTTAAAATTTTCGTTGCGTTGCACTATATCAAATCTTGCAATTAATTTACCTGTTATTTCGTATGACATTTTAGAAATGATTATTTAAACAAAAGTATTGTTTAAATAATTCCTAATAGCATAAAGGCATTGCAATCGGCATTTATTTTTATGCTTTCAATTACTTCGAAATTCATTCTATACGGAAGATTTTTATCTTATATTAAAAGCAGTAAATGGGTGTGCTGCCGTGCTAATAAATAATCACTTCTTAAAATATAACGTTTGACACATTAGATGCACTTGTATAAAAGGTTTTTTAAGTTAATCACATGGACGAAAAACAGCATATAAGACTGCATAAATTATGCTTTTTTTAGCTGCAAAAAAATTTTATTTACGAAAGTCAATACTGTAGTGGAAAGGGTAAAATCAAGTGTATAAAAAATTTTTTTTTAGATAATAAAGTTTGATATTCGCTCCCCCTCCAAATTTTTTTGTACACCATGTGTGAAGAAAAGTTAACAGGAAGTTGAACATACTAACATTCTTAACCCCAATATAAAAAACTTTAATGATTAACATGGCCATAACTGCTGACATAGTTTGGAGTAATTGTTTAAAAATTATTAAAGACATAGTAGAATGGCAACATTACAAAACATGGTTTGAACCCATTAAACCTGTTGAATTAAAAGGTAATGTTTTGCTTATACAAGTGCCAAGTCAATTTTTTTATGAATACCTCGAAGAACATTATGTAAATCTTTTAGCCAAGACTCTAAAAAGAGAATTAGGTAAAGATGCACGGCTCGAATACAGGATAATGGTTGATAGTGGTAACAACAGTAATAAGCCTTTAACCATGGATGTTCCTGCAAATAATTTAAAGACATACAGCAACAACGAAATGGACTTTCCGCTGGTTATAAATAACCCGGTCAAGAACCCTTTTGTTATACCCGGTCTTAAAAAAATGCAGATAGATCCTCAGTTAAATCCTATCTATACTTTCGACTCTTATATAGAAGGTGATTGTAACCGTGTTGCACGTCGCGCAGGTAAAACTGTTGCAGAAAAGCCTGGGGCAAATTCTTTTAATCCTTTAGTTGTTTATGGCGGTGTGGGTTTAGGTAAAACGCATCTCGCACAAGCAATAGGTAACGAGGTAAAACGATTAAATCCTAACAAAGTTGTGTTGTATGTAAGTTCCGAAAAGTTTATTAATCAGTTCCAGGATCATAGCCGTAATAATGCCATTAACGACTTCATACATTTTTATCAGTTGATAGATGTATTGATTATTGATGATGTTCAATTTTTTAATCGCGCCGAAAAAAGTCAGGATGCCTTCTTTGCCATATTCAATCATTTGCATCAATCGGGTAAACAATTAGTGTTATCATCCGATAAACCACCGAAAGACTTAGATGGTTTGCAGGAAAGGTTATTGAGCCGTTTTCGCTGGGGATTAAGCGCCGATCTTCAAATGCCCGATTATGATACCCGTATTGAAATACTTGAGCGCAAAATGAAGAACGATGGTTTAGACATGCCAAAGGAAGTGGTGAAATACGTTTCATACAACATCAATAGTAACATACGCGAACTGGAAGGCGCACTAATATCTTTACTTGCCCAATCATCTTTAAACAGAAGAGAAATTGATCTTGAACTGGCTAAGAAAGTTTTAAGGAACTTTGTAAAAACAAGCAGCAAAGAAATTACTATCGAAACTATACAAAAAATGGTATGCGAATACTTTGATGTTCCTTATGATAAGTTGCTGCAAAAAACCAGGAAGCGGGAAATTGTTCAGGCACGGCAGATCACTATGTTTTTGGCAAAAGCTTTCACCAAAAACTCCTTAAAAACTATTGGTGAACACTTTGGCGGAAGAGATCATACAACTGTTATACATAGTTGCCAAACAGTAAAAGACCTTATGGATACGGATAGCCTCTTTAAAGAAAATGTAATGGAACTGCAGCAAAAAGTGCAATTAGCTGCCATGTGAATAAACCTATCGAAAACAAAAATATTTGTCCCAAACTCATGTACGGAGTTTGGGATTTTTTTTAAGAAGATTAATGTATAAAATTTATAAAAAAAATACCCGTTTTAATTCATTTTAAGATAAGACATACAACCCCTTATAAGAGATTTTATTTTGATATAATTTTCCGATAAAACATAGAAACCTTTTGGAAAGTAATAGTAAATACGCTTATTTTTGCAACCCTTGAAAAAGGGAAGGTTTTGGTGAGGTGCCTGAGTGGCCGAAAGGAACGGTTTGCTAAACCGTCGTACGGGTTAAACTGTACCGAGGGTTCGAATCCCTCCCTCACCGCTTCACCGGACTGGTTTTTAAGGATCGGGGCGTAGCGTAGCCCGGTTATCGCGCCTGCTTTGGGAGCAGGAGGTCGCAAGTTCGAATCTTGCCGCCCCGACATAGATGGTTTCTTTTCTAAAGAAAAAGCTCGTAAAATATTGATTTACGGGCTTTTTTAATTTTAAGCCTATCAATTCTTATCAAATTTCTACAAATAATTGGTGACCAATTCGGTGACCAAAGTGGTGATTTTAATTTTGGTCACCTAATTTCTTTACTACTGCTTGTAATTCAAGGAGTTGTTTAAATCAAATGGTTCTACTGAAAATTTCGTGGTAAATATGTGCTAAAAAATCGTTATGACCGAGTCTGGGTTTTACCAACGGCTTTTATTATTAAAGGAAGGCTGGGATGTTAAAGA
>JAABUN010003501.1_pt1 | contig 24108 bp, 21 predicted proteins | sample 5559311 | NCBI WGS metagenome assembly JAABUN01 (sample SAMN10711877, study PRJNA513370) | rock metagenome | isolation source: Antarctica rocks | place: Antarctica: Victoria Land, Siegfried Peak sud
TGAGCAATGATGGCTCACCCATTTTTTTGAAAGACATTGGTTATGCGAAAGATGCCAGCGCCATTCAAACCAATATGGTGCACATTAATGGTAAGCGGCAGGTATATATTCCTATTTATAAAAGAACGGGAGCTAATACTATTGCGGCTGTGGAGGGAATAAAAGGCAAGCTTGCAGAACTGAAAGAACGTTTGCCAAAATCTGTAAACCTGAATGTGGTGCTTGACCAGTCAACGTATGTACGGCATTCAATTAATGGATTGATGAAAGAAGGGATTATCGGACTGGTGCTGGTTTCACTGGCTTTGTTCCTGTTCCTGGGAAATTTGCGTTCTACGTTTATTGTAGCGTTAAGTATTCCTCTGTCGGTGATGTTTGCTTTCATTGGGTTATACTTTACCGGTGATACCATCAACAGCATGACTTTAGGCGGAATTGCATTAGCCATAGGTTTGCTGGTGGATGATAGTATTGTGGTATTGGAAAATATTGACAAGCATTTAATGCTGGGTAAAACAGCAGCACAGGCAGCGTTTGACGGAGCAAAAGAAGTTGCCATGCCTGTAATGGTTACCACACTCACCATCATTATTGTTTTCTTTCCTGTTATCTTCTTAACAGGTATATCAAAATATTTATTTACGCCTTTAGCCATAGTGGTTTCCTTAGCTATGATAGGTTCAAGGTTTATATCTATGACATTGGTGCCAATAATGGCGGCAGCATTATTTAAAAATCATTCCGCAGACCAACAGCCAAAAGGGTTTATTGGCAAGTTTGATAAAGGGGTAAAAAATCTTACCAACAGGTATGTAAAAAGTATTGATAAAGCTTTACAATACCGTTGGCGGTTGTTGGCAGGAGCAGCGTTGTTGTTTATTATTTCAATGTTTGGGTTTAGCCGGTTAGGGACAGAGCTTTTCCCCAAAATGGATGTGGGGCAAATTTCTATTGACGTACGGATGGAAAGCGGAACAGCCATCGGGCAGACAGAAAAAAATATTACTGAAATAGAAAAGTTTATTCATCAGGAAATGGGCAACGACTTAAATATCATCATCTCTAACATCGGTGTATTAAACGACTGGCCTGCCGCTTACACACCCAATTCAGGAACACAGGATGCTACTATCGCCGTGCAGTTGAAGGAAGGGTACAAAACAAATACAGCAGATTATGTGAAAAGTTTGCGGATAAAACTGAAAGAACAATTCCCTGGTGTGCAATTCATTTTTAATACCGGCGGTATTGTAACCACTGCTTTGAATTTCGGTTTGCCTTCACCTATTGATATTCAGATTACAGGAAATGATTTACAAAAGTCACATGACATTGCCGTTAAGGTTCGGGATATTGTTCAAAATGTAAAAGGCACCGAAGATGTGCGTGTTCACCAACGCTACGACCATCCTGAAATAAAGCTGGATATTGACCGGACAAAAGCTGCACAATTGGGCATTAATGCAGAAGATGTAGTAAAGAATACGGTTTCAGCTTTAAACTCATCGGTTAACTTCAAACCCTCTTTCTGGATTGATGAAAAAAACGGCAACCACTATTATGTGGGCGTTACTTATCCCGAAATAGAATTAGACAATCCGCAATCGGTAGAAAATATCAGTTTACGAGGCACTAACGGAGCCTCGACCTTACTTAAAAACCTTTCCAAAACCTCATTAACTTCTGCACCTATTGAAATTAACCACCTGGATATACAAAGGGTAACAGATGTATTTGCCAATGTGGAAGGCCGGGATATTGGTTCTGCCGCAAATGAAATAGAAAACAAATTAGCAGCCCTTCGCAAACAACTGCCTGAAGGATATAAAATTAATATTCGTGGGGAAGTGCAAAGTATGAAAGAAGGTTTCAGCAATTTAGGTATGGGCTTAGGGTTAGCTATTCTTTTGGTATACCTGGTTATCGTTCCCCTGCTGCGCTCCTTCAAATTGCCATTGATTATTATTACCGTTATTCCATTGGGTTTGATTGGTGTAACAGCAATGTTATTGGCTACCGATACTTACCTCAATATTCAATCAATGATGGGAATTATTATGATGGTAGGAATTACAGTGGCTTACAGTAATTTATTAGTAGATAAAATGAACAATCTTTTAAAGGAAGGCAAACCATTAGACGAAGCAATTAAAGAAGGGATAGCCAATCGTTTCCGACCGATTATAATGACAGCCATTGTTGCTATTCTCGCTTTGCTTCCGATGGCATTAGGATATGAAACCGGTGGCGAAGCCAACGTGCCACTGGCAAGAGCCATCATAGGCGGCGTTATGGCTGCCACGTTTCTTTCACTCTATATAGTGCCTGTATTATTTTATTTGTTCAACCAAAAAACTAAGCTAAATGAAACGCAAGCATAAATTCATCATCACTTTCCTGATAACTATTGTAATCATATCATTATTACTTATAAAAGGCTGTGGGCATGAAAACGGAGAAACAACAACCCAAACAGAAAGCCGGAATATTCCGGTTGTATTAGTAGCCTCTCCCCAACAACATGCGTTCAACGCTTCGTTGCAATTAACGGGAACAGCAAAGCCAAATCAGGCGGTGAAATTGTTTGCCATGACAAGCGGTTACCTAAAACAACTAAGAGCAGATATCGGCTTCTTCGTAAAAGAAGGACAGGTACTTGCTGTTTTGGAAAATCCCGATTTATACAGGGAAAAAGAAAGGATACAGGCAGAGCTAAACGAAAAATCTGCATTGTATTTCCGGCTAAAAAATAATAGGGAGCAAACAATGGTAGGCGCTGATATAAAAGCAAAAAAAGCATTGTACGACCGCCTTAATAGCATTTATGAAAAAACACCCCAGCTCACATCTATTGCGGATGTAGAAAAAGCAGAGGCAGATTATAAAAGAGCTTCGGCACAGGCAACGGACGAATTGGATATGAACACATCGGCTTACCAGGCTGCCAATGCCAAGCTGAAAAACATCAATATGCAGATTAGTTATCTGTGGATTAAAGCTCCGTTTAGCGGAGTTATTACCAATCGTTTCGCAGATAAAGGCGCTTTGATACAAAACGGTTTAAATAATAATAGTTCGATGCCTCTATTTGAGTTGCAGGACCTGCAGCCAATCCGTGTACAGGTGGATATACCTGAAACAGACGCCGTGTTAATCAACAGCGGCACTAAAGCTGAAATCACTTTTCCTGAACTGCCCAATAGTAGCTACACTGCAACTGTTTCGAGGGTAGCGTATAGTGTGGATGACACAAAGACCATGAAAGTGGAAATTGATTTACCCAACAAGGATTTAAAAATTCGTCCGGGCATGTATGCAAAAATTGACTTTCAAAGAAGCGGTCATAAGGAGGCATTGTCCGTTCCTAATGAAGCCGTCGGCAATATCAAAGGACAGTCCTTTATTTATATAGTGCAGAATGAAAAGGCAAAAAAGGTAGATGTAAAGACAGGTATTCGTGATGAAAAGTATACGGAATTATTAGAAGCGCCTTTGAAAGAAACGGATTGGATTATTGTACAGGGAAAAGAATTAGTAAGTGATGGCGCTGCCGTTCAAACAAAACAATTCATTAAACAATAAAAGGGAAACAACCAATGAAAATAAGCATAAAATTAAAAAAAGTGGTTGCTCCATTCATCTTATTGATAGCGACAAATGCCACCAATGCACAGCAACCATTTGCCATAAACCTTGAAACCGTTTTGAAATTAGCCGGTGCGAACAACTTAACGGTAAAAGAGTATCAGTTAAGATATCAGCAGGCTTTATCCGACCAGAGCAAAGCTAAAGAATGGTGGTTGCCTAATGTATATGCAGGATACACCACCCATTATTTAAACGGCGCCGCCATGAACACAGACGGTAAAATTTTTACCGGTGTTAACAGAAACAATTTATGGACAGGATTAGGCATTGCAGCAGAAATAGATTTTGGCAAAGGATTTTATCAATCACTCGCTGCCAGGCAAAAAGTTCAGGCAGCGAGTTACTTCAGTGCAGCAGAAAAAAACAAAGCAATATTAAATGCTATTCATACTTATTACAATCTGCAGGCAGAGCAATTGAAGTATATTTTTTTGAAACAGTTGACAGAACAATCTGATACCATTTCGCAGCAAATAAAAATAAAGGTCGATGCCGGTTTAACCTATCAATCCGATTACCTGTTGGCACAAAGCAATTTCAAGCATATTACCATCTCTATGCTGGAGGCAAAAAGCAACTGGCTAAAGGTGTCCGCTCTGCTTGCCAGCCTGTTAAATTTAGAGAGTAGCACCGGTCTCATATCTGCCGATACCGTTTTAGCGCCTTTGCAATTAACAGCGGAGTTGAAGGATACAACAGGTTTTCAAAAGCGTCCTGAATTTTTGGGACTGAATGCAGAATTACAATCTTATAAGACATTGCGAAAAACGGCTAATCAGGGTTTGTTTATCCCCAAACTCAAAATGGGTTTCGATAATGGTAGTTTTGGCGCTTATCATGCTGCGCTTTACAATACGTACCAGTTCAACGCTTCATTACTATGGAATTTACCATTGGGACGATTAACTTACAAAGGAGACATAAAGCAATGGAATGCACAAATTGCACTTCAGCAAAACAAAGTAGCGCAATTCAAAAACCAATATCAGCAGGAAATAGCAACCGCTACAGCACAAGTGCAAATTGCCAACGAGCAAATTATCATTGCAAAAGAAGCGGTGCAATCGGCATCAGAAGCTTTATACCAAAGTACCGAACGGCAAAAGTTGGGAACGGCAAAGCCATTCGAGGTGTTTCAGGTGCAGCAATACTATCTACAGGCACAGTTAGATTATATCAATGCGGTGTCAGAATATAATAAGGCACGATATTCTCTGTTTGTTGCAAGCGGCAACAATCTGTAAACGGTTCTGAATTGTATGACATAAAATTAAAAGAGATGAATAAAATAAGTTCTGTTTTTATCATAAGTCTTTGCCTGTTATTAAATTCATCATGCGGGCAAACAACAAACATGAAAAGTAAAAATAAGGCTGAGGAGCATCCGTACACGAACGAACTTATTCATGAAAGCAGCCCTTATTTATTGCAGCATGCACACAACCCGGTAAACTGGTATCCCTGGGGTGAGAAAGCATTAAAAAAAGCAAAGGCTGAAAATAAAATGATTATCATCAGCATTGGCTATGCTGCCTGTCATTGGTGCCATGTAATGGAAAAGGAGACGTATGAAGACACGGCTGTTGCCCGTATCATGAACGAACATTTTGTCAGCATAAAAGTAGACAGGGAAGAACGACCGGATGTTGACCAGGTGTATATGAATGCTGCGCAATTAATTACCGGAAGCGGTGGATGGCCGTTGAATGCATTCGCGATGCCTGATGGTAAGCCTTTTTATGCAGGCACCTATTTCCCTAACAAAGACTGGAAGCAAATGCTGAATTATTTTATTGATTTATACCAGAAAAGTCCTACGGCACTTAGTGAGCAGGCGGCAAAAGTTACACAAGGTATTCACGCTATTGAGAATGTGCCTTTCAATAAAGCAGCAGCCACGTTTAGCATAAATAATCTGGATGCTAATTTTAAAAACATACAACCGAATATAGATTATCAAAAGGGAGGCGAAAAGAGAGCGCCTAAATTTCCCATGCCGGCTGTTTGGGAATACCTGCTTTATTATCATTACCTCAGTAAGAATGAAAAAGCATTAGGTGCGGTAACAACTACCTTAGACAACATGGCAATGGGTGGCATTTACGACCATATTGGGGGCGGGTTTGCCCGGTACTCAACCGATGCTAACTGGCATGTGCCTCACTTCGAAAAGATGCTGTACGATAATGCGCAACTGGTAAGCTTGTATGCGCATGCCTACCAGGTAACAAAAGACCCTTTGTATAAAAAAGTAGTGTACGAAACGCTTGACTTTATTGAAAGGGAAATGACTTCTTCCGATGGTGCTTTTTATTCATCTCTTGATGCTGACAGCGAAGGTGAGGAAGGGAAATATTATGTGTGGACAAAAGCAGAAATTGAAAAGGTGTTTGGAAAAGAAGCTGCACTTTTTAACGACTACTATAATGTAACTACAGGTGGAAATTGGGAGCGAGGAAAAAATATCTTATTCGGAAACACTTCAGATGAAGCCATAGCTGCAAAATACAATTTAACCAAAGAGCAGCTAAAAGAAAAAATTGAAGCCGACAAAGCAACACTTTTAAGTGTCCGTAGTAGACGTGTACGACCTAACCTTGATGATAAAATATTGACATCTTGGAATGCTTTGATGCTGAAAGCTTATGTAGATGCATACAGAACATTTGGGGAAGAAAGGTTTTTAAAAGCAGCACTTAAAAATGCAGCTTTTTTATCGGACAAAGCTATCAGTACTAATAATGAAATAACCCGCAATTATAAAAACGGAAACTCTTCCATTGCAGGTTTTCTTGACGATTATGCCTTTGCCATTTCTGCCTTTATAGATTTGTACCAGGCAACCTTTGATGAAAAATGGTTGTACAAAGCCAAAGAGCTTACAACTTATACACAAGCACATTTTTTCGACGGCACATCCGGCATGTTTTATTACACACATAATCAACATTCAAACCTGATAGCACGAAAAATGGAAATAGCCGACAATGTTATTCCTTCCTCCAATTCTGAAATGGCAAAGAACCTGTTTTACTTAGGACACGTTTTTAGCAATGAAGCGCAAATTAAAACAGCACAACAAATGCTGTTGAATGTTCAAAAAGACGTGCAACAGAATGTTTATTTTTATCCGAATTGGGGCATATTGGAAGCTGGTTTTGTAAGCGGTCTTTATGAAGTGGCAATAGTTGGAAAAGACGATTTGCATAAACGTCAGATGATAGATGAATACTATCTTCCTAACATGCTGCTTTTGGGAAGTGAAGAAAAAGCAACTTTAGAATTACTGGAAAATAAATTGGTGGAAGGGCAAACCACTATTTATGTATGCCAGGATAAAGTATGCAAACGTCCTGTTACGGAAGTAAAGGATGCAGTGATACAAATCAAGGCAGGAAAATAAGTACTGTGCTGAGTGCCGATTTATCGATTTAGCAGTTGTATTTCTTTTATTTCAAAAGTATGGCTGCCACCGGTCAGAATTTCTCCAAAATTTGAAATTACCTTCAACAAAATTTAGTGAATGAAATTGCTGGTGGTTGAAGATGAGCTAAGCCTGCAACATAGCATACAGGAATTTTTTAGGCAGGAAGAATTCGTCTGTGATGGAACCGGAACTTTCAGGGAAGCTATTGATAAAATAGAAGAGGATAATTACGATTGTATTATTCTTGATATCAACCTGCCTGATGGCAACGGCTTACAGCTTTTGCAATATTTGCGTAAGCACGAAAAGGAAGACTGTGTTGTTATCATATCTGCCCGTAACTCTCTTGATGATAAAATAACCGGTTTAAATCTGGGAGCAGACGATTATTTAACCAAACCCTTTCATCTGTCAGAGCTAAATGCCAGAGTTAAAGCTTTACTAAGGCGAAAGTATCCTCAAGGTGCTAATGTTATTCAGGCGGGTAATCTTCAACTCAACCTTATTTCAAGAAATATTTCATTTTCAGGGCAACCTATTGCACTTACCAAAAATGAATATGACCTTTTAGTTTATTTAGTGAATAATAAAAACAGGGTTGTAGGAAAGCAGGCAATTGCAGAGCATATTTATGGTCACCAGGCCGATGACCTACCTTCTTATGATTTTGTTTATTCGCAAATAAAAAACCTGAAAAAAAAGCTGAAGGAAAAAGGGGCAGAAGACCTTATTCAAACGATTTATGGAATAGGGTATAAATTATCAATATGAGCAGGCAATTACTTAAAAAAAACACTGATTTTTTACTTAAATGGCTGCCGGTTGTTTTACTTGGCTTCTGTGTATTGTTTTATTTCCTGATGCGATACCAGGCTCATCACATGCAGGAAAAGCAGCTAGAGCTAAAAAACAAAAACGTTTGGAATGCATTTATCTTAAGTGGAGGCAACCTCAACAGGCATATTAAAGGGGAGTATGATATTAATGATGGTGAGCTAATACCAGTAAACTTATTAGATGAACCAAGAGACACTTCAGTATGGTATAATGAACAAAGGAAGTTTCTTCCATTTGCGATATTAACAAAACAAGTCAGTTGGAACAATAAAATTTATCAGGTATCCGGCTATGTTTCTTCAACAGAAATAAGCCATCTTATAATTAAGATTTTCATTACCGAAGCCGCCATCCTTCTCCTTCTTTTGTTATCTATTATCTTTTTAAACCGGATGAGTTCCAGGTTATTGTGGAAACCTTTTTTTATAACCATGAAAAAAGTAACTGAATATGATATTAACCGAAACGGGTTGATAGATTTAGCAGATGAAACAGGAACAACAGAATTTAATGACCTGAATAAAGCAATTAGTATTCTTATCAGCAATATCAATGCTTCATTTGAACATCAAAAACAGTTTGTTGAAAATGCTTCGCATGAAATGCAAACACCCTTGGCTATTATCCGGTCAAGAATAGAATTAATGATCAATCAACCGGAACTCACCGAAAAAGTGGCGGGTATATTAGGTGATATCACTGATGCCAATAACAGGCTAACACAGTTGAACAGAACGCTTTTATTACTTGCTAAAATAGAGAATAACCAATTTCCTGAAACGGAAAAGGTGAATGTTTCATCAATGGTTGATGATATAATTGAAATGTATGGAAACTTGTATGAGAAAGATTTTCCAATAGTTACTATTAAAAAAGAGGAACCACTAATTATTAAAGCGAACCCGTCATTAGTTGAAATTCTGTTATCCAACATTATTAAAAATGCTGTCATACATAACACAGCACAAGGACAGATTAAGGTAACTATAGAGAACATGCAGCTATTGGTTGAAAATACAGGACCGGAACTTCAAGGTGCTCCAGAAGAAATGTTTGAACGATTTAAAAAAGGTTCTGATAAAACAAAAACGACCGGTTTAGGATTAGCTCTTGTAAAACAGATTTGTTATTTATACGGTTATCGGCTTACTTATAAGTACAGCGAAGGGTGGCATCTTATAAAAATTGTTTTTAATTAGCATCTGACAGAATTTCTCCCAAATTGCCTTATAGTTTTGAGGCTAAAAGAAACAGATCTCAAACAATGTTACATATGAAAAATGCATTCCATTTTTTTTTAATTACACTGTTGCTTGCGGCCTGTACCAATAAAAGCAATAACGAAGTAGTTGTGTATACCAGTGTTGACCAGGTGTTTAGTGAACCTGTATTAAAAGCATTTGAGAAACAAACAGGAATAAAGGTGAAAACTGTTTTTGATACAGAAGAAACAAAATCAACTGGGGTGCTCAATCGTTTGATTGCTGAAAAAAATAATCCCCAATGCAATGTATTCTGGAGCGGCGATCCTATCCGTGCTGATGTATTGAAACAAAAGGGCATTACCGAAGGTTATCGTTCTTCTGCTGCATCGGACATTAACGAAGTGTTTATTGATAAAGATTATAACTGGATTGGGTTTTCTTCACGGGCAAGGGTACTGCTTGTTAATACCAGTCTTGTAAAACCCCAAGATTATCCTTCTTCCATACTTGACCTTGCGAATGAAAAATACCGAGGCAAATTTACCATTGCCAACCCGCTCTTCGGAACCACGTCTTTTCATATAGCTGCAATATTTACAGCATTAGGTGACGAAAAAGCAAAACAATTTCTTGGTGATTTGAAAAAAAATGAAGTGGTTATTGCCTCAAGCAACGGCGATGTGAAAAAGAAAGTCGCCACCGGCGAAGTGCAAATGGGATTAACCGATACGGATGATGCCAATGAAGCTGTAAAAGAAGGTGCACCCGTAAAAGCAATTTTCCTTGACCAAAAGGGTTTCGGAAATCTCATCGTGCCCAACACCGTTTCACTCATTAAAAGTTCACCAAACAATGAAAACGGGAAAAAGCTGATTGACTTTTTGCTTTCTGTTGAAACAGAAAAAATGCTGGCAGAAAGCTGTGCACAGATGCCGCTGCATAAAGGCGTTGCGGTACCTGCCTCCGTTCCGTCATTAGACAATATTGTTCCTATGAAAGTTGACTATGCCACCGTAGCACAAAAATCTGAACAGATAAAGGGACACCTCAAACAATGGGTAGGTAATAAGTAATTTCTTAAAAACAACAATATGAATAAGAAACTCCTCTCAAAATGTACCATTATTCTCGCCATAGCGCTGATTAGATTTTCAGCATATTCACAATCTACCCGTGCCTACATTACAAATTTTAATGACTCCACTCTTTCTGTAATTGATGTAGATAACCAAATAAAAATTGGCGATGTAGTTACTGGAAAAAATCCACACGGAGTAGACATTTCTCCTGACGGAAAATGGTTAGGGGGGAGTAATGAAGGAAGCAATACTGTTTCTATTTTAAATACCACAACCAACAAAGTGGTAAAAACAATTGGGTTGGCAATCACCCTCACCAACTGTCGTTTAGTAAGGATGGGGGGAAACTTTTTGTTACTTTGAATGCCGACAATGCATTGGCAATTATTAATACTTCCAATTGGAAATTATACAAAACCATTCCTGTTGGAAGAAATCCGTATATCGTGTTGCCTTCGCCAGACGGTCAACTTGTTTATATTACTCTTGAAGGCGATGAAAAAGTGGTGATACTGGATATTGCTGCTTTGAAGCTCACAGGTGAAATTTCTGTGTTCGGCTGGCCCCGTATTCCATCCATTTCATCCGATGGTAAAACGCTTTACCTTTCTATGCGCTGGCTCAATGGTATGTTGGTTATTGATACAGAAAAAAAGGCAGTTATCAATTGGTTACAACTTTCGCAAGAGGAAAAATTTCCTGCCGAAGGAAAAGCAACGCACGGAATAACTTTATCTGGTGATGGCTCCCGGCTTTATCTCACCAGCCAGACCCGCAACAGCGTGAGCATAGTGAACACAAAAACATTACAGGTTGAAAAAGAAATTTCCGTTGGCACTGACCCGAACTGGATAGATTTTTTGTCTGCCGGAAAATACGCCGTTGTGAGTAACACCGGCAGCAATACTGTTTCCATTATTGATTTGCAAAAACAAGAGGTAGTGAAAACAATACCTGTTGGAGCCGCACCCAAACGATTGAAAGTAGCAACGATTAAAAATAAATGAGCAGCACAATAAACAGCAAAACCATTTTACTTACTGCGGCAGGTATTTTTTTTCTTGCTGCAGTTTTGCCATTGTGTGGTTTGATATTCAGCGCTTTTTTCCAGGGAGGAAGTGAGGGAGTTGAAAATTTCGCTTCCATTTTTCATAAAGATGTGCTGTACAGTATTGTCAATAGCTTGCTCATTGCAATTTCTGTGAGTTTACTATCGGTGCTGCTGGGCTGTTGCTTCGCCTTTTTATTATCCAAAACAACCATTCCGTTTGCAAGTACTTTTCGTTTGCTTTTGCTGCTTCCATTACTGCTTCCTTCTTATGTGCTTTGCGTAGCGTGGAATGATGCCTGGCTTTTTAGCGGCTTACCAAAAAATCTTATATACAGTTTGCCGGCAGTAATTTTTATACTCATTACCATTTATACGCCACTGGCGGCATTCATCATTCAAAGCAGTTTAAGGAATATCAGTGCAAGTATAGAAGAAGCAGGAATGCTGGTTATCAGTTACAGGAAAGTTTTTTTCAAAATTGTGTTGCCTCTCCTCCGCCCGGCTTTGTTTTCAGCGTTCATGCTCATTTTTATTCTATCGTTGTCAGAATTTGCCGTGCCTTCATTTTTATCAGTGCCTGTTTTTACTACAGAAATTTTTACACAGTTCTCCGCCTTTTACAATTATTCACTTGCTATTGCACAATCGTTGATACTTACGGGCATTTGTATTTTGTTATTAGTTCCCCAAAGGAAATATTTAACCAAAAAACAGTTTTTCACTTTTGGAAAAAAATCATTCCGGTTCAAAACACTGGAACTCGCAGGCAAAGTTATTCCTCTGTTATTGATGACTATATATATCGTACTTACGGTTTTGCTTCCGCTGGTTTTTATATCAGTTCAAACTTTCTCAAATACAAGCACTCCGTTCAGCCATATCATTATTATGATGCTTCCATCGCTAAGAGATAGTTTCGTGATTGCTTTGGCAGGGGCGTTTACCGTTACACTGTTCGGATTGATTTTTTCTTATCTCACCGTCCGGTTCAAATTCAATTTTATTCAAACTATTTTGTTGTTTGTATTTTCTGTTCCTGCAGTTGTTACAGGAGTTTCACTCATTCGTTTTTATAACACTCCTTCCCTCAATTTTATTTATGCTTCCGTGCTTATCATCCTGATTGCATTCACTGCACGATTTGTATTTATTTCCTTAAAAATAATTTCAGGCAGTTTGCAGCAAATTCCTGTTTCATTCACTGATGCGGCAAAGATGGTTGGAGCCGCACCATTTGATATTTTCAGAAAAATTTCTTTACCGCTTTTGAGTGAAGCATTGTTCACTTCCTTTTTTATCATTCTTATTTTTTGTTTAAACGAACTGGCAACCGTCATTATGATTTACCCGCCCGGCATATCATTATTGCCCGTGACTATTTTCACACGAAGCGCCAATGCACCTCAACATATAGTAAGCGGAATGAGTTTGGCAGCGTTAGTATTCACACTGTGTATTTTAATTATCATGTTTTTAGGGAGAAAACTTTTATTCAGTCAGCAATGGAGAGAGAGCCGGTAATAGAATTTAGAAATTGCACAAAGCTGTTTGGCGGCAAAACAATACTGCGCAACATTTCATTTGAAGTGAGGGAAGAAAATTCGTTCACTACTATTCTTGGAAAATCCGGGTGCGGCAAAACGACCATACTGCGGCTGCTTGCAGGTTTAGAGAAACTGAATGAAGGCTCCATTTATATTAACGGAAAAATAGTTTCTGAAGGAGAGAAGATTATTGTTCCGCCGCATGAGAGAAACGTGGGTTTTATTTTCCAGGAACTTGCCTTATGGCCGCACTTTACTGTTTACCAAAATATTGAATTTGGTTTAAAGCAAAAGAAAATACCGGGCTACAAAAACATCCTTATGCAAACCATAGATGAATTTGGGATCGCTGATTTGCAAAACAATTTTACGCATCAACTTTCAGGCGGGCAGCAACAGTTGGTAGCGTTGGCAAGAAGCATTGTATTGCAACCAAAGATATTGCTGATGGATGAGCCACTTTCAAATTTGGATGTGAAACTGAAAACACAAATGCGTAGGCGGATAAAACAATTAGGGAAAGAAAAAAATATTGCGATTCTCTATGTTACCCACGACCATAAAGAAGCAATGGAAATGAGCGATAAAATAATGCTGCTCAACGAAGGCGCCATTGCTTATTACGGTACTCCTGAACAATCGATTTATTCAGATAATATTTTTTTAAAAGACTTTATAGAACTGTAACAATTTAAAATGAAAAAAATGAAAAAAATCATCCTCGCCGCTATAGCCACCACCGCCGTTATAGCTTGCGCCAACGTTTCATCACCTGATGCCAATGAAACATTACAACCCGTTTCTGCTGAATACATCAGTAGTGACACGACCATCAATTTTGAAAATGATGCGGAAGGAAAAGCTCCTAACGGGTTTACCCAAACAGCAACGGGAAAACAGCAAACACTCAATTGGCAAATTGTAAACGACGGAGGGAACAAAGTTGCAGCACAACAGGCTAAAAATGGAGGTGATTATTATAATTTGCTGGTGCTCGATGACCCTGAATTTGAAAATTTTACGATGTCTGTAAAAATAAAAGCCGTTGCAGGAAAAGAAGACCAGGGAGGCGGCTTAATTTGGCGTTATATTGACAACAATAATTATTATGTTGCCCGGTACAACCCGCTCGAAAGCAATTTCCGCCTCTATCACGTAGTAAACGGAAACCGCAGGCAATTGAAAAGCGTTGGAAGCACTGTCAAATCCCGAGAATGGTTTACAATGTCTATTGAAATGAACCGCAATAAAATCTCCTGTTCGCTAAATGGTAAGAAACTAATTGAAACGAGTGATGATACTTTCAAAAAGGATGGCAAAGTAGGCTTATGGTCAAAAGCAGATGCACAAACTTATTTTGATGATCTGACTGTACAGTCATTGAAATAATTGGATTTGACAGCGAGAAGCATTAGTTAATTTATGTAGTCAAAAGAACAGAATGAGCTTTATAAAGAGAATATCATTGTGTTTATGTTTTTCATTTTATTTTATAATTGCTGTTGCTCAACATAGCTTACCTGATACCATACATGCTATTGTTATAAATGAAAAAATAAACTTCGATGGCAAACTCACTGAACCAATTTGGACTACCGCACCTGCTATAAACAACTTTTTACAGCGTGAGCTTGATTTCGGTAAACCTTCAACCGAACAAACCAAAGTTGCTATTGTATATGATAACCTCGCTTTATACATTGGTGTATGGTGCTTTCAGGCATCAGGAAAAATAGTGGCTAAATTCTTACAACGTGATTTTGATTATAATACTGAAGATAATTTTGAAGTAATAATTAGTCCTTTTAATGATAAGCGAAATGGTTATTTATTCATCATTAACCCCAATGGGGCAAGAGCAGATTTATTAGTCTCGGGCCAGGAGAGTTCTAATATTAACTGGAATGGTGTGTGGGATGCTAAAACGAGTATTACAAATGAAGGATGGTTTGCAGAAATCAGGATACCTTTTAATACGCTTGTATAGAACCCATACTACAGGTGAACTTGAAAGTTTCCTGAACGAAAGCAGACCACTTGGCTTTTTCACTAAAAGTGGCGAACGGTTTGAGTATAATCTTTATCAACAGTTTGACCGGCTCGATAATATTTTCAACTTAACAGATATTGTAAAAATACCACCAAGAAAATATTGGATGTACCGGCAGGAGATACAGTTTGGAACATTCCAGGGAAGAAAGATTTGGGTAGATGTAAATTATAGCTGGGGTGACTTTTATACAGGAAGTATTTCTGTACTTGAAAGCGCATTAGGTATCAATGTAAATAAACACCTGAATTTTAAAACAGATTATACTTTAAACAAAGTAAGATTACCACAAGACCATGTTACTACTAATGAGTTTGCTGAATATATAAATTATGCATTTAACCCATGCCTTGATATTTCCACTTTTGTACAATGGAACTCTTTAGATGATTTGCTATTAGGCAACTTTCGATTGCATTGGATACCAAACATAGGTTCTGATTTATATATGGTTTATAACAGAGGCTATGATGATTTAAAGCACATTAGTTTTATGCGACCTAAAAGTTCTGCGGGTGCTGCTAAGCTGGTTTGGAGATTTACGTTTTAGTTTATATTGCTGCCATAAAAATATAAAGTATCCCTTGTATTGGGGAGTGACACAACGGAGATACCATGAAAAACAAGTGTCTGTTACAAAAAAAATTGCTATAGTTTAAAAGTTGCCAAAGTAGAATTAATTGTTGACAGAATTTCTCCCAAATTGCCTTATAGTTTTGAGAAAAGTATCTAATCTCAAATAATGGCATATAATATAAGCTTTTATAGACTTGTCGTAGTAATCTTAATAGTTAATAAAACGTATGCTCAAACTCCTGTTGATACTCTCATTGAGTTAAAAAGCACTGTTCAAATGGCTGAACAGCGGTATCCTTTATTAAAAGCCCGCAATTACGAGGCACATGCTGCAGCAAAATACGTAGATGTTGTAAAATATAGCAGGCTACCCACGATTGATGCCACTTACCAGGCTGGATTTGCTACCGCAAATAACCTTACGGGAATGTTTTATCCTAATGGAATTTTGCCCATAACAGGACCTCCTTCCTCAAATAATAATTTTACTCCTTCAACACTTAGCGCTGCCGGAATTTTATTGAATTGGGATGCGGCAACCTTTGGTCAGCGTAATGCACGAATAAATGTTTCTATTGCTGAGGCTGTAAGTAAAAGTTTGGAATGGAAACAAGAGCAGTTCAGGCATAAGATTAATGTTATTAGTGCTTACCTTGATGTTTTACTTTCTTATGATGCAGTTCGTATTTTTCAACAAAACATTGTACGCGTTCAGTCAAATCTTAATCAAAGCAGAACATTGGTCATTACGGGTATAAAACCTGGTGTTGATACAGCTCTATTCATATCAGAACTTTCCAAGGCAAAAATTGATTGGTTAAATGCAAAAAAACAATTGCAAACCCAGCAATTTTCTTTAGCGCAATTGATAGTAACGGATGCTTTGCCCGTTCCTACCGATACAACATTTTTAAATAATCTTCCTCTCAAAAGTAGTAATGATACCGCCTTTGTTACTCATCCGCTTATTCAGTATGCACAAAGCCAAATAGATTTAAATCGTTCGAGAGAACATCTTTTGAAAAAATCTTATCTGCCTAAACTAAGTTTATGGAGTACCGCCTTTGCAAGAGGCTCCGGGGTACAAACCAACGGAGATGTGAAAACATTTGATGGATTAGCCTTAAACCGTTACAATTACGGCGCTGGTGTACAGCTTGCTTTCCCTATTATGAAGTATGGTGAAATAAAGCAGCAGCTACAGCAACAAAACTTTTTATTAAAAGCCGCAGAGGAAAAATATGAAGAGAATAGAATAACACTGTCTTCTCAACAAAACATTGCTAATACTACTTTCAATAATAGCATTGACGTGGCAACTGAAACACAACAACAATTAAAAGCTGCACAATATGCCTTTAAAGCCATTCAAGTACGATACAATACCGGGCTTGTTAATTTCTCAGACCTTATACAAGTTCAATATACATTATTAAAAGCTGAATTAGATGTGAAGCGATCCTATTGGGATGCATGGAAAGCATTGCTATTGCAGGCTGCTGTAAAAGGTGATGAGAATGTTTTTTTAAATGAAATTAAGTAACATAAGATGATCCGGTTAATACAATTTGCACTTCGTAAGCCTGTTGCTGTTATAGTATTCGTTATAGCAATAATTTTATTTTCAGTATTGGCTATCCGAAAGTCGTCTATTGATATTTTCCCTACCATTAATGCACCTACAATTTATGTGGCACAAACTTATGGAGGGCTTTCTCCGCAACAGATGGAAGGCTTTATTACATCTTATTATGAATATCATTTCCTGTACATCACAGGTATAAAGGCTGTAGAAAGTAAATCCATACAAGGGTTATCATTAATAAAATTACAATTTCATGAAAGCACAGATATGGCAAATGCAATGGCTGAAGTGATTTCGTATGTTAATCGTTCGCGTTCATTCATGCCTCCCGGTACGTTGCCTCCTTTTGTAATGCGATATGATGCCGGTTCGGCACCTATGGGTCAATTGGTCTTCAGCAGTGAAGAAAAGTCATTAAATGAAATTCAGGATCTGGCATTATTTAAAGTGCGCCCCATGTTTGCTGCCTTAGCTGGAGTTTCTGCCCCTCCGCCTTTCGGAGGAAACCAGCGTACTATTGTTATTAAGGCTGATGCGGAAAGATTGAGAAGTTATAATATTACCGCAGATGAAGTGGTTGCTGCAGTTGCAAAAAATAACTCTATTTTACCTGCCGGTAATATTCGTTCAGGAGAAAAAGCAATCATCACTTCATCCAATAGCATAGTAGATAATTTTAAAGAATTAGAAAATGTAGCTGTAAAAACTGTTGATGGCACTCCCATTATGGTTAGGGATGTGGCAACAGTTGATAACGGGGCTGATATTACAACAGGTTATGCTCTTATTAATGGAAAACGTTCTGTATATATACCGGTAACAAAAAGAGCAGATGCTTCTACTTGGGATGTCGTTCAGTCAATTAAAAAAGCGTTGCCTGATATGCAGGCAGCTATACCGGAAGATATAAAAGTTTCTTATGAATTTGACCAATCTGGATATGTGATTAATTCACTAAAAAGTTTGTTGTTTGAAGGATTATTAGGTGCAATACTTACTGGCTTAATGGTACTATTATTTTTAAGAGATTTGCGAAGTGCAGCAATTGTAGTAATCAATATTCCTTTAGCCCTATTAGCTTCTGTGGTTTGCTTATACTTAGCCGGACAAACCATCAATATAATGACTCTTGGCGGATTAGCTTTAGCTATAGGTATATTGGTTGATGAATCTACAGTTACTATTGAAAATATTCACCATCATTTAGAATTAGGCAAATCAAAGTCCAGAGCAATTTGGGATGCCTGCCGGGAAATTGCAGTTCCTAAATTATTGATACTGCTTAGTATCCTTTCGGTATTTGTTCCCGCTTTATTTATGTCGGGTGTTCCCAGGTCAATGTTTATGCCACTGTCAATGGCAGTGGCTTTTGCTATGATTGCCTCATTTTTACTATCTCAAACCTTAGTGCCAATATTATCCAATTGGATGATGAAGAAAGTACACGCAGGCAATAAAGAAGATAAACTTATAAAAGTAAAAGCCAGACTAATAGCAGCCATTCAAAAATCCTCATCTAAAAGCAAATGGATAATACCCCTGGTAATCTCATTATTCTTCATAATTGCTTATTTAAGTTTCAAGGGAGCGGGCACAGAGATTTTTCCCAAAGTCGATGCTGGTCAAATGCAGGTGAGGTTAAGGCTGGCAACCGGAACCCGAATTGAACGAACTGAAGATGCTACTAAAAAAACACTGTCAATTATAGAAAATTTAGCAGGTAAAAACAATGTATCTATTACATCTGCCTTTGTGGGATTACAGCCTCCTACTTATGCTATTAATCCTATCTTTCTTTATACAAGCGGTCCACATGAGGCTGTCATTAAGGTTAATCTAAGTAAAGGTTCTGGTATCAATATTGAGAATTTTAAAGAGCAGTTACGTTCATCTGTAGCTAAAAATATTCCTGACATAACGCTGTCTTTTGAACCTGCAGACCTTGTGGAACAGGTTATGAGCTTAGGTTCTAACAATCCCGTAGAAGTAGTTGTGCAAGGAAAGAATTTAGCACAGAGCCGTGAGATTGCAGATAAGTTAACACAATCATTAAAGAGTATTACTTACCTGCGCGATGTACAGATTGCTCAACCTCTTGATTATCCTACACTTCAAATTAATTATGACCGTATAAGAACAGGACAAATGGGAATAACCGTTGACCAGGCAGGCAGATCTGTTGTTGAAGGCACATCTTCCAGCCGTTTGACACAGCCTGTTTATTGGCTGGATAAGCCGTCCGGTAATGCTTACCAGGTACAGTTAGAATATCCGCAATTTGTGATGAACAGCCCCGAACAAATAGACCAGTTGCCCATTGGTAAAACTGGTGATAATACTATTTATCTTAGGGATATCGCTGATTTAAAGAAGGGAACTTCTGTTGGTGAATATGACCGTATAAACCAGCAAAGATTTATTACACTAACAGCAAACGTTTATAAACATGATTTGGGATCGGCTTTAACAGATGTGAATTCTGCCATTCATCAATTAGGCGAATTGCCACAAGGTGTAAAAGTCTATTTGCGTGGACAATCAGATATATTAAATCAAACAACGGACGAATTATCAACTGGTTTGTTGTTAGCCATTGTAGTAATAGCCTTAATGCTTACAGCTTATTTTCAGTCATTCAAATTATCTCTAACAATATTATCTGTTTTCCCCTGCGTATTGGCTGGTTCAATGTTGTTATTATGGGCTACAGGTAATACACTCAATATTCAATCTTTTATGGGTTGTATAATGGCAATAGGTGTAGCAGTATCTAATTCGATATTACTTGTGGTAAATGCTGAATTTATCAGGGCACAACAAAACAATTCAGTAATGATCGGCGCTCAGGCTGCTACCAATCGGCTACGTCCTATATTAATGACAAGTTTTGCCATGATTGCAGGTATGATACCGATGTCACTTGGACTGGGAGAGAGCGGAAAACAAACTGCCCCTTTGGGTATAGCTGTAATTGGTGGTTTATTGTTCAGCACTATTATAACATTATGGTTAGTGCCTTTGGTATATGATTTTGTGATGGGAACTAAGAAGCCACCAAAAATATCTCTTGATCCTGATGATGAAAACTCTATTTATTATGACAGCACTATTTAAACAGATTACGGGTATAAGAATTTTTATGATCTTTTTCATATTAATAGCATATACAGCATGCAACGAGAAACAGCGAGCTGTTACAAACAAAAAAGAGCAGACGAAAATTGATACTGTAAAAGTGTTTGTTTTATCTAAGGACAGTGTACGAAAAACAATGGTGCTTCCTGGCGATTTACTACCAAATGAAAATGTTCAGATAAGGGCTAAAGTACAAGGTTACATAAAAAGAATAAACGTAGATATAGGTTCTAAGGTTCATAAAGGGCAAGTGCTTGCCACTATTGATGCTCCCGAAATCAATAGCAGGGTAAGTGAACTAAATTCAAAAGTAAAAGCAGCGCAAGCCCGATACCAGTCAAGTAAGGATTATTATGAAAGGATAAGTACGGCGGCTAAAGCTGAAGGAGTAATAGCGGAAAGTGAATTGCAAAAGACAAAAAATCAAATGATGGCTGATCAATCAGAATATGAAGCTAACTCATTTGCCGCATCATCTTATAAACAGGTAGGCAATTATCTTGCTATTATCGCTCCTTATAATGGAACTATAACCAAAAGGAATATTGAAGCAGGTTCATTTGTTGGAAATGCAAATGAAAAGCCATTATTTGAATTAGAAGATAATGCCATACTTACATTGAGGGTGGCAGTACCCGAAGTTTATACAGGCACTGTTTTGTTAGATAATTCAGGCGACCTTACTACACGCGCTTTTCCCGATAAGAAATTCAAAGCAAAATTGGTGCGTAAATCCGGTAGTATTGATAATGCCAGTAGAAGTGAAATTTGGGAGTTTGAAGTACCTAATGCTAACAGAGAATTAAAAGCAGGAAGTTATGCAGATGTTAAGCTCCACTTCGTTCGTCCTCAATCATCATTCGTAGTGCCTGCATCATCTGTAGTTACTACAATGGAGAGAAAATTTGTAATAAAAGTTACAAACAACATTACTAACTGGGTAGATGTAAGAGCAGGTATAAATATGGGCGAAAAGCAGGAAATATTTGCTGACCTTAATCCTGGAGATACATTGATTTTAAAGAGCAATGAAGAAATAAAAGCGGGTACTAAAGCTATTTCTAAAATATCTAAATAAGATATGCAAAAAGCAATACGATACTTCTTACTGTTTATAGGAATTGGTTTGGCGCTTTATGGTGCATTAAAAGACATTGATCCACTAACAATACTTGGTGCATTATCTACAGTAATTGCTCTTATGTACAATACAATAATTAATGCGCTAAAGCCAAAAGATAAAAGTTGATAAGTATTGAAATGCTAAACATAAGGAATTATTAAAGCCATATAAAAATGTCACTCTATTATTTAAATAAAACACAACTATTATGAAAAAGGTTATTAATTATTCAGCTATTATTTTAGCATTTGCTATCCTTTCTTCATGCAGTGAAAAGAAAATTGCTGCATCTGAAGTGCCACAGTCTGCTGTGGCTGCCTTTAATACAAAGTATTCCGGAGCTACTGATGTAGAATGGGAAACAGAAAAAGAAGATGGTAAAACTATTTATGAAGCCAAATTTAAGTTTAACGGGAAAAAGATTGAAGCGGAATTTGATGCTAACGGCACTTTTATTAAAGAGGAGTAAATCATCAAAGGATTTATTGGTGACAATACAGTACACAAAAAAACTACTTTCTAACATTCTAAAAACGTGAATAATGGAAATTCAAAAAACTTCATTAAAAACAATTGCCTTTTTATTAGCAATAGCAACCACTTGCCAAACTGTACACGCACAGCAAAAAAAGATGGTGAAAGAGAAAAGTCAAAACAGTTCGTTTAAATCTTTAGACACCACTGCTATTGAGCAAATCATGGGCATGAAAGGGAAGTCTAACAATGGTGAATACAAGATAACCATTCCTCAAAACGATTTAAGTGTAATGGTTGATGGCTTTAAAATTATACCTGCAATGGGATTAGGTGCGTGGGTTGCATTCACTCCGTCAAAAGAGGGTGCTATGATTATGGGCGATCTTATTGTAACTGAAACAGATTTAAAACCCGTACAACAAGAGATCATCAGGCAGGGTTTAACAAGTACTGCCATTCATAATCATTTTATCCGCAATCATCCCAACGTCATGTATATGCACATGGGCGGATCGGGAAGTACAGAAGTGATTGCACGTAAAGCAAAAGCTGTAATAGATAAAATTAAGGAAATAAGAGGCGGCGATCCGTCAAAAGGAACGGCATCAAATGAAGCGGTTCAAAATACGTTAGACACCAAAATGCTTGATGAGATTTTGGGAAACAAAGCTGAAATGAGTAAGGGTGTTTATAAATATACCATCGGAAGACCAGATGTTGATTTAAGGGAACATGGTGTAAAGATCACAACTTTCCTTGGCTTCAATACATGGGCTGCGTTCCAGGGAACACCGGAAAAAGCTGCTGTTGCCGGTGACTTTACGATGCTTGAAGATGAAGTTGAACCGGTATTAAAAGCACTGTTTGAAAACGGAATTGAAGTAGTTGCTTTACACAATCACATGGTACATGAGAAGCCTCGTATCTTCTTTTTGCATTATTGGGGAATTGGTAATGCAGAACAATTGGCAAAGGGATTAAAGGCGGCTATTGACCAGACAGGTAAGAAGCAGCAGGGACACGGGATGAAGATGAATATGTAATATGATTAGCCATTATGCTGAAAATGGGAGCATTGAAACGGGAGCATTTTTCTATCTGCAAAACCGTATTCAACATAGTAACACCCTTCCAGATTATTGATTGCTAAAAAGTCTTTACTGATTTTATAGTACCTGCCTTCATAGCCTTTGCTTCCGGTTTCGTTGGGATCATCAGTAAATACCTTTCCTTTTATAAAGGTACCCTTAACCTTTTTAGTAAAATCTTTATAAGTGTAAATAATTAAAACCTTAGTGCCCTTAATCGTAACATCGTATTGCACAGGTTTAAATGCAGAGCAATAATGTTTTGTCCCCTGAAAGGAGCCTCTGATGCCGTGCGCATTAGTTTGCTTTGAGCACTTACAAATGCGATAGTGAGAACGAAATAACTGATAAAAATGAATGCAAAGTTTTTCATGTACCGATGTTGCAGTAAAAGTAATCTTGCTTCATTGAGATAAATTGATTTGTACAAATTTTACATAACATTTTATACTATTCAAATGAAATCAATCATTACCGGTTTAGTTTGTATTTGTTTCCTTACAGCTTGTAAGGGACAAACACAATTTGGACAAGATAAACTGAAAGTAGAAAAGGTAATAGAAATGCCTGGCGTAGCAGGCAGGATTGATCACATGGCTATTATTCTAAAAGATAACACACTATATGTGGCTGCTTTAGGCAATAATACTGTTCAGGGTATAGACCTTAATAAAGGCACTATAATACGCAGTATTAAGGGTATTGATGAACCGCAAGGGATAGCTTACATTCCTGAACAAAATGAAATTGCAGTGGCGAGTGGTGGAAATGGTGATTGTGTTTTCTTTAATGCTGCCACCTTTGAAAGGGTCGCTACTATTCATTTAGCCGGTGATGCAGACAATATTAGGTATGATGCTATAGATAGAAAAATGTATGTGGGTTATGGAAATGGTGGAATAGCAATGATAGACCCTGCCACTCACAAACAGATTGGAGATGTAAAACTGCCTGCCCATCCTGAAAGTTTTCAATTGGATAAAAAGAACAACAGGTTATATGTGAACCTGCCTGACGACCATAGCATTTCAGTTATTGATTTGAAAAGTTTTAAAGTCATTGATACCTGGAAAATAAACAGGCTTAGAGGCAATTTTCCAATGACTTTTGATACTGCTTCTAATCATGTAATTGTAGGTTTCCGGCATCCTGCTATATTCAGAACTCCTTACCTAGACACGTAAATTAAAGGTTTGTTCGCAAATTAAATATGCGTTTAATTTGGGGATGCAATTACAACTTCCGTTATTTCCGTCAGGCAGTAAACTGATATCAGATTGTCT
>JAABUN010003502.1_pt1 | contig 24104 bp, 19 predicted proteins | sample 5559311 | NCBI WGS metagenome assembly JAABUN01 (sample SAMN10711877, study PRJNA513370) | rock metagenome | isolation source: Antarctica rocks | place: Antarctica: Victoria Land, Siegfried Peak sud
CCGGGAACGGCGGCGTCAACGGATTACCGAGCACCTCATGGGAAGCCGGAACGCGGATCGCCTCGGCGCGACCGGGCAGTGCGCTCCCCGGCTCGGGCAACTGGGTCTTGTTTCGCGTGAAGAGCATGGATCGAGGATACCCCGAGGAGGTAATCGATCCCTTACGTCACGCGAGGCTCAGGAGACGTAGCGCCGGGCTCGCGAGTTGAGCTGCTGGTCCTCGAGCAACTGCCGGCCGACCTCGACGTGGTGCGGGCTGACCTTGCGCTCGCGCAGCACCCAAGGGGCACCCGCCAGCCCTTGTCGCAGTCCTCGGGCGGTGACGCGGTCGCGTGGCAGCCGCCGAAGCAGTCGCACCGTGCGGACGAAGGCCGGCCCGACGGGGCGGCGCAGCCAGGTGGTCCACAGCGTGTTGCGGATGCCGGTCGCGCGCCGCTCGTGCGCGTCGCGGTTGACGGAAGCGTGGTGATGGACCACGATCTCCGGGACGTAGGACAGCTGCCAGCCGGCGCCCACGAGATCGTGACCGAGGATCTCCTCCTCGCCGCCGACCGATAGGCGGGGATGGAAGCCGCCCGCCACCTCGAACGGCTCTCGGCGGACCATCGCCGCACAGGCGATGAAGGAGAGCAGGGGGTGCCCGGGCTGCCCGGGCTGGTTCGGCAGCGGGCTTTCGGCCATCTCGAGGCAGATCGGATCGTCACGCTCGTCCGGGCCCACCAGGATGTGGGCGTTGACCAACGCGAGCCTGGGATGACAATCGAGCAGATCGGCCGCCTGCGTCAGTGCGCCGGGCGCCCACCAGGAGTCGTCGTCGGCGAACGCCACGTACGGCGTGGTGATGCGAGCGACCGCGACGTTGCGAGCCGCCGCGCCCTGGTTCTCGTGCAGCGGGATGAGCTCGACGGCCGGGAAACGCAACCGCACTTCGGCGACGGTCTCGTCGGAAGAGCCGTTGTCGACCACGAGTATCCGTGGTTGCTCGACCAGGGCACTCAGGTGCGTCAGAGCGTTGAGGAGGTCGCGCACCCTGTCCCGGGTGATGACCACGATCGACACGCGCGGGTCCACGCCCGTCATCTACCCAGTTCTCTCCTCCCCAGGCGAAGCCGCCTCACGGGAGCCGCGACCGGGCCCCGCGATCGAGAACCTGCTAGCGCCTGCCGGACACCCGGCCGTTCCCACTGCCGCTGCGCGCGGGACGGTTGCGCCGGCTGCCGGAGCGGGTGCCGCTGCCGACGTGCGACCTCGATGGCTGGGCCACGTGCAGCCCCGAGGCGTCGAAGGCCTCCTCGAGGCGAAGCTCGCTTGCGATCCGGCGGACGTCGCGGGCCTGCTCGGCGCTCACGAACGTGATCCCGATGCCCTTGCGGCCGGCCCGGGCGGTGCGACCGACACGGTGCACGTACCCCTCGCGGTCCTCGGGAGCGTCGAAGTTGATGACGTGGGAGATGTCCGAGACGTCGATGCCGCGAGCGGCGACGTCCGTGGCGACGAGGGTGTCGACCTTGAATGCCTCAAAGTCCGAGAGCGCGCGCTCTCGCTGGCGCTGGGACTTGTCGCCGTGCATCGCGACCGCCGCGACTCCGGAGGCGTTCAGACGCTTGGTGAGGCGGTCGGCGCCGCGCTTGGTCCGGACGAAGACCAACGCCAGGTCACGCTCGACGTCGAGCTCGCGGACGAGCTTGTCGATGCGGTCGTCGCGCTCGGCGGCGATGAAGCGATGCTCGACGTCGGCGGTCCGCTGCTGAGTGGGGACGTGCTCGTGCCGGACCCCGTCCGACGTGTACTCCAGCGCGACGCGACCGGCCTCGCCGTCGAGCGTGGCGGAGAAGAACAGGGTCTGGCGGTCGCGCGGGCAGAGTGCGACGATCCGGTCGACGGGCGGACGGAAGCCCATGTCGAGCATCCGGTCGGCCTCGTCGAGCACGAGGATCTGCACGTTGGCCAGGGAGATGGCGCGGCGGGCGATGAGATCCTCGAGGCGACCGGGAGTGGCCACCACGATGTGGGCCTTGCGCGCCTCGCGGGCCTGCTTCTCGATGCCGACGCCGCCGTAGACGGAGGCGATCGACAGCGCCCGGGCGTGGGCCACAGAGCGCGACTCCTCCACGATCTGGGTCGCCAGCTCGCGCGTCGGCGCGAGAATCAACGCCGCCGGTCGGGCGTCGGTCGCCTCGATCCGATCGGCGATCGGGACCGCGAAGGCGAGCGTCTTGCCCGACCCCGTGGGCGACTTGGCCAGCACGTCACGGCCCGCGAGGACATCGGCGATGACGAGCTTCTGGATGGCGAACGGCTCGGTGAAGCCGCGCTTCGAGAGCGCATCACCGACCGCACGGGAAACGCCGAGATCGGCGAAGGACTGCGTTGACATAGAAACTCCTGCGGACCGAGCCGCGGTGGTTCGGGAGGCGAACGACAAGACCCGAACCGCACGATGGCGTGACTCAGAGCAAGCTGCCTCAAGGCCGACGGCGCCGGCCACGAAGAACACGCTAGCAGCAGGACGAAAGCCCGGGTGGAGTCCATGGTGCCGCGCGGTCTGTGCTTCGCGGCTGTGAGTCGAACCGATGGGTGTCGAGCCGGGCGCCCCGTTTCGAACGCCGTCATCTCCTCCAGGCATGCCCGACGAAGACCGGCTCGGGCACCAGCTCGACCCCGAACTCGTGCTCGACACCCACCGCCACTTCGCGCGCGAGGGTGACGAGCTGGGCGGTGGTGCCCGCACCGCGGTTCGTGAGCGCAAGTGAGTGCTTGGTGGAGATCGCCACCGGGCCGGGCAAGCCGTGACCGCGCTCGAAACCGGCGCGTTCGACGAGCCAGGCAGCCGACGTCTTGACGCGCCCGTCGGGCTCGTCGAAGCGCGGGAGCCGAGCGTCAGGGCCCACTCGCGCCTCGAGGCGCTCGAACTCCTTCCGGGCCAGGATCGGGTTGGTGAAGAAGGAGCCCACGGAAACGGAGTCCGGATCGTCGGGGTCGATGACCATCCCCTTGCCGCGCCGCAGTGCCAGCACGGCGTCACGGACCTCCCCGACCGCAGCGCGCTCGCCGACCTCGATTCCGAGCCCTCGCGCCAGCTCGGCGTAGCGGACGGGTTGGGAGCGCCCACCGGGCTCGAGCGTGAAGTCGGCACGGAGGATCAGCCAGCGCCCCGGCTCGCGTTTGAACACGCTCGAGCGGTAGGTGAAGGCACAGGCCGGGGCGTCGAGCTCGACGATCTCGCCGGCTCGACGGTCGTAAGCCCGCACCGCGACGAAGGTGTCCGACACTTCCTGCCCATAGGCCCCGACGTTCTGGATCGGCGTCGCCCCCGTCGACCCCGGGATTCCCGAAAGGCACTCGAAGCCCGCCAGCCCATCGGCCACCGTCGCCGCCACGAGAGGATCCCACGGCTCGCCTGCCTGGACGCTCAGCCGCGACCCTGCGCGCTTCACCCCACGGGAAGCCACGAGGACGACGGTTCCAGGCCACCCGGCGTCGGCCACCACGACGTTCGAGCCGCCCGCCAACACCAGGAGCTTCTCACCGGCCGAATCGGCATTCCGAACCGCTTCGACGAGCTCGGCTTCCGTATGAGCCTTGACCAACCGGCCCACCGGACCGCCCAGCCTGAGGGTGGTCAGCTCGGCGAGCTGAAGCGTCATGGGCGCGAAGGTAGCAGCGGCCTGGCAAGATCCAGGGTGCATGGCCGCCCTCGAAGAGCTCGCGAACAGCCCTGACCGCCAGGAGGAGATCGTCGCGGTCCTGGTCGACGCCTTCGAGGAGCTCATCCAGCGCGATGCACGCGCCTTCCGCCGCAAGTTCCGCAAGATGGCGGCAGATCCCTTCGCCTTCTACCGCGGCTCAGCCTGCCTCTTCTACGCCGACGTCAGCCGGCTCGAGGACCCGTGGGCCGACGAGCGGACGGGGCGGGTCTGGATCCAGGGCGATCTGCACGCGGAGAATTACGGCACCTACATGGACTCAGAGGGCGTGCTCGTCTTCGACGTCAACGACTTCGACGAGGCCTATCTCGGCCACTTCACCTGGGACCTGCAGCGGATGGCCGCGAGCCTCGCTCTGATGGGCTACGCCAAGGCGCTCGCCGATTCGACCGTGCGCGACATGATCTCCTCCTACGGGCAGGCCTACCTCGAGCAGGTCGAGGCCTTCGCCACCGGCGACCGCGACCACGAATTCCGCCTCACGCTCGAGACCAGCTCGGGCGCAGTGCGCGACGTGCTGCTCGACGCCCGGACGAAGACCCGCATCGGGATGCTCGAGCGGCTCACGACCATCGAGGGGTCCGAGCGCCAGTTCGTGGACGGCGCGGGAGTCCGGCGCCTCGAGGATCCCGAGCGCGACGAGGTGCTCGCCGCCTACGAGCGCTACCTGAAGACGATCCCCGATGACAAGCGCCAGCAGAGCCTGTCCTACGTGGTCAAGGACGTGGTCGGGCGTTCCGGATTCGGGATCGGCAGCGCCGGTCTGCCGGCCTACAACCTGCTGATCGAAGGGCGATCCCAAGCGCTCGAGAACGACGTCGTGCTCTCGATGAAGCAGGGCAACGTCGCCGCCGCCAGCCGGGTGGTCGACGACCCCGCGATCCGCGATTACTTCGAGCACCAGGGCCACCGGACGGCCGTCTCACAGCGAGCGCTTCAGGCCCACGCCGACCCGTGGCTGGGCTGGTGCGAGCTGCGCGACCAGGGTCAGGTGGTCGCCGAGCTCTCGCCTTATGAGGCCGACATCGACTGGGGCGGCGTCACCGAGCCCGACGAGATCATGCCCCTCTTGCGCTCGCTCGGCCAGGCGACCGCCAAGGTGCACTGCGTCTCGGACGTGGGCTCCGAGCAGGCGCTGGTCGACTTTCAGACCGAGGACGCGATCGTCACGGTGGTCGGCGACGACAAGGACGCCTTCGCAGAGCAGCTCGCCGAGTTCGGTGCGGGTTACGGCGCTCTGGCACGCGACGACCACCGCCGCTTCGTGGACGCCTTCCGCAACGGCGAGATCCCCGGGCTCCCGGTCGACTGAGCGCACATGGCCCTGACTTCAGCTCTATCGGGGTAGGCAGCCGCGGTGCCCTCGCCTCAGGACTTCCTGCCGATCCACCCGGGCGATCTCGTCCCGCTGCCCGAGAGCGTCGCCGAAGCCTCCTTCGATCCCACTCCGCCGGGCGCGGGACCCTCGGCCACGCCGGCGCCGCGGCGCTGGTGGGGGCGACCCGTCGCCGAGCTGCGCTGGCAAGCCGAGCTCGCCCGCCTGCTCGTCGATCCGGTCTTCCAGGGGTCAGGCGTGACCCGCGGAGGCGGCGCGCCCGTGCTCCTCATCCCGGGCTTCCTCGCCGGCGACACGTCGCTCAGCATCATGCGCTCGTGGCTCAAGCGAATGGACTACGAGCCCCGGCGGTCCGGCATCTACTCGAACGTCGACTGCTCGAACCGCACGCTCGAGCGCCTCGACGCGCGCCTCGAAGCCATTCACGCGCAGACGGGCCGGCGCGTGACGATCGTCGGCCACTCGCGGGGCGGGCACTTCGCCAAGGCGCTCGCCCACCGCCGGCCCGAGCGCGTGGCGTCGGTCGTCTCGCTGGGCGCGGGGCTCGACACCCCCTTTGACATCTCTATCCCGACCAAGTACGCGGTGGCCGCCTTCCGGGAGATCTACGCCGCGACAACCGATCGCGCGGAGCGCAACGGCTGCTTCACCGACACCTGCCGGTGCTCGTTCACCCGCGAGTACGCCGGCGCGTTTCCGGATGAGGTTCCACTCACCTCCATCTACACCCGCGGCGACGGAGTCGTCTGGTGGGAAGCCTGCGTCGTCCCCTACGCCCGCAACGTCGAGGTCACCGGCTCGCACGTCGGTCTGGCGTTCAACCGGAAGGCGTACCGGGCGCTCGCGACGGCTTTGAGCGACGGTCTGCCGCGTACCCGATGAGGCTGCGCCCGGTGCGCACCGCGCCGACCGGCAGCCCGAAGGCGCGTGTCACCGGCTCGATCCGCCGCGCGATGGCCGACGGGGCCCGACCCGGTCCAATCGTCCCGCGGCGATCGATCCATCCCGTGAGCACGTCGCGCGAATGCTCGGGGCGTTCGAGCAGATAGGCGTGGCCGGCGGCCTCGACGAGGGCGAGCTCGGCGTCGGGTATCCGCTCGACGAGGAGATGGGCGTTGGCGAGCGGCGCCATCGCGTCCGCACCGCCGTGAAAGACGAGCGTCGGCGCCTGGATGCGCGGGAGCCGCGAAACGGTGTCGTGGTAGACCGTGGCCAGCAGATGCCCCGCCCGACCGTGCAGCTGGGCGCGGTGCGCCCCGAAGTGCGGCAGCAGGGCGCGCACGCGATCGGGGTGCTCGCGGCGGAAGGCGTCGGAGAACAGCAGGGCCGCGAGCCACGCCCGATCGCGGCCCGCGCCGGCTCCGAGCACCCCCCGCCCGAGGGCCGCAAGCTCGCCGCGGGACGGGCGCACCGCGCGTGGACCGCCCGGGGTCGAGCCGCCGAGCACCAGCCCGCGCACCCGCTCCGGGAATCGGATCGCCATCTCCTGGGCGATCATGCCTCCCATGGAGAGCCCGTAGACGTGCGCGCTGGACACGCCTGCGGCGTCCAGGACGCGCACCGCATCGCCCGCGAGCTCCGGGATCGACACGGGTCTGAGGGGCGCGGCAGAGCGCCCGGCGCCCCGGTTGTCGAACGTGATGCAGTCGAAGCGGTCCTCATAGAGCGGGAGGATCGGATCAAAGACGGCGGCCGAGATCGTGAAGCCGGTGATCCACAGCAACGGCTCGCCGTCCGGGTTGCCCGTGCGCCCGTAGTGCAAGCGCGGGCCGCCGCCTGCGTAGGGCACTACGACTCGAGGACGTAGGTGCCCGGCGCCGAACCGAGCGGTTCGTGGCGGCGCCCGCCGAGCCGCTTGGGCGCTGAGCGCTCGTCACCCGACCGTTCGCCGAGCCATGCGCTCCAGTCCGTCCACCAGGTGCCACGCCTGGTATCGGCCTCGGCGATCCATTTCTCCGGGTCCGCGGGGTTGTTCGCGCCGACCTGGAAGGACGCCTTCTCGTTCGTCGGCGGGTTGACCATCGCGGCGATGTGGCCGCTCGTCGAGAGCACGAAGCGCGGCTCGGAGCCGAGCAGCTGGGTGGTGCGATACGCGTTCTGCCACGGCGTGATGTGGTCCGCGATACCGGCGACCAGGTAGGTGTCCACCGTGATCGCACTGAGGTCGACCGGCGTGCCCAGGACGGTGGCGGCGCCGGGCTCGACGAGTGAGTTCTCGAGCGACAGCATCATGAAGTCCCGGTGCAGCGCGGCGGGCATGCGCGTCGTGTCGGCGTTCCAGTAGAGGACGTCGAATGCGGGCGGGTCCTTGCCGAGCAGGTAGTTGTTGACCCAGTAGTTCCAGATCAGGTCGTTGGGGCGCAGCCAGGCGAAGACGCCGGCCAGCGCGCGACCGTCCAGATAGCCCTTTCGGGCGGACTGGGCGACGGCCATCGCCGCCACTCCCGGGTCCACGAAGGCTCCCGTCGTCCCGGCTCGCTCGTTGTCGATCACGCAGACCCCGAGCGTCATGCCCGCGATCCGCTCCTGCTCGTCCGTGGCCGCCAGGTGGGCCACCGCGCAGGACAGCACGATGCCCCCGGCGCACAGGCCCAGCACATGCGTCGACTCGCTTCCGGTGATCGTCTCCACGGCGTCCAGCGCATCGATGACGGCCTGCGCGTAGGTGTCCAGGCTCCAGCCCGCGTGGCGCTCGTCCGGATTGCGCCAGGAGATCGCGAAGGTCTGCTGGCCGTCGCGGACCAGGTGCTCGACCATCGAGCGCTCGGGCGCGAGGTCGGTCACGTAGTACTTGTTGATCATCGGCGGGGTCACGAGCAGCGGACGGTCTCGGACCTTGCCGGTCTGCGGCTTGTACTGCAGGAGCTCGAAGACCGGCGTGCGCAGTACGACCTCCCCCGGGGTGACCGCAAGGTCCTCGCCCACCGTGAACGCCGACTTGTCGACCATGGACGGGACACGCGGAGGCGACGACATGTCGCGGACGAAGTGGCCTGCGCCGCGCACGAAGTTGCGCCCGCCCGTGTCGACCACCGCCTTGAGGACGGCCGGGTTCGTGACCGGGAAGTTGCTGGGCGACAGGGCGTCGATGACGTTCTCCACCGCGAAGCGCACGCGCCGCTCCGCGCGCCAGCCGGCACCGGCGTCCTGCACCAGGGTGTCGACGGTCTTGCCCGTGGCGAGGTATCCCTGCGCGAGACGGCGGAACGCGAAGTTCTCGGTCCAGCCCGGATCCTTGAAGCGCCGGTCGCCCTTGTCGGGCGCGACGTCCGACCGTCCGACGGTGACCTTGGCCAGCTCGGCGGCCAGGCCGGCGCCGCGCCGGACGACCTTGTCGGGCCGTACCGCGAGCCGGGCGGCCACCTCGATCCCGGCGCGCCCGGGGAGCCAGCGCCGCGCGGGCCCCACCGCGGCGTCGGTCAGCAGGACATCGAGCGCCCCGCCCGTCTCGCCCGAGTGCTCGTCGCCGGCCACTCGCCTGCACTTACCCGTCGCGTGACGCGCCAAACGGCGGTGCCGACCCTGGGTGGTCGATGCCATCCTTCGTGGAATGCCGGCCGAGCCTGACGCCTGGTCGCGATGGCTGCTCGAACGACGTGATGCGGGCGACGCCCGGCAGCGCGAGGTCACGCTCGAGCACCTCGCTCCGATCCGCAACCGGATCCTCCACTATGCGGGACCGCTCGAGGGCTTGACCCTTCTGGACGTCGGCAGCGGTGACGGCCTGGTCGGTCTGGAGGCGCTGGAGAGGGTGGGAGCGCGTGGCAGCGTGATCTTCTCCGAGATCTCGGCCCCCCTGCTCGAGCAGAGCCGCAGCGCCGTCGCCGCTCGCGGACTGCTCGACCGCGCCCGGTTCGTGACCACGCGTGCGGAAGATCTGGCCGAGATCGGCGCCCGCTCGATCGACGTCGCCACCACCCGGTCTGTGCTGATCTACGTCGCCGACAAGGCGAGGGCACTCGCCGAACTGCATCGCGTGCTGCGTCCGGGAGGACGGATCTCACTCTTCGAGCCCATCAACCGGCTCACGTTCCCCGAGCCCACCGACCGCTTCTGGGGCTACGAAGTGGGCCCGGTCTCCGACTTGGCCGACAAGGTCAAGGCGACGTTCGACGAGCTGGAGGATCCTGCCGCCACAGCGATGCTCGACTTCGATGACCGCGACCTCGCGCGCCTGGCCGAAGGTGCCGGCTTCGAGCGGATCCACCTCGAATGCCACATCGACGTCGAGCCCGGCTCGCTCGCGCGTTCGATCAGCTACGAGGCGATGCTCGACACGTCTCCCAACCCGCTGGCGCCGACGGTCCGCGAAGCCATCGCCGCGGCACTGACCGAACCGGAGCGAGCCCGTTTTCTGTCACACCTCGAGAAATCGGTGGTGGAGGGCCGGCCGATCCGGCGCTCCGCCGTCGCCTATCTGGTCGCCCATAAGCACGGATGACCCTGTCGGCCGGGGTGCTGCGGGCGAGGGCCTAGCCTCGGTGACTCATGCGCACGCTCGTAGTCTCCGATCTCCACCTCGGCTCGGCGCTCGGACGTGACGTGCTGCGCCGGCCGGTCGCCCTCGACGCCCTCCAGGCGGCGGTGTCGGGCGTCGACCGGCTCGTGCTGCTCGGCGACGTGGTCGAGCTGCTCGAAGGGCGCCCGCGTCGTGCCTTTGACCGCGCTCATCACCCCCTGCGGGTCCTGGGGAAAACCCTGGGCCGCGGCCGCGAGGTGCTGATCGTGCCAGGCAATCATGATCACGTCCTCGTCAGGCCCTTCCTGCGCGAGCGGCGGGCTGCCGGAAGAGCCCTCGGGATCGCCACGCGCGTTCCGGCCCGCAGCTCTGCGGCGCTTGAAGCCCTGGTCGCCAGCCTGCGGCCCGCACGGGTCCGGGTGCAGTACCCGGGCGCGTGGCTCGGTCCGGGGATCTATGCGACCCACGGCCACTACGTCGACCGGCAGCTGTTCCCGCGGGCCCGCGGAGTCGTCGCACGCGGACCGTTCGCCGTCCTCCCCGAACGCGGCGCGACTCCCGACGAGTACGAGCGCACGGGCGGACCCTCGATCGACACCCTCAGCTCCGTCGTCTCTCAGGACCTTCCCGACGGCCTGACCGAAGGCATCGACCGAGCGGCCGGCGCGTTGCGCCGAGCCACCATCGCCGCGGTCCCGCTGGCCGCTCAGTTCCTGCGCAGCCAGGGACTCGCCCCGCTCACCGCCGGCGTCCTGGGAATGCAGTTCCGTCGCGCTGCCCTGCCGGCCATGTCGGCGGTGTTGCAGTCGCTCGGTATCCGCGCCCGACACGTCCTCTTCGGGCATGTGCACCGAACGGGACCGCTGGCGGATGACGATCTCGCGGAATGGCGCCCTGAGGGTCGCGGACCGCGGCTGCACAACAGCGGCTCGTGGGTGTTCGAGCCGCTGCTGCTGGCCGGCGCCGAGCCGCCCCACCCCTACTGGCCGGGTGGCGCGGTCCTGCTCGAGCTCGGGGCCGCGCCCCGGACGCTGACCCTGCTCGACGACGTCTCCCCCGCGGCGCTCTAGCGCCGATCTGCGGACCGGCTCAACCGGCCCCCTCCGTCTCCTCCTCCTCCGCCGGCTCGTCACCCGGGGCCGGCTCCGGTGACGGCCTGTCGCCGGCGCTGATCTTCTCGGCGTTGGCGAGCTTGCGCTTGAGGTCTGCGTGCATGTCGGCGGGATCGTCGAGCTCGGGGCTCGGCGGCGCGGGCACGTCGGGCCGCGCCTGCCTCGCGGCCGGGCTCGACGGCTTGTAGATCCGCGGGTCCGGCGGGCGGACCGCGTACGGCGTGAGGTCCGGCTTGTCGGTGAACGAATCCAGCAGGCTGGTGGAAGCGGCGTCGAACTGGTTGAGGAAGGGCGTTCCGGTCAGCAGGTTGATCGTCTTGATGATCGACATGATCGAGGTGTGCTCGCGCGTCAGGTAGCCGTGCTTGACCCACGGGCTGATGACGAGCATCACCGTGCGGTGCGCGTCGACGGTGTCCGTGCCGTCCTGGGCGTCGTCTTCGGTTACGACGATCGCCGTGTCGCGCCACCAACGGGAGTGACTCAGCGTGTCGACCAGTCGTCCCAGCGCGAGGTCGTTGTCCGCGATGTACGAGGCCCGGGAGGGGTAGCCGCGTGCGGCGTTGGGTCCCGCCCCGTGGTCGTTGGGCAGGTAGACGTTCATGAACTGCGGAAGCGCTTCGCCGCCGGGCCCGAAGCGCGTCTCGAGCTCGCGCTCGAACTCGTCCTCGCGGTACTGGTCGGAGATGTTCGTGTTGTAGGTCGGGAAGTTGCGGTCCGTGTTTCGAAACAGCGCGTCGGGCATCGGGATGTTGAGCGGCAGGCGCGCTCCGGTGGGTTCCAGTCCCGGCCCCTCCCGGATCCCCGACAGCTCGAAGCCCTCGCCGTAGTTGCGGAAGCTGGTGCCGCTGCGGTCGAAGTTCTCCCAGATCGAGCCGGCCTCCGGGTAGTCCTCCGGCGACAGCGACGAGTTGGACTCAAAGAAGGCACGGCGCCCCGGCGCGGCGTCGGCGGACAGGTCCTCACGGTAATCCTGGCGCCCTCCGTAGCTTGCGTTCGTGCTCGTCTCGACGTACTCGTCGGGTGCCACCCCGACGAGCCAGCGATGGCCGTCGGCCGAGACGTCCGAATCGGCGTAGGCGTTGTCCGAGACCGCGAACTGTCTCGCGAGCGCGTGGTGGTTGGGCGTTGCGTCGACGTCCTCGGCGGTCGTTCCGTCGCCGTAGACGACCGTCGTCTTCTCGCCGTAGCCCACGCCGGGTTGGTTGGCGACGGCGGGATCGCCGTTGACCCGGCGCCCGCCGATGGTTCCGAGGTCGCCGAGGACCTGATCGAAGGTGCGGTTCTCCTTCGTGACGAAGATGACGTGCTTGATCGGGGACTCGACGGGTCGGGTGCGCCGGTACGGGCGCCCGTTGAAGCCGTTGTTGCGCAGCACCTCGGCCGTCCAGCGCCGCAACTGCCGGCGCCCCCGGCGGCTGCGCGGATCGGGCAGCTCGACACGCGTCACCGAGCCGTGCATGAGGCTGCCGATGTATTGATCCCCGCGCGAGGCGTCGTAACCCGGCCCGGCGTTGGGTCCGGAGCCGAAGCCCTTGGCGTTGGCGACGTACAGGCGCCGACCGTCGGGCGCGACGGCAAGCTTGGCCGGGAACCAGCCCACGGGGATGTGGCCGAGCACGCGGCGTGTGCGCACGTCGATCGCGGCGACCGCGTTGATGCCCGATTCCGCGACGTACAGCGTGCGCTTGTCCGGCGACAACGCATTGCCGAACGGCATCACGCCGCGCAGCTTGCCGAGGCGGCGCGTCGGCTGCAGGGCGATGGTGTCGACGAGCCGGCGTCCGTCGGCATCAACGACCGCGATGGTGTCGGAGTTGTTGTTGCTGACGTAGACGTGGCGCCCGTCGGTGGAGACGGAGTTCGGGCTCGATCCCCCGACGGCGGGCACGCCCTCCACCGGCTCCCCGACCAGCGGGCCCGTCTTCACCGCCCCGAGCCGATCGCCGGTCTTCAGATCGAGGGTCCAGAGCGAGAAGCTGCGCTCGTCGTTCGGGTCGCCGAGGCCGGGAACCCGGATGCCGAAGGCCACCGTGCCGTCGCGGGCCTCGGGTGTGAAGGCGCCGAACGCGGGAAACGGCAGCGCCGTCGAGGTGACGTTCTTGGGGTCGAAGCCCTCCACGTAGCTGTACTCGAACATGCCGACGTTCGCGACGTAGGCGCGGCGACCGTCGGGCGAGAGCTCGAGCCCGAACGGATACCGGCCGGTCCGCAGGACGCTGGTCACCGTGCCGGTGGCGACGTCGGCGGCGACGAGCCGGAAGTTCGCCTGGTCGAGCGCATACAGGGTGCGTCCGTCAGGGGACAGGCGGATGTCGCCGATGTAGCCGTCCTTCCAGGCGCGGCCGCCAAATGGGACGTTGAGGTTGATCGTCCGCAGCTTCGCGCCGGATCGCGCGTCGAGTTCGAAGATCGTCCCGTCGTTGCCACCGGAGACATAGAGGCTCTTGCCGTCGGGCGAGTAGGCAAGGCCCATGAAGACCGCGTTGATGATCCCGCTGTCGCCGGCGTTGCCGGGCGGGATCTGACGAACGCTCGGCGTCGATCCGGTGGTCTCGACCAGCGAAACCGAGAACGGCTTGATCCCGCTGTTGGCGGTCGCGACCGTCCCGCCGTCGGGAGAGAGCTCGAGCCCGAACGGATGAGGCGCAACCTCGACCGTCGTACCCGCCGGATCGATCAGACGACCGTTCGGGATCACGGTCGTACCCTCGCGATCGATGCGCGCGGGCCGCTCCCCGGCCGGCGCCTTGAAGGCCTCCGTCCCCTTCAGCCGCCGCACCCAGTCGTCGTCGCCGCGGGCGGCGGGCGCTGCCACGAGGACCGTCGCAACTCCCACCATCAGGACCTTCAGCGGTCGGCCTGCGAACATCGGCATCTCCCAACACACGGACAACCGGACGTAGAGCGGACCCTCTCCCGGACCGTGTCGCAGCAGGTGAACTCTCGGTGATCAGGAAGAGTTGCCCAGCGGAAGCGGCGATGCCGGCTTGAGCTCCTCGAGGCGCAGAAGCGTGGTCATGCGCTGCCCGCCGCGGGTGGAGAGCTTCATGAAGACGCTCTGGAGGTCGGCCACGTCGCGTGCCACGACCATGAGCATGGCGTCCGTCTCCCCCGCCACCCAGTCGGCCGCGATGATCTGATCGGTCCCGCGCACGGCTTCCTCGAAGCGGCGATTGGCCGTCTCGTCGTGGCGGGCGAGCGTGACGGCGACGTAGACCTGAAGGGGGAAGCCGGCGGCAGTCGAGTCCAGGCGGGCGCTGATGCTTCGGATGACGCCCGACTCCTTGAGCCGGCGGACGCGGTGGAGGGTCGCCGCCGGCGAGAGGCCCACGATCCGTGCGAGCTCGACGTTCGGCCGGTCCGCGTCCTCTTGCAGCTCGGTCAGCAGCCGAACGTCAATTTCGTCAAGCGTTACGGGCATAAGACAAAATATTGTTTCGTCAATAGACGCAACTGTCAAATCCTACTGCGATCAGACGACTTTTCACTCACAATGTGGTCATGTCCGATCGCCGTTCAGCTCTCGCCGCCCTGGTCACCGCCGGCCTGCTCTGGGGCCTCACCGTCCCGCTGTCGAAGTTGGCACTCGAATGGCTCGATCCGGCCGGGCTCACCGTGGTCCGCTTCTCGTTCGCCGCGCTTCCACTGGCGCTCCTGACCCGGCGCGGGCTGCGTCGCGCGTTCTCTCTCCCGGTCGTGGCCTGGGGCGCCGGCGGCTATGGCCTCGTGATCATCGTCCAGAATCTGGGCATCGGGCAGACCAGCGTCTCCCACGCGGCGCTGATCGTCGGTGCGGCACCGGTTCTCGTGGCGCTGCTCAACGCCGCGCTCGGGCGGGGGACGGCTGGACTGGTGGCCTGGACGGGCTTCGGACTCGCGCTGGCGGGCGTGGCGCTCGTCGCCGGAGGTGGCGGCGGCGAGGCGACGCTCGTGGGAGACCTGCTCGTGCTGCTCTCCGTGGCCGGCTCCGCCGCGTTCATCGTGGCCCAGCCGAGGATGCTCGCCGGTCGCGAGCCGGCGGCCGTCTCTGCCGTGCAACTCGGAGCGGGCGCGGTCATCGCTCTGCCGATCGCCTTGGCCTTCGAGGGCCTGCCCCCCTCGCTGCCAGGGACGCCGACGCTGGCCGCCGCGCTCGCGCTCGCCTTCGCGGGCACGCTCCTGCCCTTCGTCCTCTTCGCCCTGGGTCAGGCGCGCGTCACTCCCGAATTCGCCGGGGCCTTCGTCAATCTGGAGCCTCTGGTCGGCGGGGCGGTTGGCGCGCTGGCCTTCCACGATGCCTTGGGCGAGCTTCAGCTCATGGGCGCGACGGCGATCCTGGTCGGCATCGCGCTGAGTGCCGCTCCCCGCCGGACGCGGTCCAGCCCTATCGACGGCGTCCGTGCGCGAACGCGACCGCCGCGCACAGCTCGTCACGCACGGCGAGCTCGGACAGGACGGGGTCGATCACGAGCTCCCGGGCCACTTCCTCCACCCGTCTACGAAGGGAGCGCTCGGCCGCCCTCGCGCGACGGGCGGCACCGATACCGGTCAGCCACCGGGCGAGCAGGGCCAGAAGCAGCCCGGCGAGCAACCCGCCCGCCAGCAGCAGCGTCGGCACCGGGAAGCCCTCGTAGTCCGGAAGTGGAATCGCGTCCGCAAGCTGCACGAAGCCGAGCCCGGCGATGATGAGCAGCCAGAGCAGGCCGACCAGCGCCACGACGGCCATCCCCTTCTGAAGCAGGCCCGCCACCGCCCACCACCGTGGTCGCCGCACCTTGAGGTCGGCTCCCGCGACGGCACGATCCAGCCGGTCGGGCAACGCCTCCTCTTGCGCCGTGGCGGCCGAGCGGATGGCGTTGGGCCAAGGCGACGGCAGCGTGCCGGCAGCTCCCGCGGCCAGCGTGCGCGTCGCTGACGCCGCCTGCGAGCGTTGCGCGGGCGTGGAAGGTGGAAGGGCGGTGTGCGCGCGGGTGTCGTCGTCCTGGGGGCTCTCGGTCAACCGCAGACGCCTGAGCGGGTCGGGGCGAAGGCGGCCGACCCAGCGAGCGAGCGGCCAGCCCGCGGCGAGCGATCCGCGGCGGCGATGAGCCCGGGCAACTGCTCGCGTGACCGTCGGAACACCGGCGGCATCGGCGAGCGCTGCCACGAGCCGTTCTGCATCGCGCCCCTCGATCTTCCCCTTTCTGTGGGCTTGAGAGCACGCGGGCGCAAACCCGTCCGCAGCGGCGTCGACGTCCGCGGCGAGCCGCGCCACCGCCGACGCCCGAGCCGCCGTTCGCTCGCGGAGCAGTGCGTGCAGCTCGTCGAGTCCCCGTCCGTCCCGGGCGGACACGGCGAGCACCGGCAGGCCGTCCAGCCCGTCGAGGGCGAGCAGGCGCCCGATATCCGCTCGGCACGCCGCGAGCCCCGGCCCGTCGAGCCGGTCGGCCTGGTTGAGCACGACCAGCATCGTCTCGCGATGACCCGCCAGACGGCGGAGGTAGCGGTCGTGCAGAGCGGCGTCGGCGTACTTCTGCGGGTCGACGACCCAGATGAGCAGATCGACCAGCTCGATGACCCGCTCGACCTCGAGTCGATTGCTCAACTCGACCGAGTCGTAGTCGGGGAGGTCGAGCAGCACCAGCCCCTCGGCCTCCGCGCCGGCAGCCAGCGCGTGGCGGCTCGGGACTTCGAGCCAGTCGAGGAGCTTCGGGTTGACCTCCCCCCAGATCGCCGCCGTCACGGAGCCCGTGGTGGGGCGCCGGACGCCTGCGCGACTGAGCTCCTCACCCGCCAGCGCGTTGAACAGCGAGGACTTTCCCGCACCCGTGGGCCCCGCGAGCGCCACCACCGTCGTCTCGACTCCCAGGCCGAGCCGCACGCCGGCACGCTCGACCACCCTCCGAGCGGCCTGGACGCGGTCGTCCTCGAGGCGACCGTCGGCCAGCTCCACGGCGCGGGCGAGAGCCGCAAGCCGACGGTCGATGAGGTCGCTCATCGAGCGCGCTGGACCGCGGCGAGCGCGTCCTCGAGCCTTGTGGCACGGCCCTCGGCCGGGGAGACCGGAGCCAGTCGCGAGAAGAAGCGCTCAGCGTCCAGGGAGAGAAGACGCTCGACACGCTCGATCAGGTCGACGCGCGCCTTCGCGGCGAGCGAGCGCACCGCCTGGTCACCGAAGATCGCCTCGAGGACCTTCTGACCGACCGCCGATGTGCCGCCGGCCACCGCTACCTCCGCGCCCGTGAGCCCGCCCGTCTGGATGAACACCGCGAGCATCACGGTCAGACCCGCGCCGTTGACCCCGAGCGACGCAAGCCGCGCGGAGCTGCGCTTGTCCTGCCCTTCCTCGCGGACCAGATCGAAGACGAAGCGCTGCCAGTCGCGCACCTCCTCGCGCGTGGCCCCCTCGAGCTCCGGCGACGCCGCGTCCAGACGGCCTGCACCCTCGACGTCGAGCAGCGCACGCCCCGCCGGACGCGCCCTCCAGGATCCGGCAGCCTCTTCGGCGGCGCGGTCGGCGGCGGTGTGCACGAGTGCGTCGACACTCGACTGAACCGCCGTGCGCAGCTCGGCATCGGGCGCCGGAGTCCCGGTGACCAGGGAGCGGACGCGGTCGCGCAGCCAGCCGATCCGGGTCTCGAGAGCGCGCATGACGTCGCCGGTCCCGACCACCTCGTGCCACCGGGCGAGCACCTCGTTGCGCAGCAGCGCCCCGCCCTGCACGGAGGAGTCGACCGCCTCACGTCCGCGGTCATAGGCCCGCGTGACGTCACTTGCGAGCTGCTCGGCCACCGCCTGCTGCTCTGAGACCGTTGCCACGACCGTTCCCACCCGGCCCGTCAGTGACTCCAGGGCGCCGGTGAGCGTGCGACGGACAAGGGCTGCGCGAGCCTGCGAATCGGCGGCGAGCCCGTCGAGCCACCGACGCACGGGCATCAGCTCGTGATCGGGGAGCCGGCCGTCTTGGAGCACTGCTTCCCGGACCACGAGGAGCTCCGTGTCGCCCAGCCCACGCTCGCCGAGCATCTCCGTCAAGTGCGAGGCGACCTCGTCCTCGGCGCCCGGCGGCACTCGATCGAGCACCAGGCAGAGGGCTGTGCCGCGGTCGCGCGCGGCCTGAAGGAGATCCCACGGCACCGCATCGGCGTACCGGGCGGCAGTGGTCACGAACAGCCACGAGTCCGCCGCGGCGAGCAGCTGTCGAGCCAGCGTCCGGTTGGCTTCCACCACCGAGTCGATGTCGGGCGCGTCAAGCAGCGCCAGCCCCGGCTCGAGCGCCTCCGTGGCGGTCAGCCGCAGGCCGCCTGGCCCAGCGGGAGCCCCCACCGTACGGGGCATGCCCGGCAGCACGCGATCGTCGGCGAACCACGGTACGTCCTCCGGGCTGCAGACGAGCACGGGCGCGCGCGTGGTCGGCCGCAGGACTCCCGACTCCGAGACGGACGTGCCGACGAGCGAGTTCACCAGGGTGGACTTCCCGGCGCCGGTCGAGCCTCCGACCACCATCAGCAGCGGTGCCTCCATCTGGTCGAGGCGCGGCAGGAGGTAATCGTCGATCTGGTCGACGAGCTCGCCTCGCACCAGTCTGGTCGCTTCGAGGTCGGGCACCTCGAGCTCGAGCTCGACGGCCCGGAGCTCTTCGCTGAGGCGGCGCAGGGCAGCGGGGAGCTCGGCGGTCATGCCCCTCTCTTGCCCGTTTCGGAACGCGTCGACGCCGCGACGCTCCGCTCAGCTCCGCGTGCAGGCGACGGCGAGCCGGTCGAGCAGCCAATCCCCTGCTCCGCCCTTCACCAGATCCACAGAGCCCCGGCAGCGGTCCCTGTAGCCGGTGTGGTTGGCGGTCGTGACGAGCGAGACCGTCGCTGCGCGGGCGGTCTCGGCTTCGAGCGAGATGCGGCTGAAGGCGACCGAGCGCAGGGTCCCAAACTGGGCCGTCAGCTCGCCGCACCCGAAGCGGGCCTGCAGCCGCGGACCCCGCAGCGCGCAGACGCCGACCGCGTCCTGGCGCGCCGCCCGTCCGTAGAACGCCCGCACCGCGCCCACCGGCGTGGTGACCGACTCAGCCTCGGCTGCCACGGCGCCCGCCCCAGTCGCGTCGAGCGAATCTGGGTCGGGGGAGCCGGCCGCCCGGCCGCCGGCTTGCGGCGCGCCCGCAGACTGCCCGTCGGCAGGCGCGGCGCTTCCCCCACCGCGGGCCGCCGGCGGGGCGACGCCGGTGCTGCCGGCTTCCGCATTCGGCGGCGCGTTGTCAGGGTCCTCCGCGCCGCTCGATCCGCGCGCCGGCGCTTGCGCCCGCCCGTCGACGTCGCCGGACCCCTGCGCAGAGCTGCCCTCCCCGGCGCGACCGCTGTCGCCCGAGCCGCCTCCCAGCAGCAGCGAGCCTAGGCCTCCGGTGACGAGCGCCAGGGCGAGGACCGAGATCAGGATGGCGAGCCGCCGGTTCGGCAATCCATCCCGCCGCGGGGCCGGCCGGGTCGAGGCCGGCCGCGGCTGAAGTCCGATCACCGACGGGGCGGCGGCTGCCGGCGCGGCGATCTCGGCCACCGCTGCGGCGCCGACCGAAGGCTCCGCGGCCCTGGCCTGCGCGAAGGCGTCCGACAACTGGTCGACGAACACCCCCGCGCCCGCCGGCCGCTGCGCCGGATCACGCGCCATTCCCTGCTCGAGCGCTTCGGCCACCTCGCGCGGAGCGTCCGGCCACGCCGCGCGCAGGTCCGGGGCGGTCTCGGTGACCACCTGGTCGACGATCGCCCTGGGATCGGCCGCCGTCGGCGCCCGGCGCCCGGCGAGGAGTTCGCAGGCCACGGCCGCCAGGCCGTACACGTCACTCGCCGGCGTGCACTTGTGACCCATCAGCTGCTCGGGAGCCATGCAGGGAACCGAGCTCGAATCGGCGCCCGTCTGGGTCATCTGCGTGCTGTCGGCGGACTGCGCAGTTCCCAGGCCGGCCAGCTTCACGACTCCGTTGCGGCCGAGGAGGATGTTCGCGGGCCGGAGGTCACGGTGGACCACTCCGTGCTCGTGGGCGTGATCGAGGGCCGCGGCGACGGCTCGAAGGATTTCGAGGCTCCGCGCCGGAGCGACCCCACCGGCTTCAAGGGCTCGGGCCAGGGTCTCACCCTCGACGTACTCCATCACCACGACGAGCTCGGACTCGCTCAGGAGCGTGTCGAAGACGATCACCAGATTGGGGTGGTTGAGCGACGCGCCGATCTTGGCTGCGCGCAGCAGCCGCCGGACGGTCGCCTCATCACCATGAGAACGCATCAGCTTGACGGCGACCCGACGGCGCAGGAGCTCATCCTCGGCCAGCATCACCGTCGTCAGCTCACCGGCGCCGAGCGGGCGCAGGAATCTGTAGCGGTCGGCGATCAGGGTGAGTGCCTGGCTCATGGCGCGAGCCGCCTCACGCGATCGTGGGTCCTGCCCGAAGTGAGCGTCTGATGCTGGATCAAGGGTGTGCGCCCCCTACCCTGGACGTCGGCTGAAAGGTAGCGACGGGCGGCTCCGTCGAATGGTCCGATTGTCAACGTTCTGGCATCGTCGCCCGACACCCGGCCAGGCGGGTCTCCGGCGTGAGACAGTGTCCGGCGCAGAGCAACCGGACGAGGGGGAGCAGATGGCGGAGGGTGGCGTATACCGGGTCACCGAGGTGATCGGCCTGAGCAGCGAAGGCTGGGCGGAGGCGGCGGCGAACGCCGTCGCTACGGCAGCCAAGAGCGTGCGGGACCTGCGGGTCGCGGAGGTCGTGCGCCAGGACGTGACGATCCAGGATGGCGGCGTCGTCAACTATCGCGTCCGTCTCGCCATCTCGTTCAAGTACGAGAGCGGCGAGTAGCGCTCGCGACCCGGACGTCGGCCCGCCCGCGACTGCAGGGCGGGCCGCAGTCACTTGTGCCCGCGTGCTAATCGACGCGGAGGCTTTCGTCGTAGGTCACGCAAGAATTCGCCCCAGGGACTTCCTACCTTGGAGGGCATGGCTAATCCCGGAACCTCCTCGCTCGAGCGGCGCATCACCGTCACAGCGGTCGTGCTGCCCTTTGTCGGCTTTCTAGCGGCCCTCTGGCTGCTCTGGGGCGGGGCCGTCACTGGTCTCGACCTGGGCATCATGGCGGTGATGTACATCCTCGTCGGCTTCGGGGTCACCATCGGATTTCATCGGCTCTTCACCCACCGGTCGTTCGAAGCGAAGCCGTGGTTGCGCGGTCTCCTCGCGATCCTCGGCTCCATGTCGATCCAGGGCGCCGTCATCCACTGGGTGGCTGATCACCGCAAGCATCACACCTTCACCGACGAGGAGGGCGACCCTCACAGCCCCCACACGCACGGTGCGCCCGGATGGCGCGGGGTCGTGAAGGGCCTGTGGCACTCGCACATGGGTTGGCTGTTCGACGGGGAGCGGACCTCAGCGAGCCGTTTTGCGCCTGACCTGAAGAAGGACCCGCTCATCCGCAAGATCGACAGCCTCTTCCCGGTCTGGGCGTTGCTCGGGCTCGCCATTCCGTTCGTCCTCGGCTTCGCGCTGTCCGGGGGCGACCTCGTCGCCGGCGTCACTGCCTTCGTCTGGGCTGGACTCGTCCGCGTATTCCTCCTGCACCACGCCACGTGGAGCGTGAACTCGATCTGCCATATGTACGGCGACCAGCCCTTCGCGATCAAGGACCAGAGCCGCAACAACTGGATGGTCGCGCTCGTGTCACTGGGTGAGGGCTGGCACCACTCCCACCACGCATTCCCGACTTCCGCCCGCCACGGTCTCCAGCGCCTTCAGTTCGATCCGTCCTTCGCTCTCATCAGCGGCTTCGAGCGCTTGCGGTGGGCCTGGAACGTCAAGTCACCCAAGCCGGAGCAGGTTGAAGCCAAGCGCCGTACCGACGCGTTCGAGCAGGAGCTGACCGAGCCGCCCGCTCCGGTGGCCGAGGTCGAGACGCGCGAGCCCGTGGGAGCCGGCGACCGAACCTGAGGCGCAAGGTCGGGCGCACCCTTGCTCAGCGCCTCGTCGTGCCGCCCCGGGTGTCGCGGTCGTCGCCCGCCTGTCGGCATCGATTGATACGCACCCATACGACTGTCGGGTCTTCTCACGCAGGAGCCGGGTACGCGTTGACGATCCGTCCCTCTTGTCGTGCTCAGCCGCTCCGGACTCTGCCATGGTGAGGGGTATGTCCTCATCCTCGCCCCGCAGCGTCAAGATCTCCGAGAGCGAACGGGGCGGATGGTCCTCAGAGCGGCCTCGCCGCCCTGGCGAGCCCGAGCGGCCTCCGCGGCCGCCGGACGTGAGCGTCCGCGGCCGAGTCCTGGCGCCGGGTGACCGTATGCGCTACTCGCCCGGGAGCCTCGTGGTGATCGTCTGTGCCGATCCGGTCACGCGGGAACGATTCTGTGCCCGTGTACTCGAAGACCCGAGCGCCCTGCTGTCCATGAGCAAGGTCCGTGGATTGCTGCGCGGCCGTGTGGCCGAGGAGGAGATCGAGACCAAGGCGCGGGCCCTCATCGACGCGGCCGCCGCCAAGCGCCTTGCGGCAGGACAGACGGTGGTCATGGCGATGGAGGAGCTTGATTCAGGCCAGCGGGAGCGCTACGTCCGCATGGCCGCCGAGCATCGCCGCCCGCGGCACCTCATCCTCGTGGAAGCCGGCAAGGATTCGGTGGCCGAGGAGGATCGCGCGGCCCTCTCCGAGCTGCGCACCGCGCTGGACGCGGGCGGCCTGGGCGCGGAGGGCTTCATGACGTCGCTGCGCCTCGGCGGCCGCACCGTGGATGAGCTCAAGCGGATCGTCTTCGCCCGGCCGCCGGCCGACGACTGACGTCAGCTCGGCCGCTCCGGGCGATTGAGCGTCTCGCGAGGCGGGACCCCTTCGGACAGCTCCTTCTGGCGTTCGATCTCCGCGTTGAGCTCCGCGCCGAAGAGCAGCGCGACGTTCGTCAACCACAGCCACGCAACCAGCACGATGGCCCCCGCAAAGGTCCCATAGATCGCGCCCACGTTCGCGTAGTTGGAGATGTAGGCCGAGAATCCGATGGACGCCGCGAGCCAGAGCAGCACGCCGACGATCGCTCCCGGCGTCACCCACCGGAACGACCGCTGCTTCACGTCGGGGGTCACGTAGTAGATGTACGCGAAGACCAGCATCGCGACCATCACCGCCCCCGGCCAGCGGGCGAGGCTCCACGCTCGAGCGGCGGAGGGACCGAGGCCCACGAAGCCCAGCACGTCCACCGCGAACGCCCCGCCGACGAAGACCATGACCAGGCTGACCAGGATCAGGACCATCAGGATGAGGGTGGACGCCACGTCGATCGCCTTGCGTCGTAGGAAGCTGCGATTCCCGGGGACTTCGAAGACCACGTTGAGCGCTCGGCGCGCCGCCTCCAGCACGCCGGTGGTGCCGTACAGCGCGACGACCGCGCTGACCGCCAGCGCGGTCGCCGCGGTCCCCTTGCTCTGCAGCGCTCCGCGCAACGACGCATCGAGTGGCTCGAGGACCGAATCCGGAGCCACCTCGCGGAGATAGCCGATGATCGCGTCGTAGGTCCGCGGGTACTCGCCGACGACTCCCAGTAACGAGAACGCCAGAAGCAGGGCGGGGAAGAGCGACATCAGCGAGTAGTAGGTGAGCGCCGCGGCGTGGTGCGTCATCTGGTCGTCGTAGAACGACACCAGCGTGCGCTTGATGACCGCGAACGCTCCTCTCATCGCACGATGTACTCCCCGGACCGTCACATCTCAACCTCCGGCTTGAGCGAGCCAGACTCCGACTATGGTCCGCAAGGTGTCTGAGCGCCCTGGATCGCCACCGCCCATGCGCATCGGAATCCAGCTTCCCGAGGTGGAACGCGACGTCCGCTGGCCGGAGTACGTCTCCATGGCGCGAGCCGCCGAGGTCGCCGGCTTCGACTCCATCTGGGTGGGCGATCACCTGCTCTACCGCGGCGAGGGCGGCCCCGACCGCGGTCCCTGGGAGGCGTGGACGCTTCTGTCGGCCCTCGCCGCCGCGACCGAGCGGGTGAGCCTCGGGCCGCTTGTGGCCTGCCTGGGCTTCCACCCTCCCGCGCTCATCGCGAAGATGGCGTCGACGGTCGACGAAGTCAGCCGGGGCCGGTTCGTCCTCGGCGTCGGCGCCGGATGGAACGAGCAGGAGTTCCGGGCCTTCGGCCTTCCGTTCGATCACCGTGTATCCCGGTTCGAGGAGTCGTTCTCGATCGTCCGCGGGATGCTGGCCGGCGAGCACGTGAGCTTGGACGGGCGCTTCTGGCAGGCCGAGAACGCGGTCCTGCTCCCGGTGCCCGCCCGCCGTCCGCGCCTCATGATCGGAAGCAACGGACCGCGCGTCCTGAGCATGACGCTGCCGTACGTCGACGTGTGGAACACCTGGTACGACGGCTACGGGAACACTCCCGAGGGTTTCGCCGAGCTCAACGACCGCATCACCCGTGCGGCTCACGAGGCAGGACGCGCCCCGGAGGAGATCGATCGCAGCGCGTGTGTGCTCATGATCTTGGACCGCTCCGCCCGCGAGCGCCCGATCACC
>JAABUN010003503.1_pt1 | contig 24087 bp, 21 predicted proteins | sample 5559311 | NCBI WGS metagenome assembly JAABUN01 (sample SAMN10711877, study PRJNA513370) | rock metagenome | isolation source: Antarctica rocks | place: Antarctica: Victoria Land, Siegfried Peak sud
CTACACAGCATCCCGACGCAGGCCAGTGAGTCATGCAGGTGCCCGCAATGCCACCACCCCCTCGCCCCCAGCGACCACCCTGAACCCCAGGAGCCACCGACCCGCTAACCTCAGCACGCCCCCCGGGTGGGGAATTTCGATGAGCACCCCTGGGGAGTTTCGGTGAGCGCCATCACGTGCGCCTGAAGGAGCCCGTCGGGGTCGACCTGCCGCTCGAAGCGCGCAAGAAGAGCCGCTCTGGCGGGCGCGGTACGCGCGCTTCGATTGGTGGTCATCGCCCACGAGGTGTGGGCAGCAATCCGTGCGATCTGGCGACGATCGTTCGCGTCGTGGTCTGGCATCTGGGCACCCCAAAGTACGGGGGGCGCGTAAACCCCTAGGGCACCACCAGCGCGGACGCGGTAGCTACGTTACATGCCCTGAAGCGACGTCACTGGGATGACTCGGTCACCGCGCTTGCCGGCCTGGGCGGCCAGTTCAGCGTCGGCCGCCGCAGCCCGAAGGCGCGGTGTGTTGATCATGACGGGTGCGTGTCGGCGGCACTGCACCTGCAGTGTGTTGGGTGCGTTGGGTTCCGTCAGGAGCACCCGCACCAGCGTGGACGGCAACAGTTTGCTCTCCGTAGCAGTTTGCGCTGGTTCGTCCTGCTGGCCACGGCTCCACCCCGCCCAAGGCAGAGGAAGCGTCGCCACGAACAGCAGCCCGTAGGTCGTGCGCCAGACCTCGCCAAGCCGAGGGGCGGCACCTCCCTTGCCCCGGGGGTGGCGGCGTGGCTCGCAATCGATACGCAGGACCCTGGTGGCGGAGCCCTGCGCATCGTGATCGGTCTGCCCCGAAGGTATGGGCCGAGGGGGCCCCGTCACTTCGAACAGCGCCAGCGTCGCGGCCTGGCGGGCAGCGGGGTCGTCAAGGTAGCGGGGCCAGGGCTCGACGGCGACACGCTCTCCAGCCCGCCAAAGGGGCCCATCCTCGGGGGCGCTCACAGGTCGCCGAGGTTGAGGGTGCGAGCCTCGGCGGCGGCGCGCCCGGACGCCTGAGCCCGGGTGTACCGCAGCAGCATGTCGGGGCGGGTCCACCCCGCCACGGCCATGAGGCCCCCTTCAGAGCCGCCGGCGGCCAGCCAGCGGTGTGCGGCGGTGTGCCGGAGCCGGTGGGGGTGGAAGCCGGCGATGTCGGCGGCCTGGGCGCGTGCGGCGAGGGTCTTGTGCAGGGCGTCGTACCGGAAGGCCTTGCCCCGGTCCCCGACCCAGAGGTCCGGGGAGGCGGCCAGGCGGTGGGTGCGGCGGGCCCGTAGGTACCGGTCCAGGGCCTTAGCGCTCTGCGGCCCGAACGGCACCTCGCGGCCTCGGCCGCCCTTGCCCCGGCGGACCAGGGCGATCCCCGCGGTCAGGTTGATGTCCGCCACGGTCAGGGCGATGGCCTTCCCCGCTCGTAGCCCGGTCTCGATCATCAGCCGAACCAGCGCCTCGTCTCGGCGGTCCCGCAGCTGCGTCCCTCGGCAGGCCGTGATCAGGGCCCGCAGCTGGGTGTCTGTCAGAGGCTGGACGACCTTGACGTCCAGCCGTGGTGGACGCAGCCCGAGGAGCCGGTCGGCCGGCTGCTCCCCTTCTTCGAGCAGCCAGCCGGAGAACCGGCGCAGGGCGAGCTGGCGGGAGCGGGCGGTGGCCGGCTCAGCGCCTGAGTCCAGCAGGTCGGCGACGAAGGCCGTGACCGTCGGCCGGTCGAGCACCGGGCGTCTGCCCTGGGCCCCGCACCAGGACAGGAACCGGCGGACCCCGTCGCCGTAGACCTTGACGGTCTGGGGGGATCGGCGTTCGGCGCGCAGGTGCAGCTCCCAGGACGTCAGCAGGGCAGCCAGGTCGGGTTCGGCGGGGGTCGCGGGCACGTTCACTATCTTGACTAGGAGCGCTGTGCATGTCCATCGGAGGCACGAAGAAGGCCCGTAAACGCCGCTGACCTGCGGGTTTACGGGCCTTCTCCGAAGTTGCTCAGTCCAGGTAGTCGCGCAGCACCTGCGAGCGCGAGGGATGGCGCAGCTTGGACATGGTCTTCGACTCGATCTGACGGATGCGCTCACGCGTCACGCCGTAGACCTTGCCGATCTCGTCCAGTGTCTTCGGCTGACCGTCGGTCAGGCCGAAGCGCATAGAGACCACACCCGCCTCACGCTCGGAGAGGGTGTCCAGGACCGAGTGGAGTTGCTCCTGCAACAGGGTGAAGGAAACCGCGTCCGCGGGTACGACCGCCTCGGAGTCCTCGATCAGGTCTCCGAACTCGCTGTCGCCGTCCTCGCCCAGCGGTGTGTGCAGCGAGATCGGCTCCCGCCCGTACTTCTGGACCTCCACGACCTTCTCCGGGGTCATGTCGAGCTCCTTGGCGAGCTCCTCCGGGGTGGGCTCGCGGCCCAGGTCCTGCAGCATCTGCCTCTGCACACGAGCCAGCTTGTTGATGACCTCGACCATGTGAACGGGGATGCGGATGGTGCGGGCCTGGTCGGCCATGGCGCGTGTGATGGCCTGCCGGATCCACCAGGTGGCGTAGGTGGAGAACTTGAAGCCCTTGGTGTAATCGAACTTCTCCACGGCCCGGATCAGCCCGAGGTTGCCCTCCTGGATCAGGTCCAGGAACTGCATGCCGCGGCCGGTGTACCGCTTGGCCAGCGAGACGACCAGGCGCAGGTTGGCCTCGAGCAGGTGGTTCTTGCCACGGCGTCCGTCGTGGGCGATCCACTCGAGCTCACGCTTGGCCGTGGGGGTCAGCCTGGTACCCGAGTTGAGCTTCTCCTCGGCGAACAGACCAGCCTCGATGCGCTTGGCGAGCTCGACCTCCTCGCCCGCGTTCAGCAGCGCCACCTTGCCGATCTGCTTCAAGTAGTCCTTGACCGGGTCCGCCGTGGCGCCCGCGGTCGCGACCTGCACCGCCGGGGCGTCGTCGTCGTCGTCGGCCAGCGTGAACGACTCGTCCTTGGTCTCGGCCCCCGCGGCTGCGGTGGCCACGACGGGGGTCTCCGTCTCCTCGTCCTCAACCGCTGCGGGCTCGGGGGCCGCGGCCGCCTTCTTGGCGGGCGCGGCCTTCTTCGCCGCGGCCTTCTTGGCGGGCGCGGCCTTCTTCGCCGCGGCCTTCTTGGCAGGCGCGGCCTTCTTCGCCGCGGCCTTCTTGGCGGGCGCTGCCTCCTTCGCGGGCGCTGCATCCTTCGCGGGCGCTGCCGGAGCGGCTTCCTGTGCAGGGACGTCCACAGCGGTCGGCGCCGGGGCGCTCACGTCCTTCGCTGCCGCCGCCTTCTTTGCGGCAGCCTTCTTCGTGGCTGTCGCCACAGTCGTCTTGGAGGTACGTGTCACCGTCGCCGCCGCTGCTCGCACAGCCGTGGCGGTGTCTACCTGCACCTGGACGCCGGCACCGTCGAGGGCGCGCAGGACATTGCGCATGCGGGTCATGGGGATCTCCGCGACCTCGCAGGCTGACCTCAGATCACCGGCCTGAACGACACCATGGACACGGCCGACCTGGAGGAGCTCCTGGAGGGCCGGGTGGGAGAACTCCGAGGGGAGGGGGCGGGGGTGAGCAACCGACGACACAGACTGCCTTTCGTCCAACGGTGGTTGGGAGCCAACCGGGACCAGGCCCGTTTCGGGGAGCCCGGCAACTTCTACCTGTGCACGACCAGCAGGCCGCACCAGGCTCACTACATCCAACGCCTGCCGAGAACCAGACATGCCCTTCAACCCGATGTGTATCTCATCCGGGCATGCGGCAGCAGGGCTCTCGTCAAGCACCTCAGTGTCTCATGTGCCCGTAAAAGCTCAGAACCAAACCTCCCCGGGGCGGGCAGGCTACCGCCCGCGGAACGGACGGTGGCCTGCTCGGAACCTGTCGCTGAGGTGCCTACTCCTCCGGCGCCTTGACCGCCAGGACGGGACAGGGCGCCTCGAGCAGGATGCGCTGGGCGTTGGAGCCCAGGATCAGCTTGCCGACCGGGGTACGGCGGCGGAGGCCGATGACGATGAGCTCGGCGCTGGTCTCCTGGGCCACCTTCACCAGGTCCTCCGCCGGCTCCACCCCGCGCACGAGCTGGCGGACCTCGTGCTCCACACCTTCGTCGTCAAGGGTCTTGCGCACGATCTCCAGCTCCTGCTCGTAGCGGGCCTGCTCCTCGCGGTCCAGGTCCTTGCCGCCGCGGTTGCTGTTGATGACCACCAGGCGTGCGTTCCTCAGCCGCGCCTCAGCCGCCGCAGCGCGCAGGGCCGCACGACCTTCCTTGGTGGCGACGTACCCGACCACGATCGACACGGTCTTCCTCCTCGGCTCGAGCACTTCGGACAGCTGCTGCCATCGCCTTGAACGCTATCGGACCGCGCATCCTCACGGGCGCGCCGCGGACCCGCGGCGCGTAGCGTGACGGCATGGCGGCACGAGACGGCAACGGGTGGGTGCAGTGCCGCTGCGGCTCGCGCCACTGGGGACTGCACGGCGCGGCGGGGTTGCTGCTGCACCGCCACGGCCCTGCCCACGGCGAGGTGCTGATGCAGCTGCGTGCCCCCTGGGTGCACCAGGGCAGCACCTGGGCGGCACCGGGTGGCGCCGCCGACAGCCATGAAGACGCCGTCACCGCCGCCCTGCGCGAGGCCGAGGAAGAGGCCGGAGTTCGCCCGGCTCAGGTCAGCGTCCTGGGGCTGCTGACGAGCGTGGACCACGGCGACTGGACCTATCACATGGTCCTGGCGTGCTCACGCGCCCAGTACCTGGCAGTGAGGGGCAACTCCGAGTCGGACGAGATGAGGTGGGTGGCCCTCGAGGCGGTGGAGCGCCTGAGCCTGCACCCTGGGTTCGCGGCCAGCTGGCCCACCGTGCGCAGCACCCTCGTCCGGCTGCTCGCTGCTCAGGCCTGAGCCGGGTGCGCGCAGCACCCCAGCAACCCGCGCACGAGGCCGGCGACGGCCGCGGTCTCAATCAGGAAGCCGTCGTGACCGTACGGCGAGCTGATAACATCCATCCCGCTGCAGCCGGCGATCCCGTCGGCCAGCTCCTGCGACTGGCGCAGCGGGTACAGGCGATCGCTGTCGACCCCCGCCACCACCGTCCGCGCGGTGATGCGCGCCAGCGCCGGACCCACCCCCCCACGCCCGCGGCCCACGTCGTGCGAGCTCATGGACTCGGTCAGCACGACGTAGGAGCCGGCGTCGAAACGCCGAGCCAGCTTGCCGCCGTGGTGCTGCAGGTACGACTCCACGGCGTAGCGCCCCCGCCCCTGCAGCGGCCGCTCCCCAGGCTGCGCCGAGCGGCCGAAGCGCAGGTCCAGCTCGGGGGCGCTGCGGTAGGTCACGTGGGCGATCTGGCGAGCCACCTCCAGCCCTGCGACCGGGCCCCTGCCCTCCGCGTCGTAGTAGTCCCCGCCCAGGTAACCTGCGTCCGACCTGATGGCGTCGAGCTGGGGGGAACACCAGGCGATCTGGTCCCCGGTGGCGGCAGCGGCGGAGGCCAGCACCATGAGCCTTGAGACGCGGGCCGGGTGGGTCGCGGCCCACTCCAGCGCCCGCATTCCGCCCATGGATCCGCCCATCACCAGCTGCCAGCCGTCGATGCCCAACGCGTCGCTGAGGACGGCCTCGGCCTGCACCTGGTCGCGCACGGTGACGAACGGGAAGCGGCTTCCCCACGCCCGCCCGTCAGGAGCGCTGCTCGAGGGGCCTGTGCTGCCCTGGCACCCCCCGAGCACGTTGGGCGCCACCACGAACCAGTGATCGGTGTCGATCGCCAGGCCAGGACCGATCAGAGCGTCCCACCAGCCTGGCGACGGGTGGCCGGGCGCTGCAGGCCCGCTCACGTGGCTGTCCCCCGTCAGCGCGTGCAGCACCAGCACGGCGTTGTCCCTCTCCGGCGACAGACACCCCCACGTCTCGTACGCCAACCGGACGCCAGGCAGCTCCTGACCGCTCTCCAGCCGGAGATCGCCGATCTCAGCGAAGTGCCGCCGACCCGGGTCGCTCCCCTCCCGCCATGCACCCGTTCCGGGCGCGCTGCCGGACGACTGCGTGGCGGACGCCGGCTCCAGGCTCACTGGCCGTCGGCGGCTGACTTCGCGGCTGTGAAGCCTGCCTCGAGGTCAGCCAGGATGTCGTCGATGTGCTCCAGGCCCACGGAGAGCCGGACGAGCCCGGGGGTGACCCCGGCCTGTGCCTGCTCCTTCGCGCTGAGCTGGGCATGCGTGGTCGAGGCTGGGTGGATGACCAGGGACCGGACGTCACCGATGTTGGCCACGTGGCTGTGCAACGTCAGCCCCTCCACGAACCGCTTGCCCGCCTCGGCTCCCCCGGCGACCTCGAAGGCCAGGACGCCGCCGCCACCCCTGGGCGCGTACTTATCGGCCTGCGCCTTCCACGGGCTGGACTCCAGCCCGGCATAGCGCACCGACTCCACGTCGGGCTGTGCCTGCAGCCACCGAGCCACCGACGTCGCGTTCTGCACGTGCCGTTCCATGCGCAGGCTCAGCGTCTCCAGCCCTTGCGCGATGAGGAAGGCGTTGAACGGCGAGACCGCCGGTCCGAGATCGCGCAGCAGCTGGACGCGGGCCTTGAGGATGTAAGCCAGGTTGGCCCCCAGCGGGCTACCTACGCCGAGGTCCCGGGCGTAGGTCAGGCCGTGGTAGCTCGGGTCAGGGGTGTTGAAGCCGGGAAAGCGCTCCGGCTGGGCGGCGTAGTCGAAGGTGCCGGCGTCGACGATCACCCCGGCGATGGCGGTGCCGTGCCCGCCCAGGTACTTGGTCGCCGAGTGGACGACCACGTCCGCCCCCCACTCCAGCGGGCGCACGAGGTACGGCGTCGCCACCGTGTTGTCCACCACAAGCGGCACACCGACCTCGTGGGCCACCGCCGCGACCGACTCGATGTCCAGCACGTCCTGCTTGGGGTTGGAGATCGTCTCCGCGAAGAACGCCTTGGTGTTCTCGCGAGCGGCTGCCCGCCACGACTGGGGGTCGTCGGGGTCCTCCACGAACGTGACCTGCACCCCGAGCTTGGGGAACGAGTAGTGCAGCAGGTTGTAGGTACCGCCGTACAGGGCAGGACTGGCGACGATGTGGTCGCCCGCCTCGGCCAGGTTCAGCAGAGCCAAGGTGGTGGCCGACTGCCCGGATGCCACCAGGAGAGCACCCACCCCACCCTCGAGGTTGGCGATCCGCTGCTCGACGGCGTCGGTCGTAGGGTTCATGAGCCGGGTGTAGATGTTGCCGAACTCGCTCAGCGAGAACAGATCTGCCGCGTGCTGGGTGTCCTTGAACACGTAGGACGTCGTCTGGTAGATCGGAAGCGCCCGGGCACCGGTCGCACTGTCGGGAGCCTGACCGGCGTGGATCTGTCGGGTCTCGAAGGACCATCCGTTGTTCATCGTCTTCTCCTGTGGTTGTGAGGGGGCGCTGACGCGCCGGGGTCTGGGGTACACCTGCGGCGACGGTGCGGATCGGCACCGCGTCGGGGGACGCTGGTCAGCAGCACATTCGACGGATCACGGCAACAGCCTCCCGGTTCAGGGGCCCCACGCCGGGCCCGCGCTTGCCTGCCGTTGAGATCGCCGGCAGGCCGTGTCTTCACCCGGGGCACCCCACCGCGGAGGAGGGTTGCCGGCCAGCAAGCCGGGGCTGAACGCTGGCACTCATGACCTGAGGTCCACGGTAGGTAACCTCCCGGAACGAGACAAGCCGAATGACGTATGTCTTGAAGTGTGAGACGCGCGTTGTGCCATTCGAGACGTTTGCCATCCAAGACACTGTCCCGTCCGAGACGCCGCAGCCTGCCGGACTGGCGACGTCTACCGCTCGCCCGTGATCGCCTGCCGCGCAGCCAGCTGCTCGGCCCGGACCCATGCCGGCGCCATGCCGGTTCGGACACTAGCCTCCACCAGCCTGCAGAGCGCGTGGTCAGGCGACGAGACCAGTGCGAGGTCGACGAGGTCGCCGGCAAGGGCGCCGTCCCCGCCCCACCACGCCCCCCACGCCATCACGGCCACTGGGTCCGCCCGCCGCGACGACCTGGCGTAGCGCGCGACCTGCGCCAGGGCGGCGCAAGCCCGTTCGAGCAGCATCTCGTCCGGACGGATCGGCGCCACCTCCAGGGCGCCGAACACCCCGTCCAGCAACCGGTGCGCCCGCTGGTCGGGTCCCTCTGCGGCGAGCCTGTCCGGCGCGTCCTCGGCGCCTGGGACGCACGTCAGCAGCACCGCGTCGCGGGCCCACGGGTGCGCCAGGGCGGCCAGCACCTCGGCCGCCGCAGGCTCGGTCAGCGGGACCGCGCCTGCCAGTAGGGAACGCCACGCCTGCAGGCCCGCCAGTCGGTGCGCACGGGAGGGCCCTGCGTCGGCGAGCGTGCGGTCCACACGCCCTGCGACGCGACGCAGGACAGGCCCTGGGTGGGGCGTGAGGTCAGGGAGCAAGGCCTGGCGGGAAGCCGCCGGGCTCACCCCGAGGGCCACCATCTCGGCGCTGACCACGGCTGCCTGCAGGTCCTGCAGCGGCCATCCCCGGGGTGGGCAGCATGCCGAGCCCGTGCACAGCAACGACCGGAAGTGGCGCTCGTCCACGTGCCAGGCGTCTACGAGGTCCACGCCGGCAGCCAGCAGGATCTGCTCCAGCTGACCGAGCCAGACGGGCTTGCCATGTTGTGGCGCCGAGTCGTAGAGCACGGCGACGGCCCGCCTGGCTGCATCGTCGGTGAGATACTCCGTCAGCTGGTGGAGCACCTGCGGACCGCCGGTGACGACGTCGCTCAGGTCGATCCGCAGCACCAGCCCGACGTGTGAGCGGTCGGCGCGAAGGCTTACCAGCACCAACGAGTCCTGCGGGACGAAGCCGAGGCGATAGGGCACCAGCGCGACCAGGTCGCGCGGCTCTCGGACGGTCAGGATCTGAGGTTCAGTCGTCATACGACGACAGTGACCATCAAACGCCCATATTGAGATGTCTGTCCACAGGCGATGCGTTCGAAGGCCTGCGGGCAGGCTTGTGGACAACCAGCCCACCGGTCAGGCGGCGCGCCCGGGAACGCCGGCCTCCCGCTCAGCGTGCCGAGGTGAGCCTTCCCAGGCGAGGAACCTCTCGCTCTCGGCCAGCACGGTTCCGGCCAGCCAGCTGAGCACCAGAGCGTCGTCGCCGAATCCCGCCAGCAGCAGCACGGCCTCGGGCATCAGGTCGATAGGGCTGACCACGTAGGCCAGTGCCAGACCCATCAGCATCAGGCGGTTGCGGTCCAGACCGGGGTAGTCGCCACGGAGCGTCATGGTCGTCAGACGTGGCAGCGCCGCCAGCGACTCGCCCATGCCGGGCGAGCCCGGTCGACGTTGACCCCGCAGCGCCTCCCACAGAGTCGCAAAGGCGGAGAGCCGCTTCACCGCGCGCTCCTGGGAACGAACTCGGTACGTGCCGCGTGAGCGATCTTGCGTAGCAGCCACCAGTCCAGACCTGCCCCCACGGCGCCACCCAGCAGCGGAACCCCACGCCCCAGCCGCGACAAACCCTTCTTACCGAACTGGGACAGCAGATGGAACCCGATGCCCTTGTTGAGCACCATCAGAGCCGGCCCCGGAAGTCGCTGCAGCGCCAGGTCGGCGAGCCTTCCGGTCGGGCTGACGCCGGACTTGGCCAGCACGCTGCGTGCGTCTGCCCCGATGAGGGTCAGCATCACCGCGCTGCGCACCTCGGGCTTGCCCAGCTCGTACCCACGCAGGTGCGCGATGCCGGCGACCATCCGGGTGGCGATCCCGTAGAAGCCCAGCACGTTGGCGGGCAGGGAGACCGGAAGGGTGATGAAGCCGCCCAGCCCGGTGACGAAGCCTCCCGCCGCTGCGAGCTTGAGGTGCGCAGCCACCAGCGCGTCGATCGCCTCGTCGGTGCTGCCGGCCTTGCGTCGAGCGTCGTCCGCGGTGTCACTGGCTCGGTCCAAGGGGCCGACGCCGTCGATGCCCGCGTCGACGAGCCTGGAGACCAGACCCGTTGCCGTCCGTTCCAGCCGCGAACCCTGCTCAGGCTGACCAGCTGCCGGTACGACGTCCTTCTCGGCCATGGGTAGAGCTCCTCTCGTTGCCGGGTGGCACCGCCCCGTGTCGCGGCGGACCGGAACCGGCTCGTCTGACACGAGTGTGCCCCGAACGCCGGGGCCGCGCAGCCGGGGCACCCTCGTCCACGTCGTCGTGGCAGGCTGAAGGGCATGGACGAGCAACCGATCGACGTCAGCAGCTGGTGGCAGGTGCGCTCCTGGCGCGCCTTCGACGTAGATGCTCACGGCAGGGTGCTGGCCGGCCACGACGACACCGGGACGGTGCAGCTGGTGGAGCTCGACGGCGAGGTCGTCACGCCGTTGACAGCACTGCCGGGATCCGTCACCGGGCGCTACGTGCCGGGCCGCCGCAGCGTCATCGTCTCGCACGACGACGGCGGGAACGAGGACGCCCAGCTCTCGCTGCTGGATCTCGACGGCCTGAGCGAGCCTGCCGGTCTCGCAGACCTGGCGCCGCTCGTGCACGCGCAGGGCGTGATGCACACGCTCCTGCAGGTCAGCGGGGAGCGACTGGTCTACGCGCACAACGGCCGCAACGGGGTCGACTTCGACGTCCACGTGCGCGACCTGGGTACCGAAGCCGACCGGCCGGCCTACACCGGCGGCGGGATGGTCGCGGAGGCGACGCTGAGCCCGGACGGCCGTCGGCTCGCCCTGGCGCTCACCTCGTTGCTGCCCATGAGTGAGCACCTGGTGCTGGTCGACCTACCGCAGGACGAGGAAGCACCCGTGCCCGAGCCGATGGCGCTGACCGACCGGGACCAGCCGGGACGGCACGAGCGGCTGTCCTGGAACGGCGACGGGACCTGCCTGATCTACAGCACGGATGCGGAGTTCGACACCACCCTCGTCGGGGTGCACGACCTCAGGACGGGGCGGTTCCGACCACTGGTGGCTCACGACGAGTGGGACGTGAGCGGCTGGCTCTCCCCGGACGGCACGGTGCTGCTGGGCCAGACCCTCGTCGACGGGGAGTCCCGGCTGGGCCTGTACGACCCCACCTCCGGACGCCTGCTGCACCAGGTGGACCTGCCCGGCGGCGGCACGGCGGAGGCCGGCGTGGTCGCTTACATGCTGCCCGAGCCGGTCTGGGCGCCGGACTCCTCTGCCGTCACCCTGTCCTTCTCCAGCCCATCGGTTCCAGGAGACGTGTTGGTCGTGGAGGCGTCCTCGGGCGCGGTCCGCGCGTTGACGGCGTCCGCCGACGGGCTTCCCGGCCGCCCCTGCACGCCGACCTCGCACCTCGTGCCCGCACCCGACGGCGAGAACGTGCCCTGCTTCGCCTACCCAGCCGGCAAGACCGCGCAGCCCGGCTCCTGCGTGCTGCTGATCCACGGCGGACCCGAGGGCCAGTCGGTGCGGACGTTCAATCCGGTGCTGCAGGCGCTGACCGCCAGCGGCCACGCGGTTCTGGTGCCGAACGTGCGCGGGTCCACCGGCTACGGGCGACGCTGGTACGCCATGGACGACGGACCACGTCGGCTGGACTCCGTGGCCGACCTCGCGGCACTGCACTCCTGGCTGCCGAGCCAGGGGCTGGACCCTGCACGGGCGGCATTGTGGGGCGGCTCGTACGGGGGTTACATGGTGCTCGCCGGTCTGACGTTCCAGCCGCAGCTGTGGGCGGGCGGGGTCGACATCGTGGGCATGTCGTCCCTGGTGACGTTCCTGCAGAACACCTCCCCCTACCGGCGGGCGTTCCGTGAGCGCGAGTACGGGCGGCTCGACGAGGACCGGCAGATGCTCGAGGAGGCCTCGCCCCTGCGCCGCATCCACCAGGTCCGCGCGCCCCTGTTCGTCATCCACGGAGCCAACGACCCACGGGTCCCGCTGTCCGAGGCCGAGCAGGTGGTCGCGGCGGTGCGCGCCAACGGCTTGGAGTGCGAGCTGCGGGTCTATCCCGACGAGGGGCACGGGCTGGCCAAGCGGGCAAACCGCCTGGACGCCTACCCGGCGGCGATCGAGTGCCTGACGCGCTGGCTGGGGTGAGGTCGCCAGACCCGATGCCCGTAGACACCGGCGAGGATCTTCCGGCCGGGACGCTGGTCGGTGTCGCCCTCGAGCAGGAGCACGTGGTCCTGCTGCCTCGCGCCGGTGTCGACGCACCGGGCTGGCGGCTACCGCTGGGTCACGCCCCGTCGGCCATGGCGCGGCTGGACGCCTCCGCAGGCCCGCGGTGGGTGTGGTGGTCGGCCGCCACGGTGGTCCCGGCGCTGCTGCGGGTCGACCCCGCGTTGCGGCTGGCGCGCTGCTGGGACCTGGCGGCCGTGCACAGGCTGCTGCACGGCGGCTCGCGCGACGATCCCCGCGACATCTGGTGCGCTGCCCACGGGCTGGCCGTGAGCTCGGCTCCGCGCTCCGGTCAGCTCGACCTGCTCGGCCTCGACGGGGACACACCCTCTGTGAGCCTGGGAGACGACGAGGGGACCCCGCAGGACCCGGTCCGCCCGGACGGATACCTGCGGCCGGACTGGCTCGCAGGTGGCTGGCGGTCCTCGCCTGGACGGGCCCGGCACTGGGCGGCGCTCGCCCTGGACCTCGCCGGACGACAGCTGTCGGCCCTCTCCCAGGTCCCCAGCCGCGGGGATTCGCTGCACTGCGCCTGGGCTGAGTCCGCCGCCGAGCTGTTCAGCGTTGAGCTCGCTGCGGAGGGCCTGCCCGTGGACCGAGCGATTGCGGAGGTGACCATCGCCTCCATCGCCGGCCGCCGACCGCGGGACGAGGCCGACGAGAAGGCGCTACGCAACGCCCGGGACCGGGTCGTGCTCGACACGGTGCCGACCGCAGGCAGCGTGGACCTGCGCAGCCCGGCCCAGGTCAAGGAGCTGCTGGGCCGAACCGGCTTCGATCTGCCTGACACCAGGTCCTGGCGCCTGGAGCCTCTGGCCGGGACGCACCCTCTCATCGGCGCGCTGTTGTCCTGGCGCCGGGCCGAGCGGGTGGCGAGCACCTACGGGTACCGCTGGCTCGACCAGCACCTGGCGGCAGACGGCAGGTTGCGCGGTGTCTGGTCGGGCAGCGACGGAGGCGCCGGCCGGATGACGGCGCAGGCGGGGCTGCACTCGATGCCTCGCGAGCTGCGCACGGCGGTGCGCGCAGCACCAGGGCACCTGCTGGTCCGGGCGGACCTCGGTCAGGTCGAGCCGCGCGTGCTGGCCGCTATCTCCGGCGACCGGGGACTGGCCCGTGCTGCCCGCGCCGACGACCTCTACGCCGACGTGGCCGCTGCCCTGCGCTGTGAACGCCCGGTGGCCAAGATCGCCGTGCTGGCAGCGATGTACGGCCAGACCAGCGGTGCCGCCGGAGACGCCCTGCGCGACATGGAGCGCACCTACCCGGCGGCGATCCGCTTCCTGCAGGAGGCGGCGCTGGAGGGCAAGGCCGGTCGCGACGTGCTGACGTACGGCGGCAGGCGGGTGCGGATGTGGCCCCTGGATCCACTCTCCCCCACCGCGGACGAGACCGCCGCGCGCTCCCACCAGGCTGCCCTGGCCGCACGGGGGCGCTTCGCGCGCAACGCCGTCGTGCAGGGCTCGGCCGCAGAGCTGTTCAAGGCATGGACCGCCACGGTGCGGGCGCGGTTGGCCGCCGAGCGCTCCGGGTCCCTGGTGCTGTGCCTGCACGACGAGCTGCTGCTGCACGTGCGCGAAGACGCGGCCGAGCGGGTGGGCAGGGACATCAGCACCGACCTGGAGGCGACTGCCGCCCGGTGGTCGTCCTGCGGTGTGCGCTTCGTTGCTGACGTGGCTGTGGTCGAGCGCTGGTCGCAGGCCAAGGGGTGAGCTCGACTCGCCAGCCCTACCGGTAGGCCTTGTGCTGCGGCCACGGCGCGTCGGCTGGTCGCAGCGAGACCCACCCGGCATCGCGGGCGGCGCAGGCCGTCAGCACCCCCACCACGGTCGTCGGGTTGTGCAGCCGCCCTGCGAGCACCCCGTCCCTGGCCACGTCCAGGGGCACCCACTCCAGGACCATGTCCCGCTCCTCGTGCTCACGCACGAACAGGTCCTCCTTCGCCACCGCAGACAGGTCCCGGGCCAGGAAGACCCGGATCGCCTCGTCCATCCCCCCCGGTGAGTTGAACCAGTCGACCAGCACGTCCCACCGTCCTGCGACGAGGTCGGCCTCCTCGGCCAGCTCGCGCTGCGCTGCGCCCACCGGTGGCTCACCCGGCACGTCCAGCAGTCCTGCGGGCAGCTCCCACAGCTCGTGCCTGACCGGGTGCCGGTACTGGCGCACGAAGAGTGCGCGGTCCTGCTCGTCGAGGGCGAGGATGCCCACCGCGCCCGGGTGCCAGACGTACTCGCGCCGAACGGTTCCCGCCTCTCCCAGGTCCACGGTGTCGCGCCGGACGTCCCAGATCAGACCTTCGTGCACGAGCTCAGAGCTGACGACGTCGCGCGGAGCCAGGCGGTCCCCCTGCGCGAACTCCCCGGTCACCAAGCGATCACGTGGCGACGACCACGCTCGAGGCCAGCACCGGCGCGCTCTCCACCTCGATCAGGCGCTCCTCCCGCTGACGCTCCAGGCCCGCGGCGACCAGGCCCTCGAACAGCGGGTGGGCACGGTGCGGGCGCGAGCGGAACTCCGGGTGCGCCTGGGTGGCGACGTAGTACGGGTGGTCCTCGCGCGCCAGCTCGACGAACTCGACGAGCTCGCGGTCCGGAGACTGCCCGCTGACGAGCAGACCGGCCCCTTCCAGCTGCGTGCGGTACTCGTTGTTCACCTCGTAGCGGTGCCGATGCCGCTCGCCGACCGAGTCGACCCCGTACAACTGCGCCACCACCGAGCCGGGCGTCAGGGCCGCCGTGTACAGGCCCAGCCGCATCGTGCCGCCGAGGTCGCCGTCGCCGGAGACGATGTGCCGCTGCTCGGCCATCGTGGCGATGACAGGGTGTGCGGTGCCGGCGTCGAACTCCGAGGACGAGGCGTCGGCCAGCCCCAGGACGTTGCGCGCGAACTCGATGACCATGCACTGCAGGCCCAGGCACAGCCCCAGGGTCGGCACCTTGTTCTCCCGCGACCAGCGCAGCGCCCCGAGCTTCCCCTCGATGCCGCGCACGCCGAAACCGCCTGGTACGCAGACGGCGTCGACACCGTGCAGCATCTTCTGCGCTCCCTCCGGTGTGTCGCACGTGTCCGAGGCGACCCAGCGGATGACGACCTTGGCGTCCATCGCGAAGCCGCCCGCACGCAACGCCTCGGTCACCGACAGGTAGGCATCCGGCAGGTCGATGTACTTACCGACCAGAGCGATCTCGACCCGGTGTGCCGGCCGGTGCACCCGGCGCAGCAGGTCGTCCCAAGCGGTCCAGTCCACGTCCCGGAACGGCAGGTCCAGGCGCCGGACGAGGTAGGCGTCCAGGCCCTCGCTGTGCAGGACCTTGGGGATGTCGTAGATAGAGGCCGCGTCCTTGGCCGTGGCCACGGCGTCGAAGTCGACGTCGCACATCAGCGCGATCTTGCGCTTGACCGCCTCGGGCACGTCGCGGTCGCAGCGCAGGACGATGGCGTCCGGCTGGATGCCGATCGAGCGCAGGGCCGCCACCGAGTGCTGGGTCGGCTTGGTCTTCAGCTCCCCGCTGGGTCCGATGAACGGGACGAGCGAGACGTGGACGAAGAAGCAGTTGTCGCGGCCGATGTCCTGGCGCACCTGCCGCGCGGCCTCCAGGAACGGCAGCGACTCGATGTCGCCGACCGTCCCACCGACCTCGGTGATGATGACGTCGGGAGGTGGCTCGCCCTCGACGCGCTGCGCCTGCAGCCGCATGCGTCGCTTGATCTCGTTGGTGATGTGCGGGATCACCTGGACCGTGTCGCCCAGGTACTCGCCGCGACGCTCCTTGGCGATCACCTCGGAGTAGATCTGCCCCGTGGTGACGTTCGCTGCAGCGTCGAGGTCCTCGTCCAGGAAGCGCTCGTAGTGGCCGATGTCCAGGTCGGTCTCGGCGCCGTCGTCGGTGACGAACACCTCGCCGTGCTGGAAGGGGTTCATGGTGCCGGGGTCCACGTTCAGGTACGGATCGAGCTTCTGCATCGAGACCCGCAGGCCTCGTCCGCGCAGAAGGTGCCCGAGGCTGGAGGCCGTCAGACCCTTCCCCAAGGAGGACGCCACACCACCGGTGACGAAGATGTGTCGGGTCACGATGGACCCGCCCTGCCTGACTGCTTCTCGGTATCCGAGTGTCCGCTCCGCCACGGGCTTCGACACTAGCAAACCTTTTCTCGCGGTCCAGCCATCCGAGCAGATACTGGCCGCGTCGTCAGCCAGCGGAGTGCCTGCTGCGAGGATGCTCCGGGGATCTATCAGCGCCACGCGCACCCTGGGGTGCGAGGGACGACCCTCCCGGTGCGCGGGCGCGGCGGTCAGAGCGTGCGCGCCTGTTCCAGCAGCTCGGCTGCGTGCTCGCGTGCGGAGGCGGAGTCCTCCTGGCCCGCGAGCATCCTCGCCAGCTCTCGCAGCCGCTCCTCCCCCTCGACCGTGCGGACGCCGCTCTCGGTGACGTGCCCGTCGTCCGCCTTGGACACCACCAGGTGCCGGTCGGCGAATGCCGCTACCTGTGGCAGGTGGGTCACGACGATGACCTGTGCAGCGCGGGCCAGCTGGGCCAGACGCCTACCGATCTCGACCGCTGCCTTGCCACCCACACCTGCGTCGACCTCGTCGAAGACGAACGTCGGTACGGGGTCCGTACCGGCCAGCGCCACCTCGACGGCGAGCATGACCCGGGAGAGCTCGCCACCTGAGGCACCCTTGGACAGCGGTCGCGGCTCGGCTCCACGGTGCGGACGCAGAAGCAGGGTGACCTCGTCGGCGCCGTGCGGTCCGCGAGGTCGCTCGACCACGTGGACGTGCACCTCGGCGGCGGGCATGGCCAGCGCCCCCAGCTCTGCGGCCACCGCGGTGGCGAGCCGTTCGCCCGCCTCACGACGCGCGCTCCGCAGCTCCTCGGACACCCGGTCGAGCTCAAGATCCAGCGCGCGGTGCCGCTCGGCGAGCTGTTCGATCCTGTCGTCATCACCGTCCAGCTCGAGCAGGCGGACTGACGCCTGCGTGGCCCAGCCCAGCACCGCGTCCACGTCGGGGCCGTGGCGCCGGGTGAGCAGCGCCAGCGCCGCACGACGCTCGTGCACCGCCGCCAGCCGGGCCGGGTCGGCGTCCACATCCTGCTGGTACGACGCGATCTCAGCGGCGACATCGGCAGCCAGGTAGCCGATCTCGGCCAGCTTCTGCACGGTCGCGGCAAGTCCTGCGTCATGCTGGGCGGCGGCCTCCATGCTGCGTCGAGCCGCCTCCACCAGCCCCAGGACGTCGGGCTCGTGCTGCGGCACGTCCTCCTGACCGGTCAGGGCCTGGTGCGCTGCGCCGGTGGCCGCGAGCAGCTCCTCGGCATGCTCGAGCCGACCCGTCGCCGTCCTGAGCTCGACGTCCTCGCCGGGCTGGGGGTCCACGGCCTCGACCTCAGCAAGCTCTGCGCGTAGCACCTCGGCCTCCTGTCGCCGCTCACGCTCGCGCGTGGTGATCTCGCTCAGCTCGGCATCGACGCTGACGAACTCCGTCCACGCTGCTCGGTACGCCGCGACCGCCGCTGCCACCACGCTGCCGCCGAACCGGTCCACGAGGTCGCGTTGGCGCGCGGGCGAACGCAGCAGCACCTGCTCGGACTGCCCGTGCACCGCCACCAGGTCGTCGGCCAGCTCGGCGAGGACGGCCACGGGTACGGACCGCCCGCCCAGTTGCGCCCGGCCCCGTCCGGTGCTGGCCACCGTGCGTGCCACCAACAGCTCCACCAGGTCCGGCCCCTCCGGCCCCACCGGGTCCAGGCCGGCGCCGGCGTCGAGGGCACGCCGGGCGACCACCCCAGCACGGTCCACCACGAACCGGCCCTCGACCCGCGCCGAGTCGGAACCGGATCGAACGGCGCCGGTGTCCGCCTTCCCTCCGAGCAGCATGGACAGGCCCGTGACGACCATGGTCTTGCCCGCCCCGGTCTCCCCGGTGACGACGCTCAGGCCCGGTCCGAATGTCAGCACGGCGTCGCTGATGACCCCCAGGTCCGTAATCCGCATCTCCTCGAGCACGCTCAGCGCTCCGCGGGTCCGCGCCAACCGGTCACGGGGAGCCGGAACTTGGCCACCAACCGGTCGGTGAACGGTCCGGTCGCGAGCCTGGCCAACCGCACCGGCTCCACGCCACGGCGAACCTCGACCCGGGCGCCGGGAGGCACATCGACCGTGCGGCGGCCATCGCACCAGAGCACCCCCGGACCCGCGCGGTTCAGCAGCTCGACCGCCAGCACCGACGTCGGCGCGACCACCAGGGGACGGGCGAAGAGCGCGTGCGCACTGATGGGCACCATCAACAGCGCCTCGACGTCGGGCCACACGACGGGTCCACCGGCGGAGAAGGCGTAGGCGGTCGAGCCGGTGGGCGTCGCCATCACCACGCCGTCACACCCGACCGTGGACACCGGTCGCCCGTCCACCTCGGTCACGACCTCCAGCACCCGCTCCCTGCTGGCCTTCTCGACGGTAGCCTCGTTCACCGCCCAGGTGCGGGCGATCTCCTGCCCGTGCAGCGTCACCCGGACGTCGAGAGTCATCCGCTCCTCGACGACGTAGTCACGGCGGGCGACCCGTTCGACGGCGTCCGCCAGGTCCTCGCGCTCGCTCTCGGCGAGGAAGCCCACATGCCCGAGGTTGACCCCCAGCAGCGGCACCTGCTGCCCACGAACCACCTCGGCAGCGCGCAGGATGGTGCCGTCACCTCCCAGCACCATGACGAGCTCGGCCTCTGAGATGACCTCGCACGGATCCTCGACGATCCGGACGGGGTCCTCGTGCGGGACGTCGGCGGCCTCCTCGGCGAGCATGACCGGGCGGAAGCCGGCGGTCACCAGCAGGTGCAGCAGCTCGGTCGCAGCACTGACGGCAAGCGGACGACCGGTGTGTGCGAGGACGAGCACCCAGCGGTCAGCGCTCAGGTTCACGCACCTGCTCCTGTCGGCCCCTGCGCCACGGCGGTGGCGACCAGAGCCTTCACCGTACCGGGGTCCGGAGCTCCGACCAGGCCCGGCCGCAGCCACAGGAAGTACTCGACGTTTCCGCTGGGGCCAGGGAGCGGGCTCGCCTGCACCCCGTGCACCGCCAGGCCCACTGTGCGTGCGGCCTCGGCGACGGACACCACGGCCTCGGCACGCAGACCAGGGTCGCGCACCACCCCGCCGGAGCCCAGCCGCTCGCGACCGACCTCGAACTGCGGCTTGACCATGAGCAGGAAGTCGGCATCGGCCGAGCAGCACGCGACCAGCGACGCCAGCACCAGCCGCAGCGAGATGAACGACAGGTCTGAGACCACGAGGTCCGGAGCAGGTGCGACGTCCTGCGGATGCAGGGTCCGGACGTTGGTGCGGTCCATCACCTGCACTCGTGGGTCCGTGCTGAGCGACCAGGCGAGCTGGCCGTACCCGACGTCGACCGCCAGCACCTGGGCAGCCCCCCGACGCAGCAGCACATCGGTGAAGCCGCCCGTCGAGGCGCCGACGTCCAGGCAGCGGCGCCCCTGCACGCGGACGGCTCGGAACGCGTCCAGCGCACCGATGAGCTTGTGCGCACCCCTGCTGACGTAGTCAGGTCCGTCCTTGGCGCCTGTCACCACGATGGCGTCCGACGTCTCGACCTGAGTGGCGGACTTGGACGCGGTGCCGCCGGTGACCGTGACGCGTCCGGCCGCGATGAGCTCGGCCGCCTGCTGGCGGGATCGGGCCAGACCGCGGCGGACGAGCTCAGCATCCAGCCGCTGCCGACGGGCCACCCGGGTCAGACCTCGGTAGCCGTCAGCCGCCGCTGCAGCTCGTCGTGGACTGCCATGAGCAGCGGCAGCTGCACGGCGGGGTCCGTCCCTGGGCCCATCGCCTCGAGGCGCGCCATGGTGGAGTCCACCCCGGCGTCACCGGTTGGGTTCTCCCTGATACGCCGAGGCAGGTCGTGGACTGCGTCGCTGTCGGGGTCAGTCATCTGTGGCCCCCGGCGCAGTCGCAGGTGACGTCGCCGACCTGCGGGTGGAGGTTCTGGCCGCGGCCTCGGCGACCGTCTTCTTGGCCGCTGTCTTCTTGGTGGCCGGCTTCTTGACGGCTGTCTTCTTGGTGGTCGGCTTCTTGGTGGTCGGCTTCTTTGTGGCTGCCTTGTTGCCAGCCGGCCTCTTGGTAGCCGTCTTCCTCGTTGCCGCAGGCCTCTTGGAAGGGGGAGGGCTCTCCACGGCACTCCCGTCGGCCGCCGTCTCACCGGAGGCGGCCGAGTCGGTGACCACCTGCTTTTTGGGTGCGGGCCTCTCGCGCCCTGGTGTTGGCGCTTCCCGCCCAGCTTCTCGCAGCTGCGCCGAGGAGCCAGCGTCAGGGTTGGCGCGCCGCTCATTCGCCAGCGTCCGCTCCAGGTCGGCGATCCGGCGCCTCAACGAGTCTGCCTCTGCGGTCGTCACAACGCCGAGCCCTACAATCGCACGCTCTGCCTCGGCACGGACGACCTCGAGGAGGATTCCGCGGTTGTCGCGCGCAGTGACGAGCAGGTCCTCAGCCAGACCGGCGATCTGCACAGCCAAGGCAGTGGTCGTCGCCGGCACGGCGGTCACCCCTCCCTGGGCGATGAGCGCGGTGGCCACCTCGCGCGCCTTGGCCGCCGTGGCCTCAGACAATCCACTGGCAAGAGCGACGTAGCCTCGCAAGCCTTCAAGCATGCTGTTCTCCTTTGACCGCGCCCACGCTACCCCCAGGCATGGTCGTGGGCGGCGACTCAGGTAAAGACCGCATGGAGTGCGTCGTCGAGCCTGAGAGTGGTGCCGTCGTCAGTCGCGTACCACAGCACGCCCAGCGCGGCCCACAACAGCTCGAGCTGGTCTCGGCCCACAGCTGCCGCACTCGCCCGGCCGTTGGTCACGGTCACGACGGCTTGACCACAGCGAGCGACCGAGCCGTCCGAGGCGATCTCACGGTCCAGGGGCGGCAACGACAAGGCCCTGAGGTTGTGTCCGAGATGCGTCGGTCGCCGCTTGACCGGGGCCTCGAGCAGGTCCCGTGGCCCGTGCACACCAGTCAGCACCAGAAGCGTGTCCATGCCGGCGGCGCGGCCACCCTCGATGTCGGTGTCCAGCCGGTCTCCGATCACGAGGGGGCAGCACGCTCCCAGCCGGTTGGCAGCGGTGTGGAACGCAACCGGCTCGGGCTTTCCGGCCACGACCGGGTCGACGTCTACCGCGCCCCGCACGGCACGCACCAAAGAGCCGTTCCCCGGGGCCACCCCCCTGGGTGTGGGGACGGTAAGGTCGGTGTTGGTGGCGACCCACCAGGCGCCCCGCTGGACAGCGAAGGCTACCTCCGCCAGGTCGGCCCACCCCACCTTCGGGCCGTACCCCTGCACCACGGCCTGCGGGTCATCTTCCGCCGAGCGGACCACCACCAGCTCTTGCTCCATCAGTGCGGCGCTCACCCCGGGACCCCCGACAGCCAGCACCCGGGCACCCGCGCCCCATCGCTTCCGCACCTGAGCGGCCGCAACCTGTGCCGACGTGGTCACGTGCTCGGGTGAGACGTCCAGCCCGAACGAGCACAGGTGCGCGGCGACCCGGTCGGCAGTGCGGGAGGCATTGTTGGTCACGTATCCGACTGCGATCCCGGACGTCCTGGCGTGCTGAAGTGCCGGAACGGCTCCAGCTACCGCATCGGCGCCCACGTACACGACACCGTCAAGGTCGAGGAGCAGGCAGTCGTAGGCGTCCGCCAGCGCGGTCGTGACCGACATCAGGCCTGGGAGCCCGAACTGTCGTCGCTCTCCTGATCTGAGTTCTCCGCCTCGACTGCAGCGTCCCTGTGCCCAGCACTACGCCCCTCCTGCAGGTGCCCGCCCGTGACGTCGACATCTAGGCCGCGCCCACCGTCCGCGCCGCCGTCGTCACTGTCTCCGTCGTCACCGTCACCGCCTCCGTCGTCACCGCCACCGTCGTCACCGTCGTCAAGGACGTCGACGATGTACTCGTCGCCGTAGCGACCCAGGCGTTCGGCTGCACCCGTCACCTCGCTCTCGTCCTCGTCGGCCGCCTTTTCCAACCAAGTACGCGACTCCTGTGTCCGGCCCGCTGAGGCGAGCGCATCGGCGTAGGCCGACATCAGGCGTGCCCTGGTCACCTGGGAATCGTCCGATCCTGAGCCCGGCTGGGCCTGTAGTTCCGGCACCTGAAGCATGACGACGGCCGCCTCGGGCTGCCCCAGATCCTGGCGGGCACCCGAACAGACCATCAGCAGCTCCAGCTGCCCGGCGCGATCGAGCTGGCCCGCCTCGGGGGTCGCTGCGAGCTCGATGGCGCGCTCTGGACGTCCGAGGCCGCGTTCACAGTCCGCCATCAGCGGCAGGTGCTCCGAGGAACCCGTCAGTCGACGGGCGGTCCGTAGCTCGCGCAGAGCCTCCTCGTACCGTCCGACCTGGTAGGCCGCGATGCCCGCTGCCTCACGAACAAGACCTACCCGACCTGCCCTGCGCTGTGCCGCCATGGAATGCAGGTACGCAGCCTCGGGATCCTCGCCGAGCAAGCGAGCTGTCATCACCAGGTGTCTGGCGACAGCGGTGGCATTGTCCCTGGAGAGGGTGCCCAGCTCACCGCGCACCTGACGGTCCAGCTCCGCACCCGTCACCTCGTCAGGAACAGGTGGCTCCTCGGTGCGCACCGAGCGCTCAGCACCGACACGCTGGCTCGTGAACACCCGCTCCGTGCGGGGACCTGTCTCGTCACGTGGTGACCGCCGATCCGACGGTGCCCCAGAACGGGTGGCCGGGCGACCAGAGCCGGCGCGCTCGCGCCCGGATGACCCTCCCCGGGCCCCACGCCCGGACCTGTCCGACGACTCGCGTCCACCGGCCGGTCGACCGCCCCGCTCGGAGTTCGCTGACCACGACGGGCTCGCACTGCGCGGACGCTCGGCTCCGGTCCGCGCACCCGAGCCGGTGCCACCAGCGCCTGCTCCAGCGGCACGTTGCCCGCCAGCGCGAGGCGCCCACGAACCGGAACCACCCTCGCGCGAGCCACCAGAGCGAGGGCCCTCCGTCCTTGACCCGTCCTGGCGTGGCCCAGACCGCTGTCCAGCCGAACGGGGGGTCTGAGAGCGCGCACCGCCCGAGCGGGCACCACCAGAACGCGACCCCTCGCCTCCTGGCCCCACCGCACGCGGTCCCTGAGCACGCGCGCCAGCACCACGAGGCGCCCCCGAGCCAGAACCACCTCTCCGCGGACCGTCAGCACGTAAGCCACCAGGGCCGGCCATTCCTCTGCGCAGGCCGGCCGCACGCGGTCCATCAGTACGCCCAGCATCAGTACGCCCAGCATCAGTACGCCCAGCATCAGTACGCCCAGCATCAGTACGAGGCACACGCGAGCCAGGGCCACCTGCACGAGGGCCGTCAGACCCAGACGAGTTCTTCGGGAAGCGATCTCTTTGGCGGTCGGCGGACGGTCCCTTTGCAGCACCACGTTCCCCCGCCTGCTGCCCACCAGACCGCCGACCGGCAGGGGCGGACCCACCGCTGCGCGACGACGCACCGCCTCCCCGAAAAGCCTCAGTACCGGCCTCGCCGCGCTCGCCACCCCCACGCTGGCCACCCCCACGCTGGCTATCCCCACGCTGGCCACCCGTACTCCGACCCTGCACTCGAATACCGTCACGACCGGGCCGGCTGCGTCCGGCGGATGTCGGGGGCCGACGGTCGGACGTCTCCGGCCTCCCTTGACTGCCAGCGCCGTCACGCTTAGGCGTCTCGTCTCGATCCCGTCGCTCTGCCAACTGCCTGATCCTCCTGTGTCATCGGGTTCGTCCTACTACAGACTGCCGGATCGGGTGTGCGCAGAAATGCCGATGACGCCCACCCCGGGTGTGGGGTGGGCGTCATCGAATGTTTGTCCGGCGGCGTCCTACTCTCCCACGAGGTCCCCCTCGCAGTACCATCGGCGCAGTTGGGCTTAGCTTCCGGGTTCGGAATGGAGCCGGGCGTTTCCCCAACGCTATGACCG
>JAABUN010003505.1_pt1 | contig 24070 bp, 24 predicted proteins | sample 5559311 | NCBI WGS metagenome assembly JAABUN01 (sample SAMN10711877, study PRJNA513370) | rock metagenome | isolation source: Antarctica rocks | place: Antarctica: Victoria Land, Siegfried Peak sud
CCGATCTTGGTGGAGTCAAGCAACACGACCCGGCGCGCCGCCGCGGCACTCATGGCCCGTTTTGCCTGGCTTTCCAAGAGGTCAGCGTCCATCAATCCCTGCTCAAGTGTCATTCCAATCGCGGAGAGGAAGGCCACTTGGGCGTGAAACCGTTCAAAGAACTGCTCGGCAATTGGTCCGACGAGCGTATGCGACACATCACGCAACGTCCCTCCGCTACACATCACGGTGCTCGTCGGGAGCATTCTCTCCAATGATGCAGCGGTCCGGAGACCGTTCGTGAGGATGGTCAGGTTCGTGGTGTGATCGAGGTGGCGAGCCATGGCGGTCACCGTCGTGCCACCTTCAAGACTAATTACCAGGCCATTGTGGACGAAGGTCTTGACGGCGCAGAGTGCGATTCGGTCTTTCACATCCCGGTGAAAGCTCTCTTTATCCTCGAAGGTCATCTCCAGCTTGGGAGCATCGACATATACGGCGCCTCCGTGCGTGCGCTGGATCGTTTGCTCCTTTTCCAAGAGGACGAGATCGCGCCGAACGGTCATGTCTGAGACGTGGCAGATCTCCGCGAGCTCGGCCACCGTGCCGCTGCCATGCTGGGCTAGATACGCCAAGATTCGGCGTTGTCTCTGAAGTGGAAGCATTCCGCACACCTCTGACCACCTGCGTTGTTCAGGATTGCGACTGGTAGAGCGATGGTACCCGAAGTAATGATCATATCGGTAGCGAAATGTCACCCAGCGATCACTCGCCCTGACTCTCCCGACGGGAGGTTCATCTCACGCACCGATTCAACCCCTACCAGTTCATGTGCGATCATGTTTATATCAGTTCGAATCACATTGACGAATGATCGTCATAGTGCTAACGTGTTTACCCTGCTCCGGTGCGATAAGTCGGATGCGGCTCGGACGGTCGGATCGTCGTGGAAGGAGACGTTGGTGGAGAAGACTATTCACCCGCGAGTTGAATCGAAGGCTCAATCCAGCAATGGACGCGGTGCAGCGAGACTCTCTCGCCGCGAGCTACTTCAGCGCGGCTCAGCGGTTGGTCTTGGTGCCGCGGGGGCATCTGTCTTCCTCAACTACCGGCCTCAGACTGCCGCTGCAGCCGTGGAGACCCTTGGCACGCCGCGCCGCGCCGCGACCCTGGTGCGGGGACAGACCGATAAGTACAAGGGCACCACGTTGACCTTTGCCGCCCAGTTCCACCCATCGGTGGAAGGTGTCAAGCCTCTGCTGGGCAAGTTCGAGGAAGAGACGGGCATCAAGGTTCAGGTCGATGAGTACCCGTACCCTGATATTCTCAACAAGCAAGAGGTGGCCTACGCTTCCGGGAGCAGTGCCTTCGACATCGGCATGGCCGATCCACTCTATGTACTCACGTGGTTCAACGCGGGGTGGGTCGAGCCCCTTCAGTCGTACGTCGACAATACGGATCTCACCGATACCAGCCGCCTCAAACTCAGCGATTTCCTCGCCAAACCCATTGCGCAACTGACAGATCCGAAGACGAAGCAGCTGACGAGCTTACCGATCTACGCGGAGAGCATCGAGCTGATGTACCGCAAGGATCTGTTCGACAAGTACGGCGCCAAGGTCCCGGAGACGTTCGACGAGCTGATGGACGCGGCCGGCAAGCTGCATCACCCGGATGATGGGATTACGGGGATTTCCTTGCGCGGCCAGCGAGGCGCCGGCTTGAACGTCTACATTTGGACGAGTGTCCTGAAGGCGTACGGTGGACGATTCTTCGACGAGACGTACCAGCCGGTGTTGAATACCCCCGAGGCGATCACCGCCGCCGAGTACTACGCCGAGCTTCTGAACAAGTACGGTCTGACTGGACCAGCGAACATTGGTTGGGAGGAAACCCTGACCAACATGCAGCAGGGTAAGCTCGGCATGATCATCGACGCGACGGTCTTCGCCGGGCCCCTCGAATCGCCTAAGGATTCGACGGTTCAGGGGAAGGTTGGCTACGCCTTCGTCCCATCAGGGCCGAAAGGGCGCGTGCCCTCCTTGGCCGCATGGGGGCTCTTCATCCCCAAGGCGGCCAAGAACAAGGAGGCGGCCTGGCAGTTCATTCAGTGGGCGACCAGCTCCGAGATCGAGCTACAGAGCGCCAAACTCGGGCCGCGCAGTGATGTCACTCGTACCTCAACCTGGGGGAGTGAGGAGTTCCGGGCGCTGAAGCAGGACTGGGGCGACTGGTCAGACGTGACGCAGGCCTCCCTGGAGGAAAGTGACCCGGATTACCGACCGCGGATTAGCAACTGGCCCGCGGTCGGTGACCGATTGGGTGTAGCTCTCTCCGAGATTATCGCTGGCCAGACACCGGCTGAAGAGGCACTCGGCGCGGCGAACGAAGAGATTGCCAAGATGATGAAAGACGCTGGATACGCATAGCGACAGGCGACTGCGACGAGCAGCGGCTAGCGGCAACGTGTGATCGTTAGCGGCGCGCGTTCGATCAGGCGCGCCTAGCCCGTGGTGGAGTGGTTGACCCGTGCAGGCAGAGAGGCAGCAGCTCGGGCGGCACCCAGCAGTACGGGCGCGGCGCCACAAGCGCTCCGCCCACTCCATCCGGCGAACGCGTCCCTTGGTCTTCATGCTCTTGCCTGCCCTCGGTTTCTTGTTCGCTATGTCGGTCTACCCAACCGTCCGCCTGTGGCAGATGGCCCTGAGTAATCTCAACCTGCTTCGGCCAGGACAGGAGCACTTCGTTGGACTGGAGAACTTTGGTCAGATCGCGGGCGACTCCGGCGTCATCTATGCCTTCCTCTACACTGCCCTTTTCGTTGGCGTTGGGGTCGCCAGCGAATTCGCTCTCGGACTCGCGTTGGCCTTGCTCCTTCGCCGGCTACGGTGGTTTCAGGGGCTTGTCCGGACTGCCGTCTTCTTGCCCATGGTGGTGCCGCCCGTCGTCGTTGGTCTGACATGGCGCCTGCTCTACGATCCCGATTTGGGTATGATCAATTACCTGCTCGGTTTGGTCGGAGTGAAGCCGATTGCCTGGCTGGGCGACCCCGCGATCGCTCGCTGGGCCATCATCCTGGTCGATGTTTGGGAGTGGGCGCCGTTCCTCGCCATCATCTATCTCGCGGGATTGCAGTCCGTCCCGACGGATCTGGAAGAGGCGGCACGGGTCGATGGCGCCTCGGCCTGGCAGCAGCTCCGGGGGGTGACCCTGCCGCTCCTGAAGCCGATTCTCATCATTGGTGTCCTCTTCCGGTTGATAGATGCCATCAAGACGTTCGATCTGGTCTATACGACGACAAAGGGTGGGCCAGGAACGACCACGGAGCTTTTCAGCCTCAAAGTGTTTGATACGGCTTTCCTCGGCTTCGATCTCGGCTACGCCGCGGCGCTGTCGGCGCTGGCCGTCATCATCGTGACCGTTGCAAGTGGGCTACTGTTGCGGCTGATGCCGAGGGGGTGAGCCATGAGGTCGACGCAACCTCATACTTTTCCACGAGCCGTCGGCGGGGTGATAGCGTTGGCTCTGGTGCTTGTCTGGTCGCTCTCGCCCATCCTGTGGATCTTGAGCACGTCGTTCAAAACTAAGGTTGACGCGTTCGCGATTCCCCCGAAAATCATCTCCTTTGCGCCAACACTTGAGAACTACACCGCGCTGTTCGCCCAGTACGAGTTTCTGCGCTACATCACTAACAGTTTGGTGTTTGGCATAGGGAGCACGGTGATTGCGTTGGCCCTGGGGACGATGGCGGCCTACAGTCTGTCTCGGCTGCAATTTTCACGAAAGGACGACGTCCAGTTCTGGATCCTTAGCTTGCGGATGATGCCCCCGGTGGCGGTGCTGGTCCCCTTCTTCGTCCTCTGGACGAGCCTCAAAGTGATCGACTCCTATTTGCCCCTCCTCTTCATGTATACGCTGGCGAGCCTGCCCCTTTGCATTTGGATCATGAAGAGCTTTTTCGACGACCTGCCCGCCGCGATCGAAGAGGCGGCCGTACTCGATGGCTGCGGGGAGTTCCGCGCCTTCTGGGATATCGCGCTGCCACTGGCCCGGCCGGGTCTCCTGGCCGCGGGCGTTCTTAGCCTGCTACAGGCATGGAATGAGTTTCTCTTTGCCTTGGTTCTGACCGGGAGCGCGACGCGGACGGCCGCCGTGAGCATTTCCCAATTCATCACGCCCGTCGGAACGAAGTGGGGTGAGATCACGGCGGCGAGCACCTTGGTGATGCTGCCGCCGCTCGTCTTCATGCTCCTTATGCAGAGGCACCTGGTCCGTGGCCTTGTCACGGGAGCTGTCAAATGATCGGACGATGCGTCTGATGAAGGCGGCAGTGCTCTACGGTGCACAAGATATTCGGATTGACGAGCGACCGGCGCCTAAGAAGCCTGGACCCGAGCGGGTCACGGTTCGCGTTCGCGCCGTCGGTCTCTGCGGTTCTGACCTAAGCTACTATCAAAAGGGAGGCGTGTCGGCCCCTCTTCAGCGCCCGCTGGTCCTCGGGCATGAGGCGGCCGGCGATGTCGTCGCGGTCGGCCCGCGGGTAACGGGCGTGGCGGTCGGCGATCGGGTGTCCATCGAGCCAGGTAGTCCATGCTGGCGTTGTGAGGCATGCCGGTCCGGACAGTACAACCTCTGCCCACTAATGTCGTTCATGGGGTCGCGCTCGGGTGACGGCGCCCTGCAGGAGTACGTTGACTGGCCAGCGGGTCTTGTCCACCCGATCCTCCCCACACTGTCGTATGAGGACGCCGCTCTGGTCGAACCAGTCAGTGTAGCGTTCGCTGCTGTGGCGCGGGCCAGGATCAGTTTGGGCGACCGGGTATTGATTCTTGGGTCCGGAGCGATCGGGCTCGCCACGCTGCAATTGGCACGCGCCGCCGGTGCTTCATTCGTCGCCGTCTCGGACATGCGGGTCCGCCGGGTCGCACTGGCTCGGCAGCTAGGTGCTGATCAAGTCATCGACATTGGTTCGCTTGGGGAGGGAGCGCTGCCCCTACCCGACGGCTCGATCGGCACCGTCGTTGACACCACCGGGTCGGCGCGAGCGATTGCCTAGGCACACGATGTCGTCAAACCGGGCGGAAGCTTGGTCTTGGTGGGCCTCTCCCACGAGACCCTGCCGCTGTCGATCCTCCAACTGGTCTATCGACAATACGCTATCTACGGTGTCTATCGTTACAGCAACACCTTCACGCGGGTGATTGATCTGATGACGGATCAGCGGATCGCCGTGGCGCCGTTGATCACGCACCGCTTCCCGCTCGCCGAGATCGAGGCCGCATTGATCACGGCGTCCCACGGGGACGACGCGGTGAAGGTGATGATCCACTTATGACGAGGCGCACCGCACCGGAGGCGTCGGTACGCTCCGGACCCAACTATGTCAAATGGGGGAGGGGATTCGGACCATGAGCGAACCGGTCATCCTCGCATGTGATATTGGTACGAGCCGCTGCAAGGTGTCCTTGTTCGATGCTCGGGGTCGCCAAGTGGCGGAGTCAGAGGAGGGCTACGCAGTTCGTTTCGGACCCGGCAACACGGCGGAGCAAAACCCCACCGATTGGTGGCGGGCGTTCGCCCGGACAACCGAGGCATTGAGTGAGCGTGGGTTAATCTCGACGCATAACGGTGCCTGCGTTGTCGTTACAGGCCAGATGTCTGCTTGCCTACCAGTCGACCGAGCCGGAGAGCCGCTGCGGCCGGCGATGATCTGGGCGGACCAGCGAGCGAGCGCCGAATCGGCGCTTATCGAACGGAGCATCGGCCGCGACCGCCTGTATCGCGTCACAGGGAATCCACCGAGCGAAACGTATCCGGCGCCGAAGATTCTCTGGCTCAGGAAGCACGAGCCAGAAGTCTTCGCGCGGACCGCGAGCTTCCTCCAACCTAAAGACTATCTCGTCTTCCGCCTGACCGGCCGGATGGTGACCGACCATTCGGACGCCTCCTGTACCGGACTGTTCGACCTCGAACGCCGGGTGTGGTCTGATGCGATCCTCGCCGAGCTTACCCTCCGCGCAGACCTCTTTCCCGATGTGGTCCCTTCGACACACGTTGTGGGAACGGTGACGCGAGCAGCAGCACAGCTCTCAGGTCTCCCTGAGGGTCTGCCCGTGGTCATCGGCGGTGGCGATGGACCGACCGCGGCCGTCGGAGCGGGAGCTGCGGCGGTCGGGTCCGGATATATCAACCTGGGTACGTCGGCCTGGCTCTCATTCTGCCGCGAGACCCCACTTTTTGACGACCGCCAGCGAACATTCAACTACTGCCACCTGGTCCCAGGACGGTACGCTCTCACGGGCGCAATGCAGAGCGCCGGAGCCTCCTATGATTGGTGTAGGCGTTTGTTGGCCGGGGGGGACAATGCCACCCAGCCGGGGAGCGGGGATACCCCACCGGCGCCTGGTGATCTTCCAGAGCGGATACCGCCTGGCTGCGACGGACTGACGTTCTTACCCTACCTCCTGGGAGAGCGCACGCCCTACTGGGACCCCCAGGCGGCTGGAGCCTTCGTCGGCTTACGGCCGTTCCACGGTCGCGCACATCTCCTCCGCGCGGTGTTAGAGAGCATCGGACTGCACCTCCGCCTTATCCACGACGTCTTTCTCGAGCAGGGCGTCAGCGCTGATCACCTGGCTGTGATCGGCGGTGGGGCGAACAACGATCTCCTCCCTCAGATGCTGAGCGACATGTTGCAGAAGCCGCTCACCACGCGCCACCTCACGACCGGTGCAACATCGTTCGGAGCAGCGATCTGTGGTGCCGTCGGCATTGGCATTCTGAAAAGCTTCGATGATCTTGGTGAATGGGCGCCGCCGGCTCGCACGCTCAACCCGGATCTGGGACGCGAGCCCGTCTATCGGGCGGCGTACCGGCGTTTCCGCTTCGCTTACCAAGCGCTGCAACCCTACTTCCAACTTGCTGACAGTCTCCCCGTCGACTCGAACGCCGCAACGACCGCTGGCAGTGGCAGCGTCGATGCCACTGCCAGCGACCAGAGACGGTAATCACCGGATCAAGCGGGTGGCTAGTCGGGAGCCGGAAGGGCAAGGACGCGACCGTGACGCACGGGGGATGCAGGTTCGCGACGTGGTACGGGGTCCGGGGTACCGGCAGGCAGGTACCGTGGGTCCGTTCGAAAGGAGAAACGACTATGGATCCGACGCAGGTAACGATCCCGACCGAGCAACCGACCGTCGATCTCGTCCGGCGGCCATGGGGAAACCAGGCCCAGTTCGTCAACAACGGCCGTGCGACTGTCTCACTGATGACCGTTGATCCCGGTCAGCGGCTCAGTCTTCAGTCACATACCGGCCGAGCCGAGCTATGGGTCGTTCTCGACGAGGGAGCCGCCGTTCAAATTGGCGACGAAGTTCAGCACACGCACGCCGGTGACCGGGTATGGATTCCTTCTGGCGCGAAGCACCGGCTGAGTAGTACCGGCCCAACCGTGCGTGTGCTTGAGATCGCGTTCGGGGACTGGCAACAGAGTGACATCACCCGCTACGACGACGATTACAACCGGCCTCACGAGGGAGACTGATCGTTGGGCAAACACACGCTGCCACTGACGGACGCGGCCGAGCGTTCGGCGATTGGGTACCAGCTTTGGCCGACGTTTCCGGTTCCCGCTGGGGAGATTGACACCGGCTATGACGCGCTGGTGACCAAGCTAGTCGAACAACGGTGCGTGACCATCGACGGCTACGGTGGGGTGCTCTGGCCAGACTTGCGACGCCGACTCGACGCGGCCCTCCTCCGCCGTGGAGTCTGTGCGACCTGGCACGATGTGGAGGTGGCCCTGCGGCCAACACAGGAAATCGACGAGTTGGTCTCGCCCTCCCTTGGTGACGATGATCCGGTCTTCGGCCATCGCTTCACCGGCGAGCTACGCGATTTCTTCGACCAGGCGCGGCTGCAATCGCTGCGCTCGGAGGCCGGGACCGACCTCAGCATCGTCTACGGGACGGGGGCTGCCCTCGTCGATTCGGAGGGTTACGTCGTCTACGTCGACCTGCCAAAAGACGAGATTCAACGTCGCTCGCGCCGGGGGGCCATTCGAAATCTAGGTGCTGGGCGGGCGGGCGACGCCAAGACAATGTACAAGCGATGCTATTTTGTCGACTGGGTCGCACTCAACCGCCATAAGGCAGACCTCCTACCAACTATCGACCTCTTCGTCGACGGGACTCGCTTCGATGAGCCCACGATGATGGCAGGCGATCACGTTCGGACAGCACTGACGCGGGCGAGCCGGACCTGCTTTCGAGTGCGACCCTGGTTTGAGCCGGGCGCCTGGGGCGGCCAGTGGTTGAAGAAGCGAATCCCCGGGCTGCCCCAAGACGTCCCGAATTATGCCTGGTCCTTCGAGCTCATTACTCCCGAGAACGGGCTGGTGCTCGATAGCGACGGGCGGCGGCTGGAGATTTCCTTCGACTGCCTCATGTATCACGACCACGAAGCGGTGTTAGGTTCCGCGGCCGCCCGCTTCGGCTTCGACTTCCCGATCCGCTTCGACTTCCTCGACACGTTCGCTGGGGGCAACCTGTCGGTTCAGTGTCATCCATCCCCCGCCTACATTCGTGACCACTTCGGGGAGCCGTTCACTCAGGACGAAACCTACTATATCCTCGATTGCCGGCCGGGCGCGAAGGTGTACGTGGGTTTTCAGGATGGAGTAGATCCCGAGGAATTTCGGCGGGTGCTAGATCGTAGCCAGATGGAGGGCGTACCGGTTGATATCAACCGGTACGTCCATTCCGAGCCGTCTCGCAAGCACGAGCTCTTCCTCATCCCGCATGGCACGGTCCACAGCGCCGGCGTGGACAACCTGGTGCTCGAGATCAGCGCAACCCCCTACATCTTCACTTTTAAGATGTATGACTGGCTGCGGGCCGACCTGAACGGCCAGCCGCGGCCGCTCAATGTCAAGCGCGCCTGGGACAACCTCGACTTCTCCCGTCAGCGCAGCTATGTTCGGGAGCACTTGATCGCACAGCCGCGGCTTATCGCCGCCGGGAGCGACTGGCGCGTCGAACATCTGCCGACTCACTCCATCCACTTCTACGATGTCCATCGCTTCACGTTCGGGACCGAGGTCGAGGCGTCGACTGGCGGATCGTGTCACGTCCTGAGCGTGGTCGACGGGGAGGCAGTGACGGTGGAGACTGGGTTCGGGATGCGGCAGCGGTTCCACTACGCTGAGACCTTCGTCGTGCCGGCCGCGGCGACACGTTACCGATTGATCAACGAGGGCTCCGGACCGGTCCAGGTTGTCAAGGCGTTCGTTAAGCCAGGAGCCGTCTGAGCGCGGACGCGCTCGGTGGTGAGAGAGGATTCGGTCATGTCCATCATCGGGGTAGATCTGAGAGCAAACGTTGCGCTCGTGACGGGGGCTGGCAGCGGGATTGGCCGCGGGTTCGCCTTACAGATGGCGCGTGACGGAGCTGCGGTCGTGGTCACCGACCTGAATGGCGACGCGGCGGCATCGGTGGCCGCGGAAATCGAGAACTTGGGCGGTCGCGCCTTCGCGCGCGCTGTAGACGTTACCGACCCACCTGCACTCGAGGCTGTAGTCGCCGCCGCGCTCACCCAATTCGGCAGGCTGGACTTCGTCTTCGCTAACGCCGGCGTCCTTGGCCCGAGTGAATTCGACGCGATTACTCCGGCCGATTGGGACTCGACCCTCGACGTCAATATCAAGGGCGTCATCCACACCTGCCGGGCCGTCGTCCCGCATATGAAGGAGCGGCGGCGGGGGCGAATTCTCCTGACCGCCTCATACAACGGAGTGCGCGCCGGGACTCATGTCATCCCCTATCGCGTGACGAAGGCCGCCGTGTTGATGTATACCCGCTGCCTGGCACTCGTGATGGCGCCGTACGGAGTCACCGTCAACGCAATCTGTCCTGGCGTTACGTTGACTCCCATGCAACTTGAGTACGCTGCCGCAACGGCTGCGGCGGAGAGCATGACCCCGGAGGAGTACATCCAGGAGCGGACCTCGCGCATTCCCATGCACCACCTGACCGAGATTGAGGACCTGACTGGTCTCGCGCGGTTCCTGGTCTCAGACAGCGCCCGCCTCATCACGGGGCAGGCGATTGCACCGGATGGCGGGGTGATGATCTCCTGATCCGCCGCTGGTTCGCCGGTAGCCTAGGCAGCCTCCCAGACGAATCCCTCGTGCGCTCCGCGCGACACGCTCCTCGCACGGTATGCTGGAGACGATGATTTCGAAGCTCAACGTCGAGGCGGCCCTTCCGGAGAGAATCCTTTCCTCGCCTTTGCGCGGTATCGAACGGGAGAATCTCGGGCTGGGCGGCCGACCAGTGTCCGAACCTAGCAAAGGTTTGTTCGCGAGATCGACCGCGTCGAGCCAAGCACAATGGCGCACGAGTGGTACGGTTCGCAGGTTGAAGCGTGCCGTCGGACGTTAGCCCACATGCACCTCCACCACGACGCCTTGTAGCGGGAGACTGGACCTGCATTGCGGCTGTTCGTGTGCGACAGGGCGCCTCCGACCGGTTGTGTTGCACTACGGGTTCCTCCGCCGGTGGCGGGGAGGCGAAGCTGCCATCTTCACGTGGTGAATGATGATCGCGCCGTGGAGATCGGTCCGGCGCGAACATCAGGGAATCCGAGCGCCCGCCCCGGGACGGGCGAATGGAGCAAGGAGATGCGGCAGATGGACGAGACGCGCATGCAGGACCACCCCGGCGGCGACGCGCTTGCCGCCGTCGGCATCGGCGATGCGTCGCGGGCGCACTGGAACGTCTCCGTCGCCCCGCTCTACGAGGCAGCGCTCCGCCGGGAGGAGGGCCGCCTCGCCGCCAGCGGTCCCCTCGCCGTCGAGACCGGTGAGCATACCGGCCGCTCGCCGCGCGACAAGTTCGTCGTTCGCGAGCCGGCCTCGGAGGGAGTCTGGTGGGGGGAGGTCAACCAGCCGTTGGCGCCGGAGGCGTTCGACGAGCTGCACCACCGCCTAAGCGGCCACCTCAGCGGACGCGAGCTCTTCGTCCAGGACCTCTACGCCTGCGCCGATCCTGACTACCGGCTGCGCGTCCGCGTCGTCTCCGAGACGGCCTGGTCCGCCCTTTTCGCGCGTAACCTCTTTATCGTGCCGACCGACGAGGAGCGCGCCGCCGACCGCGACCGCGCCCCGGACTTTACGGTCCTCCACGCGCCGCGGTTCGAGGCGGACCCCGCGCGGCTGGGCACCCGGTCGGAGACGGCGATTGTCGTCAGCTTCTCGCGGCGGCTCGTTCTGATCGCGGGAACCGGCTACGCCGGCGAGATCAAGAAGTCGATCTTCAGCGTGCTCCAGTACCTGTTGCCTCAGCGCGGCGTCGCCACGATGCACTGCTCGGCCAACATGGGCAAGGAGGGCGACACGGCGCTTTTCTTCGGTCTCTCGGGCACCGGCAAGACGACGCTCTCGACCGATCCCACCCGGACCTTGATTGGCGACGACGAGCATGGCTGGAGCGACCGCGGCATCTTCAACTTCGAGGGCGGTTCCTACGCCAAGGCGATCCATCTCTCGCCAGTGGCCGAGCCCGACATCCACCGGGCGGTGCTCCGTTTTGGCACGGTGCTGGAGAACGTCATCCTCGACCCCGAGACGCGGGTGCCCCTCCTTGCCGACGACTCGCTGACGGAGAATACGCGGGCCGCGTTCCCACTCTCCTACATCGCGAACGCGACGACCGCCGGGGTGGCCGGTCACCCTCGCCACCTGGTGCTGCTGACGGCCGACGCCTTCGGTGTGCTGCCGCCCGTGGCCCGGCTCTCCCCGGACCAGGCGCTCTACTACTTCTTGTCCGGATACACCTCCAAGCTGTCTGGGACGGAACGCGGCGTCACCGAGCCGGAGGTGACCTTTTCCGCCTGCTTCGGCGCGCCGTTCCTGCCGCTGCATCCGACCCGCTACGCCGCGCTCCTCGGCGAGCGCCTAAGTCGCCACGAGCCCGCCTGCTGGCTGGTCAACACCGGCTGGAGCGGTGGCCCCTATGGGATAGGCGCGCGCATCGGCATTGCCCACACCCGCGCGATCGTCCGCGCGATCGTCGGCGGCGCCCTCGGGACCGTTCCGACCGCGCCCGATCCCGGCTTTGGCCTCCAGGTGCCGGCGGCCTGCCCCGGCGTGCCGGATGATCTCCTGCAGCCGCGCCGGACCTGGGCCGACGCCGCCGCCTACGACGCGACCGCGCGCCAATTGGCCGCCGCCTTCGCGGAGAACTTCCGGCGCTTCGCGGGCGAGGTCGAGCCAGCGGTGGCCAGCGCCGGCCCACCGGTGGGTTGAGCGAGTGCGCGGTGGCTAGGGCACCAACTGGGTTAACCCGGACATGGGCGCCGGCATGTCCTGCTCAGGCGGTCATTCAGGAGACCGGATCAGCGCATCCCGATCCGGTCGACGCCCTGTGACGCCGCCCTCACGTCTGAAAGCCGAGGGGGGCTGGTCTGCCAGGCGACCCCGCGCCTTCAATAGCCCATGGCGGTCGCTCCGTGCGTCAGGTGCAGGGGCCTCACCAACGTTAAGCGATATGGAGTTCGCGTGTTCCGCGCGACCCCATCGCGTGCGACGTACGGGAGCTATGGAAAGCCAAGCGTCGTCTGGAAGGGAGTGCCGGCTGCTCCCGGTCAACGAGCTCACGCAGATGACGATCGTTTCGGACGGACATTCTGCCAGCCGTGTATAACCTGTTATACTAGGCATGCGAAACGACAGTTTGATTTCGAGCGACGCCTTGTTTCCGGGCCGCGGTTCGCTTCGTATACCCGAGGGAAACAGGTGGGGATTGATCGGCGGGCGGCAACGCCTCTCTATCTCCAACTCAAGGAGCTGATCGCGGAGGGAATTCGCGACGGTGGGCTCCAGCCCGGCGACCGGGTCGGCTCCGAGGCCGAGCTGGAACAGGCTCACCAGGTCAGCCGGATCACCGTCCGCCAGGCAATCGGCGCCCTTGTGCAGGAGGGCGAGGTCTACCGGGTTCCGGGCAAAGGGACCTATGTGGCCTCCCCCAAGCTGGCGCCGCTGGCGGCCTTCACGAGCTTCTCGGAGAACATGGTGGCACAGGGGCGCACGCCCTCCTATCGAGTCCTGGTCGCGGAATGGGTGATTCCACCGTCCCGCGTCGGTGGAGAGCTCCGACTCACCCCTGAGGAGCGAGCTTTTCAGCTCGATCGGCTGTTGCTGGCGGACGGGATGCCAATGTGTCTGCAGCATGGCTTCTATCCCGGGCGACTTCTACGTCCGATCACAAACCTTCTGACGCCCGAAACACTGTCGGTGACATCGCTCTACCAGCTGCTTGAGCAGCGGCTGGGCTTGAAGCTCGGGAAGGCCGAGGAAACCGTGGAGCCGGCTATTCCCACCAGGGAGGAGGTGAAGGAGCTTGGTATTTCGCGGGACATCCCGGTACTCGTTGTCAACCGGCTCTCGTATATCGTCTCCGGTGAGCCGGTCGAGACGGTCAAACTGGTGTTCCGCGGCGATAGGTATCAGTACCGCGTGAATCTGTACCGAGTCCGTCACCCTAATGGGGGTGACACAGGAGGCCACCGTGCGTCTCGGGACGCGGAAAGAGGAGACCGGCGATGAAGGACGTTTCTCAAGAACGGCGCCTCAAGGCGCTGATTGATGCGTACCTGACGGGGCAGACGACGCGGCGGCAACTCGTGAAGGAAGCAGCCAGGCTGGGTGGTCTTGGTCTGGTGCTGACGGCGCTGGCGCCTCAACTCTCCGTGACCGGTGGTCGATTGCGCATCGGCGCCACAACCGTGAAGGCCCAAGACCAGAAGCAGCCAATCACGAACATGACGACCGCCGAGCTGCTCAAATTCTATGACGAGGTGCTGCCGTTCAAGGATCGCTTGCCGATGGAGAAGGGAGCGATCGGAGAGAAGCCAATCAAGATCGGCTTCTCTCAGACTGGCTTCAACCACCCCTGGCGGATCGAGATGCTGAAATCGGCCCAGGGCGAGGTGGCGCGCCATCCCAACGTCTCGATGATCGTCACGGACGGCAACGTCGACATCCAGAAGCAAAACAACGATGTCGATGACCTGCTGGCACAAAACGTGGACGCCGTGGTCATGAGCCCGGTGGAGTCCGCAGGGCTGGCGCCGGCGGCGGCCAAGGTCATGGCCGCCGGCAAGCCGTTGATCGTGCTCGACCGCGACGTGCCAAACGAGAAGACCCTCTTCATCGGCCAAAGTAACGTCACTATGGCCAAGGCCGTGGCCGGCGTCATGGTCAAGATGCTCAACGGCAAGGGCAACATCGTCGAGTTGACGGGTCTGATTGGATCGTCGCCGGCGATCGACCGGCAGAAGGGGATGAAGGAGGCGTTGCAGGCCGCGTCAGGGATTAAGGTGATCGCCAACGGTGACGCGCAGTGGATTCGCGACCCGGCGGTCAAGTTGATGGACGATTTCCTGGTCGCCCACGACGATATCAATGCCGTCTTTAGCCACGCCGAGGAGTCATCCTGGGGCGCCCAGTTCTCGATCGCCCGGGCCAACCGCTGCGGTGCCCACATCCTGCATTTCACCCATGATGGATCGAATGCCGGGTTCCAATCGGTCAAGGATGGACTCTTCGCCGCCGATGGCAACTACAGCCCGTTTATCGGCGACGTTGGCGTGCGGGCGGCGCTGATGGCCCTTCAGGGCCAGGAGATTCCGGACCGCGAGAAGTACGAGTTCGAAGGCTGGCTGTACCGCCTCCCCGATCTTCCCGTTGTTACCGCGGAGAACGCGGACCAGTGGATTGGCAAAGGCTGGGGCGACTTCGCACCGCCGGCGAACCCCTGCAAGTAGATCGTTGTCGGGTAGGGCGTGGCGATTCCTTGCGCCCTACCCCGTCTCTCGCGATCCGGAGCGCCATCGATGGAGCAGGATCGACTGATCCTTGAGGTCCACGGCATCACCCGGCGCTTTCCTGGAGTGACCGCCCTGGACAGGGTCGATTTCTCGCTGCGCTCCGGCGAAGTCCACGCTCTCCTCGGGGAGAATGGGGCTGGCAAGTCGACGTTGATCAAGATTTTAGGCGGCGCGGTTCGTAAAGACGCCGGCGAGATATTGCTTGATGGGCAACCGGTGGACTTCCGCTCCCCGGCGGATGCCTTGGCGGCCGGCATCGCCGTCATCCATCAAGAACTGGTGCTCTGTCCCCACCTGACCGTTGCCGAGAACGTCCTGATGGGGCACCTGCCACGGACGGCGGGCGTTGCTGTCGACTGGCGGAGCACACGAACCCGCGTGGCCGAGCTGTTCGGCCGGCTTGGCGTGTCTGTGCCGCCGAATGCCCTGATCGGACGACTCAGCACCGCCCAGCAACAGCTCGTCGAGATCGCCAAGGCACTCTCCCGCGACTCGCGGATCCTCGTCCTGGATGAGCCTTCAGCGGCACTCGGGCAGCGAGATCTCGAGCACCTGTTCACGGTTGTTCGCCGTCTCCGCGAGCGGGGGGTTGCCATCGTCTACATCTCGCACCGGCTGGACGAGATCTTTGAGATCGCGGACCGCGTCACGGTTCTCAAGGACGGTCGCCTCGTTGGCATGTGGCCGGTTGCCGAAGTCGACATGCGTGGGCTCGTGCGCGCAATGACGGGCCGTGAGTTGAGCGCCATCGCCGCTCGTGACGCCGACGCGGACGCACCGGTGCGGCTTGAGGTGCGGGGGCTTGGGCGCCGCGGCGCCTTCGCGGATGTCTCGCTCCGGCTGCGGGCTGGGGATGTCGTCGGCATCGCGGGGCTGGTTGGCTCCGGGCGGACAGAGGTCCTGCGCACCATCTTCGGGGCGGATCGGGCTGACACGGGGACGATACTCGTTGACGGAAGGCACGTTCGCTTTCGCTCGCCTGGGCAAGCCCTGCGCCGTGGACTGGGACTCCTCCCGGAGGACCGCAAGAGCCAGGGCCTGCTTCTCAATCGGGCGCTGCGCGAGAATGTCAGCCTGGCGAGCCTGCACCGGTTCACATGGCTGGGAGTGCTCAGGTTGCGGCGCGAAGAACGGGCGGTGCGGGATCTGATGAGCGGTCTGCGGATCGCGGCGCGGGGACCCGGCCAGGCTACCGTCACGCTCAGCGGCGGTAACCAGCAGAAGGTCGTGCTGGCGCGCTGGCTTGCTCGCCGTTGCCAGATCCTGCTGATCGACGAGCCGACACGCGGGGTAGATGTCGGTGCAAAAGAGGAGATTTACCGGCTGATCGATGGCCTCGCCCAGCGCGGGGCGGCTGTCCTGGTTGTCTCTTCTGAGCTCAAAGAATTGTTCGCCCTCTGTTCGCGCATCCTGGTGATGCGGGAAGGGCGGCTGGTCGGTGAGTTCGGCGGGGCGACCTTGCGCGAAGAGGACGTCGTCGAGGCGATGCTGCTGGGAGAAACGAACCATGGCGCTGCGCCAGTCCTTGCCAGTTGACCGTGCCGCTGAGGGTGCCCATCACGGGGTCGACATCCGGGACCTGCTTGCCCGTTACGGGACGCTCCTCGCGTTGGTGTTGCTCATCATCGTTGCATCGCTACTCTCCCCACGCTTCCTGACAACCGTCAATCTGACGAATGTTCTGCGCCAGACGGCGATCGTCGGCGTCCTTGGCATCGGTATGACATTCGTGATCCTGACGGCCGGGATCGATCTCTCGGTCGGGGCCGCCCTCGCTCTGGTGGTCGTGCTCGTCGCCGGCGTCCTCAAGCAGAGCGGCAGCATCCCACTGGCGATGCTCGTTGGCATCGCCGCCGGGGCGGTCGTTGGGCTTGTCAACGGGCTGGGGGTGACGTGGGGGCGGGTGCAGCCCTTCGTGATGACCCTTGGCATGCTTGGCATCGCCCGGAGCATCGCCTTTCTCTACACCGGCGGTGTCCCGATCCCCGTCCTCAACAACGCGTTCCTGCGCCTTGGCTACGGCTACGTCGCTCAGGTGCCGGTGCCAAGTATCGTCTTCCTCGTTCTCCTGGTCCTCGCCGCACTCGTGCTGCGCTTCACTCCCTTTGGCCGCTACGTGTACGCCATCGGTAGCAACGAGGAGGCGGCACGGCTGAGCGGAATCAACGTCAAACGCTTCAAAATCCTGGTCTATGTCCTCTCCGGCGTCACCGCGGCCATCGCCGGCATCCTCTATGCTGCCCAACTCGCGGTCGGTCCGCCGATCGCGGGGGAGGGGTACGAGCTGGACGCCATCGCCGCCGTCGTTGTCGGCGGCACATCTCTGTTTGGGGGTCAAGGCGGCGTGATCGGCACGTTTCTCGGCGCCCTCATCATCGGCGTCCTCGGCAACATCCTCAATTTGATCGGCATTAGCCCGTTCGCTCAACCTCTGGCCAAGGGTGCTCTGATCATCGCGGCCGTCTGGATCGTCGGTCGCGGTCATCGAGCGTAGCGTGGAATAGCGCGTGGTCAACCTCGTCACCTTTGGCTACCTTACCCTTGACGACCTCGTCCTCGAGGATGGCCGGGTGCTGCGTGACACGCTCGGCGGCGGAGCCCTCTTCTCGGCCATCGGGGCGCGGGCGTGGGGGCCGTCGGTCGGCATTCATTCCTGCGTCGGCGAGGACTATCCTGACGCCTACCGGAGCCGGATTGAAGCGGCCGGTCTTGATCTGACCGGCGTGCGGGTCGGTCCCGCGCGGAGCTTGCGCCTCTGGCTCTTGGAGGAGAGCGGGTTGCATAAGCAGCAACTCCCCAAGCTGGCATCCGGCCGCGTCGAGGAGATGGACGCTGGGCGGGGGCCGTTGCCTGAGAGGTACCACACCGCGCATGGGTTCCACGTCGCGACCTCACTTCCCGCGGCCCAAGCCGCCGCGATCCGCTCCATTCGCGCCATCGCGCCCACGGCAGTTGTCACACTCGATATTTGGACCGAATCCTTCTTCGACCTCGCTCCGTACCGCGACCCGAGGTTGCTTGCCCAGGTCGATGCCTTCTTACCGAGCGATAAGGAGGTCGAGGCGCTCTGGGGGTTGAAGAACGTGACGGCGACCATGCGAAAGCTGGCAACCCAAGGGCCCCGGGCGGTGGCGGTCAAGCGGGGCGAAGCCGGATCGCTCCTCTACGACCGGCAGCGCGACCGCGTCTGGAACATCCCGTCGGTTCCGACCACGGCGGTGGACACGACCGGCGCCGGTGACGCCTACTGCGGTGGGTTCCTCGCCGGTCTTGTCGCGACGGGGGATCCGCTCGAGGCGGCATTGTGGGGGACCGTTTCGGCCTCGTTCGCCGTGGAAGACCACGGAGCGCAGGCGGGGATGGGTATCGAACGCGAGCAAGCGGATCGCCGCCTGGAGGAACTACGACCTCGGGTGGAGCCAGCGGACGAACGAGGGATGCATCGATGATTGACGAGATTCTGGCGACCCTCGATGCGGTGCCGGATCTGTTCCCACGCCTCGATCAGGAGATTACGGCCGAGCGGGCGCATCGATACCTCGCGGCGCTGGAATCAATCCCCACACCGTCGCAAACTGCCCAATGGACGCGGGTACCGGTGGTCGAGCGTCTTCTTCGCGACGACGGCGTGCTCGCCGCGCCCGGTGTCGCTTGGCACCGCAACATCCAGAGCAGTGGCAACGCCACGCTGACGCTGGGCGCGTCGCGCCGCGCGAAGCGGGTCTGGCTGCTGGCCCACTTGGACCAGATCTCCTACCTGCTCGATCCCGGCGCCGACGGAGTCTATCCATTGGTTCCGCTCTGCTTCCACATGCAGCAATCGGGCCGGCGTCCGGCGCTGGCGCTGGGTCACGATCTGGCGAGTGGGTCGCTCGCCGTCCGCGCCCGGGGCGATATCGTCGTCGACGGCCCGGCGATCACGTTTCATCCCCACGACGGCGGACCCCTCGGCCCCGGTCTGCGCGTCGTCTACGAATCACGCCTGGACTGGGACCGCGCCAGTGGGGAACTGACCGGCTACTTGGACGACAGCGTCGCCTGTATCGCGATGCTGCTCGCCGCCGCCGTCCTGCGTCACTACCCAGTCGAGGTGCTGATGGGCCTGACCGACGAGGAAGAGGGCGCCCCGGGCGACGCGAACCAGTCGTTCTGCCGCGGCGGGCGACGACTGGTTCGCTTCTTCGAGCCACCGGACCTGGCGATCGTCTCCGATGTCCACGAGTCGGTGGCAATGTTGCGCGGTCCCGGGCCGCGGGATCTGCATCCCGGCGATGGCGCCGTCTTCGCCGAGCGATCCAGCAGCGGCCGGGGAACGGCGACGCCGCCCCATTTGTACGCGTTCCAGCAAGCGATGGCGGCGGCGGTTGGGGATCGCGGCATTCGGCTGCGCGAGAACTGGGGCGGCTACGTGTCGCGAAGCGAGGACATCAACGCCACGATCATGACGCCCAACATTGCGTTGATCGGGTTCTTGTGCAGTAATCGGCACTATGCGACCGATGGGCCCCGCGCTCACATGGACGACCTCCTTCATCTGGCACGAGTCTTCGTCTGCTACACGCTGCTGGTCCACAGCGACCTCTGGCGACGGACGATGGGTGCCAGGAGATAGACGAGTCGCCTGGCTCCCGCCGGGGACGACTGGCCGGGGAGCAACGCATGGTCGGAGCGAAATCGATCGTGTTCGAGGAGTGCTGGGACGTGTCGGCACGAGTAGATCGCATAGCCAACGTGGCACGACCAATCTATGCGCTTCTTGGCGTCCGGCGGTGCGATCCGGCGACGGGCAGGGGAGCGGATCTGCATGATTCGCGCTGACCCCGCGTTAGGCGGCGAACGTCTGCTGGACCGAACCGAACGGATAGCTCGCGATCAGCCGCTGGCCGTGCCGGACGTGGGCATGGGCGATCGGATCGGGTGCGGTTCGCTCGGCCAGTCGCCGCAGCGCGTCCAGGACTACCCCCGGCTGCGCGTTCCCATGCAGCCATGCCTCAACCCACGCCGCCGTCGCGTTCTCGATCTGTCGTAGGTCCATGATGCTCCCTCATACGCGGTTAGGATCGTGACAGTCGGGTCAAAGCTCCGTTCGGAGCGCCGGCGCGGCTAGCAGGAGGCGACCCGGCCGAAACCCGTGACCGGGACGATCCGCCCGGCGGCGATCGCCGCTTCGAGCTGCACCGCGGCGCCGAAGACTTCTTGGCCGCCCGGGCAGCGATAGGTCACCCGCGCGGGGACGCGGCCGTGCCGCCGCGTCACCTTGACGATCGTGATTTGCTGGTCGGCTCGCCAGGCTTGGAGGTCCGCCTTGACGTACCGCTGGCCGGGGGCGAGGTAGGTGCCGCTGGTCTTCATCGGAGCATCCCTTCCGTTTCGCTTTCAGTTGCCGGTCCCGGCCTCCCCTGAGGCTGCCTCTATTCCAGCAGCGCTGGGCCGTCGCCGCCGCCAGCGGGGCGGCACGATCGGTGTCATCTTGGGAACACCCTGTCACTGGGTGAATCTGGCGCCCTGGAGGCGAGCCAGCGGACCCGAAGGGCGCTGAGGTCGCGGGCCGGATCAGGGGGCGGCGCCGCGAGCAGACGGCCGCGGCCCGCCCGCCGGTCGGCAGGCAGGCACGGGGCGGGTGGAGAAGACGGCGCGGGTGTACCATACCGGGCGGAACCCCTCGTTGCCGTGCGGCACATTGAGGAGCGGCGAGCCCGCCCGAGCGGAGCCCGCGCTCGCGACTGGAGAGGAGCGTGAGTGTCATGGTGCGGACGCATCCCTGGCGGCGTTGGCTGGTTCTCTCGGCCTGCCTGGCACTGGTCCTCGGGGCCTTGCCCCTCGCGCTCGCGGTCGGGCCGGCACGGGCCCAATCCGCCAGCGCCAAGATCGGGATCGTCGACTTTGGCTTTGACCCAGCGACGCTGGAGGTCGCGGTCGGCACCACCGTGACCTGGAAGAACCGCGGCGCGACCGCGCACACGGTGACCGCCGACGACGGCACGTTCGATTCTGGTTCCCTCGATCCGGGCGCGAGCTTCAGCCAGACCTTCGACACGCCCGGCACCTTCGCCTACCACTGCGCGATCCACCCGAACATGACGGCGACGATCACCGTCACCAAAGCGAAGCAACCATCGGCCAAGACAAAGGCCGCCACCGCCCCTCCGACGGCCAAAACTAAGGCCGGGACGCCGGCGCCCGGCGGCGCGGACGCTGACGCCATCGGGAACCTGGCGGACCAGGCGGAGCCACCTCTCGCCCACATTCACGCCGGAAGCTGCGACGAGCTCGGCATCGTCGTCTACACCCTGGCGGGTCTGCGAAGCACGCAGGTGGAGACGAAGGCGGGCGGCACGCCCCAGCGCCTGGAGATGATCGTTGGCACCGCTAACGTAAAGGTGGCCGATCTGTTCGGCGAGCCGTTCTCGCTCCACCTCCATGAGAGCGCCAAGAACAAGCAGAACTACCTAGCCTGCGCCGAGATCGGCGAGCAGCCCAAGGCGCCATGGCAACCCGCGGACGGTCTCGCCTTACGCGTAGCGGAGCAGAATGACTCCGGCTACTCCGGGATCGCCTCATTGCGACCGGCGGCCGACGGCGGCACGACCGTCACCATCTTCCTCGCCCAGTCGCCGGCAGCCGCCGCCAAGCCCGCGAAACCGGAATCAACTCCCCCGCCGAGCAAGACCTACAGCAGCCCGACCTTTGGCTACACCATCGGCTATGGCCCGTCCTGGACGGTGACCGAGAACGTGTCGACCGGTGGCCGCGACCGCTTCGTCCTCTCCAACGGCACGAGCTACGTCACCTTTACTGGCGCCGAAGGGTACGGCGGCGATCCCGACAAATGCGTCGAGGACTTCGTGACGACGTTGACCGCCGATCCGAACGTCAGCAACCTCCGGTTGGCGACCGACGACAGTGGCAAGCCTGCCCAGGGTGGCACGGAGGCTACCGGCGCGTTCGCCGTCTACAACCACACCTACGCCTTCCCCGATCACTCGGAGGACTACACGCTCTTCGTCGGCTGCATCCCGCTCGTGCCGGGGAAGGCGGTCCTAGCCGTCGTTCAGAACGTGCCAGCGGCGGACTTCAACGATCAGGTCGCGGCCCGGGAAGCGTTGTTGCGAGGTCTGACCTTGCCGCAATAAACGGGAGCCTGGCACCCCGCCCGTGGACGCTGGCACCCCGCCCGTGGACGCTGGCACCCCGCCCGTGGACGCTGGCACCCCGCCCGTGGACGCTGGCACCCCGCGCGCGGAAGCTGACTGAGCCACCGCCCGAGTGAGATGTCGCGGGCTCGACGGCGGAGGGTCTGAGGGCCGAGCCCGGCTCGCGCTCCCGGCGTCTGTCACCCGGCGGACACACCGCGCGAGCGTCCTTACGATTGGCGGTGGCTGGTCCGCTGCGTCTCAGCAACGACACGAAAACGGGGGCGTGCTCACCAGGACCACTCCCCCGCTTCCCTGACGCGTATTCGGTTCCCACTACTCCGATGACGCGGGATCGTGGTCGCTGCGGGTGGCGCGTCGTGCCCGCAGCCGCCCCGGCCGCGCCCAGTTGGTGTCGCCGACCGTGATGTCGGCTCCCTCGTTGCCGCCGTTGACGTCGCCGGTCGCGGACATGCCGCCGTTGGCGTTCGCGCCGGCGTCGCCGCCGTTGCCATCGGCTCCCCCGACCCCTCCGGGCGGCCGGCATCATCATCGCGATCCCGGCCCGCAGCACGGCGAGGACTATGGCGGTGATTCGGTCGACGTGGTTGCGGGTCATCGTGGGTCTCCGGTCTCCATCCTTTGGAGATCGCTCTCGGCGGGCTGGTTCGCCAACGATGGTGTGCGCGACAGCGACGCGTCGGGACGAGCCGATCACCTGGAAGGTCCTCCGTACCCTAGCGGGCGTTCGGGTAGGCGAAGCCAATGCCGGGCGGCGTCGCGGCGGGGACACCGGTGTGGCTGGCCTCGCCGGCGTCGAGCTGGGCCGCTCCTAGCCGCACGTACGTGTACGCGATGCGGCGGTGCTCCTGGGAGAGGACGGCCGGATCGAGGATCAATCCGATGCGCCGGAGGCGAACGACGGCGTCTTCGAGCGCTTGGGCCTTGACCTCGAGTGTGGCGTCCATGGCGGTTCTCCCTACTCTGAGCGATGCCGCTGTCCGGTGCGTTGGACCCAGCTTAGGGGGCGACGTGATCGAGGGCAGCCGTCCCCGAGACACGGACGCTGCCAATTCGGGTACACGGCGCCGCGGGGGTGTCCCGGCGGTGCGGGTTCCTCCGTGCCCGCCGGGCTGCTCCTCGACCCCGGTTTATGCTTCTGCCGGGCGGATGGCATGTTCGGTCGGCACGGGAGGAGCGGGTGCTCACCGTTCTGCGACGGCGCGACTTCGCCCTGCTGTGGTTCGCCGGGGTGGTCTCACTCACGGGCGACTGGATGCTCGGTGTCGCCCTGCCCGTCGCGGTCTACGCGTTGACCGGGTCGGCCCTGGCGACAGGCGGCGTCCTGGTCGCGAACCGGCTCTCCGCGCTGGCTCTCGGCTCGGTCGCCGGCCTCTTCGTCGACCGCTGGGACCGCAGGTGGGCGAGGGGGTCCTGGGGACGGCCTTTTGGGTCTACGTCGACCAGGCGCTACGGGGCGGCACGCGGGAGGCCGGCTGGTTGATGAGCGCCCAGGCGGTTGGTGGCCTGGTCGGGGCCGTGGTGATCGGGGTCCGGGTCACGACCCGCTCCCCCGTTGAGCTGCTCGGCTGGGGGGCGATCGGATTGGGGCTGATCGATCTGGTGACCTTCAACTACCCGGCGTTCGTGCCGGGGATCGGGCTCGGGCTGGTCCTGATGGCCGTCGTCGGCGTGCCGGCGACGGCCTTCGGCACTGGGTACACGGCGGCGATCCAGGCCGAAACGGAGGACGCCTACCGAGGCCGCGTCTTCGGCGCGCTGGGAACAACGTCGGCGCTGCTGATGATCGTTGGTGCCGTGATCGCCGGTCTCGCCACGGCACGGCTCGGCGCCGTCGCTGTCCTGACGATCGACAGCCTGGCCTACATCGCCGCGGGGGCGTTCGCGCTGAGGACGCTGGCACCCGGGGCGGCGACCCACCTCGGGCGCCAGGAGCCGAGCATTTCCTAAACGACTCCCCCTTGCGGAACGCCGGTGCTTGACCGACGAGCGGAGGGGTTTGGTCCGCCTCCACCTCACCATCGGCGGCGGCACCAGCAACCGGGAACTCA
>JAABUN010003506.1_pt1 | contig 24069 bp, 16 predicted proteins | sample 5559311 | NCBI WGS metagenome assembly JAABUN01 (sample SAMN10711877, study PRJNA513370) | rock metagenome | isolation source: Antarctica rocks | place: Antarctica: Victoria Land, Siegfried Peak sud
GCACGAACCTATGCTCAGTTAGACCAAGCCATTACCGATGCTCTCGCTGCCGTGACAACTAAGGACATAATGGGCTGGTTTACCCACTGCTGTTGCTATGTTTCACCCAATTGAGAACTGCTGTATGTCTGCAAGTAAACCAGCGACAGATGACTAAAACCTTGTTTTTAAGCTAAAACCCGTACTTGACTGCTCAAAATGCTCAAGTTACAGCAATTAAAGGACTAAAAACATGAAAGCTGCCATTGTTCCTGCCTTAAATAGTCCTTGGGAAATTAAAGAAGTTCCCACGCCCGAACCTGGCGATAATCAAGTATTAATCAAAATTGGCGCAAGCGGACTATGCTACACCGACGTTCATATTACTAAAGGTAGTATCCCAACGCAATTTCCTCGCACATTAGGACACGAACCTGTTGGGGAGATTGTGGCAATTGGGCAAGGAGTAACATCAAGGCAAGTAGGCGATCGCGTTGGTGTACCTTGGGTACAATCATCTTGCGGGCGTTGCGAGTGGTGTATGCGCGGCAAAAAGATGTTTTGCCAACAGCAAATTGGTACAGGTGTGCAGACTCAAGGCAGTCATGCAGAATATATGCTGGCATATGCAGATAGCACGATGCTTTTACCCGATAGTATATCCTACGAGCAAGCTGCCCCTGTTTTTTGTGCGGGTTACACAGTTTGGAGCGGTTTGCGTTTTGCTGATCCCAAACCCCACGAAAAAGTAGCAGTTTTAGGTATTGGTGGTTTAGGTCATTTAGCCTTGCAATACTCTAAAGCTGCTGGGTTTGAAACTATTGCTATTACTCACTCTAAAGATAAAGAGAAGTTGGTACGTGACTTAGGTGCAGATGAAGTAGTAGGCGATGGTGAGGCTTTACAGAAAATGGGAGGCGCAGATGTAATTCTTGTAACAGGTAATTCTTATAAATCTGCAAGCGCCGCTTTAAAGGGTTTACGTCCAGATGGGCGTATGGTATTGATGGGAATTTCTGAGGAACCATTGGAAGTGACTGGGGACATTATTATGAATCGCAGTCGCATTATTGGTTCAATGCAAAACGGTGATGAATATCTTTACGAAGCACTGGACTATGTAGCCAAAGGCAAAGTAAAAGTAATTGCCGAAACTTACTCTTTAAACGACATCAGCCGCGTCTACGATCGCGTAGCAAATGGTGAAGTAAGGTTTAGAGCCGTAATTACAGATATGTAGACATAGATGCGAGCGGCTACAACTAGCCGCTCAAATGTACTTAGTAAGGAGCAAATGATGAGCAACACAATTTTTGTTACTGGTGCTACAGGTAATGTAGGTAGTCAAGTTGTCCAACAGTTAGTTGCCTGTGGGGTAACTCCAAGGGTAGCAGTACGTTCAATGAATAAAGCAGAGTCACTGAAAAAAGCTGGTGCTGAACCTGTAGAGATGGATTTAGATCGCCCTGAAACTATTCAACCTGCATTTGCGGGAGTGGATAAAGTTTTCTTAGTCAGTCCTTTTGTGCCAAATATGGTTGAACTAACAGCTATTTTGATAGATGCCGCAAAAAGAGCAAATGTTCAGCAAATTGTTCGACTCTCGGCTTTAGCACAGCCAGGAATTGCCTTAAGTAAATGGCATGGGGAAATGGAAAATGCGATCGCCTCAGAGGGCATTCCTTACACTTTTTTGCGTCCTAATGGATTTATGCAGAACTTTGTCACGGCAATGGCAGACACTATTAAAGCGGACAATGCTTTTTATCTCAATGCAGGCGATGGTAAAGTTAGCTTCGTTGATACTCGTGATATTGCTTCTGTAGCAGTAGCTGCCTTAACAACTAGCGGTCATGAAGGCCAATCTTACACTATTACAGGCTCGGAAGCTTTATCTCACACTCAATTTGCCGCTATTTTGTCTCAAGTTTTGGGTAGAACAATTAATTATGTCGATGTTCCCGAAGATACCGTACGTCAAGGAATGCAAGGCGCAGGGATGCCAGAACCAACAGTCAACGCCTTGCTAGAATTATATGCTAGTTATAAAGCAGGACAAGCGGCGACGGTATCGCCTGCGATAGAGCAAGTTACAGGGAAGCAACCGATAAGTTTTGAGCAGTTTGTTCAAGATTACGCAGAGGTTTGGCAATAAGTAAACGGCGATCGCACCTACAATGTTTGCTGCCACAATTTAGCCTCTACAAGTAGCTGCTCAATTAGTGGCGCTTTACTATTAGTGTAGCCAGTGCGATCACACTCAAATTCTTGAGCCAGTTTCCGCTTTAAAGCTTCATATCTCTGCGCCGCTTTGGGGTTGTTTCTTAGAAAATCCCGAAACAAAATATGCCTTTTCCAAAACTCACTATCTACTAGCACTGCATGGATTTGATGAGTTCGAGGCATTCCCTTACGAAAGTAATGCCTTTCAGAAATCCCCAACTCGCCATAATAACTGTAGCCAATTGCTTCAAGACTAGAAATTTGCCTTAGCAATGGCGGTATTTGCTTTAAACCTAAGAGAATATCAATTACAGGTTTAGCTGCTAATCCTGGTACGGAGGTGCTGCCAATATGCTGAATATTTGTCACAGTATCGCCTAAAGCCAGCAAAATTTGTTGTTTTTCCTGCTCGTACTGATTAGACCAATCAGCATTGTAATCAATTACTATAACCGGATCTTCTATACACATTATTCTTCTTCAATCGCGGCATCTCGATCTAGGATTAATAAGTCACGCAATCCATTGGTATCTAATTCGGTTAACCATTGCTCCCCTGCACCTACTACTTGCTCGGCTAGTTCCTTTTTACTTTCAATCATGGCATTGATTTTCTCTTCCAAAGTCCCAGTACAGACAAATTTATGTACTAAAACATTCCGCTTTTGACCGATTCTAAATACGCGATCGGTTGCTTGATTTTCTACGGCGGGATTCCACCAGCGATCGAAGTGAAATACATGATTTGCTCTAGTCAAATTTAACCCTACACCACCAGCTTTAAGTGAAAGAATAAATATTGGTGGAGCTTGCGGATCGTGCTGAAAACGGTCAATCATTTCTTCTCTTTGCTGCTTAGAAGTACTGCCGTATAAAAACAACACTTCTCTATTGAACTGTTGTTCTAAGTATACTTTTAGTAATTTTCCCCATTCCGCAAATTGAGTAAAAATTAAAGCGCGATCGCCAGAGGCAATAACTTCCTCTAACATCTCCTGCAAGCGTTGCAATTTACCCGATTTTTTATCAAAGTCACTAGGTAATAAATTATCTTGCTTCTTGCCCTTCTCTGCTTTTTCCCCGATCAGAACCGGATGATTGCAAAGTTGTTTTAGTCTTACAAGCAGCGCTAAAATCATCCCGCGACGCTGTACACCTTCCGCCGATTCAATTTGTGCTAAAGATTCTTCAACTACTTGTTGATAAAGTGCTGCTTGCTCTACAGAAAGCCCGCAAAACACGGTCATTTCTTGCTTTTCAGGCAAATCTTGAATAATTGTGCGATCGCTTTTCAGACGGCGGAGAATAAAAGGCTGTACGAGCGATCGTAATGTATTTAAGGAAGCTGCATCGCCGTACTTTTCAATTGGCATTGCAAAACGCCTTTGAAAAAATTGTTTAGCGCCTAGATAGCCCGGATTGAGAAAGTCTAAAATTGACCACAATTCTCCTAATCTATTTTCTACGGGCGTACCAGTTAAAGCAATTTTAAAATTAGCTTGTAATTGTCTTACTGCTTGCGATTGTTTTGCTTCTGGGTTTTTAACATTTTGGGCTTCATCTAATACAACTCCTTGCCAAGTAATGCTTTCAAATGTCTTAATCTCCCTGTAAATCAACGCATAACTCGTAATAACAATTTCGTACTTCTGTACTTCTTTGCCAAAAACTTCACCCTTAGAGCGTTTATCGCCGTGATGAAGCATTACTTTTAAGCTGGGCGCAAATTTCTTAACTTCTCGCTCCCAGTTACCTAATACCGAAGTTGGACAAACTACCAATGTTGGCTGTGTCAAAGCTTTTTGTTCTTGCAGATGTAGCAAAAAGGCGATTAACTGCGCCGTTTTTCCCAAACCCATATCGTCCGCCAAACACGCCCCCAAACCCCAACGCTCCAAAAACGCTAGCCAGCTAAAACCCCGTTGTTGATAAGGGCGCAACTCTCCTTGAAATTTGCTCGGTGTTGGTAAAACCGCGATCGCATTATTATCTTGTAAGGTAGTCATCAACTCTTGAAGCACTCCCGAAGCTTCAAAGCTGACTACAGGCAATTTTTCAATCGCCATTGTGTCGCCCGTACTCAGACGCAATGCATCTTCTAGCGATAATGTCAAGCTATTTTTACGAGCGGCGAAAAAGTTTTGGGCAGTTTTGATATCAGGCGATCGCAGTTCTACCCACTCCCCATTTATCTCTACAAGGGGGCTACCCAGGGCTACAAGGCGCTCGAACTCGGTTTTTGATATAGTTTGCCCGCCAATGACTAATTGCCACTGCAAAGTTAGTAAACTGTGCAATCCCAAACGTTGCTGCTGTTGGGGTGTAGCATTGCTAATTTTTAAGCCCAAACGATTCGCCCAGCCCCCACTACTGCTCAAACTTGGTGGTAAAACTACTCCTAAGCCATTATCTTCAAACCGCCAAGCTACAGACTTGATAAATTCATAAGCCTGCAACGGAGTCAGAGTACAAGAGTCAGGATAGGGAGATTCTAGACTAGGAGCAACTGGCTCGTACAATCTTGACGCTAAACCCAACCCTCGCAAAAAAGTTTCTTGCGGCTGCTCTATTTCTCGATTTTTGTACACCCAGCTTTCTACGGGATGCTGCCAAATCGCTGCTGCATCTACCAAAAATTCCGCTTCATCTGTCGCTTGGAGAGAGTACGCCAAAATCCACTCATTATGCTCAGAAGTTGGAGGTAGTAGCTGAAAACAAGTACGAAAACGATTTTGAGCCGCCGTTAATTGATACTGTAGAGGTGCAATCCAGGCATTTAACGACGACTCCAGCCGTTCTAGCTGCCCTGGCTCTGATTTAATGGTGTTATCGGTACGAGTCAAACTGTGCAGCCACTCTTTCCATAAAGGAGGTAGAGTAGGCAAATCGCTACTAACAACGGTTCGTACCTGAGCATCTATGGTATGGCTAAGGAAATCTTGAATTAGCTTTTGCGGTGGTAGAGGTAAATCTATTGCTTGGACGGTTTCTTGCTGATAACACAGGCAAGCTAGAGGCATGGTTTGGGCAAATTGTTCTAAACGCCCCGAATCGGTTGAACTATCCAATAGACTCCGCCACTTAGTTGTCAGCGTATTGTCTTCAAGTCTCTCTAAAGTAGGTAAAAATTTGCCTCTACTCATTACATCCCAACTCCAACGGGCAACTTGCGCCCAAAAACGCAAGTCTCCACCTACATAAGAATTTTCTTCCATACTTAGAGGTAGAGATGTCAGTAGTTTCATTGCTTCTAATGGGCTAAAGCAAAACCCCTCTACTCGCCACGGATATAACAAGTAAGACTTATTAGTTTCTAGTTCTATTGCGACAGAATGTACTGGGTATAAAGTTTTATCAATATAAGTTGGTAAAGCAATTACTTGAGAAGAACCAACTTGACTCGTATTAACATCTAGCTTTTGAGCGCTTATCCCTTTACGAGGGCGTTTTGCAACCGCAGTCGGGAAAGATGGGAGTAATTTTGCAACTTCTGAGTTTTGCAAAGATAGCCAAGCTGTTAATTCCTCCAGTGTCATAGCCAAAGGGTGATTGAGCAACCCTGTCACATCTGACAACCCGACAAAACTGCGCCAAGTTTCTCCCCAAATAAATAAGCAACTACCTTGCTTTTGCAGTAACCAACTACCGTGTAAAATTGCCATCTTTTTCCCAAACTTCAGACTTACGTCAACTGTTTTAAAAAATAATTACTTTTTATTTTTGTAGTAATTATTTATACATTTATAATTAAAATGTCTTGCTTCTAACGCATGACTTGTTCCATACTAATAGTAGTAAGCTTTTGACAAACTGCTCGAAAATCAATTCTGAATATCAGTTTAATTAGTTTAAAGTTAAAGAACAATTTTCAGTATTTATACATAATACAATTCAAGAACAGCGATCGCATTTTTAATTCCATTATCTATGTTTCTTACACCTAGACATCGGATGCAGCGTCTCTAACCCCCCCTTGTCTCCTCCATCGATGCTAGGATTGCGACAGAGAAAAAAGAGAAGGAAGAAAAACTCAATGATAGAGATTGATAGGTCAATATCCTTTGATGGACGGGATATTAGACTGAAAGTTGGTCTATTGGCTCCTCAAGCTGGTGGTTCAGTTTTAATGCAATCTGGCGATACAGTAGTACTTGTAACGGCTACTCGCTCCACTGCCAGAGAAGGCATTGATTTTTTACCATTAACTGTAGACTATGAAGAAAGACTTTATGCTGTCGGTCGGGTTCCGGGCGGATACTTGCGGCGCGAAGGTCGTCCCCCAGAAAAATCAATCCTTGCTAGTCGTTTAATTGACCGTCCTTTACGTCCGTTATTTCCCTCTTGGCTGCGGGATGACTTGCAAATAGTCGCTACTACTTTATCAATGGATGAATTAGTCCCGCCAGATATATTAGCGGTCACTGGTGCATCTTTAGCAACACTACTCGCTAAAATTCCTTTCAAAGGGCCAATGGCAGCAGTAAGAGTTGGGTTAGTGGGAGACGACTTTATCATTAATCCCACCTACGCAGAGATCGAAGCTGGGGAACTAGACTTAGTAGTAGCAGGTTCTCCCGATGGCGTAATTATGGTAGAAGCTGGAGCAAACCAGTTGCCAGAAAGAGATATTGTTGAAGCAATAGATTTTGGCTACGAAGCAGTGCGGGACTTGATTGCGGCGCAGCTAGACTTGATTGCCGAATTGGGAATTGAAATGGTGACAGAAGCGCCACCAGAAGAAGACCAAACCTTGCTAAACTTTATCGCAAGTCAAGCTACAGGTTCAGTTAAACAAATCCTGGCGCGATTTGAAAAAGATAAAAATGTCCGCGATGCTGCTCTAGATGAAGTCAAAAAAAGTATAGTAGATGCGATCGCGCAATTGCCAGAAGATGACGGGGTACGAATTGCGGCTCAAACAAATAGTAAGGCCGTAGGCAACAATTTTAAAGCCTTAACCAAACAACTAATGCGCCGTCAAATCATTGAAGACGGGGTGCGAGTTGATGGCCGCCAACTCGACGAAGTACGACCAGTTTCTTGTCGCATCGACCTATTACCCAAGCGGGTGCATGGTAGTGGCTTGTTCAATCGGGGATTAACGCAGGTATTATCGGCTTGTACTCTCGGTACACCAGGAGATGCCCAAACTCTCCTAGATGACTTGCAACCAGACTTGCAAAAGAAACGCTACTTGCACCACTACAACTTTCCGCCTTTTTCTGTAGGCGAAACAAAACCCTTACGCGCTCCAGGTAGGCGAGAAATCGGTCACGGAGCCTTAGCCGAAAGATCGATTTTACCCGTACTGCCATCAAAAGAAGAATTCCCCTATGTTATTCGCGTAGTATCAGAAATTCTTTCTTCTAACGGCTCAACTTCAATGGGTTCGGTCTGCGGTTCTACCCTAGCACTCATGGATGCAGGTGTACCGATTTCTAAGCCTGTTAGCGGCGCAGCTATGGGTTTAATTAAAGAAGGTGACGAGGTGCGCGTCCTTACCGATATCCAAGGCATTGAAGACTTTTTAGGCGATATGGACTTTAAAGTTGCCGGGACAGATGTAGGAATTACAGCCTTGCAAATGGACATGAAGATTACTGGCTTACCGATAGAAACAATTGCCCTAGCCATCGAGCAAGCACGTCCGGCTCGGCTGCATATTTTAGAGAAAATGCTGGAGGTAATTGATAAACCCCGCAGCGAAACCTCACCTTTTGCCCCCCGTTTACTGACAATTAAGATCGATTCTGAACTAATTGGCTTAATTATTGGACCTGGTGGTAAAACAATTAAAGGTATCACCGAGGAAACTGGAGCAAAAATTGATATCGAAGATGATGGCACGGTAACAATTTCTGCGATAGATGAAAGCAAAGCTAAAAAAGCCCGTAATATCATTCAAGGCATGACGCGCAAGCTCAATGAAGGCGATGTTTATGCTGGTCGCGTGATTCGCATTATCCCAATTGGAGCATTTATAGAATTTCTGCCTGGGAAGGAGGGATTGGTTCACATTTCCCAGCTTGCAGACTATCGTGTAGGCAAAGTCGAAGATGAATTGACTGTTGGCGATGAAGTGATTGTAAAAATCAAAGAGGTTGATAATAAAGGGCGAATTAATCTTACCCGTTTAGGTATTCACCCTGATGAAGCCGCCGCCGCACGCGCAGCCGCCGCCGTTAATCGTTAAGCATAATCTGGACGACTAACGATTGAAAGCACGTAAACCTAAAGTTTACGTGCTTTTGTTTAAATAATTAAGATTAGTTCAGCAGTTTTGTTGTTGCTTAAAAAGGTTCTGGATGGATAAACCGCCCCCAAAACTCTCCGCAATAAAAGATTTTGTCTATGGATTTACAAGATGTGCGATCGCACTTTACCCTGAAGCGCAAGGTACAATAATCGCTAGTTTCTAGTTTTTGTCAACCTCGATGAACCGCCCTACACCGGATTTGCCCAATCCTCGGCTACCACTACATCGGTGGCAAATTTACCCCGCCGCCCAAAAGGCAATTGAACTTGCTAAAGCAAGTCAAATATCGCCCATAGTTAGCCAATTACTCATCAATCGAGGCGTAAAAACTCAAGAACAAGTCCAAGCATTTCTAAAACCTGAGTCTCAAGTTTTGCCTTCACCGCTAGAGGAATTTCCTGATCTTGCTTTAAGTGTAGAATTGCTCGAAAGTGCGATCGCAACTGGACAAAAAATTGCTATTTGCGGCGACTACGACGCTGACGGCATGACCAGCACCGCTTTATTATTGCGGAGTCTGCGTTGGCTAGGCGCGCAAGTCGATTATGCTATTCCCAGCCGGATGCACGAAGGCTATGGCATCAATAAACGCATCGTTGAAGAATTTAAAAGTACTGGGTTTGGGCTAGTTATTACGGTAGATAATGGCATCTCTGCGTATGATGCGGTTTCTCGTGCTAGAGAACTTGGATTAATCGTCATCGTTACTGACCACCACGACATTCCCCCACAACTTCCCCCAGCTAATGCCATCCTCAACCCTAAACTGATTGCCGAATCTTCTCCCTATCGCGGTGTGGCGGGTGTGGGCGTGGCTTACATCTTAGCTATTTCTCTAGCACAACAATTAGGGCAAATTAAAGGCTTAGTTAAGCCCTTATTAGAATTATTTACCCTAGGAACAATTGCCGACCTTGCGCCCTTAACTGGTGTAAATCGTCGTTGGGTGAAACGTGGCTTGCAACAGCTACCCCATTCTCAGCTTGCGGGCGTACAGGCTTTGATTCAAGTAGCAGGGGTGAGCGGATCTGTGGGGGACACCTTCCACAAAGCTTCTCAAGACGGTGGAGGCGCGAGTAAACAAGCGCGAAAACCAGATAAAACACTCAAACCTGATGATATCGGCTTTCGCCTAGGCCCAAGAATCAATGCTATTGGGCGAATTGCTGACCCCCAAATAGTGATTGAATTGCTAACTACCGACGACCCTGGAATCGCTCTTTCTAGAGCGATGCAATGCGAACAAGTTAATCAAACTCGTCAGCAACTCTGCGAACAAATCGAAACAGAAGCGAATTCCCTTGTAGAAAAGTTGTATGCTCCGTCTCTGCATCAAGATCGAGTTTTAGTAATCGTTCAGCCAAATTGGCATCATGGTGTAATTGGGATTGTAGCTTCACGCCTCTTAGAGCGCTACGGCGTACCCGTTTTCATTGGTACCTATGAAGCGGAAAGTTCTGGGGGCGGTTCATCATCCTTTGAAACTTTCCAAGACAACGAGCAACAGATCCGGGGTTCGGCGCGGGGGATTCCAGAATTTAATGTATTTAGCGCTTTAGAAGCCTGTAAAGACTTACTAGGCAAGTTTGGTGGACATAAAGCGGCGGGGGGTTTTTCTATGCCTGCTACTAATTTGGCACAAATGCGATCGCGTCTTATTACTTTTGCTAACCAATGCTTGCAAGTTGAAGACCTCAAACCGCTATTAAAAATTGATGCCCAACTCTCCCTAGAACAAATTAATCCATCGCTCTACGAGCAGACTTTAGCTCTTAACCCCTGCGGTATTGAAAACCCCGATCCGGTATTTTGGACGGCAAATGTCGAGGTAATGGAGCAACAAATTGTCGGTAAAGGTCATATCAAACTTACCGTATCGTCGGATGGAATTAGTAAAATTAAAGCGATCGCTTGGCGCTGGCGCGATTATTTTCCTTTACCGCCTAGGATTGATATTGCCTATCGATTGCGCGAAAATACTTGGAATGGCAATACAAATATAGAACTAGAATTGCTAGGGGCAAGACTTGCTACCCCATCTCATCTCTCTTGGAATTGGGGGAGGGAAACCGCTCCCCCCAATTTTCCGCTTTTCTCCCCACCTGCACCCAGTAGTGCCAAATTTGACTACAAAGAACGCCACTATACTTGTGGATTCTTTTTTACAAGTTCTTTATTAGAATTAAGAATTAAAAATGATGTTGGTAAAGTTTTAGCTATTCAATCTGGGCAAAATATAGGTTTATTGGGTACTAAGCGAGAAGATGCGACTAATGTAGATTTATCGCAGCCAAAATTTTATAATTTAGTCCAAGCAGCGCTGAAAGCCTTGGAAACTGGCGGAAAGAATGGCGATCGCTAGTATTTTATGGCGTTGCTGATTAGATGTATGAATCTTGGCAACGCCTATTTTATTTTTTTGCTAGATAACGGGTTTGTCTTAAGGGGCAACGTTGGGTTTTAATTTTAGTTAGAAATAATTAGGGGATTTTTGTCCCCCTAATCTAGCAATCTGTATTCTTCGCCCTTGACTTCTACAGGTTGCCGTTGCGAAAGGCAAGAATAAATATTACCACTGGCCCCGAAAGCATAATTAATCCTACCGAAACTAATTGAGCAATTACTAGCCAATTAATGCTGCTTAATCCATCAAACAATGATTCCATTTTCCTCCAAATTGACCCAAATAATTTTATGAATAATTTGTAAAACCCGTATCCTATCTTACCCTAAAGAGCGATCGCTCGATTAAAGTAACTTAACAAATCACAATAAAAACTACTTTTTCTTATTCACTTTTGCCTGCGGTGCGATCGCGCTATCCCTCAGTAACGTACTAAATTGAAATAAGCTAGAAAGGCAACACCTTCATAAATCACAACTAGCAAATATTATGGCAACTTGGCAATGCGTCAAACAATGTGGAGCCTGCTGTCATCTCGACGCGCGCGATCGCCCAGAATTAGATGATTACCTGCTACCAGAAGAATTAGAACTATATCTTAGTATGGTGGGAACCGATGGCTGGTGCGTCAACTATGATCGCATAACGCGAGAATGCCGCATTTACGCCGATAGACCGCGTTTTTGTCGCGTGGAAGCCGAAGTATTTGCAGATATGTATGGTGTAGAATCAGAAGAATTAAACGACTTTGCGATCGAATGCTGCGAACAACAGATTACTGGAGTTTATGGCGATTTGTCTCTAGAAATGCTGCGATTTGAAAATGCGGTAGGCATAAAGCATCTGGATTTATATCCTAAGTTGTAGAGGAAGTGTTATTGGTAGTTGATTTTTGTCACAGATGCAGAGAAAATCAAAAGAATATGATAAAATTTTTAACTTTTAACCTAACTACCCGTGAAACTTGAGGCTGCATCTTTGAGTGCTAACTTACAAGCTAAGTCAACAGACTTTAATTCAGTCATTACATTGGAAAAACAACAAATAATAGTAGTTGAACCTGAAATTACACCAGATCGTAGCCGCTCATCTGTTGGTACAATTTTTGGCTCTACATTCCTGACAATATTTTTGGCGGAATTAGGCGACAAAACCCAGTTAGCAACCTTGCTAATGAGTGCAGAATCAAAATCTCCTGGTGTAGTATTTTTAGGTGCGAGTACAGCATTGGTCGCAACCAGCTTGTTGGGCGTAATGCTGGGACGCTGGGTTGCTAGGCGCTTTACTCCCAAAACTATAGAAATAGCCGCAGGTATTAGTTTGCTATTAATATCAGCAACGCTATTGTGGGATGTAATTAGAAGTTGAGGAAGGAAAAAATATGGATTGGCATTTGCTAGGACTGAGTTTTGTTACCGTATTTTTGTCAGAATTAGGCGATAAAAGTCAGTTAGCAGCGATCGCTCTCGGCGGACAATCGTCTTCACCCCGCGCCGTATTCTTTGGTACTGCTACCGCGCTCGTATTAACGAGCTTACTTGGAGTAATTGCTGGCGAATGGATGGCGCAATTATTACCCGTGCGTTTAGTAAAATTAGTTGCAGCAGTGGGATTTGCTATTTTGGGGATACGATTATTGTGGTCTAAAGGCGATACTCAAACTATCTTGAATCAAGATTAATAGCAGTTTAAACTGTTAACTTGTCTGGTTACAGCAAAAAGCCCTGCATACAAGTTAGGAAAGGCTGTTTTAATTTGTAAGATACAGGTAATTCAAAATTACTTATAAAATCTCTTAACAGTTTTTCTTTCTGTAGCTAATCTTATATCTTCCATCAAGCTAAAGTGCTTATACTAGCAACATTTGATTACGCAACGAAAGTGTTTGAGATTAAGCATATTAGTTAAGCGCGATTCTACTTAAATACAAAAGATCTAACTTTGTCAAAACTGCTGTCTTGGCTTCTCCTACATCCAGGCTAGAACCTTAATGACTTCGTTCATCAGCAATTGCGGGTCACTCTTACCGTTGTTTTTGGTTCTACTGCTACGCAAAACTTCATCTTCTTTAGGTTTAAAGTAGAGATGGCATTCCCTGACTCCCTTACCTAATAACGAACAGAGAGAAAGTCTCATAAGAATTCTGTAAAAGTTAAAGCTCAGGTCTAAAAGCGTGACATCCGGTGCAAAGTATGAATCCTAGTCAGTCTGACGCTCAAGGTGAATCCACTGCTAAAAAAGAGGTAGTCGAGGAGCGCGAAGTCCGAGCGGACGTTTCCTCCGATCAGAACTTCGTAAGAGAGCAGGACGAAAAGCAGGAATTATTTCCAATTGTCGGGATAGGAGCTTCGGCGGGTGGGTTAGAGGCATTCACCCAGTTACTTAAGCATTTACCAATCGATACTGGGATGGGGTTTGTGCTGATTCAGCATTTGAGTCCAAATCATAAAAGCCTGTTGAGCGAGATTCTTGCTAGGACAACCCAGATGCCAGTCCTGGAAGTGCGGGATTCCATGATGGTGGAACCCAACCACGTCTACGTCATTCCACCGAACTGCAAGATGACTCTCGCCCACAATCTGCTTAGACTCACGCCCCGCGAGATGACAGAGGGAAAGTATATGTCCGTCGATGACTTCTTTAAGTCATTAGCTGAGGAGCGGGGAAGCCAAGCAGTCGGAGTTGTGCTGTCGGGGGCGGACGGAGATGGGGCGCTGGGACTAAAGGCAATCAAGGTAGCTGGTGGGATTACCTTTGCTCAATGCAAAGAAACGGCACAAGTCAGTAGTATGCCAAATACTGCTGCTGCTACAGGTCACGTAGACTTCATTCTGTCCCCGGAAGAAATCGCCGCCGAACTTGCAAAAATCAGCCTTCATCCCTACATAATTTACCCTGAACCAGAAAAAACGATTGAGAGCCTCGCGCTAGACAAAAATCCTCTAAAAAACATCTTTACGTTGCTACAGGCTGATACGGGAATTGATTTTACCGATTATAAGCACACCACCCTCAAGCGGCGAATTTTACGGCGGATGGTTCTGTACAAGTTGGACTCATTGGAGGATTACTTTAACTATCTCCAGTCCAACCCTAAAGAAGTAGAAACTTTGTCTCAAGAATTCTTGATTCATGTCACCAGTTTTTTCCGAGACCCGGAAGTATTTCAGGCTTTAACTGAGGAGGTATTTCCCAGCCTGATGCTCAATAGAGCGCCCTTAGATCCAATCCGGATCTGGGTGGCGGGGTGTTCGACAGGTGAGGAAGTCTACTCCATTGCCATTTGCTTGCAGGAGTTTTTGGATACTCAGGAAACCGTACCGAGAATCATGATTTTTGGTACGGACATTAGCGAACTATCGATTGAGAAAGCCCGTTCAGGCACATACATCCCCAGCCTCGTAGGGCATATTTCACCCGAACGTCTGCGCCGCTTCTTTGTCAAAGTGGAGGGCGGATACGAGATCGGCAAGCCTATCCGCCAGATGTGTGTTTTTGCTAAACAAAACTTGCTCGCTGACCCACCTTTTTCCTCTCTAGACCTAATTAGTTGTCGCAATGTCCTAATTTATTTTGGCACCACTTTGCAGAAGCAGGTGCTGCCGATGTTCCATTACAGCCTCAAACAAACAGGCTTTCTCCTACTTGGGACTTCCGAGAGTACGGGCGAGAGTTCAGACTTATTTGCTTCAGTAAACAAAAAGCAGCGAATTTATACCCGCAAGTTGACAACCACGCGGTTAAATACTGAATATTTCACCAATAATTATCTTGAACAGAAAGTAAATGGCGAGAAAACGAGTTCAGATGCTGGGTCAAGTGCGGATTTGCTCAAAGAGGCTGACCGGATTGTCTGGGATAAATATGCCCCCGTAGGTGTGATCGTCAACAGGGATCTAGAAATTCTCCAATTTCGAGGAGATACCAGTCCTTACCTTAGTTCTGCACCAGGAGCGCCAAGTTTCAACTTGCTTTCTATGGCTGGGGCAAACTTGCGCTTAGAACTACGCACAGCGCTTTTGGAGGCGAAACGGTTACTTGTCTCGGTAAGAAAGTCAAACATACAGGTTACAGGTAAAGAGCAATCAAAGGAAGTCACAATTGAAGTTATTCCCTTGCAGGCTCCCCATCCAAAAGAAAGCTACTTTTTAGTGTTGTTTGAAGAAGTTCCTCCGTCAGCAAGCCCTCAATTACCTGAAGGCGACAGTGAGGTGAAGCGAACATCGGGGAAAGAGACAGCCACATCGCCGGAACTTGTGCAGCTAAAATACGAACTTACTGCCACAAGGCAGGAGCTTGAGGCAACTAAAGGGTATCTACAAGCGGTTGTTCAGGAGCAGGAGAGTGTTACCCAAGAACTCACGACTGCCAACGAGGAGATCTTGTCGAGCAACGAAGAGTTACGAAGCACAAATGAGGAGTTGCAAACAGCCCAAGAAGAAATTCAAGCGACCAATGAAGAACTGAATACGATTAATGAAGAATTGCAGAGTCGGATACTCGAATCAAGCAAGGTCAACAGCGACTTGCGAAATCTCTTTAGCAGTGTCAATATTCCGATTGTGATGTTAGGAAGCGATTTGAGCATCCGACGTTTTACCCCGATGGCAGAGAAAATCTTTAACTTAATCTCAACGGATGTGGGGCGACCGTTCAGTCATATTAAGTCCAATATTAATGTCCCTAACTTAGAACAATTAATTGAAGAAGTAGTAGACACTCTGGTCATTAAGAAACAAGAGGTTCAGGACCTTGAAGGTCATTGGTACGACTTAGTCATTCGCCCATACAAGACGCTGGAAAATAAAATTGATGGCGCGGTAGTGATGTTAGTCGATATTGATTCCCTAAAATCTAGTAGCGAGCAGATTAAAGAATCCCGTGATTACGCCGAAGCGATTATAAAGACGATCCCGGAACCTTTATTAGTGCTGGATAACAGCTTGAGAGTGAAGACGGCGAACCGTTCCTTCTATCAGACTTTCCAGGTTTTACAAGCCCAAACAGAAGATAGAAGTATTTTCGAGCTTGGCAACAGTCAGTGGGAGATTCCCCAGTTGCGAGTTCTATTAGAAGAAGTTCTTCCTCAAAGCAACCAAATAGATAATTTTGAGGTTGAGCATATATTTGAGAAAATCGGACGTAAAGTAATGCTGCTCAATGCTCGGAAAATCCGGCGAACAGACGAGCAGGAAATGATCCTGCTCGTCATCCAGGACATCACGGAACGGAAACTGTTTGAGGAACAACGCGACCAGCTACTAGCTCAGGAGCAGTCGGCTCGCGCTGATGCCGAGGTAGCCAACCGTGCTAAAGATGAGTTTTTATCAATTGTCTCTCACGAACTGCGCAACCCTTTAAACTCAATGCTAGGGTGGACTCAGTTGCTCCGTAATCGTGAGTTTGATGCCGCCAAGACTGATCGGGCGCTACAGATGATCGAGCGCAACGCTAGGTCGCAAGCTAAACTGATTGAAGACCTGTTAGACACCTCACGCATTACGACAGGCAAGTTCCAACTTAATGCTAAGGCGATCGCTCTAGCCCCGGCAATCGAATCTGCTATTGATGTTGCTCGTCTATCCGCCGAAAATAAGAATATTCAAATAGAAGCCGTGCTGGAAAGAGAGACAATAGAGGTTTCCGGCGACTTGGAGCGTTTAGCGCAAGTGTTCTGGAATTTGCTCTCTAATGCCATCAAGTTTACCCCTACTGGAGGACGAATTACAGTCAAGCTAGAGCGCACGGATTCCCTTGCCCAGATTCAAATTAGTGACACCGGGCAGGGCATCAGCGCCGAATTTCTGCCGTATGTCTTTGAACGGTTCCGTCAAGCTAATAGCAGCAGTACTCGAACGCAAGGTGGACTTGGACTTGGACTATCGATTGTGTATCATTTGGTAGAGTTGCACGGTGGCACAGTCCGTGCCGAAAGTCCAGGTGCTGGGCAGGGGGCGACATTCACAGTGCAGTTACCGCTCCTAGAGACAACAGAAACAGAAACAACAAATTTCACTCCATCGCCCCCTCACCCTATTACCCCATCCCTCCTGGATGGATTGCGCGTACTTGTCGTTGATGATGACGCGGGTCTATTAGAGTTACTGAAAACAATTCTTGAACAGTATGGAGCCGGAGTGACGGCGGTTAGTTCCGCCCAAGATGCGATCGCTCATCTAATAGCAAATCCTAGGGACTACGATGTGCTGTTGTCAGACATTGGGATGCCAGAGGAGGACGGCTATGCGCTTATCCGTCAGGTGAGGGAACTTAGGGCGGAAAATGGGGGACAGATTCCTGCTGCCGCTCTGACAGCATACGTGAGGGGAGAAGATCAAAATGAGACTCTTACTGCTGGTTTTCAAAGGCATATTTCTAAACCCGTTGAGCCAGAGCAATTGGTATTAATTGTCGCGGAGCTTGCCCAGATTAATCAAGTAGCGGAGTAATATGGGGACAAATATAACTACGGACGTTACTGATTTGATGTTGCATTGCGTAGAGACGTTGCATTGCAACGTCTCTACATTGGTTTTATAATTACGCATTCATCATTTTTACTGCCGGAATTGGGCAACGCCTAACTACGAAATTACTATTTGATTGCGTCCCATAGCCTTAGCTTCGTAAAGTGCAACATCAGCACTTTGATAAAGCGCTTGCAGATCGGTACCATTTTCTGGGTACTCAGATATCCCTGCACTAAAAGTCACCTGAAACTTCTCGCCCTTAGCACTGATAAATTCCTGCTGACGCATAATCTCCAGCAATTCTATCACTCGAACCTGGCTTTGAAAACGAGTTGCACCATATAAACCTATAACAAACTCCTCACCCCCCCAACGCCCTACCACGTCTTCACTACGGAATGTCTGCAATAGCAGCACCCCAAATCGACTTAGCAGGCGATCGCCCGCATCATGTCCGTGCTGGTTGTTAACTTGGTTGAAGTGGTCAAAATCTAAAATGATAAAGCACACAGGTTGACCTTGGCGCTGGGCTAGATGCAACAGGCGAGTGAGTTCTTGAATACATTTGCGCCGATTGGCAACACCCGTCAGGATATCTGTTTCTGCCAGCTTACGGAGGATGTATGTTCGTTCCAGCCGATTCAGGATACGAGCAATCAATTCTGGGGCTAGAACTGGCTTACTGACATAATCATCGCCACCGACTGTAAACACACGCGTCACAGTCTTGATATCTCTGTGAGCAGATAAAAACAGCACGGGTAACTCACTCCAGTGGGGGTCATTTCGCACTACCTGACATAGGTCAATGCCGCTTAGATCAGGCATTTCTATATCTAGAATCAGCAAGTCGGGGTTAGCCGCCTCTAACGTAGTCCAAAAATGTTGGGGGTTATCTAGCAGAGTTAGTGTAAATCCCCAAGGCTCTAGAAAAGTGCGGAGAATATCCAACATCTGAGGATCGTCGTCCACAATCAAAATTTTTGCTTGAACGATGTTAGATTGCTGTAGCACCTGGGTAACTGCTGCCAAGACTGAGGTAGGCAGCGCAGGTTTGGCTAAAAAAATCTGTCCTCCTAAACGAGCGACTTCTACCCGATTAGCAAAATCTTCAAGAGCCGTGAATACTAGCACAGGTATTTTTGGGCGATCGCATCTTGTCAGTTCTGCTAACAGATTTAAACCATTCTGGGCTGAACCATCGAAGTATAAATCGAGCAACACCACATCCGGGCATTTTTGGGCGATCGCATCTTGTACTTGGGTGAGGTTTGTAGCCACAAAAGCCTGAATTCCCCAGATTGTCGCTTCCTTGATTAATTGATTACCCAGTTGGATATCGCTATCTACAATCAACATTCGTTTTTGTGGCTTAACATTAGTGCTATCTTGAGCAGGCGGTTCATTTGTTGCCGCCCATCGTTCCACTTCTTGCCGCAACGCCACAACAAGTTGCTCAAGATACTTAACTTGATCCCCACTAAGTTTGACTTCCGTCCGAAAAATCTGTTCAATCTCACGGGATAAACGCGAGGCTTCAGCCAAACCGAAGCTACCTAAAGAACCCATTAGCAGGTGGGCTTCGCGCTGTACCTCTTGCCTCCGTTTTACCGTTAGTGCATCTGCCGATAAGGTTTTTATCGCTTCTTCTAAAACCGTGACGCGACTTCTGTACCTAGGCTTAAATCGCTCCCAAATGGCAGTCAATGACGACGATTTTTGTAGTTGGGACTGCTCTTTTGCCGCTACAGAATTTACAGAATCGCCTTGAGAAAAAACCGTTACCGTCGTCGGCTGATTTTTAACTTCACCCTCCCCTATTCTGAGCCGATACCCCAATCCGTAAACTGTCTCAATTAATTCATCCGCCCCAGCTTGCTTGAGTTTGCGCCGTAAAGTCTTGATGTGCGCTCTTACAGTATTTTCTGTCGGGATTTCTTCAGATAACCAGAGATGATCGAGCAGGAGTTTTTGGCTAAATATCCGGTGACTGTTACGCAAAAATAGCTCTAGTAGAGCATATTCCTTAGCAGTTAGATGTAAAAATTGTCCATTGCAGCTTACCCTACAACTACCAAAGTCAAGCTTGAGATTTCCTATCTCTATCACTGATGAGACCAGACTTCTTCGACGAATCAAAGCCCGAATCCGAGCCAGTAACTCATTGGTATCAAAAGGCTTGACAAGATAATCATCGGCTCCAGCATCTAACCCAATGACTTTGCTAGTGCTACTGTCTAAAGCTGTCAACAGCAGAATTGGAATATCATTTTTGCGATCGCGTAGCTGTTTGCAAAACTCGATACCATCTAGTTTCGGTAACACGACATCTAACACAACTAGATCATAAGCAAACGCTTCGGCAAGAGACAGCCCAGCCTGACCGTCCATTGCTACATCTACTAGATAATGATGCTCTGCAAGAGTATTTTTTAACACTGAAGCTGCCCCATCATCCTCCACTAGCAGAATTTTCATAGATAGCTATTAATCCTTGCTAAATAAGTATCGCGTTTCTTGAAACATCTGCCCCTAGGAATATCCTTAACCAACTTAGTAATAAAAGTTATAACTTTTTCTACTGAGTATCCGTGAAAACAGTTGAATAAGTAAGTCTCTCCAACTCAGATTTTGGTTGCAGTTAACTTAAGTTTACTGCTACTTCAGACATATTTCAGAATTATCTAACTACTCTTTCACAAAATATTCACCTATTTTTTTTATACTTGCATTCAAGTCGAACTAACCAAGAGCTTCTACTGTAAAAGTCTAGGGACTCTTAATTTAGCTGGAATTGCTTAAGAAAAGCTTGGGTAAAAATTATTCCAAGAAGTAGTACAAGGAACTGTTATCTATTGATTAAAAATCTTAATCGGCGATCGTTAGGTGAACATGAGTAAAAATTAGTTTTTGTCTAACAAGTCTGTAAAAAGTTTTTCTTTAGGTTCTGTTATTGATAATTTATCTAACTACATTTTCTGTTTTTGTATCAATATTACCAATCAGATTGAAGCTTTTTTAAAAATATCTGCTGCAAGAGAGTTAATCACCTTGAAAAACAAAATATCAAAAATCTTAGTAGTCGATGATGAAACCAGCATTCGTCGAATCTTGGCAACTAGCTTGTCAATGGTTGGGTACGAAGTTGTAACTGCGGCCGATGGACTTGAGGCACTAGATATCTTCCATAAGGAAATTCCCGACCTTGTCGTTTTAGATGTGATGCTGCCCAAGCTTGATGGCTACGGAGTTTGTCAACAACTGCGCCAAGAGTCGAATATTCCAATTATTATGCTGACAGCATTAGGAGATGTAGCAGACAGGCTTATGGGACTAGAAATAGGGGCTGATGACTATCTCAGTAAGCCTTTCTCACTCAAGGAACTCGAAGCGAGAATCTGTGCTTTACTCCGGCGAGTCGAAAAACCAGACACCTCTGGTATGCCAAATTCTGGAGTTGTCAACGTTGGCACACTGCAAATTGACACTAATAAGCGCCAAGTTTACAAGGAAAATGAGCGAATCCGGCTGACAGGCAGAGAATTTAGTTTGCTGGAAATGTTAGTTAGTTGCGGCGGTAGAACAGTCTCCCGCTCTGAGATTATAGAAAAAGTCTGGAGTTATAACCTAGAGCAGAAGGTTGATACGCGGATTGTTGATGTTCATATCTCCCGCCTGCGCTCCAACCTAGAAAAAGACCCAAAGAACCCAGAGTTAATTCTTACAGCGCGAGGAATAGGCTACTTGTTTCCACGCCTTGTCCAACTAGCGTCCACATGAACGATCCCAAATTATTAACTGTTTATTATTTTGACCCCAATAACAATTAAAATCTTTAATATCAGTTATGTACTCGCCTCTCAAATCGCGGACAGAGCCAAGAAAGAGGAGGAGGCGTAATGCATCGGCTATGTGTCAAGTAAACTTGTACTAGCAGAGATAGAATTGCCGAAGCCCAACTATAAATTGTCAAAGGAATTCATGCTAGGACACGATATTATCGTTATCGGAACTTCGGCAGGCGGACTCAAAGCACTGAGTGCGATTTTTAGCGGTCTGCCCACACAAATCAATGCTGTCTTCTTTGTTGTTCAACATCTCGCCGCAGATAAGCCGAGTATTCTGCCTCAGATTCTTGAAGATGTTGGCTCTTTCCCTGCATCTCACCCAACAGACGGAGAAAAAATCCAACCAGGGCGGATTTATATCGCTCCACCGGATTATCATTTGTTGGTTAACGATGGGTTGATGCGTGTGGTACGTGGACCGCAAGAGAACCGATTTAGACCTGCTATTGATACGTTATTCCGTTCTGCGGCGCGCACTTATGGTTCAAGGGTTGTGGGTGTAATTCTCACTGGCTATTTAGACGATGGCACCGTAGGCTTACAGGCAGTCAAGACACGGGGCGGAGTTGCCGTAGTTCAAGACCCGAATGAAGCAGAATACCCAAGTATGGTAAAAAGCGCCCTACGGTATGTCAAAGTGGATTACTGCATTCCACTTGCAGAAATCCCAGATCTTTTGGTGCATTTAGCAAGTTATCCCCCAGCAAAGGAGGAGTTGTACCCAGTAACTAAAGAGATAGAAATTGAATCAAATATTACTGAACAGGTAATGAACACAAAGGAGTTTCTGGAGAATGTAGAACAGATTGGGACTCGAACAACTTATAGCTGTCCTGAGTGCAATGGTAGTATTTGGCAAATTGGCACAGAAGAACCGCTCCGGTTTCGCTGTCATATAGGGCATTCTTTTACTGCTGATATTTTTATATCAGAGCAAACTCAGAACATAGAGAATGCTTTGTGGTCGGCTGTTCGAGCTATGGAGGAAAAAGTAACGTTCTCGCGTCAAATGGCAGAGCGAATGAAAAATTACAATTTACAGAAAGCAGCGACAAAATATGAAGATCACGCCAAGAGCTTGGATGAAGAAGTATCGCTGATTCGGGAAATAATTCTCAGCGGCTTTGCTACTAAACGTACTATTGCCGAAGAATATCAAGAGCCGCAGGCATAAAACTCAGGCAACAAATTAATTATAGTTGTGTCGCAATGCCTCCATAAGCCAGAAGACACATTTTTGGATTATCTGCTATTCCTTCACAAACTCTTCACTTAGTTTTTCTATACTTACATCTAATTCAAGCTATTTCTTGAGCTAACTAACAGCTAACCTTTTTCTAAAAACTTTTTAATGTAGGTAAGAAAATTGATGAGTAACTCCTCTAATTTAATTGAACTTATAGATCAGGAGCTTGAAACCAAAACTGGTATCTTCCTCAACCCTAAAACTGGAAATGTTTGGGAACTTTACATACAGGATGGAGAACTAATAATAGTAGTTCCTAATTTCAGCTTTCAAATTTCTCCCTCAAGTAAAAGTAGATTTAGACCAGTAAATACATTAATTGACCTGGAAATTGAATTTGAAAAGCCAGGTCAGCATACCTCTTTACTTATGCACGTTTACGCAAAAAGTATAAAAAGAGCTACCTTCTTACTGTTTTAGAAACCTGAGGGTGGTGAGGACAAATAACTCACGCCATTAACTTCTACGAACCTGAATTAGCTTGATATTTTCCGTTTTCAACAATCCTGTAAAAGTGTTTTTAACCTCTGTAGTTTAAACTAAGTAATTTTTCCATATCTCTTTAATAAAAAGTACGTACTGAGGAGTTATAGTACGATGTATCTATTACCACGCCCTCAGCGCGATCGCAAGTTAGGCATAAGGTCAAAGCAACAATTATTTGAGCAGCCACGACGGAATGCTGTTGAGACAAATGTTTCCAGTGGCGCTCTTGAGCGGGTTGCCATTCTTATAGATGGCTCAAACTTGTTCTCGGCAACAATGCACCTCAATATTAAAATTGATTACACCAAACTACTTCACTATTTAACCAAGAAGCGTAAGCTGCTCCGGGCTTATTTCTACACGGCTGTCGATAGCACAAACAAAAAACAGCAGAGCTTTCTGCTCTGGATGCGCCGTAGTGGCTACCGTGTAGTCACAAAGGAGGTAATTCAACATCTAGATGGTTCAAAAAAAGCGAATTTAGAAGTCGAGATAGCTATTGATATGCTGACTTTAGCAAAATACTGCGATACTTTGGTTCTCCTAAGTGGAGAGGAGGAACTTATCTATGCAGTTAATGCTGTCTCCTACCAAGGAGTCAAAGTTGAAGTGGTTAGTTTAGGCTTAACGACTAATGACAGCTTGCTTAGTGTTGCTGACTGCTATATCGATCTTGAAGAAATTAAACAAAATATTCAATAAGAGCAGTCAAGATAAATAGACACCAGTCTCAGATAACTAATGGTCATTGCTGAAATAAAAGCTCAGATCAGATGCCCCTGTTTGGACAATTGTGCCAAGCAGCGTTTACTTTCTAGCTTCCGATTGCAAAGAATTCCTACAATAACACGATTTTAAGTTGACTTTGCTCCCTCTAAGCACCCCTTTTTAAGAGGGTACTTAAGAGATTTTCTTGTTTCTTAGGGGGAGCTAGGGAAATCTCTGAGTTTTGCCTACAAACTATACCCTCTCAAACATTCTCATTAAGCTTCTTGGCGAAAGCACCAGCCTAGAAGCGTACCACCCGCAGCTAACTTACTCCCTTCCCGTTAAAAGATTAGGCAACTAAGGAGAAGATGAAATTGAGCGTTTTTTGCACCTGCTCCGCTGAGAGAAACTGATGAGATGCGAAAAACTGTTCTAACTGCTGCTGAATC
>JAABUN010003507.1_pt1 | contig 24068 bp, 20 predicted proteins | sample 5559311 | NCBI WGS metagenome assembly JAABUN01 (sample SAMN10711877, study PRJNA513370) | rock metagenome | isolation source: Antarctica rocks | place: Antarctica: Victoria Land, Siegfried Peak sud
TGGGCCGCCTCCCGCAGCAGCATCGTGACCGCTTCCGTCAACTCCATCGCGCCCCCCGACACTCGCCCGTCCTTCCGTTGGCGCGAGCCTACCATGTGCGGGATACCTATTTCCACGACAATCCCTTGGTGCTACCTGCTCGTCCCCATCTTAGCCGGACTCGGCATCCTCTCGCGGCGGAGCGCGATGCTCATGCTGTGGGTGGCGACACTCTTCTTACTCACCATCATGCCAGCGCTATCGGTACATTGGCCCGACCCGATCATTTATCTCTTCGGAATACCAGAGCTATGGCCGCGACTCCTGGCCTGTTTCCTGGGCGGGGCAACGATTGCGGTCTGTGAGGGGCGCTTGCCACACGGCACACCGCTCCGCTGGCTCGCGGCAAGCGGCATCGTGAGCACGGCAATACTCGGTCAGGGCTTTGTCGTCGCCCTATCGCTCGGTGCCACGTTGCTACTATGGGATGCGTTGCACGACACCGCCGATCGTCCGGCAACACGTTCGACCGATCTCTCGTATGGCGTGTACTTATACGCCTTCCCCATCCAGCAACTGATCGTAAGCCAGGCGGTCGGCTCGATCTCGGCCATCGCGCTCACGCTGTTAGCGCTCCCTTGTACCTACGGCATGGCCTGGCTGAGCTGGCGTTTCGTCGAAGCACCAGCATTGCATGGTATTCGGAAGCAGCAGCAGAAAGCGAAAGCCATCATCGTGCCACTCCGCGAAAGGCTCGGCCAGCTGCATCGCTGAAGCTGTCACGATTCGTGCTACCATACGCCCGCGTGGGAACGTGTGTCGTGGGGCGGAGGAGCGAGCGGCGATATGACGAAACAGGTCTTTTCGGGCGTCTTCCCGATCGCCCCGACGACCTTCGACGAGCGCGGCGATCTCGATCTGGAGAGCCAGAAGCGGGCGATCGAATTCCTTGTGGACGCCAAGGTAGACGGGATCTGCATCCTGGCGAACTATTCGGAGCAGTTCGCGCTCACCGATGCTGAGCGCGATCAACTGATCGACACGATCCTGACGCACGCCGCCGGGCGCGTGCCGATCATCGTCACCACCACCCACTACAGCACACGGATCGCGGCGGAGCGCAGCAGGCGCGCCCAAGCCGCCGGGGCGGCGATGGTGATGTTGATGCCCCCCTATCACGGCACCACCCTGCGCACCGACGAGGCCGGGGTCGCCGAATACTTCCGCCAGGTGGCCGAGGCGATCGACATCCCGATCATGGTGCAGGACGCGCCGATGAGCGGCACCGTCCTCTCCGCACCCTTCCTGGCGCGGCTCGCGCGGGAGATCCCGCAGCTCGCCTACTTCAAGGTCGAATCGGTGGGCGCGGCGGGGAAGCTGCGCGAGTTGATCGCGCTGGCTGGCGACCGGATCGACGGCCCGTTCGACGGCGAGGAGGGGATCACGCTCATGGCCGACCTCGACGCGGGCGCGACGGGCTGCATGCCGAGCGCGATGATCCCGGAGGCCATCGGCCAGATCGTGCGCCGTTTCTTGGCCGGGGACCGCGAGGGAGCGCTGGCCCTCTACAACCGGCACCTGCCGCTGATCAACTTCGAGAATCGCCAGTGCAATCTCCGCGCAACGAAAGTGCTGATGGAGGAGGGGGGCATCATCGCGAGCGCCCACACGCGCCACCCCTTCCTGCCCCTCCCCGCCGCGACGCGCGCCGGGCTGCTCAACCTCGCGCGCCGCGTCGATCCGCTGATTCTCCGCTGGGCGCGCTGATCAGCGGCGGGGCCGAGAAGGATACGGGGGCGGGGTACAACGGCGTACCCCGCCCCCGTTTTCGTCGGCGTCATGTATCCACCATGTATCCACGCGGTATCGTGAGGGGTGAATGCTGTGATGCACTATGCCATCCGCGACCTCGGCCCGGACTGCTGGCCGAAGGGCATCACCGCCACGGGCCAGGTGGTCGGGATCCGAAGGAGGGGCACGGATGAGGAGACCAGGCGCATCAGCGTGATCGCCGATGGGATGGTGCGCGACATAGGGCATCTCCCCGGTGTCCTGAGCAGTATCGGCGCGGTCAACGCCAGCGGCGGGCTGACCGGGTGGCTCGACGTCGGCGGCGGGCGGCGGCGCGCGTTCCGCCACGCCAACGGTCGCCTGACCGAGCTCGGCACGCTCCACGGCGGCGACAGCGACGGCAAGGCTATCAACGACCGGGGCCATGTCGTCGGCTGGACCGCCGCGCCCGCCCGCCCGGCGAGTCCGGCGTGGGACTACCCCGGCCCACGGGCGGTCCTCTTCGATGGCGTGGCGCTGCGCGACCTGGGGACGCTGGGCGGCCCATACGCCTTCGCTCGAGGGATCAACAACGCCGACCAGATCGTCGGGGTGGCGATGATCGCCGACGGCGCATGGCACGCCTTCCTCCACGACGCCGCAGGGTTGCACGACCTGGCGGCGCTGGCGGGCGAGCCGAGGTTCGCGGCCTGGGCGATCAACGACGCGGGGGCCGTGGCGGGCACGGTGCGGGAGCGCGCCGTCCTCTGGCACGGCGGCGCGCTCCTCGACCTGGGGACGCGGGCCGGGACGCGCGGCATCCCCCTCGGCATCAACGCGCGGGGGGCGATCATCGGGGTCCAATATCGCCTCGGCGCGCCGGGGAGGCACGACCTGCCCGGCTTCCTCTGGCACGACGGCGTCATGCGCGATCTCGACACGCTGCTCCCGACCGCTGCCGGGTGGGGCCGGTTGAGGGCGAGCGCCATCAATGGTCTCGGGCAGCTCGTGGGCCGTGGCGAGTATCACGGCGAGCAGCGCGGCTTCCTCCTGACGCCGCCTTAACCCCATCAAGCAAGGAATGACGCCAAGCGCGTACCGTGCGGCCCAACGCCGACGAGATCAGTGCAACCCGCCGGTGCGCGCCCGACTGCGGTCGGCGGGGACGGCGGTCGTATGCCTACGACGCCATTGGCAACAGGAGCGCCGCGAGGCTCCACGCTTCGCCTGCCCCTCTGCCTCAACGCCCTCCGACGACGATGAAACCGCGTCAGGCCAGCGGGATCATCAGCCGCGTGACTGACTGCGCCGCGAACTGGTGGGTGAACTGGCCGCCCGAGAAATTCACCGCGCGCGGCGCACCGAGCGTCACCGTCTCCGGCGCGTCGAAGGTGTTGTGCGCGTGGATGTCGGCATGCGTCAGGATGACCTCCTCCGCCGCGCCGATCGCCGTCGCGCCGCGCAGATCGATCGTCGCCTCGACCGGCGCACCGATCGCCGGGTTGACCACCGTCAGCGTGAGGGTACGGCCGCGCAGCGAGGCCGATCCGGCGAGGCCGAAGAGCGCGCCGTCGCCATCCGATGCCCTGAAGTGGAGGCGGTCGGCCTCGAACTCGGCGCGCACGGATTGTGCCCCCTGGTGCGGCGCGTAGAGATCGTAGACGTGATACGTCGGCGTTTTCACGATCCGGTCCCCCTCCGTCAGCAGGAGCGCCTGGAGGACGTTGATCGTCTGGGCGATGTTCGCCATCGCCACCACGTCGGCGTGCCGCCCAAAAATGTCCAGCGAGAGGGCGGCGACGAACGCGTCGCGCAGGGTATTCTGCTGCCAGAGGAAGCGCGGGTTGCGTCCCGGTGTCGGCGGGTGCCAGGTGCCCCACTCATCGATGATCATGCCGATCCGTCGCTCCGGGTCGAAGCGGTCCATCAGCGCGCGCTGCTCGGTGATCAGCGTCTCGATCCCCGCCGCCTGCGCCAGCAGCGCGTACCACTGATCGGCGGTGTAGTCGATGGCGGTCCCGGCGCGCGCATCGCGGTTGCTGGTGTAATAGTGGGGCGCATAGCCGTGGACTCGCGAGAACCCTCTCTTCGCCTGTAAGGTGGTGAAGAAGCGCTCGGTCCAGTCGAGATCGTGCCGATTCGGGCCGCAGGCGATCAGGTAGAGCGGGTCGGCACCGAGATCGCGCAGGAAGGTGCTGAAACGGCGATACTCGCTCGCGTACTCCTCCGGCGTGAAATTGCCGCCGCACCCCCAACTCTCGTTCCCCACGCCCCAGTAGCGGATATTGAACGGCGTGGGATCGCCATTGGCGGCGCGCAACGCGCTCCTGGTCGTACCACCGGGGAAGTTGCAGTACTCCACCCAATCGCGCAACTCCTGCGGCGAGCCGCTGCCGACGTTGCCGCAGAAATAGGGCGCGGCCCCGAGCGCGCGGCAGAGGCGCACGAACTCGTGCGTGCCGAAGGCGTTACTTTCGACCGTCTCGCCCCAGTGGATATTAATCCGGCGCGGGCGGTCGGCGCGCGGGCCGATCCCCTCCTGCCAGTGGTAATCGTCCGCGAAACAACCGCCCGGCCAGCGCAGCACGCTCGGGCGCACCGCGCGCAGCGCCGCGACCACGCCGTCCACGAGCTTCCCGGCGTCCCCCTCCCCGGACCAGAAGCCGTCGTAGATGCAGGTGCCGAGGTGTTCCGCGAAGTGCCCGTAGATTTCCGGGGCGATCGTGGCGATCTGGTCGTCGAGCTGGATCGCGATCGTGGCGCTCATCCGTTCCTCCCCACTTCCGGCACAAAATCGGGCCGCGCGACGTTGTATCCACTGGCACGCAATTCGACTCGTGCGGCGCGCGAACGTCCCCTTCCGCACGCATTGTAGCGCTACCACGGTCCGCCGTTAAGACACAACAGGGAGCAGCGATGACCGCGCGACGGCCCCTCCACACCACGGCACTCACGCGGCGCGCGTTCCTCGGCCTGTCCGCCGCGCTGGCGCTCGGCCTCGGCTCGCGCCCGCCGATCGCCGGGGCCGAGGCCAACCGGCCTGTGCTGCGCGTAGGGCTCCAGGCCGGGCACTGGCAGATCGCCGACCTCCCGGAGGATCAGGCGCGCCTGCGCGACCAGACCGGCGGTAGCGGCGGCGGCTACCGGGAGGTGGACATCAATCTCGCGGTGGGACAGGCGGCGGCGGCGCTCCTGACCGCGCAGGGTCTAACGGTCGATCTCCTCCCGGCGGCGGTGCCGAGCGGCTATCGCGCGGACGCTTTCGTGGCGATCCACTGCGACGCCAGTACCGACGGCGGGGCGCATGGCTACAAGCTGGCCCGCTACCGCGACAGCCTGATCGGCGAGCGCGACGACCTGCTGATCGCGGCGCTCAGCGAGGAGTATGGTGCAGCGATTGGGCTGCCGCTCGACGACGGGATCACGCGCGCGATGACCGGCTACTACGCCTACAATCGGCGGCGTTACCAATCGACGGTCGACCCGCGCACCCCGGCGACGATCTTCGAGCTCGGCTTCCTCACCAACGCGGGCGATCGGACGATCCTGGTCGGGCAGCAGGCGCGGATCGCGGCGGCACTCGCGGTCGGCGTGGCGCGCTTCCTGGAAGGCGACCGCCCGGCTCGCGAGGCCCTGACGGCGATCCACCGCGACCTCAGCCCCCTGGTCCCCTGAGACTACAACGCGAGCGTCCGCGATCGGATGAGGAAGACAAGGGCGAGGCGGTGCGGAAGGGTGGCGGGGGCGAACAGGACGTTCGCCAGCCGAGACGGGCAACATCGCTGAGTACCGGATTGGTGGCACGCGCTGGACGTGGTATACGGCGCCGCAACGGCGCGATCGGGCGCGGCGGCGGCGCGTGACAGGAAAACCTTGGCTCGGTGCCATGCCACCGCCGCATCACGCGCTCGTCCCGGCATCCGCCACCGGAAGCTCGCCTGGCACTCCCGCCACTTCATAGATCGCGAAGCAGGAATCGCCGTGGCAGCGCTGCCGGAGCTGTTGCAGCGGGGGCAGGGCCGGGGGCAAATTTACGCGCGGCGAGTGGCCGATCACCACGACGGTGCCGGGCGCGACGAGTGCCGAGCGCCCCAACCGCTCCAGAAGGGTGATGATTTGCGGATCGGCGTACGGGGGGTCCATGATCACGAAGTCGTAGGGCACGGCGGGACGCCGACCCAGAAATGACTCAACTTTGGTCTGGTGGACCGCCGCCCGGTCCGCGAACTTGGTGTGTTGCAAGTTGTCGCGGATCACGTCGCAGGCGTCGGCCCGCCCCTCCACGAAGTCGGCCCACTCCGCCGAGCGAGAGAGGGCTTCGATCCCGACCGCGCCGCTCCCGGCGTAGAGATCGAGGACGCGCTCCGGCTCGATGCCGAGCGCCATCAGCATCGAGAAGAGCGACTCCTTGATCTTGTCGGCCATCGGGCGGGTCCGCAGCCCTTCCGGCGCTTTCAGGCGCGCGCCGCGCGCCTCGCCGGCGATTACGCGCATGGGAAGGTCCGGGCGCGCGACGATAACGACGGCAGGAAGGGTATGACGACGAGCGGTGACATGGTTATCCCCTCTCAGGCACGGTTATAGACGAGACTGCACGGGGGCGGGATGCCCCCGTGCAGGGTAGCGCATGGGACGGCACGACGCCAAGGATCGCGCCTATGCCAGCGCGACCTCCAGCGCCAACCCTTTCTGCACGCAGAGTCCCAACGGATCGCGCAGGATCAGGCGTAGCGGCTGACCCGTCCGCCACACGAGATTGAGCGGGCGTACTCCTCCCTGCGCGGCGATCGCCGTTAGCGACACGCTGACGCGCGGCGCGGCGAGATCGTCCACGTAAAGGTCGAGGAGCAGGGAACGATCGAGCATCGCGGGGTCGGTGCCAACTGGGAAGTGGACGATCAAGCGGGAGAGCCTGCCGGACGCGGGGAGCGCGGTCGCGTCGGTGGTGGTCGCGTCGAAGAGCGTGGCGTTGCCGGACGCGACCTGCGGCACGCCGCTGAAAATGGTTGTCCCGACCTGGCCACGAGGCGGTGACATCGACGCGGTCACGGGCGTGGGTGGCGAGCTGGGGACGAATGCGCCGGTCAGCTTGTTGAAGATCGCCCCCCGCCCGCCGGCCTGCCACAAGTTGAACCGCTGCTCGCTCACCCTCCCCCCCGCCGATGACGGTGCCGCGAAGGCCGCCATCCGCATCATGCGCGTGCCGCCGCCCGCCGCGAAGGCCGACGACCACCCCGCAGGGAGCGCGTTGGCGACGACGACCGTCGCCGCGACCCGCGCCCCCGCCTCGCGGCGCACGGCGACGAACGCGGTCTCGGCGCTCGCCAGCCCGTAGCGCAGCGCCTCCGCGACGAGCAAGGCGCGCAAGGCCCCCTGCGTCGCCGCGCGCGCGTTCTCCCGATAAAGTTTGCGCTCGCCGCTCGCCGGATGCAACGCCTGCGCCGGATCGTAGCCGAGGCGGGCGAGGGCGGCGCGCAACTCACCCGGCTCGTATCCGGCCCCTTGCAGGTGTTCGAGCGCCAGCACGCGCCGCGCGCCGAAGAGTGCCTTCAGGGCGGGCAGCAGCGCCGCGTCGGGCAGCGAGGTCGCCCGCGCCTCGGCGAATGTGCCATTGCCGTCGCTCGCACGGAAGGTGATCGGCGCGGCACCGGCGGGGGCGCGCCCGACCGTCCAGATCGTGCGCCCTATCGGCAGATCGCCGAGGGACAACGTGGCGGCGGCGCTCCCCTGCACGCCCTCGATACTTCCCCGATCGCTCGCGAGGCGGACATCCAGGCGCAACGGGGCCGCCCAATCGGCCAGGATCGCGTCCAGCGCCCCGGTGATGTCCCCCTCCTCCGGGGCGCTCGTCAGAAAGCGCACCACCCCGCCGCCGCGTTCAGCCAGCGCCGTGGCGAGATAACCATTGGGCGCGGCGTCGATGCAAAGGACGCTAATCCGCCGCCGATCGTCGCGCCGCGCCTCCTCCTCGGCGAGGCGTAGGATGCGGTCGGCGTCGGTGACCTCGGCGTCGGTGACGATCAGGAGGTGCCGGGCGCGCTCGACGGTATCGCGCGGCAGGGCGAGCGCCTGTTCGAGTGCCACGCCGAGATTCGTCCCGCCGCTCGTTTTGTTCGTCAGCAGGAAGTCGGTCGCGCGCGCCACCATGTCCGCCGTCGCCCCTGCGGGTCGCGGCGCGGACCAGGCGGCAGTATCGTGGAAGAGGCCGAGGGCGAAGGTGTCGCGCGGGGTCAGATCGCCGAGGAAACGGCGTGTCGCCCAGTCGGCGGCCTCCCACTTCGCGCCGCTCATCGAGCCGGAATGATCGACCAGCAGGATCGCCTCGCGCGCGCGCACCTCCTCGGGCACGGGCGTGGCCGGGGGGGCGAGGGTCGCCAGGAAGTAGGTCTGCCCCGCCGCGCCATCATCTTGTGTCAGCACGCCGAGGATCGGTCGCGCCGCCTCTTGCTGCGGTCGCCAAGTGATCACGCAATCGCGGTCGGGCACGGTCGCGCCATCGCGCAGGGCGACGTGCCGATCGGCTCCGTCCGACCCTTCCTCGCTGATCGCGAGCGGATGGGTCGGGCTGTCGATCGCCCCCGTCCCGCGCACCAGCAGATCGAGCGAGAAACGGTGCCCCGGATCGCGCAGGACGGCGAGCGGCTGCCCCTCGGCGGCGCGGCTCCCCGCCTCGTCCTCGCGCACGTAGCGCGGGGCGGTCGTCAGCGGCAGGCGTATGGACCACCCCTCCGCCGCCGCCGAGGCCAGCTGCGCGTAGCTCGTCGCGACGACGATCGGCTGATCGGGTGCCAGACCCACGAGGCGCAACGTGAAGACGTTCGGGGACTCCCGCGTCACCAGCGCCGCCTGCTGCCCGGCCTCTTTCGCCGCGCCATACACCCGTTCCGCCTCCTCGCGATCCTGCAACCCGGCGTCGATCGTCACCTCGCCGAAGCGTACGGACACAGCGGTGATCGCCGCATCGCCCGGCAGCGGGAAGCGATAGAGGGCCTCGATCGGGCGGTCGAAGTCGGCGGGCGTGTAGCCGAACGTATGGGTCACGCGCAGCGCGGCGAGTGGGCCAGCCACCTCGCCCACGATCATCGTCTCGCGCAGGGGTACGAAGGATCGCTCACCCTCGTCGCGCGGGATTTCCAGCACGGCGACACCGTCCGGCAAGGTGTTCCAAAAAGCCGCCCGAGTCAGCATCGTATCCCCCTCCGTCCGCGCACCGCTTCGGCATCGTCGCACTCTGCTCTATCTACGCGCCAACACGCCGCCAGGTCACAGCACGCGCCGATTTTCGATAGCGTACGGACGGGATCACCCTTGTGTACGTACATCTACTCTGCTACACTCACGCCCGACACGGCGACGACAGTGGAGGGGGCGATGGGGACGGCAGAACGAGCGCGGGCGCGCGATCTCGGCATCGTGTCGGGGATGCTGCCGACCGGCCCGGCCAACGCGATCACCGATGTGGCGGGCGTGACCGTCGGCCATACGACGATCCGGCGCGGTGCGGGGGCGCTGGTTCGCGGGGTCGGCCCGGTCCGTACCGGCGTGACCGCCATCCTGGCACACGGCGGCGATCTCTTCGCCAGCAAAGTCCCCGCCTCAGCCGAGGTTTTTAACGGCTACGGCAAGTCGATCGGCCTGATGCAGATCGCCGAGTTAGGCCAGTTGGAGAGCCCGATCGTGCTGACAAATACGCTCAACGTCGGCAAGGTGGCCGACGCGCTGGTCGGCTGGGCGATCGAACGGCACCCGGCTATCGGCGTCACCACCGCCACGATCAATCCGGTCGTCGCGGAGTGCAACGACGGCTACCTCAACGACATCGGCGGACGCCATGTCGGGGAGGTGGAGACGCGCGCCGCCCTCGACGGTGTGCGGGACGGGCCGGTCGCGGAAGGGAACGTCGGCGCGGGGACCGGGATGTCCTGCTACGGCTGGGCCGGGCGGCATCGGCACCGCCTCGCGACTCGTCCACACCGACGGCGCGACCTGGGTCCTTGGCGCGCTCGTCCTCGCCAACTTCGGGCGCGCGGACGATCTGCTGATCGCCGGGGTGCCGGTCGGTCGGCTGCTGGCGGCGGAGTCGAACGCGGCACGCGAATACGGCTCGATCGTCGTCGTCCTGGCCACCGATGCACCGCTCGACGCCAGGCAGCTGGGGCGACTCGCGCGGCGGGTGCCGCACGGACTGGCGCGCACCGGCTCGCACGGTGGGCACGGCAGCGGCGATCTGGCGCTCGCCTTCTCGGTCGCCGACCGCATCGCGCACTATCCGCAGGGGCCGACGCGGCAAACAGTCACCGTGGACGAGGGCCACCCGATCCTCGACGCTCTCTTCCGCGCGACGGTCGAGACGACCGAAGAGTCGGTCCTCAACGCGCTCTGCGCCGCGACGGCGACCGACGGGCGCGACGGGCACCGGCGCGAGGCACTGCCGCACGACCGGGTCCGCGCGTTCCTACAGGGTTAAGCTGACACGGTTAGGCTGACGAAAAACGATATGGGTGCCACTGGCGCGAGCGCGCCGCCCGATGAACCGATACAGAGATGGTGGGGCTGATGGGACGAGGACAACGACGCGCGATCGTGGCGGGGCTCGTACTGGCGGGCTGGGCCTTCGGGCAGGCGACGGTGGGAGCGCCACAGAGCAACGCCGCAGGGACGCCGGTCGCCGCGACACCGACCATCGTAGGGGCCGCACGTGCCGCCACACCGACCGCGAATAGTGCGGCGAAGGTGGCGACGCCGACCATCGCTGCGGCACCCGTGACAACCGCCGCCCCACCCGCTGTGCAAGCCGGTTCGGACGCGCCGGGGCTGCGTTTCGGCCTGATCCTGATGCTGGGCCTGGCGCTCGGCGGCGGCGCGGTCGTGCAATATCGCGCCGCCGCCGATGCGCCGCCGTATCAGCCGAAGCCACGCCGCCCACGGCGCGCCGCGCCGCGCTTCAACGCCGCGCCAGCCCTAGAACCCACCGCGACGGATTTGGCACTGGCCAGGCAAGCGCCGGTGCAAGCGTCAGCGCCGAAAACACCTGGCACCCCAACAAACGCCGAGCGTCCACCGGTATTCAGCGCCTTCCCACGCCAGGGGCAGCCAGGCGTCATGCCCGCGCCACGGTCTCAACTACAACCGCTCCGCCTGGTCGAGAGCGCCCCCCGATTAAGCGGTGCCGAGGGGCGGTGCGCCCACGCCATCGCCGCCGCCTATCGCTACGACCGGCCCGGCACCCTCGCGGCCTTCGGGGAGGCGCTCGACGCCGACCCGATCCTCAAGCCCTCCGCCCTGCCGGACTTCTGGGAGATGCCCGCCGGGGGCCACGCGGACCTGGCGCTCGCCTATCTCCAGCGCGAGCAGCGCCTCGATGCACGCTCGGTGGTGACGATGGCCCTGCTGACCTTCCCGCACAATCGGGAATTGACGGCGCTCCTCCGCGAGATCGATCCCTACCGGCTCGACCGCCCCGCATAAGGGGCAAGACGCGGGAGGGGGCGGCAAGTGCCGCCCCCTCCCGCGTTTATAGGGACCCCGCGAACCCTACATCGTGCCGGGGCGCTCGATCGGGAAATCCTTGAAGATCTTGCCGGTCAGGTCGGTGATCAATGGGATCGTGAACGTCCCCTTCGTGTAGGCCAGGTAGGCGTAGTAGAACTGCGCCGCCACCGCGAACGGGATCAGGCAGAGGCCGACGATGGCAAAGCTTAGCACGGTCGGCAGGATCCAGATCGCGATGCCGAAGACCAGCGACTGATAGGCGTGATACTTCAGAAAGGGCTTGTTCTTCATGTCGGTGACGAGCACGACGATCGAGACGAGCACCACAAAGATGTAACTGAGCGCCGCCACGATCTTATCGTTGTCATCTTGCGGCTGCAACCCGAATTGTGGCTGTGGCTGACCGATCGGGGGCTGCGGATCGCTCGGCGGGGTGTAGCTCATCGCCACGTCCTTTCGTCACTACGTGAGGGCGGGCGGACCACACCTTGTGGCCGCTCCCCGCTCATCACGCGCTACCGAATCTACGCACCATCCTACCAGAATATCTCTGCATGTCACGTTAAATACGCGGTGCCGTGCGCTGGCACGGCACCGCGTCGTTTCGTTCGATGCCTCATGTGTCACTAAAAGGGCTGCTGGGTAGACGGGGCTTGGTACACGCGCGGCTGCTCGCGCAGATACTTCTGGATCAGCAACGCCGACGCGACCGGGATGATGAAGTTGAAAGGAATCAGGCAGAAGCCGATCGCCACGAACAGCAGCACGAACTCTACCGCCAGGAAGGCCCAGAAGCCGAAGAGCATCAACAGGCCCAGACCGGTGCGCCCGGCCCACAACCAGCCGATCCCGGCGAAGCCGACCAGGCCCAGCAATTCGAGCAACAGGCCGGTCGAGGGCTCTTTCGCGGGACGTGGTGCGGGGGTGAACGCCTGCTCCTGCACCTCGGCGTAGAAGGGCGGTTGATAGCCGCTCTGCTGCTGGCTCGGGGATGAATACTGTGGGGGAAACTCCGGCATCGCGCCACTCCTCTCGCTGACCACTCACGCACTATCAGATACGCACGCGAGGAAGGAAACGTGTCGCGAATGACTGGGCGAAGTGAGCGGAGTGGGCGCGTGGGCGGAGAAAGAAAACACGAAGGGCGACGCCACTCCTGTTCTGCCGACTTCGCTCCTTCTCCACTCGCCCACTCGCCCACTCGCTTCACTTCACGAGATTGCTGAGGATGAAGAGGATGTTGGCCGGGCGCTCGGCCAGGCGGCGCATGAAGTAGGGATACCACTGCGTGCCGTACGGGACGTAGCAACGGACGTTGTATCCCTCGCTCGCGAGCCGCTCTTGCAGGTCGCGCCGGACACCGTAGAGCATCTGAAACTCGAAGCGCGACTCGGCGATCCCCTCGGCGGCGGCGAACCCCTGCGCTCGCCCGATCAGCCGCTCGTCGTGGGTCGCGAGGGCGGGGTAATAGCCCCGCGCCAGCAACATCTCCATCTCGATACGGTAGGCGCGGTCGGTGTCCGCCTTCTGCGGATAGGCGACTGTAGCGGACTCGTCGTAGGCCCCTTTCACCAGCCGCACGCGCGAACCTTCCGCGATCATCGCCGCCACGTCATCCTGGCTGCGCCGGAGATAGGACTGGATCACCGTGCCGACCGTGTCGGCATCGTACTCGCGCCGCGCGGCCCGGACGATCGCCAATGTTCGCGCGGTATAGGCCGAGCCCTCCATATCGACGCGGACGAAGTTCTCGTGCTGGCGCGCGCAATCGAGGACGCGCCCCAGCTGTTCGGCGCAAAAATCGTCGCCGAGGTCGAGGCCGAACTGCGTCAGCTTGATCGAGACGTTCGCCTCGACCCCCGCCTCCGCGATCGCGCGCAGCTCGGCGATCGCCTCGTCCGCCGCCGCGATCGCCTCCTCGCGCGTCGCCACGTTCTCGCCGAGGTAGTCGAGCGTGGCGCGGATGCCGCGCGCATTGAGCGCGCGCACCGCCGCGATCGCCGCCGCGCGGTCCTCGCCCGCCACGAACCGCCACGCCATGCCGCGCGTGAGCGGGTTGCTGAGGATCAGCCGATAGCCCCACGCCTGCCGGGAGAGGGAGATCAGGAGTTGTCGGAGCACGTCGCCTCCTCGGTTGGTCGTAATCGAGCAGCGCTCACACGCTCGGGCGCTGTAGTGTATTGCGTTCGAGTATACAGGGGAGGGCGAGGGCGAGGGCAGGAGATCAGCGCTCCGGTCGCCCGTAGACCCGCACCACCTCGTCCTGCCAGACGACGACACCATCGGCGAAGCCGACGCTGGCCGGGTCTTCCTGCGGGTAGAGGATCGCGTAGTCGTAGCGTGCATTCGGGTCGGGCGACCCGGCGTACTCCTGGCCGTAATCGACGCGAACCCGCGTGTAGATCGGGTTGTCGCGCAGGATGTAGCCGAGCATCCCGCCATACGCCCCGGTCGGATCCTCCCGGGAGAGGTAGATCGTCGCGCCCGCCGGGATGCGCGCGCGCAGTTGGGCGAAGCGAGCGGTCGGCGTCAGCGCGTAGACCACGTCCCGATCGAAGGTTGCGGCCTCGCGCACCTGATCGGTCGCCGCGCCGAGGGTCGCGCGGGTTTTCGCTGCGCTGGCCGGGGTGAGCCGATCGTAGTGGACGATCAGATGCGTGACGCCGAGCCCCTGCAAGATCGCGAGCGCGCGCGGCGTCGTGCCGTCGCGCAGCTCATAATAGAGCGCCTGATAGCCCTTGGGGGCGACGTTCCCGGAGCCGTTGACGGTCGGACGCTGATGGTAGAAGGAGTAATACTGATACTGATTGTTCAGCAACTCCGCGCCCCGCTCCTTAGAGATCAGCAGCGGCACCTCGGCTAACACCGAGTTTGGCTGCGCGGCGAGCCAGCGGTAGGCGGGGGGCATCGTCGCGGCGGTGGGGAGGGGCATGAGGGAATACGGCAAGGTCAGCGACTCCGCGACGATGCCGCCGAGCAGGAGCGCCGCGAGGCCGAGTGGCAGCGCCCGCCCCGCGAGGCCGGTCAGCCGCGCGCGCCATGCCCCGATGCGCCCCAGCAGCCAGGTCAGCCCCACCCCTGCCAGCGCGGCCACCGCCAGCCCATAGAGGATATTGAAGCGGGCGGGGACGCGCATCGAATCGAAGCCGGGCAGGTGGGCGTAGAGGAAGCCGTAGGGCATCCGCGTCCAAATGCGGGTCGCCGGGTCGCCGGTGATCTGGAGCACTGGCCCGAGCATCAGAATCGCCGCCACGAGGCCGAGCAGGGCCAGATATTGTACCAGACGCCGTCGCCACGCGCCGAGCAGCCCGAGCGCGGCCAGGATCAGGACGATCGCGCCCGGAAAGGCGTTGCGTTCGGGGGTGTAGCGCCCCTGCTCGCGAAGGGGCGCGGTTGCCTGACCCCACGCCCGATTGCGCTCATCGACCGTGAAGAAGCTGGCGAGGTTCGAGGAATAAAGGACGTTCTCATCGAGCGAGCGCTCGAACGAGAACTCCCCCTGCACCGAGCGATAGGCCACCGCCACCGGCAGGACCAGGATCGCGGCGAGCGCCCCCGCCGCGAGCAGGCGCAGCCACACCCCGCGATCGGGAAACTGTCGCCGCACCGCCAGTTGGGTCAGCCGCAAGGCGACGAAGCCCCCGACGACCAGGATCAGATAAAGGGCGTAGTACTGCGCCGAGAGAGCCTGGAGGGCCAGCAAGGCCGCCAGCGCCAGCGCCTCGCGCCGGCGCGGCGCGGCGAAGAGACGATCGAGCAGGAGGATGATCAGCGGGAAGTACTGCCCCGAGAGGAGCCCCAGGTGGGGCAGATGATCGAGGTGGAAGGGGGCGAAGGCGTATGCGGCCCCGGCGGCGAGCGCGCCCGGTGTGCCGCAACCGAGATGTCGCGCCAGGGCGTGCATCCCCAGACCGCTCAGGATAAATGTGCCGAGGATAGCGACGTTGTAGATCAGGATCGGGTTGGCGGTGAAGAGATGCAGCGGCAGGGTCAGCAGCGCCGCGCCGAGCAAGAGTTCATCGAAGAGATAGGAGTTGCGGTAGGGATAGAAGATGTTGGCATCGAGCAGGGTACCGGGGTGATGCAGCAGCCGGTACTGCCCCTCCGCCACCCGCCAGACACTGTCGAGCGGGTCGAGCGGCGAGACGATCGCCGTGCCGAGTTGTGTCGCCAGCGGCCAGGTGAAGAGAATCGCCAGGGCGGCGTAGACGAGGGTCAGCCCGGCGAGGCGGAGTGCCGTCAACCACGGAGCCGCGCCGGTGTGCGCCGCAGCACCGAGTGCGCGCGGTGCCGCCGCAGGCAACGCCGAGGGGGCGGTCGCGGTGGAGGCCAGGGGGGAGTGCCTGCTCATGAGGCGAGACTATACCATATACGATGCCTTCGCTGGCAGACCAAGGCCCGCTCCCCCGTTGTTCCCCGGATCGGGTCGGCGCACGACCGGCATCGCAGCCCCTCGATATCGTGGCACGGGCCATGCACTACAGCGTGCTATGCTCGGCAACGAGCCTTAACAAGCGCATAGCCAGCGAGGCGCAAGGGTGCAGCCCCTATTGAGTCCCCGATCACACTCCCACTTGGCCCCCCCCGCCTCTTCACCCCCCCATTACTGCCCCTTCCGTTTCGCTGCTGCCGTACAACCCCGGCACCGTTGGTGCCGGGGTTTTCCTTGCCCTTCGGCAGCCCTTCCCGGGGCGCAACGCCTGCGGTACGATTAGCGCCGCCGATCGCCCAGGCACGACTCACCCAGCGTCCACCACCGGGCATCGTAATTCTTCCATACTGAGAAGGAGGAGCGATGATGGATCGAAGCTTCGGCGGTATCAGTGTACAGGACACCGATCTGCTAAGCCGTCTGAATAATTATTGCGATCACCTGGGCCAACGACTGGAGCAGGGGCAGGGCTGGTTGATCTTCAATAGCGCCCACGAGCGCGGCGCGCGCATCCTGCGCCTGCTCACCTCGCGCCTGGGCGGATATGGACCGACGCTCGATTTTTGCCATCTGCCGTGGCGCGACTTCGCCCTCCATACCTACATCAGCACCGTCGCCCTGCCGCAGGATGCCGCATTGGTCGCCAACGAGGAAGAGGGGAGCTTGCGCCGCCGCGAGTACACGCTGGCGACCGGCGTGGCGAACGCCACCGCGTCCCGGATCGCGCACGCCGATCTCCTGGTTCTCAGCGGCATCAACCCCACCACCCTGCCGGAGGTGCTCGCGCTCAGTCAGGCGACCGTCAACCGGATCGCCAGGCAGCGCGCGACCATCGCCCTCACCGCGCACGATCCCTGGAGCCTCGCGCGGGCCTTTAACGAGGCCGACGCCACCGGGACCATCTGGACGCAGTTCTACGAGGCGATGCGCCGCGCCAGCCTGATCGCCCACTAAGGCCTGCCATCGCGACACGACGTTTCGCGCCGTTCGGGAGGGACCGATGCCCGCCACACCCGTCACCACCGCGCGCGATGGCGTGGGGGTGCTCCTGCTCCACGGCTTCACATCCAGCCTCGCGACGGTCGATCGCCTCGTGTCGCCGTTGGAGGAGCGCAGTATCCCCTACGCCCTGCCGACCCTGCGCGGGCACGGCACCCGCGCGGAGGATCTGCGCGGCGTCACCTGGCACCACTGGTACGAGGATGGCGAGCGTGCCCTCGATGCGCTCCTCGATCGCTGCGCGCGCGTCGTGGTGATGGGACTCTCGATGGGCGGACTCGTCGCGCTGCATCTCGCCGCGCTCCGCCCCGAACGGCTGGCGGGGGTGGCGCTGATCGCCCCGGCGCTGCGCCTGAACATCGCCGGGGCGGCGCTGATTCCCCTACTCGCGCGCACCGGTCGACATGCCGGGGTCGATCCGCTGCGCGCGTTCGAGGATCGGTCGCTGGCCGCTGACTCCACCAATTACGCCGACGCGCCGATCGCGGCGGTCCACTCGCTCATCCAGTTCGGCAGGGTGGTGGAACGCGAACTCCCCCGTGTGCGTGTCCCGCTGCTGACCATCTATCCGCCGCGCGATCGCGTGGTGCGCCCGGAGAGCGCGCGGATCATCCACGAGCGCAGCGGCACACCCGCCGCGCAGAAGCGCCTGCTAGCGTTCGAGCGCTCCGGACACGAGATGCTCCAGGATCGGCAGCGGGATGAGGTGATCGCTGCGATCATGGCGTTCGTCGCGGAGCGGAGCGAGGCCGCAACGTCCACGGCGTGATGATCCGCCGACGCGCGATCGGCCTGCGACAAATCGCCTGTCACCGGCTCCGGGTATCGCCGCCCGCCGCCCGGACATGGCATACTTATGCAACGGATGGCCCGGTAAGGCTCGAGGTTAGGGATATGTCGCGCTTCGGGCGCGGCGTTAGCCGGCTGGCGGCTAGGCCCGGTCCTCGCCATCGCCCTTGTCATGGAAGGGTGGCGCGGCACCCCGACCGGCGGCGGCGGCGAGACGCCAGAACCCGGCTTCTTCGGGCTCGAGGCGCTCTCGCCCGAAGAAACGAGCCGTCCATCCATCTCGTCGGCCAGGCCTTCCGCGATGTCCGCGCCTTCTAACGAACGGCATCCCGATCGTCGATGAGCGGCGGCACACCGTCGCCTACTTGCCGCCATCCGTGTATGGAGAGGACGATGAAGACCTATCGCATCCCCCTGGTGCCCGGCCCGGTCGCGGTCGCGCCTGCAACGCTGGCGGCGTACGGCCACGATTACGGCTCGGCCAACATCGAACCGGAGTTCGGCGCGCTGTACCGCGACACGGCCCGGCTCGTCGGCGCGATCATGGAGACCCGCAACGATGTGGTGATCGCGCTCGGCGAGGCGATGATCGTCCTCTGGGGGACGATCAAGAGTACCCTCGGTCCCGGTGACCGGCTCCTCGCTATCTCCAGCGGCCTGTTCGGCGCGGGGTTCGCGGACATGGCGCGCGCGGTCGGGGCGGACGTGCGGATCGTGGAGTTCCCCTGGGACACGGTGCCGGACCCGGACACCGTGGCGGCGGCGGCGCGCGAGTACGATCCGACGCTGATCACGATGGTCCACTGCGAGACGCCGAGCGGCACGGTCACGCCGGTCGAGGCGGTCGGTCGGCGGCTGCGTGCGGTCGTGCCCGCTGCCCTCTTCGCCGTCGATGCCGTCGCCTCACTCGGCGGCACCCCGCTCGACACCGATGCGGCGGGGATCGATTTCTGCCTCCTCGGCTCGCAGAAGTGCCTCGCCACGGTGCCGGATGTCGGGATGGTCGCGGTCAGCGCGCGCGGTTGGGAGCGCGTCATGCAGCTTCACTACCAGGGCTACGACGCCCTGGCCCCCTTCCGCCATGCCGCCACTAGCCAATACTTCCCTTACACCCACTCGTGGCACGCCGTCGCGGCGCTGCACGCCGCCAGTACAACGTTGCTGGCGGAAGGATTGGCGAACGCGCAGGCGCGCCACGCGCGGATCGCGCAAGCCTGGCGGGATCAGGCCCGCGCGCTCGGCCTGGAACTCTACCCGCGCGACGAGGCGTACTCCTCGCCGACAGTCACCGCGCTCAAGATGCCCGCAGGCTTCGACTGGCCGACCCTCGATGCCCGCCTGCGCGCGCACGGCATGGCCGTCGGGAACAATTATGGCCCGCTCGATGGCAAGGTCTTCCGCATCGGGCACATGGGGACACAGGCGACCGACGAACTCCTGGAGCAGGGCGTCGCCGTGCTGCGCAAGGTGTTGCACGGCTGAGCGGCGGAAGCGCCGACGTGGGCCCCCATCCACCACCGTTCTTCCGCCACAGGGGGTAGCGCCGAACCGCGCAAGTACTTCCAGCGGGGTGGCGTAAGACCAATGTGGCATGGTTATACCCCTGAAGGTTATCTACACTGGAAGAAGAATCACGGCCATAGTACTGGATAAGAAGAGTGAAAACGCGGACCAGCACAGGAGGGTGGCTCAGCGCTCGGCTGCTCGCATGGCACCGGGCGGAGGTTCTATCGTCGGCGCGGCCAGACATTGCCTTCGATGAATTCGACCGCCGGATGCGGCTCTCGATCATCCTGGCTTTTTTCGGTGGCTCGATCATTCACCTGCTGGTCGCCCTTCTGGCACCGGACGACGTCTATGGCGGTCGGAATTTCGCCTTCGGGATGGTCGTCCTTGGCGTAGTATCCGGGTTGGGGATCGCACTCCTGCCCTGGCGGCGCTATGGCCGCGATCTCTTCGCGGTGGTGCTCCTCTACTCCGCTCTGCTGGCCGCCGGGCTGATCTACTCGACCGGCGGGGCGAACAGCCCGTTCGGGCTTGTTTTCTTGCTCATCACCATCTCCACCGGCCTCTACAAGAGCGCCCGCCTCGCCGGAGTGATCGCCGGGGCGTGCGCCGCCCTCGGTTTCCTCCCCCTGCTCTACTCGACACCCGGCTCGCACTTCATCCTGCAACAGTCGGCCCTCAGCGCTTGTGTCCTCGCCAGCGCCGCCTTCAACCGCCTAGATCATGCCGGAACTCCTCCGACGGACGCGCGCGGAGCAAGAACTCCAGGCCGATCTGCGCGAAACCCGCCTGCTGCGCGACGAGCTCGCCCGTGCCAACGCACTCCTCGCGCAGCAGGCGCGCACCGATCCGCTGACCGGGCTCGCCAATCACGGTGCGATCGTCGCCGAGATCGAGACGGCCTTCGCGCAGCAGCGGCACAGCGACACGGCCTTCGCCATCCTCTTCTTCGACATCGACCATTTCAAGCGGATCAATGATACCTACGGGCATCAGGCGGGAGACGCCGTGCTGATGCAACTCGCTCGTATCATGACCGCAAGTTCAGGGCTACACGAACTCCCCGGACGCTATGGCGGGGAGGAGTTTCTGCTCGTCCTCCACAGCACGCCGCAGCAAGAGGCACTGCGCCGCGCGGAGGCGTTGCGCGCCGCGGTGGCGCGACACCCTTTCAGCCTCCCGAACGGCACGGAGATCGCGGTATCGATCAGCATCGGCGTCGCCGCCGCGCCCACGCAGGGCACACACGGCGAGATGCTGCTCAGCGCGGCTGACGACGCGCTCTATCGCGCCAAAGCCACCGGGCGCAACCGTGTCCGCCTCGCGAGTGGCGACGCCGAGGAGCTCGGCAGCGGGGGACGCGCGATCGAACAACGCGAACGGGAACGTACCGCACCGCACTGAATCGGTCGTCCCCAGCCCCGTATCGGCGTGGATCCGATAAGCACTGTTGAGCCGGCGCGGCCCCGAGCGACCAGGGCAGTGCCGTGTCAGGGTACGCTGGTCGGTGCGGCTGGGGGGATGGCGATCGGGAGGGTGCTGAACGGCGGCGGGGTCGCGCCCGCGACGGTGAGCCGGTTGAATTGCCTGACCGCGTTGACCAGATCCCACTGCTGCCCCTCGGTCAGCTTCCCGCCCCACGCGGGCATAGCAGATCCCGGCAGACCATCGCGGATCGCGGTGAAAAGATAGCCATCGCTGTGATACGCGGTGTGCGGCAGGGTGAAGTCGGGCGGTGGGGGGTTTAGCGTTGGTGACGACGGGCCATCGCCCTGCCCGGTACTGCCGTGGCAGAAGACGCAATTCTGCGCGAAGAGCGCCTGACCACGGGCGATCGAGGCGGCATCGGCCACGACCGGGTTTGGGGGTTCCGGCGGACGATTGACAATGACCTCATTCGGCTCGCCGCTGTACAGGAGATAGCCACCGACGACGAGCGCGGTCGGCACCAGCATCAGCAGGGCGGTGCCGAAGCCGGATCCTCTTCGGAAAAGCCGCACGCCGAGGAGCGTGCAGATGATCGCGATCGCGATCGCGATCGTCCCGATCCCTCGCGTGGTGTTCCACTGCGGCACTTGTGGCTCGGTGAGAAGGACCGCATCGGCGGCGGTATTCGCCACGGAGCCGACCAGGAACGAGAACGATCGATCGACATCCGGCATCCCCGTGCGGCGCGCGAGGACACGGATGTCCCACTGGCCGCTCATCGAGAGATAGGAGCCACTGGCGGCGTAGTGGCCGTCGCCGCGCGCGGTGGTGACCACCTCTTCCTCGCCCATGTCCATCGCCGGTTCATATACCCGCAACGTCACCTTCTCCGCGTCGGCGATCGGGCGATCGGTATTCGCGTCCCGCAAGGAGACATCGAAGCTGTTGTTGCCCGGTTCGAGCGCGGCGAGCGTCACCGTCACGCGCACCCCATCCACCACGGTCGTCTGTGCCCGCTGCGGCCCGCGCGCCTGGGCCAGCGCCTCGCGCGCGGGCGCGAAGCCGACCAACAGCGACACAACCAGCAGCAGCAGGGCCGCGATCAGCACCTCGGCCCGCACCGTACGCCCGAAGAGGCGCGTCAGGCGGGGTGCCACCGACTCCCGCGCCGCGCCACCCTTCCCGCCCCCGCCGCTCTTGGGCGACGTTGCGAGGCGCGCGAAGAGCCAGCGTTGGTTGAACGCGCCGAAGCCGAGGAGCACGACGAAGAGGGCGAGCTTCGCGATCAGGGCACGCCCGTAATCGGTCTGCGTGAGTGCGTCGAGCCCGCCGACGTGCAGCCAGGCGCTATAGGTCCCGGTGAGGGCGAGGACGATCGTGCTCGCCGTGGCGAGCTTCGAGAAACGCGCGATCGACGCGACCAGCAGCGGACGCGCCGCGCCACTCGCCCGCAGGGGCGGGACGATCAGGGCGAAGCCGATCAGGCCACCGATCCAGACGGCGGTGCCGACGAGATGGAGCCAGTCCAGGGTGACGGCGAGCGCCATCCAGAACGCGGCGGCGGCGGCGTGGCTGATCAGGCTGAGGGTCAGGAGATAGGCGACCCCGCCCGCGAGGCCGAGGGCGACCGGGAGCGCCGCGCCGAGCGCCGCCGTCCGCTCCTCCTCGCGCCCCTCATCGTCGCGCCGCAGGGCCGCGCCGATGACCGGCGCGAGGAGCATCCCCGCCACCAGCGGCAGCAGGAGCCGCGCAAGCCAGATCGCCCCGGTGCGCGTGTTGAGGAGGAAATCGCCGAGCGCGCCGCCGGCGAAGCCGCCAGGGAACGAGCGCCCGGTCACCTTCGCCACCTGCAAGCCCACCCCGAGAAGGGACGCGAGCAGCAAGACGAGCAACGCCCCCCCGGCCAGGAGGGCCAGGCGGCGGGTGACGACGCGATCGAGCGACCCGCCGAACGTGGCCTCCGCCAGGTCGCCCTGGCGCGACAGCGGCAGCCAGACGAAGAGGCGGAAGCCCAGCGCGCCAACGACGGTCGCGGCGGCGAGGATGGTGAGCCACTTCACGAGCGTCTCGGGGACCGTCGGCGGGATATATTGTGTATCGCTGGGGACCGTTGCGGCGGTCAGCGGGGGTGGCTCGGTGCCGACGGAGAAGGCGAACGACCCGGCGGTGCTATGCCCATCCACCGCCGAACTCGAACGCCAGCTGACCGTATAAACGCCCTGCGGCAGCGCGCGCACCGCGATCGCCAGACCGAGCGGTTCGCCGGGGATCGGTTGCAACGACCCCTGATCGTACGGCTGCCCGTTGACATCGTAGACCTTGATCTCGCTGTATTTCACCTCCGGCGTCTCGCTGAAAACGAGGCGGATCGTCGTCGGCGCGGTCGCGTTGGCACTCCCCGAGGACGGCTCGGAGCGGGTCAGATTGGCGTGCGCGGAGATCGGCGCGGGCCGCGCCAGCAGGAGCGCGACGCCGAGCAGCAACCCGAATAACAGGCCAACGCGCGACTTCATGGTTGTTCACGCGGTGTGCCATGCCTGCTCGTGATAGCCTCTTCATCGGTATGGGCAACGACAGGATCCATGCCAGTCGTATCGTCTGGCGGTGGCTTCTCGCGCAGGACCGCCAGGGCGACCCCCAGGATTACCGTCGCGGGGATGGCGAGGCAGGCCACCTCATCCCAGATACCGGCGGCTCCATGTAACACGATCAGGTGCATCTCTACTCACTGTCCGATGCCGGTCTTGTGTTCAGGCGATGCATCCGCAGGCGGCGATCGCTGCCTTATTGCGCGCGGGAATCGGGGCGAGGGGCAGATCTGGCCCCCCGCCCACTCCAGCGGCGCTAATCGTCGCCCCGACCGGGAGAATTGACCCGCTGGCGCGGCGCGGGGGACGCGGCGGCGGGCCGCCGCGTCAGCGCCAGCGCCGCGATCACCACGCCGAGCGCGCCGAAGACGACGCCGACAAAGGCGATATTCTGCGCCATCCCCGCCGTCAATCGCGCATTGTCGAGCTGCGTCTGGAGATCGGCGGGCGGCGTGGTGACCTGATTCGGGAACTGGAGTGCACTGATCGACCCGACATCGTTGAAGCGGTTCGGCCCGGACTCGAACGTCTCGTCGAGCGCCTCGCCGTTGATCATGCCGTAGATGCGGAAGCGATATTGCCCTGCGGCGGTCGGCATGAAGTAGGCCGCGTACTTGCCGGGCATGTTGAACCGGGTCTGCACCGGCAGATCGAGCGTCTTCCCGTTGGCAAGCACTTGCGCCTTCAGCGTCTTCTCCAGACCCTCGATCGCCTTGGCGCTGCCATCGGCGTTCTTGTCCGTCTTGCTCGTTACCGTCAGGTCCAGGCCATTGAGTTGCCCATCATAGGCGGGCTCGTTCAAGAACCCGACGACCGCGTGATACTTCCCGCCGACGATATCGCGCTGCTCGTGTGCGGACACGCCCTGTGGCGCGACGCCGACGACCAGCAACGCCGACAATAGCACCAGCCTCAGGAGCGCGCCGGTGCGCTTCGATGATCGCATCATTCCCTGCTTTCTTTTTTTCTAGGGCGGCAAACTCGCCCTGCATAGGACGTCTTCGAGGGCGGTGAGGTAGGCGTCCGGGTCCTGGCGGAAGCGGCGTTGGGCGCAGCGGGCCGCCTGGCGGCCCTGGAGTTGGCTG
>JAABUN010003508.1_pt1 | contig 24064 bp, 19 predicted proteins | sample 5559311 | NCBI WGS metagenome assembly JAABUN01 (sample SAMN10711877, study PRJNA513370) | rock metagenome | isolation source: Antarctica rocks | place: Antarctica: Victoria Land, Siegfried Peak sud
ACCCGGGGCTACAACCGAGGCTGATCTGGGAGATCACGCGGCAGCAGCACGGAGTGGTCACGCGGACACAACTACTCGAGCTCGGGTTCACGACCAAGGCAATCAAGCACCGCATCGCCATTGGGCGCCTGCACCCGGTGCGCCGGGGCGTGTACGCGGTCGGACGACCGGAGCTCGGCCTGCATGGACACTGGATGGCGGCAGTCCTGTTCTCCGGGCCGAGTGCGATCCTCAGCCACGAAAGCGCCGCTGCGCTGTGGGGGATACTGCCGGTAACGGTCGACCCGACGGTGGTCTCTGTGATCACGGGCGTCGTCCGCCGCTCCCCCGGCATCGAGATCCACCGCCGGTCCTGCCTCCGCGCCGAGGAGATCACCCGGCATCGCGGCGTGCCGGTGACGAGCCCCGTTTGTACGATGATCGACCTCGCCGCGCGGCAGCAGCGCCCGCGGATGGAGGCTGCGATCAACACGGCAGACAAGCTGGATCTGGTTGACCCCGAGGAGTTGCGCTACTGCCTCGATCGTTCGACTCCCCGCCCGGGGGTCGCGCCCCTACGGGCGATACTCGACCGTCGCACCTTCACGCTCACCGACTCCGAACTCGAGCGGCGCTTTCTCCCCGTCGCGCGCGCGGCGGGTCTTTCCCGGCCCTCAACGGGCGTGTACGTGAACGGCTTCAAGGTTGACTTCTTCTGGCCGGAGGTGGGCCTCGTCGTGGAGACGGACGGGCTCCGCTACCACCGCACTCCGGCGCAGCAGGCTCGCGACCGCCTGCGCGATCAGGTGCACGCGGCGGCCGGCCTAACGCCGTTGCGATTCACGCGAGCGCAGGTCGTGTTCGAGCCCAGCCACGTGCAGAGCACGCTCGTCGCGGTCGCCCGTCGCCTCCAGACGGCACGAACGACCGGTTGAAGGGGCGGGTCCCCAGGGGGGGACCCAGGGCTTCAATCGTCGCCCGCTAAGCCAGCGCGGCGCCGATCCGCTCGAGCGCCGCCTCGATCTCCGCCTCGGTGACCGTGAGCGGCGGCAGGAGGCGGATCGTGTCCGGCCCGGTGGCGTTCACCACCAGGTGCTGCTCGAGCAGCAGCCGGCGGGCGACATCCGGCGCGTCGGGCATCTGGAAGGCGAGCATTAGGCCGCGCCCGCGCACGCCTTCGAGCCCGAGCGAGTCGAGGCCGCGGCGCAAAGCGTCTCCCTTGGTCCCAACGGCCGCCAGGAAGCCCGTGTCGTCGACCACGTCGAGCACGGCATGGGCCGCGGCGCAGATCAAAGGCCCACCGGCGAACGTCGTGCCGTGATCGCCCTTCTCGAACACGTCGCCGTACTCGGGCGACGTCACGCAGGCGCCGATAGGCAGGCCACCGCCCAGCCCCTTCGCGGCGGTCATGACGTCGGGCCGCACGCTCAACCCCTGCCACGCCCACAGGTCTCCCGTCCGGCCCATCCCGCACTGGATCTCGTCGAAGACGAGTAGCGCACCGTGCTGGTCGCAGGCCTCCCGGGCCGCCTTCAGCACATCAGCGGCGATCGGGTGGATCCCGGACTCGCCCTGAATCGGCTCGATCATCACCGCGGCCGTGCCCTCGTGCACGGCGGCGCGTAACGCTGCCGCGTCGTCGCGCGGCACTACGACGAACCCCGGCACGAGCGGCTCGAAGGGCTCCTGCTTGGCTCGCTGCGGGGTGGCCGACAGGGCGCCCATGGTCCGCCCGTGGAACGCGCCCTCGAGCACGACGATCTCCCCCCCACGCCTATGCCTGCGCGCGAGCTTGATCGCGCACTCGTTGGCCTCCGCCCCCGAGTTGGTGAAGAACACCTTGCCACCCAGCGAACGCTCGGACAGCCGCTCGGCAAGGCGCAACGCAGGCTCGGTGTAGACGAGGTTGGTCACGTGCATCAGCCGCGCCGCCTGTGCGGTAACCGCCTCGACCAGCGCCGGATGCGAGTGCCCGATCTGCACCACCGAGATCCCGGCGAGAAAGTCGAGGTACTCGTTGCCGTCGGAGTCCCACAGGGCCCGGCCCTCGCCGCGGACGAACTCCACCGGCGCCTTCGAGTAGGTCGGCATCAGATAGTCGCGCTCGAGCGCCTGGAGGTCGGAGAGCGTCACGGCCAGATCTTCGTGCCGATGCCGTGGTCGGTGAACAGCTCGATTAGCAGCGAGTGCGGCGAGCGGCCATCGATGATGTGGGCGTTCTGCACCCCGCCGCCCACGGCGTCGAGGCACGCCAACAGCTTGGGGCGCATGCCGCCTGAGACCTGGTCGAGGCGGGCGCGCACCTCCGCCGCCGTGGCGCGTGAGATGCGGCTGGCGGGGTCGGCGGGATCGGCCAGCCAGCCCTCGACGTCGGTGAGGAAGATCGCCTTGTGTGCCCGCAGCGCGACGGCCACCGCGGCCGCGGCGGCGTCGGCGTTCACGTTGTAGGACTGCCCCGCGGCATCCGCGCCGACGGAGGCCACGACCGGGATGTAGTCGGCCGCGATGTGGTTCAGCACGTCCACGTCCACCCGCTCGATCTCTCCCACGAAGCCGAGATCGTGCCCGTCGGTCTCCTGCTTGCGCACCGTGAACAGCGAGCCGTCGTCCCCGCACAGTCCGACGGCGGACTGCCCGAAGCGGTTCAGGAGGAGCACGATGTCCTTGTTGATCTTGCCGACGAGCACCATCTTCACGACCTCGACGGTCTCCTCGTCGGAGACCCTGAGGCCGTCTACGAACTTGACGTCCATGCCCAGGCGCTCCATGTAGCGCGTGATGTCGGGCCCCCCGCCGTGCACCACCACGGGGTTCATCCCCACGAACTTGAGCAGCACCACGTCGCGCGCGAACTCGGCCCGCAGCGCCGGATCGGTCATCGCCGCGCCGCCGTACTTGATCACCACGGTCTTGCCCTCGAAGCGGCGGATGTAGGGCAGGGCCTCGAGGAGGGTGGCGACCTCTCCGGCGGCCACCTCGGGACGGGCGTCGCCGGCCATCAGGTCGTGTACTCCGCGTTGATCGTCACGTAGTCGTGGGAGAGGTCGGAGAAGAAGACCTCGGTCTCCCCGCCCTGGCCGGGGATGGTCAGCTCGTAGTCGACCTCCGGGCCGCCGACCGCCTCCACGAGCTCCGCCAGCTCGTCGGCGTCGAGCCCGACCTGTGCGCCCCCCGACACCACCCGCCGGCCCTCGATGTCCAGGTCCAGGTACGCCCCGCCGGCCGCGGCCGGGCCGTCCACGCTGGCGAGCGCCTGTCCCGCCGCTTGCAGAATGCGTCCGAAGTTGGGATCGGCGCCGTGCAGCGCGGTCTTCACGAGCGGGGAGTTGGCCACCGCCCGCGCGACGGGCTCGACAGCCGCTGCGTCCCCGCGAACGACCACCCTCCCCACGCGCCCGGCGCCCTCCCCGTCGGCCACCACATCGATGGCCAGCTGCCGAAGCAGCGCGTCGAGCGCCTCGCCCAGGCGCAGCTCATCCTCGGACTCCGGCACGACGGCGACCCCCGCCGCCCCACTGGCCAGGCAGAAGAACGTGTCGCTAGTGGAGAGCTGCCCGTCCACCGTGATGCGGTCGAAGGAGCGCTTGACGCACACCCCCGTCAGCAGGTCGAGCGTCTCGGGCTGGAGTGCGGCGTCGGTCTCCACGAAGCAGAAGAGGGTGGCGAACACCGGCGACATCATCCCGGCGCCCTTGGCCTGGGCGGCGAGCCGCACGGTGCCGCCGGAGGGCAGGGTTACCTCCAGGCACGCCCGCTTGGGCCCGCTGTCGGTGGTCAGGATGGCCTCGGCCAGGTCGGTCGCGTCGGGCGTCAGTGCCGCTGCGGCCGCCTCGACGCCGGCGAGCAGCCGATCGCGCGGGAGCTCGCGCGCGATGACGCCCGTGGCGGCCACGCCGACCTGCTCGGGCTGCACGCCCAAGAGCTCCGCGGCCGCGGCCTGGGCGGCGAGCGCGGTGTCCAGGCCGCGCTGGCCGTCGGCCACGTTGGCGTTGCCCGCGCTTGCCACCACGGCCCGGAGGCGGTCGAGGGTCGCCCCGCGGGAGACGATCACGGGCGCGCCCACCACGGCGCTGCTCGTGAAGCGCGCCGCCGACACGGTGTCCGGCGAGTCAGAGACGAGCATGGCCACGTCGAGTCCCTCCAGCTTGATCCCGGCCGCCACGCCTGCCGCGCGGAAGCCCGCCGGCAGCGTCGTCGGTTCGAGCTCCGCGACATGCTCGGGGCGTTCCACCCAGCGCGAGCGGAAGAAGCTCATTCGAGGCCCTCGGTCTCCGGCAGGCCGAGCATCACGTTCAGGTCCTGCACCGCCTGCCCGGCGGCGCCCTTCCAGAGATTGTCGATGGCGGCGAACACCAGCACCCGGCCCGTGGAGGGCTCCACGGTGGCGTGGATGCGGCAGCGGTTGGTCTCGCGCACGTCGCGGACGCCGGGCGGCGCCGAAGCCAGGTCGACGAAGGGCTCTTTGCGGTAGGCGTCCTCGAAGAGCTCCCGCAGGTCGTCCGCCGTCAGGTCGCGCGAGGCGGTCACGTAGCAACTCGCCAGGAGCCCCTGGTCGATCGGCAGCAGGTGGGGCGTGAAGGTGATCGGCGGCTGGCCGTCCCCGGTGGCGAGCTCCTGCTCGAGCTCGGCTCGATGGCGATGGCCCTCGACCTTGTACGGGTTCACGTTGTCGGTGACCGACACGAAGTGCGTGATCTGGGTGGTCTCGCGACCGGCACCGGACACGCCGGTCTTGGCGTCGACTACGACGTCCGCGATCAGTCCCCGCAGCGGCGCCAGCGCGAGGATGGCCGCGGTCGGGAAGCAGCCCGGACCGGCCACGAGGTCGGCTTCCGCGATGGCCTCTCGGTGCGTCTCGGTGAGTCCGTAGACCGCCCGGTCGAGCAGCTCGGGGGCGCCGTGCTCGCCGTAGTAGCGCTCGTAGCTCGCGCGCTCGAGGCGGAAGTCCGCCGACAGGTCGACAACCTTCAGGCCGCGTTCGATGAGCTCGCGTGTGACCGGTGCCGAGGCCCCGTGCGGGTAGGCCACGAGGGCGACGTCGGCCCGCTCGGCCACGCGGTCGGGGTCGAAGGACTCGAGGTCCACGGGAACGCGGTGGCGCGGGTAGAGCTCGTCGAGCCGGCGGCCCGCGTCTGTGCGGGCGGTGGCCACCGTGAGCTCGAGCGAGGGATGGCCGTGCACGAGAGCCGCGCAGAGCGCGCCCGCGAAGCCGGAGGCGCCGATCACGGCCGCCCTAGGCACGGAGCCGCCCTCCGATCGATTCGAGCTCGCGCTCGATGCGGCCGCGCAGCTCCGCCACGTCGTCGTCGGTGAGCGTGCGGTCGGGCGCGCCGAACTCGAGGCGTAGGGCCAGCGAGCGGTTGCCCTCGCCCACCTGCTCACCGTGGTAGACGTCGAAGAGCGCGGTACCGGAGAGCAGATCGCCCCCTCCCCTGCGCACCACCGTGTCGACCTCCGCCGCGGTCACGGCCTCGGGCACGACCACCGCGATGTCCTGCAGCAGCAGCGGGAACGTGCTCACCTCGCGGTAGTCCGCCCCGTCCGGCGCGAGAGCGGCGATCGCGTCGAGGTCGAGCTCGAAGGCCGCGGCGCCGTCGAGGGCCCACTCCCGCACAACGGCCGGGTGCAGCTCGCCGATCCAGCCGAGCCGCCCGCCCCCGCTCACGACCTGGGCCGAGCGCCCGGGATGGAGAAACGGTCGCTGAACCGGTTCGACGGCCCACTCGATCCGAAGCGCGGCCAGCAGCGCCTCCACCAGTCCCTTGACGGCGAAGAAGTCCGCGGCAAGCGGCGGCCGGCGCCAGGTTCCAGGCGCCGCGCTCGTGAGCAGGGCGGCCACGTGGTGGCGCTCATCGGCGGGGACGCTCGCCGGCCCGGCCGGCGGCGGCTCGGCAACTTCGCCCGGGCGATACACGTGCGCGGACTCGAACAGGGCCACCCCTGGCCGGCCGCGGGCGGCGTTGCGCGCCGCGGCGTCGAGCAGCCCGGGCAGCAGCAGTGGCCGCATCACGCTCGCCTCCTCGCTCAGCGGGTTGCCGACGGCAAGCGCGTCCTCCTCGAGACGCAGGCGCGCAAGCGTGCTCGGGGCGGTGAAGCTGTAGGCCACCACCTCGCGGAGGCCACGGTCGCGCAGGGCGTCCTCCACGCGGCGTCGCACGCGTTGCGCCGGGGTGAGCCGCCCCACGGCACGGCGGCGGGCGGGCAGGGTCGCGGGGAGACGCTCGAGCCCGTGGATGCGGGCCACCTCCTCGATGAGGTCCGCCTCGCGATGCACGTCCGCGTCGCGGAAGGGGGGCACGGTGACCTCGTAACCCGCGTCGGTGGCCTCCGGGGCAAAACCGAGGCGGCCGAGGATGGCCTCGACCTCGGGGCGCGGGATCTCCGTCCCCAGCAGCGCGCCGATCCGCGCGTGACGCAGCGCCACCACGCGCGGCTCCGCGCGGCCCGGGTACTCGTCGATCGTCCCCGGTGCCATGCGAGCGCCACACAGCTCGACCATCAACCGGGCCGCGAGCCGCTGGGCGGCAAGCGCCTGCTCCGGATGCAGCTGCTTCTCGAAGCGGGCGCTCGCCTCGCTGCGCAAACCGAGGCGCGCGGAGCTCTTGAGCACGTTCGGCCCCACCCAGGTGGCGGCCTCCATCAACACGCGCGTCGTGCGCTCGGACACCTCGGACACCCGACCGCCCATGATCCCGGCGATGCCCGAGGGTCCCTCGGCGTCGCACACGAGCGCCATCGAGGAGTCGAACGTGCGCGCGACGCCGTCGAGGGTGACCATGCGCTCGCCGTCGCGGGCCCTGCGTACGACGATCCGCCGGCCGCGCACCTCGTCCAGGTCGAACGCGTGCAGCGGCTGCCCGGTGAGGAGCATCACGTAGTTGGTGATGTCCACGACGTTCGAGATCGAGCGCTGCCCGGCCGCGGCCAGGCGCGCCTTCAGCCACAGCGGCGAGGGGCCGACCTTCACGCCGTCGAACACCCGCGCGGTGAAGCGCGGGCACACGTCGGGATCGGCGATCTCGACCGAGGCGTGATCGGACACGTTGTCGTCGCCGCTCGCCACGGCGTCTTCGCCGGTGGGATCCGGGGCCAGGGGCGCCCCGGTGGCCGCGTGCAGCTCGCGCGCCACCCCGTACACCGACAGGCAGTCCGGCCGGTTCGGCTCCACCTCGAGATCGAGCACGTCGTCGAAGATCGTCAGGTGGTCGAGCAGCGGAACGCCCGCAGCGAGCCCGTCCGGCAGCACCATGATCCCGCCGTGGTCCTCCCCCACCCCCACCTCGTCCTCGGCCAGGATCATCCCGCTCGACACGACGCCGCGCAGCTTCGCCTCGCCGAGCCGTTGCCCGCCGGGCATGGTCGCCCCCGGAAGGGCCACGGCCACCGTCTGGCCCGCCGCGACGTTCGGCGCTCCGCACACGATCGTCTGCGGCGCGCTACCGCCGGTATCCACCTGGCAGACCCGCAGGCGGTCGGCGTCCGGGTGCTGCTCGGCGTCGAGCACCTTGCCGATCACGAACCCGTCGGCTGACGGCACGCCGAACTGCTCGATCCGATCGGGCTCGGTGCCGGTCATCGCCAGCCGGTCGCCGATCTCGGCCGTCGTGAGCGGCGGGTCGCAGTACTCGCGCAGCCAGGAGATGGGCACGCGCATCAGCCGAACTGCTCCAGGAAGCGAACGTCGTTCTCGAAGAAGAGACGCAGGTCAGGCACGCCGTGCTTGAGCATCGCGATCCGCTCGATCCCCATGCCGAACGCGAAGCCCTGAACGCGCTCGGGGTCGTAGCCGCGCTCGGCCACGAAGCCGTACACGTTCGGGTCGATCATCCCGGCGCCCAGGATCTCGATCCAGCCCGATCCGCGGCACAACCCGCAGCGCGCCCCGCCGCCAACGAAGCCGGTTCCCGCGCATGCGAAGCACGAGACGTCGACCTCGACGCTCGGCTCGGTAAACGGGAAGTAGCCGGCGCGCAGGCGGATGTCGCGCTCGCCTCCGAAGATCGCACGGGCGAACTCGAGCAGCACGCCGCGCAGGTCGCCGAGCGTGATGTCCTCGTCCACGGCCAGCCCCTCGACCTGGTGGAACATCGGCGTGTGGGTCGCGTCCGAGTCGCGCCGGTAGACCTTGCCCGGCACCACGATGTAGAGCGGTGGCTCGTGGGCCTCCATCGACCGTACCTGCATCGGCGAGGTGTGGGTCCGAAGCAGCACTTCCTCGGAGAAGTAGAAGGTGTCCTGCAGGGCGCGCGCCGGGTGCGCGGGCGGCATGTTCAGCGCGGTGAAGTTGTAGTAGTCCCACTCGACCTCCGGACCCTCGACCACCGAGAAGCCGAGGCCGAGGAACACGTCCTCGATGTCGCGCCGCGTCTGGGTGATCAGGTGGAGATGGCCCACCGGTTGGGCCGGATCCCCCGGCAGGGTCACGTCCACGCGATCGACCGCGAGCCGGGCTTCGAGCTCGCCCGCCTCGAGCGCTTCCTGGCGCTCGGCGATCAGGGCTTCGAGCCGGACCCGAACGGCGTTGGCCGCCTGACCGACGGGACCCCGCTCCTCGGGCGCCAGGTTGCCGATCGAGCGCAGCAGGCCCGTGAGCTCCGACTTGCGCCCGAGGAAGTGCACGCGCGCCTCCTCGAGCTCCGGGGCCCCGGCGGCGCCCGCGACCGCGCTTTCCGCCTCGCTCGCCAGCTCCTCCAGGCGATGCTGCGTGGAGGCTTCAGGCATCGGCGGCCATCCTAGCCCGCTCGTAGAGCGCCACCGCGGCGGCCATGGCCACGTTCAGCGAGTCCGGGCCGTCCTTGCGGACGGGAATGTGGGCGACCGCTTGGGCCGCCGCGAGCACCGAGCTCGGCAGCCCCGCCCGTTCGCTGCCGAGGCACACGACCTCGGGCCCTACAACCGGGAGCTCGCTGAGCGGCAAGCCCCGGCGGGCGTCGAGCGCCATCGTCGTGCCGGCGAGCTCGCCGAAGGCGGCGTGGGCCGGCGGACGGTGGAAGACCGATCCCATGCTCGCGCGGACCGCCTTGGGCGAGTACGGATCGGCGCAGCCGGGCCCGAGCGTGACCGGCCCGTCGGCGAGCGCGTGCGCGGAGCGGATGATCGTGCCGACGTTTCCGGGGTCCCCGACGCCCTCCAGGTAGACCGACAGATCACCTCCCGGCGCCGACCAGCGCTGGCGATAAATGCCCATGACCCGCGTGCCGGAGCCCAGCGTGCTCACCGCGGCCAGCAGAGCGGGCTCCACGTCGACACCCGAGACAAGTACGGCCTCCGGCTCGACGCCGGCGGCCTCCGCGGCCTCGATCAGGTCCTCGCTCTCGGCCACGAACAGGCCGCTGCGCATGCGGTGGCGCTTGTCGGCCAGCTTGCGGATGGTCTTGAGTTGCTGGTTGTCGGGGGAGGTGATCATGGTGAAGGGTTGGCAGTTGACGGGTTGGCAGTGGCAAAAAAAAAGGGCGCCTCTCTGGGCGCCCCGGGAATCCTCTGCGTCGGTTGCCGTTGCTTAGGCAGCCGCCGCCTCCCGGGCGCTCTCGGTAAAACGTCGGAAGGTCTCGGGATCGCGCACCGCGATGTCGGCCAGGACCTTGCGGTCGAGTTCGATGCCGGCCAGGGCCATGCCGTGCATGAACTGGCTGTAGCTCATGCCGTGCTGGCGTGCGGCGGCGTTGATGCGGGTGATCCACAGGCGGCGGAAGTCGCGCTTGCGGTTGCGGCGGTCGCGGTAGGCGTAGGTGTCGGCCTTGAGCAGCGTCTCCTTCGCGAGCTTGTAGCTCGAGTGCCGCTGCCCCCGGTACCCCTTGGCCCGCTCGAGCACGGCCCGGCGCTTCTTGCGCGCGTGGACCGAGCGCTTGACGCGGCTCATTTGCGCAAGAGGGCCTTCACCCTCACGGCGTCCTCAGGAGCGAGGATGGCCGGCGAGTCGAGGTGGCGCTGACGCTTGGAGTTCTTCTTCACGCGGATGTGGCTCGTCATGCCGTGCCGGCCGCGAACCTTGCCTCCGGCGGTGATCTTGAAGCGCTTCTTGGCGCCGGAGTGGGTCTTCATCTTGGGCATGAGAACGAGGAAGTTAAGCAAAGGCAGCTCCATCGCCTCGGCTCGGGCCGATTCAGTTTCACAGGTCGCGGGGGTTCACGGCTTCACACCCCGGGCCGCTTTGCTCCCGTTGGGTCGCACCGCGACCCTTGGCGAGCGCAGCGTGATGGTCAGCCGAGCATCTCGATCTCGACGCCGAGATTGCGATAGGTATCGAGCGCACGCCTATCCCGAGTGGCCAGCGGAAGGCCGTGCTCCACGGCCGTCGCGCCGACCAGCGCGTCGTAGACCGACCCGCCAGCTATGCCACTCGGCGCGAAACCGGCCAGGAGCGACTCCGCACGTTCGGTGCTCAGGAAGCGCGTGCCGGTTGCGCTTCCTCCCGGGCAGTCGCTCGGTAGTCCGGGCACTGACGGTCGCGATCGTGTGCTTCGAATGCGAGGCGTACGTGCGCACCGACTCAGTCGTCTCAGGCACTCCTCGAAGAAAGATGTGGTCGCTGACCACTCCACTACGTCGCCCAGGCGGCCCGAGCGTAGCGCCGACCGGGCCCTCGCCCGCGCTCAGAGAGTCCGGATCCCGGCGGTGGTCAACGCCGCCGCGAGCAGCACCAGCACCATGCTTGCGCGCAGCGCGACCGCCAGGATCGCCACGGCCACGCCACCCGCCCGGGCGTCGACCACGAGCTCGGTCTCGTCGGCGAAGGTCTGAACGATCACGAGCGCGGTGAGCAGAGCGGCGGGCAGCAGCACGATCAGCCGTTCCGCCGCGCGCGGCAGCTCGCGTCCCGCCAGCGCAACCGGTCCGGCTGCCTTGATCGCGAAGGAGATCACGGTCATCACCCCGATGACCACCCAGACCTCGGTCATGACGCGGGGCGCCCGACGAGCACCGCGGCGCGCCCGACGAGCACCGCGGCGCACGCCGCGATCACCGGAACCCCGGGGGGCGCGATGGGGATCAGGGCCAGGGCGATTGCCGCCGCGGCCACGGCCGTGACCCGCGCTGCGCGATCGTCGAGCTCACCGGCCACGAGGTAGACGAAGAACGCCGGGAACAGGGCGTCGAGCCCGATCGTCTCGGGATCGACGATGCGCTCTCCGACCAGCACGCCGGCCAGTGTCCCGAGTGTCCAGCCCGCGTACTGGGGCGCCACGGCGCCGATCAGGCGCCGCGGGCCGTAACGGGCCTCCCCCACGCGGCCGAGCACCAGTGAGGAGTCCACCACCGCCTGCCCCTCGAGCGCCCGGCGAACCCGACCGCCGCGCATCGAGGGCCCGATCGCCACACCCATCGCCAGGAACCGGGTGGCGATCAGGGTCGCCGCCACGATGGCCGCCACCACGCTCCCGCCCGCGCCGAGCACCGAGAGCACGGCGAACTGTGCCGCGCCCGAGAAGACGATCGCGGACATGACCACCGGCGCCACCGTGCCCCACCCGAGCGTCTGGGCCGCCACGCCGAACGACGCGCCGATCAGCAGCGTCGGGACGACCAGAGGCAGCGCGACGCGGATGCCCGCTGCGTAGGTGTCCTCGGGCTCCACGGCTCACATCGTCACGCACCCGCCCCGGCGGGTCGAATTACGATCGCTTGGGGCAGTCATCAGTACGTCGAGGGGGTCGTCCTCCTGAAGCGCGAGGGCCTGCTGCGCGTGTCAGCTGGCCGCTGCGGCCGGCGGCGGGGTGTCAGCCGCGGGCTCATCGGCGCTGACGCCGTCATCCGCGGCGTCCGCCGGCAGAGCCGCGACGGCCGGCTCGCTCTCCGGAGCCGCAGCGGCGGTGTGGTCCTCAACGGGCGCCGCCGCGGGGGCGCTTCGGTCGCTCGCCACAGGGGCGACGCCCGGCAGCGGCTCTCCGGCCGGAGCTTCAGCCTCCGAGCTGCTGCCGTCGGCCGGGTGCTCTCCCTCGGCCCGCCGTGCCACCGGCCCGAGCAGCATGGTCATGTTGCGCCCGTCCTGGGTCGGCCGCTGCTCCACCGCGCCGTAGTCGGCCACGTCCTCGGCCAGGCGCAGCAGCAGGTTCTCCCCCCGCTCCGGGTGTGTGGTCTCGCGGCCGCGGAACATGATCGTGACCTTGACCTTGTCCTGGCCCTTGAGGAAGCGCTCGACGTGGCCCTTCTTGGTCTCGTAGTCCCCGGTGGCGATCTTCGGCCGCAGCTTGATCTCCCGCACGTTGATCGACTTCTGGTGCTTGCGGGCAGCCTTGGCCTTCTGCTCCTGGTCGTACTTGTACTTCGAGTAGTCGAGCACGCGGCAGACGGGCGGACGGGCCTCGGCGGCGACCTCCACGAGGTCGAGGTCGCGCTCCCGGGCGTAGGCCAGCGCCTCGTCGCGCGACACGACGCCGATCTGGTTCCCGTCGTCACCGACCAGGCGCACCTGGGGTACGCCGATGCGCTCGTTGATCCGGGTCTGGTCCCGCTCGGGGGGACGCCGGTCGAACCGCCGCGGAATCGGCACTAAGCGATCGCTCCCGCGCCCGTCGTGGTGTCAGCGGACCGGCTAGCTGTCAAAGGCGAGTGAGGCGATGAGTCGAAGGAGTTGAGGGCACGGGCGCGCGTCAGGAACGGCGCGGGGTCGTGGTGCTCCTCATCTGACCGGCCAGTATAGCGGCGGGATCGAACCGATTGCAGGTCGTCATGACGGCGCTCGGGCAGCAATCTCGTCGGTGGCAAGCGTTGCGAAGTCGGCGGCGGCCATCGCCCCGCGGTCGCCTTCGCCGTGACGCCTCACCCCCACCTGGCCGCTTGCCTCCTCGCTATCCCCCACCACCAGCATGTACGGCGCCTTGCGCAGCTCGGCGTCACGAATCTTGCGGCCGACCGATTCGGAGCGGTCGTCGACCTGGGCCCGCACGCCCGCGGCGCGCAGCTCGGCGGCCACGCGACCGGCGTACCCGATGTGCCGGTCCGCGATCGGCAGCACCATGGCCTGCACCGGGGCAAGCCACAGCGGGAACTCGCCCGCGTAGTTCTCGATCAGGATGCCGATGAAGCGCTCGATCGAGCCGAGCAGCGCGCGGTGGATCAGGACCGGGCGGTGGTCGGCGTTGTCGGCACCGGTGTAGGTGAGGTCGAAACGATCGGGCATGTAGAAATCGAGCTGGCAGGTGCCGCACTGCCACGAGCGCCCGAGGGCGTCGGTGATGTGGAAGTCGATCTTCGGCCCGTAGAAGGCGCCGTCGCCGGCGTTAACCACGTACTCCTTACCGAGCCCCTCGAGCGCCGCGGCGAGGGCGCGCTCGGCGCGCTCCCAGGACTCGTCGGAGCCGACGGCCTTCTCCGGGCGCGTCGAGAGCTCGAGCCGTACGTCGGTGAAGCCAAAGAGCCCGTAGAGCTCGTCGATCGCCTGGCAGATGTCCTGGACCTCGGCCTCGATCTGCTCCTCGCTGCAGAACACGTGGGCGTCGTCCTGCACGAAGGCGCGCACGCGCAGCAGGCCATGCAGCACCCCCTCGCGCTCGTTGCGCGAGCAGAGCCCGAACTCGGCCAGGCGCAGCGGCAGCTCGCGGTAGGAGCGCCGATCGGACTCATAGACGAGGCACGCGCCCGGGCAGTTCATCGGCTTGAGGGCGAAGCGGCGCTCCTCGGCCTGGGTGAAGTACATGTTGTCGCGGTAGTTGTCGAAGTGGCCTGAGCGGTGCCAGAGCTGCTCGTCCATCACCTGCGGGGTCTTGATCTCGGCGTAGCCGCGCCTGTCGAGCTGCTCGCGCACGACGGCCGTGACCTCGTTCTGCAGTGTCATCCCGGCCGGCAGCCAGAACGGCATCCCCGGGGCCTCCTCGCGCAGAAGGAACAGGTCCAGCTCGCGCCCTAGGCGGCGGTGGTCGCGCGCGCGCGCCTGCTCGAGCCGCTCGAGGTGCTCCTCGAGGTCGGCCTTCGAGAGGAACGCGGTGCCATAGATGCGGGTGAGCATCTCGCGGCTCTCGTCACCGCGCCAGTAGGCGCCGGCCACCGACAGCAGCTTGTAGGCCTTGATCGTCTTCGTCGACGGGGCGTGAGGGCCGAGGCAGAGGTCGGTGAAGGGCCCGTTGCGGTAGAGCGAGACGGTCTCGACTCCCTGATCCCGGACGAGGTCCTCGATCAGCTCGACCTTGTAGCCCTGCTCCTCGGAGCGGAAGCGCTCGAGCGCCTGCTCGATCGAGACGTCCTCGCGCTCGAACGTCTCGTCTGCCTTGATGTGCTCGCGCATGGCGGCCTCGATGCCCTCGAAGTCGGCGTCGCTGACGTGGGCGTCGGGTGGGAACTCGAAGTCGTAATAGAAGCCCGAGTCGATCGGCGGGCCGATCGAGACCTTGGTGCCCGGGTACAGGCTTAGCACTGCGGTGGCCAGCACGTGGGCGGCGTCGTGGCGCACCAGCCAGAGCGCCTCCTCGCTGCGCGCCGTCACGATCTCGAGGCGTGCTCCGTCGTGCAGCGGGGCCGACAGGTCGCGCAGCTCGCCGTCGGCCTTGACGGCCAGCGCCGCCCGGGCGAGGCCCTCGCCGATGGCACGGGCGGCATCCGCGCCGGTGGCGCCCTCGGGCAGCTCGAGCGGAGTCCCGTCGGGTAGGAAGACCGTCATCGGCCCGGACGGTATCGGCCGCCCGTGCATTGATCCCTGCAGGACCATCCGGACGTAACGCTAAGGTACTTAAGCTTAAGTTGGTCCGGAGGGGCGCCGAGAGGTGCCGGATCGACGGCCACCCGCACTGTAGGCGGGACGTGAAGCAAGGGAGGGGTCTGCGGCAATGACCCCGACGAGAGGCATTTCCTGTGTGGAAGCTCCTCGTAGCCGCCAGCGTCGCCATGGCAACTGCCCCGATGGCGCTGGCCTATGCAGCTACGGATGAAAACGATGCAGCAACCGTCGACGTGCGTGTGAGCGCCGTTGTCGAGAAGACCGCCAAGGACCTGCGTGAGGAGGGTAAGCGGCAGCTCCGCGCCGCCTCCGCCCGTGCGGAGCAGAGGGCCAAAGCCCGCAGGCAGGCCGAGCGTCGTGCAGCGGCGCGCGCCCGGGCCGCAAGGGCTCGCAAGCAGGCCTCCGAGGCCGCGGTTCAGGCCGCCTCCCCCGCCCTCGAGGCCATAGCGGCCTGCGAGTCGGGCGGGAACCCCGCAGCCGTCGGCGGCGGCGGGGCCTACCGCGGCAAGTACCAGTTCGACTACGCCACCTGGGCGAGCGTGGGCGGATCGGGCGATCCCGCCGCGGCCCCCGAGGCCGAGCAGGACAGCCGGGCCGCCGTGTTGTACGACCGGACGGGCGGCAGCGCCTGGCCGGTCTGCGCGGGCTAGCCGTCCGCACGTCGAGGCGGGCCCGCGCATTGCGACGCGCCGGGCCCGCCTCTCCCGCAGCCTGAGATGCTGTCCGGCATGGATCCCGCCGCCTTTCGCGCCGAGTTCCCCGTGCTCGATCGCATCGCCTACCTGAACGCGGGGACCGACGGGCCCATCCCCCGCCGGTCGGCCGAGGCCGCCGCGGCGCAACTGCGAGCTGAGACGGACCGCGGCCGGTCGGGTGCGGTGCACATGGAGCCACTCGGCGCGATGAAGGGCGAGGTGCGCCGGCGCCTGGCCGAGGCGCTCGGTTGCGACCTCGGAGAGCTGGCGCTGACGCACTCGACCACCGACGGGATGAACACCGTGGTGTCCGGCCTCGGGCTCGGGCGGGGCGACGAGGTGCTCACGAGCGACGAAGAGCATCCTGGGCTGCTCGCCCCATTGGCCGCCGCCCGGCGCGAGCACGGCTTCGAAGTGCGTGTCGTGCCGTTCACCGAGCTCGCCAGCGAGGTGCGTCCGTCCACACGGCTCGTGGCCTGCTCGCACGTCTCCTGGGTGTGCGGCCAGGTGGTTGCCGCGTCGGAGCTCGCGGCCACGGACGCGCAGGTGCTGCTCGACGGCGCCCAGGGACTCGGCGCGGTGCCGAGCGACGTGCGCGCGCTCGGCTGCGACTTCTACGCCGCGGCCGGCCAGAAGTGGCTCTGCGGCCCGGACGCGAGCGGGTGCCTGTACGTCCGCGCCGACCGCGTGGAGGAGCTGGCGGCGCCCTGGCCGGGCTACGAATCGCTTGCCGACCCGGCTGAGGCCCTCGAGTTGAAGGTGCGTGAAGACGCCGGCCGCTTCGACATCGGGCCCGTGCCCGGACCGCTGGCCGCCTGGTCCCTTACCTCCCTCGAGCTGCTCGGCGACGCGGGCTGGGACTGGGTGACCGAACGCGGACCAGAGCTGGCTGCCCAACTGGCGGAGAAGCTCGCCGAGCGCGGCCTGACCGTGGCGCCTCGCGGCCCTTCGACGCTCGTGTCGTGGAGCGTCGCAGACCCCGAGGAGGTGGTCGAGCGCATGGCACGCGCGGGCGTGGTCGTCCGTAGTCTGCCCGGGCGCGGACTCGTGCGCGCATCGGTGGGCGCGTGGTCGAGTGAAGAGGATCTGGAGCGAGTCGTGTCCCTGGCGGCCACTTAGCGGCAGCCCCTCCCGCGAAACGGAGTCCCTGCATACGGCGTACAACTCCGAACCGGGAACTAGGATGGTCCGGCGCCTGTTCCGAAGAACGGGCGCGCCGGAGGAGGATTTCTTTGGCGCAGAGACGGGTCGACCCAGCGGAGGGCCAGGACGAAGGGCGCAAGCCCGCCGAGGAACCTCGGCCGCAAACCGCGTCCGACCCGACGCTGCTCCGCGCCGCCGAGGAGCTCAGCCGTAGCGAGCGGCGTCTGCAGCTGCTCGCCGACAACATCCGCGACGTGATCTTCCGCGTCGAGGTCCATCCCCAGCTCTGCCTGGACTACGTCAGCCCCGCGATCGAGCAGATCTCTGGCTATCCGCAACATCGCTTCTACGACGACCCGCGCTTCTTCTTGGAGCTGGCGCATCCAGACGATCGAGGCACGTTGGAGAAGCTCATGGCATCTCCGAGCGGAGCACCGGGGACGCTGCGTTGGGTGCGGCGAGATGGAGCCGTGATCTTCCTCGAGTGGACGAGCGCCCCCATCAGCGACGACACCGGTCGGATCGTCGCCGTAACGGGCGTCGCTCGCGACGTGACGGAGCGGCAGCGCGTCGAGGAGGAGTTGCGGCTCCGGACGGCACAGCTGGCGGAGGCTCAGGAGGTGGCCGGCATCGGAAGCTGGGAGATCGAGGTCGAGACGAGGGAGGTCTGGTGGTCGGACGAGCTCTACCGCCTCCACGAGATCGACAAGGACGCCATCAAGCCTTCGCTGGAGCAGGCGTTCGACTTCGTCCACGCCGCCGATCGGACCGGGGCCCGCGCGGCGCTCGAGTCACAGCTGACCCACCCACGTCCCGGGAGCTTCGACTACCGGATCCACCGGAGCGACGGCACCGTGCGCTGGATGAACGCCATGTGCCAACTGGCTCCTGCCGAGCACGGACGACCTCCGCGGCTGATCGGCACCTCTCGCGACGTGACGGAGCAGCGCGAGGCCGGCGAGATCGTCCGAAAGAGCCAGGAGTTCCTGGTTGCGATCACCACCAACATGGCCGAAGGTCTCTGCGCCGTTGACGCCGAAGGTCGCATCACGTTCGTAAATCCGGCCGCCGAGCGACTCCTGGGATGGACAGAGTCGGACCTCAGGAACAGACACATCTACGAAACGATTCACGATCGCTGCGCCGACGGGAGCGCCCAGCCCAAGGGTCAGTGCCCCACGATGGACTCGATCCGGTCTGCCAAGCCGGTTTGGCGCGAGGACGACACGTTCAGCCGCAAGGACGGCACCCGGCTCCCGGTCGCCTACAGCGCCTCCCCAATCGTCGGCGACGGCGAGGTGGGCGGGGCTGTCGTGGTCTTCCACGACATCAGCGAGCGCAAGCAACGGGAAGACGACGTCGAGCGCGAGCTCGAGTCGATGGCGTGGGTCGGAAGGATTCGCGACGCGCTGACGGAGGACCGAATGGTTCTCTACGCGCAACCCATAGTCGACCTTGCCAGCGGAGAGGTCGTACAGGAGGAGCTGCTGATCAGGATGCTAGACACGAACGGGGAGCTCGTGGCCCCGGGGCGCTTTCTCCCGACCGCCGAGAGGTTCGGGCTGATCAAGGACATCGACCGCTGGGTGGTATCGCAGGCCGTGGGGCTGGCCGGCGAGGGCAGGAACGTGGAGGTCAACCTCTCCGGTGCCACGATCGGCGATCTCGACATGCTGGCCGTGGTGGAGCGCGAACTCCACGAGAGCGGCGCGGACCCCTCGAAGCTCGTGTTCGAGATCACCGAGACGGCCCTCATGCAGAACGCCGACGCGGGCGAGAAGTTCGCTCATCGCCTGAGCGAGATCGGCTGCGGATTCGCCCTCGACGACTTCGGCACGGGCTATGGAGGCTTCACCTACCTCAAGCGGCTTCCCGTGCAATTCCTGAAGATCGACATCGAGTTCGTGGGCGGCATGACCCAGAGCTCGGAGGACCGGCATCTCGTGAAAGCGGTCGTGAGCCTCGCCCACGGCTTTCACCACAAGACGATCGCCGAGGGGGTCGAGGACCAGGAGACGCTCGATCTCCTGCGCCAGTGCGGAGTGGACTACGCGCAGGGGTATCACCTCGGGCGCCCTGCCCCCCTGGTCTCGCCCTGTTAAAGGGGGGGATCGCTTGGAATCACCGTTTCGTCGCCGAGAACACGTACATCGATCCGAGTGCCGGCGATTCGACCGCCGTTTCGGAGAGCGACCGGCCCAAGAGGCTCCATGGCTCCCGGAACCCTTCGAACGTAGTCGTATAGGGAAGCGAGGTAACGGCCAGGACCGCGTTCACGGGCACAGCCCACCAGGGGGCCCACTTCGAACCGCAGGCCACGACGCGTCCGGCGGGGGCGAGCGCTTCGACCACACGCGCGACCGCCGCGGGCGACCGCAACACATCGTGGGTGAAGGAGAAAAGCGCCGCGTCGATCGGCACGGGGACGGCCGCCGCTTCGACGGGACTATCGATCAGGTCGACGTTGCTCCAACCGTGGGACTCGATCCGGCGGCGGGCCACCCGCGAGCATGTCGGTCGTAAGGTCGATGCCGATGAGCCGCCCCTCGGGCCCGATCGCCGCCCTGATGCCGCCGAAGTTCAGGCCCGTGCCGCACGCCACGTCGAGCACCGTCTGGCCGGGTCGCAGCTCCAGCCGCCCGATGGCCCTGCGTTGAACCGGAGCCACGATGCGCGTGGCAAGCCTGCGGTCATAGGACGAGGCGGCACGCTCATACTGCCGGCGGGCTCGGCCGGGCGCCGGAGGGCCGCCCCGGCTCCGCTTAACCGCGTTCGACCCGCTGACAGCGCTGCGCATGCGGCCCCGCGCTCCGCTGCTCCCCACTCTGCGGCGCGCAGCGACCGTCCGACCCGCCGCCGCGGCGCCTCCGCGATACGGCGGTAACGCGCGCGGACGCCGCCTTCACACCCGCCTTGGTCGCGCGTGCCCGGAAGGTGCCCGGGCGCTGCAGGCTGCGCACCATGGTCGCGTTGCCGGCGGAGTCGGTGCGTGCGGTCCCCCCCGCGAAGCGCACCACCGCCCCGTCGACCGGCCCGGCGTCACCCTGGGTGGCCTGGAAGCGGAAGGCGGTGCGCCTTCCCACGCGGGCCCGGCGCGGGCTCACCGTCAGCCGCATCGCCTGCCCGGGAGCAGGGGGGTCGGCCGCAAGCACCGCCGTGCCCATGCGCATCCGCTGTGGATGGTCGCCCACCGGGAAGCGCGCCACCTCCTTCTCCGTGGCGTATGAGATCACCGACACGTGGTCGTCGCCACTCGCGGAGACGAAGCAGTAACGGCCGTCCCCGCTGTTGGTCGACCAGTACGGCTTCCGGCCCACCGGAATGATCGTGTGGCTGAAGTCGACCGGGTCCACGATCGCGGCGTAGTCCGAGATCGTGCCCGCGGCACAGAGCTTGGTGCCCTCCGGGTTCATCGCCAGGCCGTGATGGGCGGAGTCCAGCAGGTACTCGTCGCGACGCTTGCTCTTGGCCTCGTCGCTGAGCGGCAGGTCGGCCACCCGGAGCACCTTGTCGGCCTCGAGGTCGTACTCGACGAAGCCGTGATGGAAGGACACCTGGAAGTAGAGCGTCTTCTCGTCCGGCGACAGCGCCATCGGCCTGACGGCGCTGCTCATGTCGGGCCTGCCGAACTCGTCGAGCTTCTGCCCCATGTCGATCTTGCGAAGGATCTGGAGCGTGCTCGCATCCACGATCTCGAAGAAGCGATCGCCCTTGAGGGCGTCCATCACAGGGTCGTCGGCGGGCGTGAACACCGAGCCGATGCTTGCGTGGTAGATCAGCTTGCCGTCGCGGGAGTAGTTGTTCTCGTGCGGCTGGTCGCCAGAGGCGAAGTTGCCGACGATGCGCCCGTCGCGCGTGTCGATCGCGTGCACCATCCGCGCCGTGGACGCCGACACGAGGAGGCGCGCGCCGTCGGGCGATATCGCCATGTGATCGGCGCGGTAGCCGGCGACCCGGGTCCGCCAGACGATCTTGCCGCTGCTCAGCTCGAAGGCCACGACGTCGGCGAAGCTCGGCCGCGACACGTACAGGAAACGACCGTCGGGCGAGGTGAAGGAGTCGTCGACGTACTGGTCGTGGCCCTCGCCCACGAGCTCGCGGATGGCGAGGAAGTAGCCCTGTTTGGCGGGGTCCGCCTGGATCTCGGCCAGCCGCTCCTGCTTGTCCGGGATGATGTTGAGGCGGGTGAGCCGCTTGAAGGTCTGCGGATCGACGAAGTCGGCTGTGCCGTCCCAGTTGTTGGACACCACGAGCACCTCCCGGGCCTGGTCCGTCGCGGCGGCCACCACCACGGCCGCGAGCATCGGTGACCCGAGGCGCCTGGCCTTCGTACGGCTGGGGCTCATGCGCATCATCGATTTCCTCCAGTTCGCCGGGCGCGGGGGTGCGCGGCATCAGCCGCTGGTCGTGCGAGGCTGACGACGCGGATCGTAACGCCAGCCCCTATGTCCAGCCGCCGTAGTCGCGAGCGGTGAACGGGTCGCCCTGTCTTTCGCGGATCGCCTCGTCGTCGCCCACGCGCTCGGCCCATTGCTCGGCGTCGTCCTCCGGCATGTAGCCGAGCCGCTCCGCGGCGTCCTCGATATCCCACCAGGACCGGCTGTTGGCCGAGACGCCGTACATGGTGAGGAGCTCAACGCCCGGGGCCGTGAGACAGGCCCGGAACAGACACACCGCATCTCCGTGACTGAGCCAGGTCTCGAGGTGGCGCGGCTCGGTCGGCTCGGACTCGAAGGATCCGATGCGAAGGCAGATCACCTCGAGGCCGAACTTGTCCGCGTAGAGCCGCCCGAGGGCCTCTCCCCACGCCTTCGTCGCGGCGTACAGACCGTCGGGACGGGGCGGATCGTCCCCGCTGATTCGCTGCGACACGGGGTAGAACCCGGTGATCCGGTTGGAGCTCGCGTACACCACCCGCGTCGCCCCGGCCCGCCGGGCGGCCTCGAAGACGTTGAAGGTCCCGTGCACGTTTGGATGCACCAGTTCCTCGAAGGGTGCCTCGTCGGCCACACCGCCCAGGTGGATCACGGCCTCGATTCCGTCCATGGCCCGCGCGATCGCCGATCGATCGGCCAGCTCGGCGTGCGCGTAGGTCTCCCCGGCCCCCAGGACGCCGACCGGCTGCGAGTCAGTCAGGCGTAGCTCTTCGAGCTCCCCCCGAAGGCCGGTGCGGAGGCACGACCCGATCCGCCCGGCGGCGCCGGTGAGGAGCACCCGTTCGAAGAGCATGCGGGCAGCGGACTACAGGCGTCCCCGCCGCCGCCCGCACGCCCTGAGGTTGCGCCGCGCACGAACCGTCCTGCCGCTCGAGGTGCGCGCCACGATGCGGACCTTCGCGGGGCCGGCCGGAACGCGGCGGAGGTCGATACGGACGCGCGCGCCACGACGGCTGATCGAAGCCGCCACCCTCCGGCCGTTCACCGTGACCCGCGCTGCCACCAACCGCTCCCGGCCGGCCGGATCAGGGACGCGAACGGTAGCCGTGCGGCGACAGGGCACAGAGCAGCGGCGGTAGGTGCGCTGGCGACGGATTGTTCGACCGCGCGACGTGCGGCTCACTATCCGCACTCGCGGCCGGGCCGAGCTGGTCGTGCGCAGGTCGATGCGCGCGAAGAACCGACCGCGCCGGCGAAGGACGGGCACGCGCCTCCCGTCCAACGTCACTCGCGCGGAAACCAGCCGTTCACGACCGCGAGGATCCGGAAGCCGCAGCGTGAAGGCTCTCGCGTTACAGCCCGGTCGCGGCGCCGCGCCGCCGCCCGGCGGGACAACGCCCCCGCCGGGCACGCGTGAGCAGGAGGCGCCACCCCGAGCAAGCACGCCGGCGAGCGGCAGGTCCCTCGACGAGCGTCCGACCGCCACCCCGTAGCACCCCGGCGCCACGCGCCATCCCTTCGCGGCCACGTCGTAGTAGGACAGCGCCCGCTCGTCGAGGCTGAAGCGAACGCGCCGTGCCTGGCCGGGCTCGAGGGCGACCTTCGTGAAGCCCTTGAGGGCTCGTGGGGGCTGCGGCACGTCGCCGCGGGGCTCCGGCAGGCCGAGGTACAGCTGCGGCGTCTCGACCCCGGGTCTGCTGCCCGTGTTCTCGACGACGGCCGACACCACCGCGCCGGCCGGGGATGGCTCGATGCGCAGGTCGCGGTAGCCGAAGGTTGTGTAGGAGAGGCCATGCCCGAAGGGGAACGCCGGCTCTATGCCCCTCTCGTCGTAGTGCCGGTAGCCGACGAAGACACCCTCGGAGTACTCGGCGTTCTCGGCCACTCCGGGGAACTGGCGCGGGTTCCCGTTGAGCGGCTTGTCCTCCTCGCGCCGCGGGAAGGTGGAGGGCAGACGGCCGCCGGGGTCGACGTCCCCGAACAGCATCCTCGCGAGCGCCGTGCCGCCCTCGGCGCCCGGATACCAGGCCTCCACCACCGCGCGCACACGGTCGCGCCAGGGCGTGAGCACCGGCCCGCCGGTCTCGAGCACAACCACGGTGTTGGAATTGGCCGCGGCCACCGCATCGATGAGGCCGTCCTGGTCGCCGCGCCCAGGGTTGCCGCACTCGAGCGAAAGGCACGGCTTGTCGGCGAACTCGGTCTGGTTGTCGGATGCAAACACCAGCGCGACGTCGGCGCCCCGCGCGGTCGCCGCGGCCACCGCCGGATCGGTGCCCGGGTCGTAGCGGACCTCCACGCCCTCACCCGCCCGCTTGGTGATGCCCGTTCGGGGCGAGGTGAAGGCGAACGGGTCCACCTGGCCCGAGCCGCCGCCGCGCTTGTAACCGTCCGCATCGGAGCCGACGATGGCGATCGACTTGACCCGGCCGTCGCGAAGAGGCAGCACGCCGTCGTTCTTCAGCAGGGTGATGGCCGCTTCCTCGATCTCACCCGTTACCGCGGCGTGGCCGGCCTTGTCGATCTGAGCATCGTCGTTCACGTACGCCTCGCGGTCGAAGATCCCGAATCTGAACATCGTGCGCAGGATTCGGCGCACATGGAGGTCGATCGCCGCCTGCGGCACCTGTCCTGACGTGACGGCGGCCTCCAGGTTTGCCTGCGAGTAGAAGCCGGCCTGCGGCAGCTCCAGCTCAAGCCCGTTGTTGGCCGAGCCGACCGTGCTTTTCTGAGCAAAGCCATAGTCCGTGAGCACGAAGCCCTCGAAGCCCCACTCGTCGCGCAGGACGTCCTCGAGCAGGAAGCGGTTCTCGCACGCCGGCACGCCGTTCACGCGGTTGTAGGCGCACATGACGCTCCCGGCGTGCCCTTCACGGACGTTGGCCTCGAACTGCGGCAGGTACATCTCCCGCAGCGTCCGCTCGTCGACCTCGGCGTTGGTAACGAAGCGGTCGGCCTCCTGGTTGTTGGCCGCGAAGTGCTTGACGTTGGCGATCACGCCCTCGCCCTGCGCACCCTGGGTCCACCCCACCCCGATCCTCGCCGTGAGCAATGGATCCTCCCCATAGCCCTCGAAGGTGCGCCCGCCGAGTGGGGTGCGCATGAGGTTCACGACCGGCGCGTGCACGACGTCGTTGCCCTTGAGCTTGGCCTCGTTGCCCACCACCGCGCCGTAGCGCCTGGCCACGGCAGGATCGAAGGTGGCCGCCAGGCCCATCGCG
>JAABUN010003509.1_pt1 | contig 24060 bp, 25 predicted proteins | sample 5559311 | NCBI WGS metagenome assembly JAABUN01 (sample SAMN10711877, study PRJNA513370) | rock metagenome | isolation source: Antarctica rocks | place: Antarctica: Victoria Land, Siegfried Peak sud
GGCGACGTTGCGTCGGTACATACAAAACCAGCAAAAGCCGCCGGAACTCGAAACCGAGCGTGAACCGCCGCCGCTATCGGAGTGACAGATAAACGCTCCGGGCTTTAGCCCGGGGAACTTTACGGGGGCTCCCGACGACGTGAGCGCACAAAGGCGTGATAGACGCCGTTCACCACTCTCCGGCCCGCGCTTGTCGTTTCCCATCTGCCATATGAAGGCATGGTGGTAATCGTAGCGCGTGTGCGACGCCCCAATGACGCGCGCCACTGCCGCACCGATGCGATGGTCGCCGCTTGTAGGGGAAGAATGTGTGCCGCCGCGCCCCGTTCGCCGTCAGCGCAGCCGGTTGTCGGCCTCCGCAAGCGGCGGCAGGGCGGCGACGAGGGGCATCTGCTGCTTGAAGCGGTCCATGAACTCGCGGCCTTTGGCCGTGTTGCCGATCTCCTGGTAGCACAAAGCGACATCGAACGCGGCCACGGCCGCCTCGTCGCCGCCCAATTTGGAAAGGCGCGTTTCGGCGGCACCCGCGACTGTTTTTGCCCGGTCCGCCTCGCCGATGCCGTTCAAGAAGCGCGCGCCGGTCGTCGCGGCAAGCACGAGAGATGGGTCGGCGTCGAGCGCGGTGATGATGAATCGGCGCGCATCTTCGCGGCGGCGCGCATTTGTCGTGTCAGTCAAACTCGCCATGCCTAGCGCGGCCAGGGAAGCCGCGCGGCCTGATTGACCTTTAGTCTGGTTGAAAGCGCTTCGTAGGTCGCTGCTCGCCGCGATGAAGTTCTTGTCGCGGTTTTCGCCCAGGAGAGCAAGGCCCCGGACAGCGAGCGCGCCCGCGTCGGCCGGGTTGCTCGCCAGTACCTGTTGCGCCTTTTCTTTAGCGACCGCGTATTGGTGCAGCAGAAGGCACTCATAGGCGGATTGCGCGCTCAGGGCGGCTGTCATGTCCGGGCCGCGCGGCGTAGACGGGACCCGATTGCCCCCCGGCCGCGTGAGGCGCGTGACGCCCGGCCTGCTGGTCACGCCGCGACCGGGTTTGCGGCCCGCGCCTTTTCCGGCGGGCTTCGTGGCAACCGTCGTGGGTCGCCGGTTCGGCTTGTTCGGCCGGCGGGTCGTGGGGCGTTTACCGCTCGCGCCGCCGTCGGTCGCCGATGGGCGAGACGGGCGAAAGGCGCGCGACGGGCGAACCGCCGAACCGCTGCCGCCGTTATTGCTGCGGGGAGGGTTCACCGGGAGAGGCAACGGGGTCGGAATGGGCGAACCGCCACCCGCGCTGTTGCCGCCACTGCTGCTACCACCGCCGACCGGCGCACCGCCTTCCCCGCCGCCGGAATCGCCGCCAGGTCCGGGCACAGTGCCGCCATCCGCCACGGCGACGGACTGTAGAGCGCGCGCGTGATCAGGCTTTTTTGTCACCGGGCAGCGGCACGGTCGCGGTTCCCTGCGCGTCGGCGATGAGGGCAACCTCCCCCACGCCCGGCACGTCGGCGAAGACGGAAGGGTTGGTTCCGTCACGAAGCGGCAGGTCCGCGAAAACGTACACGCCGTCCGCGTTCGTGCTGGTGCGCCGCGAGCCGACGCGAACGGGTAGGTACGCGCCCGGCCGCCCGTCCGGGAAGCGCAGCCGCCCCGACAGCGAAACGTGCTGCGCGCCGCCGCCGCCGCGTTCCGACTCGCTCAAGCGGGCCTGCTCGGCCGCGAACTCGGCGTCGCTTTGCGGGCGCAGAGCCACCACGACCGATTGCAGCTGATCGGGGCGGCCCGGCGCGATGGCGACCGCGCTTACCTCGCGCGCCTGGTAGCCTTTTGCCGCGACGCGCAGCGTGAGCGCGCCGGGTTTGCGGTTCAGCAAAAAGAAGAAGCCGCCCTCGTCGGTGGCCGCGTCCGCTTCATCTTGGCCGGGCACGGTAACGCGCGCGCCCGCAAGCGGTCGTTCGGTCGCCTGGTCCATCACGATGCCCGCCACGCTGACGTGGGTCGATCGCTCCAGGCCCGGCCGCTCGCCGGCTTGGTCACTCATCGCGGTTGGCCCGAAGCCGAGCGCGGCCTCGCGCACCAAGCGGGTCCATTTGGTTTCAAACGGATCAAACGGGGCGGTCACGAGCAGGCCGAGCGCGGGACGCAAACGGCCGCCGAGCGCCTGCCACAAACCGGGCGGGTCCTTGTAGGTTTCGTTGTCCGTCTGCGCGACGGAAAGGGTGATGGCGTTCGATCCCAGCCCTTCGAGCGCACCTTCCAAAAACTCGTTCGGGACGGCGAGGCGGCGCAGCAGAACGCCCAGCACGTCGGACAGCAGACGGTGCTCGACGGCTGGCTCCTCGCCGGCATACACAGTGACGAGGTAGGAAAGGTCGAGGCGGACCGGCGAACGGCGGCGGCCTTTTTCCCCGATCTGCGCGCGGGAAGCGTCGGGCGCGTCGGGCCGGGTCATGACGCGAAACGACTCGTCGCGCAGGGCGAGGTTTTCGCGCACGTCGTGCAGGTACAGATTGACGTGGGCTTCGCGGTCGAGGGCGGCCTCGGCGACGGCGGGCGGGTCGAAGGTAATCTGGTCGGCGTCGTAGATGGGACAGCCGGGCGTTGTTTCCAGCTCGGCGGTGAGCAAGCGGCGCAGGGTCTCGTCCACGTCCTGAAGCATGGTAGCAGGGCGCGGGCACCGTGCCCGCGCGTCATTCTAACACGAGTCGAGGACACAAACGCAAGGGATGAGGGAGGTATTTTTGCCGGGGCCGCGCGCTACAACTTTGGTGCGGCGGCGGCGGCTTCCAGCCACGGCGCGGCGGCCGTCGCGCTGCCCGTGGTGAAGCGCCAGGCACGGGACACGTCCGCGCCCGCTTCGGTTTGCGCGCGAACGATCACCTGGTAGGCGGTGCGCGGCTGAAGGGGGCTTTGGGGGATGAGCACGACCGCGTACTTGAGGAAGTGGTCGTTTTCCGGCGTGTTGACCCAGCAGACAATGGCCTTGCCGGTTTGCGTGGCGACAAGCGTGGCGGAAGAAACGCGCAGCGACGTTTTGGCGGGGGAAAAGTGGACGAGCGTGATCGGGTAGCCAACCGGCCCGCGCCCTTCCGCGCCGTGGATGCGAAGCGGATTGGGCGTCTCGTTGCCGTCCCAAAGCAGCGGAACGTCGCTTTGGCCGTCGCGCGGGGAGCAAATGGTGGCCTCGTCCTCGGTCGTGCCGAACAAAACCGTGGTGGCCTTGCCCGCGAAGCCGGCTCCGAAGACGGGCGTGCCGGGCTGCATAAAGGGAATGCGGTGGTACGGCGCGTCGAACAAGCCCTGCAAGGCGTCGCTTCGGGTGGGGCTGCCGTACTCGACGTTTTCATAGCTGCCCCCGGCGTAACCGAAGGCGGCCATTCGTTCCCAGGAATGGCTGGCGACAAAGCCGACGCGCCCGGCCTGCTGGGCATGGCCGATCTGTTGTTCGTTGCGGCTCATGTAGTCGGAGTGCGCGCCGGCCGCGGCGCAAAGGCGGGCGTCCATCACGAAATCGGGCAGGCCGAGCATTCGGCGGTAGTTGTTGGCATGCGCGAGGGCGTTGTGCTGCTCCTCGGTCGGCGCGGGCAGACTGGCAACGGCGTCGGAGGCAACCGTGAAATTCCACTCCTTGGGGGTTGTCGGCTGGGTGCGGGCAAACTGAATCTGGCACGAAACCCGGTAATCGCCCGGCGTGAGCGGCCGGTCACAAACGTAAACGACGGCCCGTTCGGTTTCGGAATAGGTCACGCCGATCTGGCGGACGCCATTGACCGATAAAGCGACGCGGGTCACGCGCAGCGCGTTGTCGGTCGGCCAAACCTTCCAGGTAATGGTCGGGCGGGTGACGTGGAGCACGCCCATGGGCGCGGGCTGGTGAAAGCGGTACTCCGCGGCCCCTGCGGGCCGGGCGCAAAATACGCCCGCTGCGGCGACGCTGACGCCGAGGATCAGAAGAAGAAGCACGCGGGCGGCGTGGCGCGAAACAAAAGGAAGAGCGAGGAGGGAATTCGGGAAGCGCCCTGCGACAGCGGGCGCGGCGGCGGTATTGTCGGTGTCAAAAATCATCCGGCGGTGTTTTCACCCTTCCAAAATCAGCGCGCGAGGAGGGTACACGTCCGCCGCCGGGGGCAAGGAAAAAGCGAGAGAAGCAGGGGGCCGAGGCGCGGACGGGACCATTATAACGGCTGTTAGGCTGTTTTTCGGAAGCGGCCGCGTAGAAAATCAGCCCTTTTTTGTTCCGCTGAACCGGATCGTGAGCGTGCGAAATCTTTCACGGGCAAAAACCAGCAAAAGCCGGGGGCACTCCAGCGCACGCTTACGCTGGAGTGCCCCCGGCTTTTAGACGGGGTGTTCGTTTTTGCCTTTTTAGTACGCTTGTTAGTACGCTTGGCCGAGCGAAACGTAGGTTTTCAGTTCGTTGCCGTAGGCCGCGTCGAGGCGCAGGGGACCGATGGGCGTGAGGAAGCGCAGGCCGATTCCCACGCCCGCGCGCAGGTCGGACAGATTCGCGCGAACGCCGGGCGCCCACGCGTTGCCCAGGTCCGTGAACAGCGCGCCTTGAACGCCCGACGAAAGCGGAATCCGGGCCTCCACGGAGGCAAGCAGCATTCGGTCGCCGCGAATCGAATACAGGTCATAGCCCCGCAGCAGTTCGTAGCCGCCTAAAAAGAACTGTTCGGACAGCGGCACGCGCCCGCCGCCGCCGGTCGCGCTGCCGCCCAGGAGCCGGGCGGCGAGCACCAGCGGGCCGCTTGCCGTGCGGGCGAGCGGGGCATAGCCGCGCAGGTCGAGCACGGCGCGATTAAAGGCGCGCTCGCCGCCGAAGTAGCGGCCCGCGTTCTCGAAAAGAAGCGAGCCGTAATAGCCGCGCGTCGTGCTCAGTAGCGTGTCGCGCGCGTCCGTCGTGAACTCGATGCCCAGCGCGCCCACGGTTGCGTTTGCTTCTAAAATCTCGCCGATGGGCGGGTCGAGGTAGAACGGAACGGCGTCGTAGCCGACTTCGTCGCGCCGGGCGGAAAGAAACAAGGAAACGCCCCGGCCAAGCGCGCGCCCCGCCCGAACCGTCGCGCCGCGCCGCCGTTCGTAGCTGCGCAACGTTTCCTCGTCGGAGCCGAACAGGGGCTGGAAGATCGTGTTTTTATCGTACACGTCGGCCCCGAAGGCGTAGCCGCTGCTGCCCAGAAACGGGGCGAAGAAACTGACGTTATAGGCGGAGCGGGCATCCTCCTGGCGCAAAAAGCCGTTCTCGTCCAGGCGCGCGCGGCCGAATCGCTGCCACTGGGCGGAAACGCGCTGGGCGCGGCCGGCGAAGTTGGTTTCGCTGATGTCCACGTAGCCGACCAGACCCGCCCGGTCGCCGTAGCCCAACGTGGCGGCGACGTTGCCGGTGCGGCGCTCGCGCACGCGCACGAGTACGTCTATCAGGCCCACCGTGTCTTCGGCGGCCGGGGCGGCGGGCGGCGCTTTGTCCACCGCGTCCGCTCCGTTCGCCTCCGCGTTTGCGGCCTCCTCGTCGGGCGAGACGGGGGCGATATTCACGTCCTCGAAGATGCCCAGGCGACCCAGCCGGTCGCGGTCGCGGGCGGCCTGATCCTCGCGGTACACGTCGCCGGCCCGAATTTCGAGCGCGGCGAGCAGGGTCGTTGTTCGCGTTTTGCGATTACCCTTGACCACGATGCGCCGCACCACGCCCTCGGCAACCGTGATACGCGGCGGTACGATTTCGCCTAGTTCGATGCTGATGACTTGAGCGGCGGGGAAACCGCGTCGCCGGTATTCGCGCACGACCGCGTCCCCAACTGCGCGCCTAGCTGCCGCCACCGACTCGGCCGCAGACGCGCTGATCAGCGCCTGCCGTGCGACCTCTTCCAGCGCGGCGACGGGAACGGAGCGCACACCGACGAAGAGAATGGTGCGTGGCGGCTGCGACGGAGCGGCAACGGGCGGCGCATCCTGGGCGCGGGCGCGGGGGAGGGCGGGGGCCAGAAGAAGCAGGACCGGCGCGGCAAACAGCGCGGCGGTCGTAAGGGCGGCGGGGCGGGGCGGGTTCCAGCGGGCGGCGCTCATGCGAGGCGGTTCTCCTTGCGACGGGTGGTCCGGGGGGCGGCGGACGGGTCAGGCGGCGGGAGCGGAAACGTCGGGCACGAGAACCGTATCTTCGTGCGTGTAGGCCGGCGCGCAGCAGCACAAGAAGACGAGATCGGTTTCACCCGTGTTCACGACCTGGTGGCGCGCGCCCGGCGCAATGGCGACGGCGTCGCCCGGCCCGACGATGCGCGTTTCGGTTCCGATCCGCATCTCGCCACTTCCTCGGAGCAGGTAGTAAATCTCCTCGGTTTCGGGGTGGTAATGCGGGGCGGTCGCGCGGCCGGGCGGAAGCGTGGCCTCGGCGAGCGACTGGTTGCGAATCGTGCGCGGTGCGTTATTGGGGGCAAGTATCTCGCGAATGGTGCTGCCGTCTTTGGTGGTAAAGGGCAAAACGTCGCGGTCGCGGTTAAAAACGTCCACGTTCCGATTTTACCCGGCGCGGGCGGCTGCCCGGAGTGCGTTCCCGACCCGAAGAGGCCTCAGCGCAACGGGACCGCCTGGCGCAACGGCCTGCCCAACGCTGCCGCCAAAGCGTCGAGCGCGCTTTTTTGCCACGCGGCCTCGTCCGATCCGGCGGGAACAACAACGTCGGGAACGACACCACGGCCTTCAAGGCGTTCGCCGTTCAGGGCAAGGTTTATCATGGCGTAGGACAGGTAAAAACGGCCGTTCGCAATCGGCACGCCTTGAGCGGCGAGGACCGCGCCGGCCGTTTTTTCGCCCACGAGAACGGCCCGGCCGTTTTGGCGCAGGGTCCAGGCGAGAATTTCCTTTGCCGAGCGCGTGCCCCGATTGATGAGGACCACGAGAGGTTTGGCGTACCCGTTCCAAACGGTCTGCCCGGCCTTGCCGTCGCGCCCGCGATGCCAGACGGCGAAGTCGGGGCGGAAAAACACGTCCGCGTAGCCGTCGGGCGAGCCGCCGAAGCCGTCGCGCAGGTCGAGCACGAGGGCGTCAGTATTGTGGAGCGGGCCGCGCACCGTTTCTTCCAAAAATTGGGCGAACCGGGGCTGGGCCATCGTCCACAAGCGCACGTAGCCAATTTTGCCGCCGGGACCGGGCAAGTTCCAGGCGGTGACGCTGCGCCGGGTGGCTTCGTACAGCGCGTCGAGCGGGTTTTCGCGCACGGGCGTCACCATGACCGTTGTCTCGCTGCCGCTGCCGCGCCGGTAAACGAGGGGCACGAGGACGGTGGCGTTGCTGCCTTTCCCGTTCGCGCCGAACTGGGTCAGGCCGTGGTACGGCACGCCGTCAACCGACACGAGCGTGTCGCCGGGCCGGAGGCCGACGAGCGCCCCTGGTGAGCCGTTCAGGACGGCGGCGATGCGGCCCGGTTCGTTTGGGCGGGTCAGCGCGCCGATGTGACGAAGGCGGTTACTGGTGGAGGTTACGCTGCCGCCGCCGGTCATCAGGGCGGGCAGCAGGTAATACTCGAAGTCGTCGGGCGTGAACAGGCGGGTGTGCGAGGCATTGAGTTTGCCCAGCATTTCGTTGACAAGAGCGGCGAAGCCGGCCTCGTCGTCCGGGGCGAGAGCGGCGGCCCGAACGCGGTAGGCTTCCCTGGTCGCCCGCGTGTCGCCCAGGCCGCGCAGGGTTTCGTCGTAGAAGCGTTTTTCGAGAACGTCCCACACGGCGTCGAAGGCTGCCGCGTTGCTCGTGTCGGCTGGAGCGAAAATGGCTTGAACTGTTTGCGGCGCGGCAACGGCAAGCCGGGCGACGGCGGGCGGCAGCGCGGCGGCGAGGGCGAAAAATGCGCCGAGCGCAATCCGGCGGGCGCGAAAAGGTGAAAAGCGGAGCACGAGAAAAAGCGTTCCTTGTTTAGGCGGTTTATACGATAACGGCCTATAGTTCGTCGGCGCGGATGCCGATGCTTATCTTGGAGGCGCGACAATGGAGTGGCTGATGGCGGGTTTGACCCTTTACGCGGGAAGCGCGGCTTTGTGTTACGCGCGCTGGACGCACACGGCGGTTTTGGAGCCGGAACAAGACGCGATGCCGCGTTTTTGCATCCGTCCCTCGGCTTTAACGACCGCGCAAAACGAATGGCGGCGTGCGGCGTAGCAGCAAAACGCCGCGAAAGACTAAAAAACAAAAGGGCTGGGGCGACATCGTCGCCCCAGCCCTTTTCGTTTGTTGGCGCGCGCGCGCTGTTTACCCGCCGCGCGAGGCGTACTCGTTCAAAATCGCCAGGAAAAAAGCGGTCAAGAACCAGCCGATGGCGATGATGCGCGTGTAGCCGGAAAGCACGTCGTCGTAGCCGGCCTTACCCCGGAAGTTGCTGGACGGGGTGTTTGCGACGCCGCCGCCGAAGCCTTCGCTTTTGGGCGTCTGCATGGTTACGACGGTGATCAAGCCGAACGACAGCAGGATCAGCAACGCGGTCAGCATGTTCATCACGATCGGCAACGGGGGTTCTCCTGCGCTCTCTCTCGCGCTTTTTACTTGGTGACGACCGTGGTGGTCGGCGTGGTGGTCGTGGTCGTGGTTTCGACAGTTTCGGTCGTAGCGGCGGGGGTGGGCGGCGGGGGCGTGGGTTCGTCGTCGTGGCTGACTGACTTCTTGAACTCGCGGATACCTTCGCCCAGGCCCTTGGCGAGTTGGGGAAGTTTAGTGCCGCCGAACAAAAGAACGGCGATGCCGGCGATGATCAGCCAGTCGTAGCCCGAACTGAAATAGGCCAGATTTAACATGGTAATTATTGCTCCTTATTGCTGCGGCGGCAGCGCCGCGCTGCCGCCGTCGCTCGCGGCGGCGCGCATCGGGCCGGGTGGTTCGGCGTTTGTGACCGGGGTGAATCGAGCGACAACAGGCTCGCCCGCCGCGTCAAATTCGTCGTAATGGTTGTCGTTTGCAAGAGACCAGGGTCGGGGGGCGTCGTAAACGGCCGCGCCCCCGTGACCGCCGTAACCGTTGGTGCGCGAAACGGTTTTAATCTCGTCCATGCCGCTCGAACCGATCATCTGTTGATCCAAGCGCGAATAAGCGTCGCCGCTGTCGTGGGGAAGGGCGAGATCGGGTTCGTAGCTGGTGGCGGGATGGTACGAGGTGGTGGAAAGGGGATCGTCGTAGCGGTTCAGGCCGGTCAATTCTTCCACGTCGAAGGTGCGGCGCACGTCATCGCTCATGCGGCGGAACTCGCGCATGAGGCCGCCGATCTGCCGCCCGATTTCGGGCAGTTTTTGCGGTCCGAAAACGAGCAGGGCGATCACGAGGACGATGATGATTTCGCTGGTGCCGAGACCAAACATGGCGTCATTGTATCGCAGGCAAAAAGGGCGGGCAACGATGCCGCGCGCGCGCGCGTGGGGGCGCGCTCTTGACAGCGCGCGGGCCGCGCCGTAAAATATCCGTGCTCCCTCACCCACCGCGCCGAGGTGGTGAAATTGGCAGACACGCAAGTTTCAGGAGCTTGTGCCCGCAAGGGCGTAGGGGTTCAAGTCCCCTCCTCGGCATGAAGAAAAGGCCGGTCCCATTTGGGACCGGCCTTTTGCTTTGGCAATGCACGCGCGCGCGCGCGCGCGTCGCGGCTTTACCGGGCGCGGCGCGCGCGGCGGCGGCGGGCGAGGACAAGGCCGGTAAACGGGACGGCCGCGCCGCCCAGCAGGCCGAGCGTGCCGGGTTCGGGCACGACGGCGAACGAGCCGACCACGGCGTAGCTGCTGGCGAACAGGTTCGGGCCGCTCGCCGTGAAGCCGATCACCACGCTGCCGTTGTCGTTGACGGCAAGCGAGGGGAAGTAGTAGTCGTTGGTCGGGTCGGAAATGGTGCCGCCATCCAGCAGGACATTGTCGCTCGCCCGAATGCGGAACCAGCGCACGCCTGCGCGCCCGTTGACGTCCACGCCGTCGGCGCCCCAGATTTCGCCGTTCTGGAGATACACGGTTGAGGAAAGGCGCTCGTCGTTGGTGCTAATCAGTTGGGGTATGACGGGTTGCCGGGCATCCGGCGGGTTGACGAGCAGCGCGCCCACGTTGATGTCACTGCCCGGAGTGAGCGTGGGGGAGTTCACGCTGCCGCCCAGGTTGACGCGCCGGAAAAAGTCGTTCGTGCCGTTGTCGCCGTAGTTGCTGATGAGGCCGACCGAGTACGGGTCGCTGTCCAGGCTGACGAGCGGCTGGAGGGTGAAGCCGGTGTCGCTGCCGAGCTGGTCATCGAAGCGAGTGAAGGCGGGGGCCGTTCCCGCGGTTGCATTAATTAGGTTCGCCTTGGACAGCACGATGACCGAGGTTCGTATGTCAATGACGGCGCCGGGGTTGTTGGTGACGGGGAACAGGTTGGAAGACAGGTACACGCCGTCGCGGTCGAAGCCCATGGTCGGGAAGTCGGCCCAGCGGTTGCCGCTCACTTCGCCCTTGATGGCGAAGCCTTTCCAGCCCAGGGTGGGGTCGGCGGCGTTGGACACGGCCACCAGGTAGCGGCTGTTGGCCGAGTCGGCGTTGTCGGCGGCCACGGCGAACCAGCGTCCCTCGTTGCTGGCGGCCGTGGGATCGAAGAACACGCGCGGGTCGAACGTGCCCACGGCGTCTACGACTCCGGCGCTGTGCCAGAACGTGTCCAGGTTGGTACGCTGGGTGGCAACGCCGGTGGTCTTGCTGTAAACGGCGTACTGGCCGTTGATCAGTTCGACGAAGTGGTTCTTGCCGACGGCGCCGTGGGTGTCGGGCGGAACGAAACCGGACTGGTTGAAGTTGCTGCCCGTGAAGTTCGCCCCGATGGCGCCGGTCGTGCTGCCGGGCGTGACGGTGATTTTGGTGAACTTGGTGGACCACTCGTTCATCGCCGAGGCGTATTCCTGGATGGTCCAAAAGCTGTTCGGGTCGGACGGGTCGAGCGTGGTGGCGCTGTAGTCGCCCCAGCGGTTTTCGCCGCCGGGAGACCGTAAGTAGGTGGATGCGCCGGCTTGAAGTTGGAATGGGCTGCCGAACGTGACTTGGGCGCGGGCGGCTGGGGACGGGCCGAATAAGAAAAGCGCGCCGCCCACGGCGGACGTGGCGGCTGCGGCGAGAAGTTTAGCGCGTCGAGGGCGGGAAATCGCCATTGCAAAGGATTCCTTCCGTAAAGGCCGTATGAAAAATTCGGCGAAATTGGGGGGCTGGAGAATTATACTACAGTCGGCGCGGCAAATCGGCGCGGGTTTGGGCGTGTTGCCGCTCCTTAACTTGCCGGTTTTCCGGTCCGCGTCAGGCGGGCGGCGGGGGCGTTTCCGTGTCGGGTTTGTCGGGTTTGTCGGGTTTGGGACGACGAGCGGCGGCGGCGGCGGCGCGGCGCGGCGGGGTGTAGAGGCCGAGCAGGGACAGGTGGCCGGGGTGGTCCTTGAGAACGCGTTTGGCAATGCGATCAAATTTGTCGCCGCCCGCGCGGAAAAATGGGTGCGCGCGAACGTGTTTATTCGATGCGGTCCACGAGGACGAGTAGCGGACGTTCGCTGACGGCAAGCGTGGCTTTGTTGCCGGCGGCAAGGGAAAGCGGGGCGGCTTCTCCGGTCGCGCGGCCGGTGGTAAGGGTGATTCGGGTGGCTCGCGTCGCTTTGGCGGGCAGAACAAGGCGGTAGCCGGTGGCGGCTGCGCCGTCGCTGGTGGGACGCCAAACGGCGTACGCGCCGCCCGGCCCAAGCGCGCTTTTGAATTTATACACGCGCACGTTCGGGTCGCCGGACGGCTGCTCGCCTGCCCAGCGCATTCCCGCCAGGCGGTTTTTGAGCGTGGCGACGTACCACCAGGCGGGCTTGGGCGTCCACGCGCCTTTTTGCGTCACCAGGCCGGACGAGGAAAACTGGGTCGTGGAGGCGGGGTCCACGTCGCGCAGCATGTACATCGCGGCCCGGTCCACGCCGGACGCGGCGAGCGCGAGGTACGAACGAACCAGCCACTGCGCCTGCACCTCGTTTGCGTCGTACGGCCCGATGGCCGGGGCGCGCTGCGGCGAGGCGGGGTTGGTATCGTAGCCGAACTCGGTGATCCAGACTTCGACGTCGGGCAGGTTCGCGTCGCGCCACGTCACGAAAGCGCGCAACCGAGAGGCCAAACGGTCGGCTTCGGGGCTGATGCCGACCGCGCCTTTTTGCTGTTCGCCGCCGGTGTTGCTGTAGTGGTGCAGGTTGAGAACGTCGAGCGGGAAACTGCCGCCCCGGTGGTGGTCGCTCCACACCTTGATGCCCTTGATGTAATCGAGGTTGAGGCCAGCGATGCCGCCCATGACGAGGCGGGCGTTCGGGTCGGCGTTCTTGATGCCCACAACCCGGCCGAGCGCGCCCCGGTGGCCGTCGTAGTCCGCGCTGCTCATCGCGGCGAATTCGTACGGGCTGAAATAAGCGTCCGGGCCGCGCCAATCCTTGTCCTGCTCGTTCCAGTTTTCCACGTAGGTCAGCAGGTTCAGGCCGCTTTTGCGCGGCTGTCCGGGCGCGAGTTTGAGCCGGGCGTCGGGAACCTTTGCGCTCCCGTAGCGGGCTATGAACTGGAAAAGATGGTCGGCGTGGGCGACGTAGGCGGCCGGGTCGAGCGAATTTTTGCCGGGCAGAACCGGCTTGTTGTCGAATCTGTCGTGATCGCCGTTGTTGAGCCAGGAAGTCGAACCCTGGATGCAGGGGCAGACGGTGATGCCCGCGCGCTTGAGCCGGGCGTAGTACTCGTCAAAGTTCCAGCCGCCGCCCCCGGCCGCGCTCGGATTAAACCGATTTTCGTTTTTTGGATAGCCCGCATAGCCGGGCGCGCTGTCGCCCTCGTCCCAGTTCCAGTTGTGGTACTCGCGCACGAAGCCGGCCGCCCGCATCCGTTCGAGCGGATCGTCAATAAAAGCGTTCATGCCGATGAACTGGTCCATCGTCGGCTTCGTTTTGATGGTCATGGCGCGGCGCGGCGCGGCGGCGGGAGCTGCCCCGACCGGCGTCCCGTAGACGACGATTTCGGGCAGGTTCGTGCCGGGCGCGGCGATGGTGACGCGCAGGTAGCGCGTTTCGACGTTGGCCGCGTCGTGCCGGTTCCACTGCTGGTAATTGCCCAGCGTGTCGGTGAACAGCGGCTTCCAGGCGAACGGCACGCCCGCCGAAACGGTCACGCCGCCCGTTCCCATGCCATCGTACAGGTAAACGGCCGCGATGCGGTGCGACCGGCCCAGGTCAACAAAAGCGTTCAGCGGGTAACGCCACGCGGTCCAGCCGGCCGTCCAAGCGGTTTTCGGCGTGCCGCCGCGCCCGCCGCTGGCCGGGTCGCCCGCCGCGTCCTGTTCGTCCACCAACCCGCCCGCGTCGCCCAGCGCGGACTCGTTGACGACCATCGCGGGCGTCAGCGTGAGTTTGGGCGTGCCGGTTTGAGCGGTGGCGGCGTCCGGCGCGCGGAGCGGCGCGGCCCGCTGCCGGAACCCGCAGGCACCCGCCCCCAAGACAAGCAAAACCAGCAAAGCGTACTTCATGGGAAGCCCTCAAAAATTGTCGAAAAGGGTGTAGTTGACCAGGCCGGCGTTCGGGATGGCCCAGGAAAACACATGCTCGCCGCGCTTGAAGTCGGACAAGGCCGTTCGGTGGCGGTTCGCGGCCGAGCGGATGGTTCTCCATGTGCGGGGCAGAACGAGCGGGCGCCAGTCGAGAAGGCGGGCGAGGTGGTCCAGGGTTTGCTGAACGGCGTCGTTTTGCGTGATCGGGTCGTCGTAGCGGGTCTGGTGGCCGGTTAGATGGAACCAGCGCGAGCGCGTTTGCCCTTGCCCGGCCGGAAGCGGAACGCGGGCAGCGAAGTTAGATAGAAAAACGCGCATGTTTTCCTCGTATTGCTGCGTTTTGCACTGCTCAATGGTTTCGACGAGAAACGGATGCGGCATCCAGTTTTGTATCCACTCGCGCGCGTTGGGCAGGTAACGCTCCTCGAACTGGGCGGTGATCCAGCAACTGTCGGGCAGCCACAGCAGGTACGGGTCACACGGGCGACCCGGCGCGGGCAGGCCGGTCAGCCAGAGCAGCAGGTGGTGTGTGGATAGGGGAAACTTGCGCCGGAAGTTCTGCGCGCTCATGCCCCGAACGAGGTTTGGGTTCAGGCTTTGAACGTGTTCGGGGAAGTCGTCGCGCGGCGTGGCGGTCAAAACGTGGTGCCCGATGCTCCGAATGTCGGCCCGCGCTATGTCCAGGTCCACCCACACGGCGGCCTTGAGGTCGGCGTCCGAAGCCGCCTCGGCGGCGTAGATGGTCCGCAGGTTGTACACGCCCACGGCCTGCCAGCCGAAGTAATGGTGCAAAAAGGCGGCCGACAGCAGGGCATCGAGGTCGCAGCCGATCACCATCGTCTGGTACGGCCGGGTCAGCCATGGGAAGCGTGCGAGCAGGGCAGCGCGCGTTCGGTCGGGCGTGGTCGCTGCGCTCATTTTTCGCCTGCCGCTTCCCGTTCCAGACGCTCGGCGGCGATAACGGCGTACTCGTCGCTGATCTCGATGCCGATGTAGTCGCGGCCGGTTCTGCGCGCCATGACGGCGGTCGTGCCGCTGCCTAAAAAGGGATCGAGGACGAGGTCGCCGGGGCGGGAAAAACAGCGGATCAGGTCCTCGGCCAGCCGGTCCGGGTAGGTAGCCGGGTGCTTCAATTTGAGCCGGTTGCCCTCGGCGTTGCTGGTGACGTATTGCCAGACCGTTCCCCGGCACTTGAACGGGTTGACGGCTTTGGGCGTGATGGTTTTGAAGCCACCGCTGGTCAGGCGGTCCGTGCCGCTGTAGATTTTGCCCGCGTGTTTGCTGGGCACCATCAGGTGTTCCTTGTCAAAGGCGCGGAGCCGGTCGCCCTTGAAAAAAACGAGGATGTACTCGTGGTCCACGCGAAACCGCTGCTTCCACCACGCGCCGGGGTTGCCCGCCCGCTGGTAGATGCAGCACTCGAACAGTTTCCAGCCCGCGCGGTCGCACCAGTCCACGGCGAGGCGAAAGGTCGTGAGCGACTTGGCGAAGTTTTTGGTGCCGTCCCCGATCACGACCGCGCACACGCCGCCGTTTTTGGTGACGCGCAGCAGTTCATCGCCCAGCCGCCCGAAGTCGAGTGACCAGTTGTTTTTGTAGTCCCGAATGCCGTCGTAGGGCGGCGAAAAAACGGTCAGGTCCACGGTTTCGTTGCCGAGGCCGGGCAGCACGGCGAGGCAGTCGCCGCGCAGAACGACGTTGCGCTGCGGCGGCGGCGCGGGCAGCGAGTCGTCGCCGGAACCTGCGCCGCTCACTCGACCCAGACGCGCTTCTGGCCGCCGCCCAGCATACGCCGCACCTGCTCGATCAAGCCCTCGTCAGGGTCCACGAGGAGCGGGGTTTTAACTTTGGGCTCGAGGCCCCGGCCCGTGGACAGGCGCAGGTAGACGGGCGAGCCGCCAGGGCGGGCGACGAGCGTTTCGCGCACCATGCGCAGCAGCGTTTTGTTGCTTTCGTCCAGGCAGATGTGGACCGCGCGCGGGCGGGCGTCCTCGGCCATCGCGTTGGCGACGATCTGCTCGACCTCGTCCACCAACACTTCGACCTGCGCGCTGCCGGCGGCCCCGCCGTTTTCGGCGTCGCCGTTTCCGCCCTTGACGATGCGCTCGCGGTGCGAGGCCTTGCCCTTGACGATCACGATGGCGTTCTGGATGAGCAGGGAGGCGAACCGGCTGGTCGCCTGCGGGAAGCAGGTCACGCCAACCGAGCCGGACGTGTCTTCGAGCGTGACGAAGAGCATCGGCTCGCCCTTTTTGGTGTAGTGCGTGCGCACGGCCGCGACCATGCCGCCAACCGTGACCTGCTGACCGTTCTGGGTTTCCTTGATCCCGCTGAGGGCGAGCGCGCGGTGCTTGCGGCGCAGAATCGGCTCGAAGTGACGGACCGGATGCTCGGAAAGGTACAGGCCGAGCAGTTCTTTCTCCATCGCCAACACCTCGCCGCGCGGGAAATCGGCCAGGTTCGCGCGCACTGTGTTGGCGGCGAGGCCGATGTTGTTCGCGTCATCGGCGGGGCCGCCGCTGTCGCCGAACAGCGAGGACAGCCCGGCCGCCTTGTCGCGCGCGCCACGGGCGGCCGCAGTGCAGCAGTCGTCGAGACCCTCGACAAGAGCGCGCCGGTTCGGTTGGATGCCCACGAGCGCGCCGGCCTTGATGAGCATTTCGATAACCGATTTGCTGGTCAGCCCTTCGGCGAAAACGCGCGTGCAGAAGTCGTCCAGGCTGGCGAACGCGCCGCCTTTTTGACGCGCGGCCAAAATGGCGTCAATCGGGGCGCGGCCGACGTTCTTGATGGCGAGCAGGCCGAAGCGAATAACGTCGTCGCCTTTGACCGTGAAGTCCGCGTGGGATTCGTTGACGCACGGGGGCAGAATCTTGACGCCCAGCCGTCCGCACTCCTCAATCGTGGCGACCACCTTTTCCGTGTTGTCAATGTACGCTCCCATGAGCGCGGCCAGGTATTCGGCCGGATAATTTGCCTTGAGGTACGCGGTTTGATACGCAACCATCGCGTAGCAAGCCGCGTGCGCCCCGTTGAAGGCATATCCAGCAAAGGGTTCTATTTCCGCGAAGATTTGCTCGGCAACCTTCGTAGAAACGCCTTTTTCCTTCGCGCCCTTGAGGAAGTTTTCGCGCTGCTTTTCCATCTCCGATGCTTTTTTCTTGCCCATTGCGCGCCGCAGCAGGTCCGCCTGGCCGAGCGAAAAACCGGCAATCGCCTGAACGATCTTCAAAACCTGGTCTTGATAAACGATGACGCCGTAGGTTTCTTCCAGGATCGGCTTCAGCAGTTCGTGCGAGTACTCGATGACGGTAGGGTCGAACTTGCCGCGAATATAACGCGGAATGTGCGCCATCGGGCCAGGCCGGTACAGCGCGACCATCGCGGCCAGTTCCTTGACGCTGTTGGGGCGCAAATCCACGACGTATTTGCGCATCCCCTGTGACTCCAACTGGAAAATGCCCGTCGTCTCGCCCCGGCCCAGCATGTCGTAGGAGCGTTTGACGCGCTCGTCCTTGTCGTAATCGAGCGGCAGGTCCCAAACGTCAATATCCTCGCCGCGCGTCTCCTTGATGAGTTTGACCGCGCGGGCAAGAATGGACAGGTTGGAAAGGCCCAGGAAGTCCATCTTGAGCAGGCCGATGGACTCCAGCGACGAGTGCGGGTACTGCGTGACCAGGCTTCCGTCGGCGGTCTTGGCGAGGGGCGTGTACTCGACGAGGGGCCGGTCGGCGATCATAATGCCGGCGGCGTGAACCGAGGCGTGGCGCGAAATGCCTTCCAAACGCTGGGCGGTGTCCACGAGTTTGCGCGCCATCTCGTTGTTGGCGTACTCCTGGCCGAACTCCGGATTGTCCTGCATCGCGCGCTGGATCGTGATGCCGACCGGCAGGGACGGCACCATGCGGGCCAGCCGGTCCACGTCGGGCACGGGAAGCGCGAGCGCGCGGCCCGCGTCGCGTATGGCGGCCTTCGCGCCGAGCGTCCCAAACGTCGTAATGAACGCGACCTGCTCCTTGCCGTATTTTTCCGTAACGTGCTGGATGACTTCCGCCCGCCGCGTGTCCTCGAAGTCCATGTCAATGTCGGGCATGGTCACGCGCTCGGGGTTCAAAAACCGCTCGAACGTCAGGTTGTACTCGATGGGATCAAGGTCGGTAATTCCAAGGCAGTAGGAAGCCAACGAACCCGCCGCGCTGCCCCGCACGCCGAAGAAAATCCCGCTGGAGCGCGCATGGTTCGAGATGTCCATGACGATCAAAAAATACTGCGAAAAGCCGGTCTGCTCGATGATGTCGAGTTCGTAGGTCAGCCGGTCCTTGTGAACGTCCGCGTGGTGGGGCAGGCGGCGCTGCAAGCCTTCCCAGCACAGATCGGTCATGTGCTCCTGCGGCGTTTTGCCGCCGGGCAAATCCACGGCTGGCATGGGCACGCGGCCCACTTCGATTTCCAGGTTGCATTTTTCAGCCACTTCGAGAGTGTTCTCGATGGCGTCGGGCGCGAAGTTTTCGAACGCGCCCATCATTTCCTCGTAACTTTTCAGGTAGAACTCGCGCGGCTCGTACTTCATGCGCTTCGGGTCCTGAACGGTCGTGCCGGTCTGGATACAAATAAGAACGTCGTGCGCGTCGGCGTCCTCGGCTTTCAAGTAGTGGCTGTCATTCGTCGCCACCATCTTGATGTTCATCTGGCGCGAAATGCGCTTGACGGCCTCGTTGATGTCCCATTGCCCTTCGGCGTGGTGGGCCTGCACTTCGAGGTAAAAGTCGTCGCCGAACAGGTCCCGAAAACGCGCGGCGACGTTCTTGGCCGGCTCCAAACTCCCCTTGCCCTCGACGACCGCCTTCGCCAGTTCGCCGCCCATGCAGGCCGAGCAGATAATCAAGCCCTCATGGTGCTCGGTCAGCAGTTCCCAGTCCACGCGCGGCTTGTAATAAAAACCTTCGAGCGACGCTTTGGTCGCCAATTTCATCAGGTTCTTGTAGCCCGCCTCGTTCTTGGCTAAGGCAACCAGGTGATGGTTGCCGTCCTTTTTCGGGTCCCGATCCTTGCGCCCGCGCGTCGCCACGTACAGCTCGCAGTTATGCAGGGCGAAATCGGTGACGTAGGAGTGGTCGCCCTCGACCTCGATGTTGTAAACGGGGCCGCAGTACGACCTTTGCAGCACCTCCTTGATGGGCAGGTACAGATTGTCGTCGTCTTCCACGTACTTTCGGAACGACGCCTGAGGGTTCCAGGCGAACAGGTAGTGCGTTCGACCGTCGGCCGTCGTTTGGTGCTGCACTCCGCCCGACCATCCCAGCGAGGCCGCCAGCAGTTTAGCGCCGTACACCACGTTTTCGGAGGCCATTTTAAGCGCGATCTGACCAGAATCGTGGTGCCGGGCGTCCCCGTCCGCAACCCCGTTCAGGAACGCTCTTTTGAGTTGTGTCTCAGCCTGATACACGAAACCGGGGATGCGCTTGTTTCGCGCTCCTTTTCCGAATAGCGCCTCGAACAGCGTCGCAAGTATCCGATTACTGCACCGCACCTCGATAATGTTCTTGTCGGGGCGGAAGTAGATTTTGCTCGCAATGCCGAACGCAGTTTCGACGGCACCCGAAACGAACGACGCAAAGTGCGCCTCGTCCGCGCCGAACGTCCAGCACAGCCCGTGTCGCACGGCTCCGATTCCGAAGGTGCTGCCTTCGGCGACGTACAAGCCGAACACGCGCATCAAGTCCGCCGTCAGGGTGATCCGGTCCGGTACGGGCCGGGACAGGCTGGTTTGGAACCGGTTTGTCCGCACGACCGACTGGCGCATCCACCCCTCGACTTCGCCAAACTCAGACTTATCCACAAAGTCGGATAGGCGGAGGGTGGATGCGCCAGTTGGCTTGATTTTTGGCAAACAAGCGTAGGTGCGCCAGTTGGCTGCGCCGCGGCGTCCTGCCCAGAGGCGGCCCGCCCGAAGTTCGTCCGCACGAACCCATCGAAGTTTGCCGGTCCCGCCGTCGCGCACTCGTATCGGGTGCTCGTCAGTTAGCCACACTTCATGGCTGTTCGCGGCGCGGATGCCGTACAGCGTTCCCTCATACTGCCGGGTCATCGTCCGAAGAACCGGCTTGTACTCCCCCGTGTGGGTCAGCACCTTTTCGCCGACGCGAATCTGCTCGATAGGCTTGACGCCGTTTTCCGTGTGAATGCGCTGACCCGGCAGGCAGCAGCCGACAATCCCGTTGATGCCCGCCGCCTTCGCCTTCTGGTAAAACTCGAACGCGCCGTACATCATGCCGTGATCGGTGATCGCCAGGGCCGGCATCCCCATCTCGACGGCGTAGGCGACCATGTCCTTTATCTTGGCCGCGCCGTCGAGGAGCGAGAATTCCGAATGGTTGTGCAAATGAACGAACGGGGAAGGCATACGTTTACGCGGTCCTGTGCTTACTTAGGGTTTGTTGTCAGTTCTTGGGGTTCGTCGGGCATCGTTCACCCGGCGCGGCAGTTCTTGCCACTCAAGGAGCCTACATGCTGTGCGGCTAGCCCGACCCGGCACAAGATGTAGTGTACCAAAGCCTCCTCTTCCGCATTCGGCGGCCCGACTCCTGCCGCCCGCCGGCAACGCCGTCGTATAATCCAGGCAGGGAGGAACGAAAATGACCCTGACCCTGACGCCCGATCTGGAACGCCGCCTCGCCCGCGAGGCCGAGCGCGCCGGTAAGCCCGCCGACGAGTACGCCTTAGAACCTGTGTAATAACCTGCTGTGTGGCACTTCGCACCACCCTTTCTCAACCACACGAGTCCCTTGCCCACGCGGCGAAAGAGGGTAGTCAAACCCTGTGCGCCCCGCCAAAAGCCAGCCAGGAGGCAGTATTTACACAGGTTCTTAGAACTGCTCGACAAACAACTACCCGCCCCACCGATGGCGGAGACGAAGAACACCGGCCTTGCCGCGCTTCTTCAGTCCTGGATTGACGAAGGCGATGAGGAGGAGCAGCGCGAAACGTTCGAGGCGCTGAAAAAGGGCTTGAACGAGACGCGAGAGGCGAACGGCGAGCGGATCATCTTCCCGTGAGCCGTGTCGTTCTGCTCGATACCGGCCCGCTCGGCCTGCTCACCAACCCGAAGATAACCCCGGACAACCTGGCCTGTACGCGCCGGCTGCAATCTCTGTCCAATCAGGGGGTGAGCGTTCTCGCGCCGGAAATCGCGGATTACGAACTGCGTCGCGAACTGCTGCGCGCAGGCAAGACGACAGGCATCGTCCGCCTGGAAGCCGTGATTGCGCAGGCCGAGTACCTTCCGCTCACGACTGCCGCCATGCGTCAGGCCGCCGCCTTCTGGGCGCAGGCGCGGCAGCAGGGTCAGCCCACGGCCGGTGACAAAACCATTGACGGCGACGTGATCTTGGCGGCCCAAGCCGCCACGCTCGGCCTGCCTGACGCGGTCATTGCTACGACGAACGTCGGCCACCTGTCGCGCTTCACCGCCGCTGACCTGTGGCAGAACGTTACGGCGGATTGATGCCGCCCGTGAGGAGAATTCGCGCAAAATGAAAAAGTCCCCCTACTTTCACCGCTATCTGCTCGCCGCGTTGGAAGCCGCGCCCGATCTGCTGGATTTCGCCGTGGCCGGAATGACGGACGCGGAGGCCGACCGGCGGCCGGACCCCGAACGCTTCACGCTGCGCGAGGTGCTGTGCCACGTCGCCGACTGGGAAGACGTGTTCCTGGACCGCATGATCCGAACGCGCGAACAGGACACGCCGCATCTGCAAGGCTACGACGAAGGTCAGTGGGCGCTTGACCACGACTACGCCAGCCGGGATTGGCGCGAGCAAATCCGGCTGATCCGCGAACGCCGCCCGCGCCTGCTCGTTCTGCTGCAAAGCCTGTCGCCCGACGACTGGGAGCGCGCCGGCAGCCATTCCGAGGTCGGCCCGCTTACCCTGGAAACGCAGGCAACGCTCGTCGCGCTCCACGACACCTATCACCTGCGCCAGATTGCTGAATACCGAAGGACAGCCACGCCATGAACGACAAGCCGGAAGAAACAAACGTCACAATTGACTACGGCTTTTTCGACACGCCGGTCGGCGTCGCGCTGATCGCGGCAACCGAGCGCGGCTTGTGCGCGCTTCGCATCGGGGAGTTCGCGGACGAGAAGTTGGCGGACCTGCGGCGCGACTTTCCGCGCGCGACGCTGCGTGAAAACACATCCGCCCTCCAACCGTACGCGGATCAACTTGTCGGATTTTTGTCCGGCCGAACCGAAACGTTCCGGCCGCCGCTTGACCTGCTTGACGGCACCCCGTTTCAGCGCGCGGTTTGGGACGAGTTGCAGCGCATCGCGCCCGGCGAGCGCATTTCGTACGCCGAACTTGCCGCGCGGGTCGGGCGGCCCCTCGCGGTTCGGGCCGTCGCGTGCGCGTGCGCGAGCAACGGCGTCGCGGTTGCCGTTCCGTGCCACCGCGTCGTGCGAACCGACGGATCGCTTGCTGGCTACCGCTGGGGCAAAGAAGGGAAGCGGCGACTGCTGGACCTGGAAGCGCGAACGGCCGCATCGGCCGCCGCCCAAAACAAACACGGTCAATGACGACGCGCCAAAACGTCGCTTCCGGCGGCCCGTGGGAAGAACGCTTTGGCTATTCGCGCGCCGTGCGCGCCGGCCCCTTCGTGTACGTTGCGGGCACGACCGCGCCCGAAGCCGGCGACGATGCGGGCGCGCAGGCGGAGCAAACGCTCGCCAAGATCGAAGCCGCGCTCGCCGGGGCCGGCGCAACCCTTGCCGACGTGGTGCGAACGCGGATGTACGTCGTGAACATCGCCCGCGACGCCGAAGCCGTCGGGCGCGCGCACGGCACGGTTTTCGGCGACGTTTGTCCCGCGTCCACGATGGTCGAGGTACGCGCGCTCATCGCCCCTGAAATGCTCGTGGAGATCGAGGCCGAGGCAATCATCGGAAACCCGCGGCGGCCATGAACGTTCAGCCCGTCGAACTTATGGGAAAGCGCGCCCGGCTCGTTCCCCTGGCGGCTGAGCACGCTCCCGCGCTGCTCGAAGCCGGGCGTGACCCGGCCGTGTGGACGTACCTGCCGCGCCATCCCCAAACGCTCGCGGGCATGGAGGAACTGGTCGCCGAGGCGCTCGCGCGACGCGACGCGGGCATTGATTTCCCGTTCGTGATTTGCGACCGGCACGAGGGCAATTGCGTGGTGGGCAGCACGCGCTTCTGCGACATTGACCCGGCGAACCGGAGCGTCGAAATCGGCTGGACCTGGCTCGCCCCCGGCGTGTGGCGCACGCGCATCAACTCCGAGTGCAAATACCTGCTGCTCGGCCACGCCTTCGAGACGCTGGGCGCGATCCGCGTTTTCCTCAAGACCGACGCGCGCAACATCCGTTCGCAAAAAGCCATCGAGCGACTGGGCGCGGTCAAGGAGGGCGTGTGGCGCAAGCATCGCATTTTGCCCGACGGCTTTGTCCGCGACAGCGTGTACTACAGCATCCTGGACGACGAGTGGCCGGCCGTGAAGGCCCGCCTTGAAACGTTCCTCGGCCGCCCTGACTCCGCCAATGCGCTACAATAAACTGGAGAACCGATTATGTCCACCATCACCCTGGAAGAAGCCGGCAGCCAACTGGCCCGCCTCGTTCAGCAGATCAACGAAAGCGGCGAAGACATCGTTCTCACGCAGGGCGACAAACCCGTCGCCCTCCTCGTGCCCGTTCCCACCGCGCCCCCGGCGCGGCGCGCGCCGCGGGAGCCGGGCAGCGCAAAAGGGTTGATCGAGATACCCCCCGACTTCGACGAACCGCTGGAAGACTTCGCCGAGTACATGTGATGCGGCTTCTGCTCGACACGCACACGTTTCTCTGGTTCGTCACGAACGTTCCTACGCTTGAGGGAACCACGGCTCTGCAACTCATCCGCGACCCCGCCAATGATCTGCTGCTCAGCATGGCGAGCGTTTGGGAAATGGCAATCAAGGTCAGCATCGGGAAACTACCCGCCGCGCAGCCTCTCGACCGGTTTCTCACCACCCAACTTGGGGCGAACGCGGTTGACCTGCTGCCCATCGAAGCGCGCCATGCCTTCGAGGTCGCCCGTCTGCCGCTTCACCACCGCGACCCGTTTGACCGGCTGCTCATTGCCCAAAGCATCGTCGAGCAAATTGCGCTCCTCAGCGCAGACGCCGCTTTCGACGCGTACGCCGACCTTCAGCGCATCTGGTAAGCCAAAATACTGCCCGTGAACACGCCTCCCCACGCTTCGCCGCCGCGCCGGCCCGGATTCGCGCCGGCCGCGCGGCTCGCCCTTTTTACCGTCCGTCATCTCATCGGGCTGGGCGTGTTCGCCTGGATCACGAAAACGGCGCGCGAAACGGACCAGCAAAGCAGCCTGTGGCTGATCGTGGCCGGGCTGTTTTTGGCGTACCTCGCGGCGGTTGTGGTGGGCGCGCGGCAACTGCTCGCGGCCCTTCGGCGGCAGCGCGGGGAGTGCCTAAAGGCTAACGGGTAGAATTGCGGCATGGATGAACAGCCTGTTTCGCCGGTTTCTCCTGTTGTGCCTCGGTTTGTGGCTCGGTGCCC
>JAABUN010003510.1_pt1 | contig 24057 bp, 28 predicted proteins | sample 5559311 | NCBI WGS metagenome assembly JAABUN01 (sample SAMN10711877, study PRJNA513370) | rock metagenome | isolation source: Antarctica rocks | place: Antarctica: Victoria Land, Siegfried Peak sud
CCGGCTTCGACGCGCACCGTGCCGACCCGCTCGGACAATTAAAATTGGAAGACAACGATTTCGTTTCAATGACGCGCGCCGTCAAAGATTGGGCGCGCCAAACTTGCGGCGGGCGCATCGTTTCGTGGGGATTTGATTTTCATTTTCATTGCTTTTAATTGAAATACAGTGTCAAAATACGACCCTTTTTGAGACACATTTCCGTTGTCTGACGCGATACTAAAACTTAGTAATCACTTCGCTGCATTTTTAAGTTTTATTCAGTAATTTTCTTCAAGTTTAATAACTAATTACAGTTTGATGATGCCTTCAATACTTGTCTGCTAATAATTTTCCGCGAGTGAATTTTTTTGTTCTTTCATATTTGGGCATACGTTTTGCAGTGATTCGTGCAAACAGAGTTCGACAGTTCGCAATTGATACACAGACAATGTTTTGTATTCTTTAAGATATTGTCGGTGTATCAAACTAAATATTCAATAAACTTGGAGGAAGATAGTTAATATGGCAAACCAAGCAAACACAAGTAATTCACCAATCGTAACGGCGTTGTTCCGCGACCGGCAGAGTGCCGAATGCGCTTATCAGGCAATCAGCAGCCGGGGTTATAACAGAGATGACGTGAACGTCATGATGTCGGACGAAACCCGCAAAAGTCAGTATTCGACCGACGATACGGAACTCGGCAGTAAAGCGGCGGAAGGAACGGCAACCGGCGCGGGAATTGGCGGAACGGTCGGAGCGGTTTTAGGAGCAATAGCGGCTATCGGAACTTCGATTCTGTTGCCCGGACTCGGACTGCTTGTCGCGGGACCGCTCGCCGGCGCATTAGTAGGCGCAGGCGCGGGCGGATTGACGGGCGGTTTAATCGGCGCGCTTGTCGGTTCGGGTATTCCCGAAGAACACGCGGCGGAATATGAAACAGGCATCAAATCCGGCGGCACGGTTCTCGGCGTGCATCCGCGCAATAACGAAGATGCCGCTTACTTGGAACGCGAGTTTGCAGGCTGCGGCGGAACGAATGTTTATTCGTCGGCTGGTTCTTCGAGCCAAACAACTTCCGGCACATCGACCACTCGTAACGTCGCTTCGACAACTACGCGAACCGAAAATGTTGACCGAAACGTTAACACTAGCGGAAATGTGATTCCGGTTATCGAAGAAGAATTGCGGGTCGGAAAGCGCGAAGTCGAAACCGGCGGCGTCAGTGTTCAGACCCACATCACGGAAAAGCCGGTCGAAGAGCGCGTAACTCTGCGCGAAGAAAACGTAACGGTTGACCGTCGCCCGGTTGACCGACCCGTAACGGACGCCGATTTAGCGGCTGCCAGAGAAGGCGACATCAACGTAACGACACGCGCCGAAGAAGCGGTCGTCTCTAAACAGGCGAAAGTCGTCGAAGAAGTAAATATCGGGAAAACCGTTTCCGAACGTGAAGAAACCGTTCGTGACACGATTCGCCGCACTGATGTCGATGTGGAAGAAACCAACGCTAACACTACTCGAAACACTGATGCCGACACGCGCAACAGAAACAACAGCTAAAAGCCGGCAGGCTTATCAGTTGAAAAAGGCGAACTTCAAAAATGGAGTTCGCCTTTCTCGTTTTATTTCGGAGAATCGGTCAAAGCGCACGTCAAGGCTTTGCAAAGCGCATAGCGTCTTATGTAATACTCACTTAATGCTAAAGATAGAGTAAATTCTTCTTGGTAAAAAATGTGAGAATGTGCCATAAATGAAAACGAATTAATTTCAACTTAAGGAGTTCAGATAAATGAAACAATGCCCACGATGCAATGCGCAAGTCGATGCAAATGCAGTTTTTTGCCCGAATTGCGGATATTCAGCAACAGCCAATAACCAACCACCGCCCGTTGCTCCCGTCAAAAAAAATAAATTGTTGTTACCTTTAGGAATTGTTGGCGGTGTAATAGGTTTATGCGCTATTTGCGGCATTCTCGGCGGTATCGGTAATTTAGTTGATAAAAATAAAGAAAATCAATCTACCGTCGCTAAAACTAATCCGGCAAACAGCACAACCGTTTCCAACTCGACAGCTTTGACTAATACAGCCGCATCAGTCGCTCCAAAAGAAGCCATTGACCCAATGAAATGGAGCGAGTATGACAATATTTATAACACTCGCAGCACCACAACTGATATGCAGAAAGACGCTTTTTGGAAACTTTATGAAGGCAAAAGAGTTGCTTGGCAAGGCACTGTTGCAGAGGTTAGAGAGGGAACATTCGGTGGACTCGTTGTAAACATCAAGATGAACTCCGAAACGCTCACAAACGATATTGCCTTGAATTTGAAAGACAGTGAGAAATCAAAGGCAATGAGTTTATCGAAAGGTAAGAAAATTTCATTCGTCGGCACATTGAAGACTGCCGGCGGTGCGATTTTGTCGCTTCAAATGGATGAAGGCGAAATTAAATAATCTTTAGTTCGATGTTGCGCGGAATTTGAACGCGACGAGTTTTGAAAGCCTTTGCTCAGAGTTGAAAACTTTTTAACTCCACAAGATTATGACAATGCCGACTTGTTGATATTGTTGCGACATTTAATATTTTTCTGTTAAACTTGCCGCACAATTTAAAGAGGAGAAAAACCCGATGCCAGACGTAGAAATTCCGTGCGTGCAGTGCCGCGAAAAATTTGTTTTTACCGAAAAGGAACAGGAAAATTTTTACCAGCGCAATATGCCCGCGCCGCAGCGCTGTCCGCAGTGCCGCTCGAAAAAAGCGGCGAGTGTGAGCGCAAATGCGTCGGGGCGATTTGAAATCGTCTGCGACCACTGCGGCAAGCACGACCACGTTTCGTTTCAGCCGAAAACCGGACGTTCCGTTTTATGCAAAGACTGTCATCAGGCAAACCGCTCGAAAGTTCGCTTCGCGTAAGAAATTAAAAATGTTTGAAACCGTTCAATTTGAAATGCTCGAAGCAGTTGCGATTATCAGTTTTAATCGCCCCGACGCGCTCAACGCGCTTTCTTTGCAGTTGACGAAAGATTTGCGCGCGGCAATCGAACAGGCGATTAGCGAGCGAGCGCGGGCGGTTGTTTTAACCGGCGCGGGCAGAGCGTTTTGTTCGGGCGGCGATTTGCGCCAGATGCAGGCGATGTGGAAAAGCGAAGGCAGAATCGAAGCGTTTTTGGAAGAACCGCTTAAAGTTTTGCACGACGTAATTTTGTTAATCAGAGAAACGCCGATTCCGTTTGTCGCCGCCGTGCAAGGCGTCTGTGCCGGCGCGGGAACGAATTTCGCGCTTGCCTGTGATTTGGTTTTGGCGTCGGAAAACGCGACGTTTAACGAAGCGTTTGTAAAAATCGGCTTGTCGCCTGACTGCGGCGGTTCGTTTTTTCTGCCGCGCGCCGTCGGCGAAAAATTAGCGGCGGAAATTTTTATGACGGGCGACTCTTTAACGGCGGAACGCGCCGCGCAAATCGGAATGATAAATCGCACGGTAGCGCCGGAAAATCTAATGGAAGAAGCATTAAAAATGGCGGAAAAATTGTCGCTCGCGCCGACCGCTTCAATCGGGCGAATCAAGAAAATGCTCAACGCTTCGTTTTCAAACGATTTGCAGACGCAGCTTGATTTAGAACACGCTCAGCAAATCGAATCGGGCAAAGCAAGCGATTTCAAAGAAGGCGTGCAAGCGTTTTTCGACAAACGACAGCCGAATTTTACGGGAACTTGAAAATTTATTTTATCGTCGAGGCGTGAAGCTGTCTGGTTTTCAAGCCCGACGGCTTTTTTATTTTTTATCGTTTATGAATTTAACTTACTGGCAATTGATACGCGGCAATCGAAATTTCCGCAATCTTTTGTGGGGACAATTTATTTCCGAACTCGGCAACTGGTTTAATTTTATCGCCGGTTTAGGTCTTGTGCGCGTCGTCTCTGAAGCGTCGCCGACGGCGGCGGGCGCGTTGTTTGCGGCGCGGCTGTTGCCGTTCGCGCTTTTTTCGCCGATTGCCGGAACGTTCGTTGACCGTTTTTCGCGGCGGACGGTGATGATTGCGTCGGACTTGTCGCGCGTGTTTGTCGCGTTGATGTTTTTGTTTGTAAGCGACGCGGAAAACCTCTGGATTGCGTATCTCGCAACCGCTTTGCTCTCGACGTTCGGCGCGTTTTTCGACGGCGCGAAAAACGCTGCAACGCCGAATTTGACCGGTAAAGAAGGAATTTTAGCGGGAACGGCGCTGATGTTTTCGACGCGCTTTCTGCTGATGGCAATCGGCTCGGCTCTCGGCGGCGTCGCAGCGGCGATTTTCGGCTACAAAATCGCGTTTCTTATAAATGCTGCTTCGTTTGCGGTTTCAGCATTTTCGGTTTGGCTGATTCCTGAAGAAGCGACGAGAGAAAATGAGGAAACGAGGAGGCGAGGAGACGAGGAGATTTTGGATTCGGCGGCGTTAGCCGGAGCTTTGCCCGAAACAAGTAGTCAACCTGAAATAAAACGCGCGTCTTTTTTTACCGAACTCAAAGAAGGTTTTCATTACACGATTAAGAATCCGTTCGCCCTGACGATTCTTCTGATGAACATAATTTGGGCGACGGGCGGCGGCGCGATAAACGTGATTTTCGAGCGAATGGGCGGCGTCGTTTTCGCCGAAACCGAAAACTGGAAACCGGATTTAGCCGTCGCGCTGCTCTGGACGGCGAGCGGTTTCGGTCTGTTCGCCGGAATGATGATTGCTCATCGTGTTGCGACGTTTCTCGACCGCAAAAATTTAAACAGCCCGTTCATCGTCTGGACTTTAATCGTTCACGGCGTTTTGTTTGCGGCTGCCGGATTTTTGCCGGCTCTTTGGCTGTTTATGATTTTCTGTTTCGTCTCGCGCGCCATCGTCGGTGTCGAATACGCCGTTCAGGAAACTTTATTTCAGCGCAGCTTGCCCGACTATATTCGCGGGCGAATTTCCACGTTGGACAGAGGCGCGGAGATGACCGTTTTCGGTTTGTCGAGCTATTTTTCGAGCGAGCTGATGTTCTATATTTCGCCGCAAATGCTGACTGTTATTTCCGGTATTTTATCGGCAAGCGCAGGCGTTTTGTGGTTTGTCAGAATGCGCAGCGCGAAGGTTATGAATTTTAATCGTGAAGAAGTTTTGAGCGATGCATAGAAAATGGTAATTGATAGGATTATGTAGGCAAGAATCGAAGGCGCGAAAATATATCATTTGATTTTCGCGCCTTCGATTCTTGCCTTATTGTTCCGTAAATTGCTCAAATACTTCGACTTGTATAAGTTCTTTAAGAGTTTTTTGCTTCTGCCATTTGCGCGGGTTGCGGCACATCCAACAAGAACAGGGCTTTCGGGTTTGTGCCAACTTGCCGACGTAAGTTGCGTCGTCAGCCAAATGTGAAGAAGAATAACGCGAACGAATCAACGCTTTAACGCGATTTTTATATTTGTCAGATTCAAGTCGTCTCATTGCTCTTGTTTTCATCACACAACTTGCTGCCGTTCGCACCTCAATTACCTACGTTTTCAAAAGCTGTTTGGCAATAACTATTCGCTGAATCTCGCTCGTGCCTTCGCCGATGGTGCAGAGCTTTGAATCGCGCCAGTATTTTTCCGCCGGGTAATCTTTAGTGTAGCCGTAGCCGCCGTGAATCTGGATTGATTCTTCGGAAACTCTGACCGCGACTTCCGAAGCGTAAAGTTTTGCCATCGCCGATTCTTTCGTCAATTTTTTGCCCGCGTCTTTCATCAGCGCGGCTTGCATCGTCAGCAATCTGGCGGCTTCAATTTGCGTCGCCATATCCGCTAATTTGAATTGGATTGCTTGAAATTCGGCAATCGGATGACCGAATTGCTGCCGCTCTTTGGCGTATTTGACAGCCGCTTCGTATGCGCCCTGCGCGATGCCGACCGACAGCGCGGCGATTGAAATTCTGCCGCCGTCGAGAATTTTCATCGCCTGCAAAAAGCCTTCGCCTTCCGTTCCCAAAAGATTTTCTTGCGGCACTTTGCAGTCTTCAAACACGACGCTCGCGGTTTCGGACGCGCGCATTCCGAGTTTGTTTTCCTTTTTATCGGGACGAAAACCGTCCATTGATTTGTCGAAAATAAATGCCGAAATTCCTTTGTTGCCTTTTGATTTATCGGTAACGGCGACGGCGACTAAAGTATTGCAGGAAATCGCGTGCGTGATGAAATTTTTCGAGCCGTTGACCGTGAAATTTCCGTTGTTTTTGACAGCCGTCGTGCGCGTTCCCGACGCATCCGAACCTGCGCCTGCTTCGGTCAAGCCCCACGCGCCGAAACTTTCGCCTTGCGCCAGCGGAACAAGATATTTTTGCTTTTGTTCTTCGCTGCCGAACATATAAATATGGTTCGAGCAAAGCGAATTGTGCGCCGCGACCGAAAGCCCGACCGAGCCGTCAACGCGCGCCAGTTCTTCGATAATCGTCGCGTATTCAACGTAACCCATTCCCGCGCCGCCGTATTCTTCGGGAAAAATCACGCCCATTAAACCCAGCCCGGCAAGCTGCGGGCGCAGTTCTATGGGAAAATGCTGCGTCTCGTCCCATTCCATAACGCGCGGGCGAATCTCGCTTTCGGCAAACTCGCGCACGCTCCACTTTATTTGCTGCTGTTCTTCGGTTAATTCAAAATTCATATTTAATATTTGTGTGTAAAAAATTTGTTTAATTATAACAAAAAATTCGGCTTGAGATAACCGCAGCGGTCTTTGGTGAAACTCGTTTTTCCGGCTGTCAAAATTCTATTCGGTTTATTTGTAAAATCGGATTATGATAGTTCTTCGATGCACATTATCAAACAGATTCTCAAATGGTTTTTCGGAATCGCATTTGTTTTGGCGGGCGCGCTTCATTTTATCTACGCCGGTTTTTACTTGAAAATTATGCCGCCGTTCTTGCCCGCGCCGATGTTTTTAATTCGTTTGAGCGGAGTTTTTGAAATCGTTCTCGGCGTTTTGTTTTTGATACCGAAGTTCACGCGCCTCGCCGCTTACGGTTTGATTGCGCTTCTCATCGCCGTCTTTCCGGCAAACATTTATATGGCGACGAACGCCGAAATGTTTCCCGAATTCAGTCAGCGAGCGCTTTACGCGCGCCTGCCTCTGCAATTCGTTTTAATGGCTTTAATTTATTGGCTTGCCCGCCGGAAAAATCTTGATAAAAATGCTTGAAACACATTTATCGGGAAATTAACCGTTCGATTTGCCGCGCGGTTCGTTTTCAAAATTTCGATTGCTTTGGTCTTTAACATTGCGCGGTTTCGGTTTCGGTTTCGGCGTGAAGGTCTTCGCTTTCGGCGGGCGTGGCGGATTTTTAAACGCTTTAATTTCTTCGGCGGAAAGTTTGCGAAACTCGGCGACCTTTAGCCAGTCGTCTTTAATGTGTCCGATGGCGACGCGCTTTAATTTGACGACCGAATGTCCGACCGAATCGAACATTTTTCTGATTTGCTGGTTGTGTCCTTCAAAAAGCGTTACGCGAAACCAGCCGTTTTTGTCGGTCGGTTTTAAGATTTCGATTTCGGCGGGCGCGGTCTTAAAACCGTCGGGAAGAACAGTTCCGCGCCGCAGTTTATTGATTGCGACCACGGTCGGCAAGCCTTTTGTTTTCACTTCATAAACTTTCGGAACGGTTTTCGACGCGGCGATAAAATTAGTAAATTCGCCGTCGTTCGTCAAAATTATCAAGCCTTCGGTGTTAAAATCCAGCCGCCCGACCGGATGCAGTTTGCCAAAGCCTTTCACCAAATCGACAACCAGTTTTCTGCCTTCCGGGTCAGCCGCACTCGATAAAACGCCTTTCGGTTTGTTCAGCAGAACATAAAAATTTTCGCGTTGTTCGAGTTTTCGGTTTATCAACTTGCCGCCGACTTTGATGTGGTCGATTTGCGGGTCGGCTTTCGTTCCCGCTTCGGTTACGATTTCGCCGTTAACGGAAACTTCGCCGTTTGCGATGAGTTCTTCGGCTTTGCGGCGCGAAGCGATTCCGGCTTGCGCGATGAGTTTTTGTAAGCGTTCCTGCATTTTATTTTTCTAAAAATCATTGTCGGCTCGCGCCGTTTTTCCTTATGAAATTCCGCCAGCCAAATCTTCAAAATCCTCGATTGACGGCAACTCGCTTAAATCCTTTAACCCAAACTGTATCAAAAAATCCTTCGACGTGCCGTATTGCATCGGGCGTCCGACGGTTTCCTTTCTGCCTTTGGCGACAATCAGTCGTTTATCAAGCAAAGTTTTTATCGCCGAAGCAGACTGGACGCCGCGAATTTCTAAAATTTCCGGCACGGTCGCCGGTTGTTTGTAAGCGATGACGGCGAGCGTTTCCAAAGCGGGAAGCGAAAGTTTTGCCGACGGACGAGTTTTCAGAAAGGCGCGAACTTCGGCGTGAAACTCTGTTCGCGTCGAGATTTGCCAGCCGCCGGCGATTGCGCGAAGCTGCAAACCGCTGCTCCGTTCGTCGTATTCTTTTACCAATTCTTCGATTGCCGATTCGATTATCTCGCGGTCTTCTTCCAAAACGTCGGCGAGAATTTTCGCGCTCAACGGTTCGTCGGCGACGAAAATTAACGCTTCGACCATTGAGACAAGCTCGGCGATTGTGCGCGAATGTTTTTCTTCGGTTTCCGAATCCATAAAATTTTGCGGGCGATTTAATCGTCCGCGTTTCGCAAAATTATATCGCCAAAAGTTTTGCTCTGCACAAGTTCGACGCTTTCGGTGCGGACGATTTCCAAGACGGCGACGAATGCTAAAACCAGTTCGGCGCGGCTTTGCATTCCTTCAAAAAACTCGAGTAAATTTAATTTTCCAGCCGCGAAAATCCGTCGTTTCAAATTTCTAATCATTTCGGCGAGCGACATTTCTTCGCGCTTGATTTCCATTTGCACGACTTGTTTGCGGCGCACCACGATTCGTTCAAAAACGGCGAACAAATCGAAAACCGTCGCGTTGACTTCCGTGTTATTTTCGTCCGATTCGATTCGGGCGCGCGTGAAAACGGCTTGCTCGACCGTCGAGCGCTCGTAAAGCATCTGCGCCGCGTTTTTGAATTGCTCGTATTCGAGCAGGCGGTCAACCAGTTCCTTGCGCGGGTCTTCAATTTCTTCTTCCGCTTCGCCCGCTTCGTCGCGCGGCAGAAGCATTTTGGATTTTATCTCAATCAAAGTCGCCGCCATCACCAGAAAATCCGCCGCCAGCGCAACGTCGAGAGTTTTCATCAAGCGAATATACTGCAAATAAGCGTCCGCGATGCGCGCAATCGGAATGTCAAAGATATTCGCCTGTTCCTGTTTGATTAAAAAAAGCAGAAGGTCGAGCGGTCCGGCAAAAGCGCCGAGTTCGAGCTTTATTTCTTCGCCCGCAGAAGCCGCGCTAATGTGCGGTTTTTCCGTGAAAAAATCGAATGTCAACTGCTCAATTTGCTGCTGCTGCTGCTGTTCCATTATTTTATTTAGCCGAATTTATCAACTCAATCGCCCGCTCGACGGGTCGCGCGAGAACGGCTTTCTCTCCAACCTCGACAATCGGACGCTGCAAAAGACTCGGATTTTCGATAATCGCTCTGATAATTTCGTCCGGCGCGGTTTCGGGCGTTAAATTTAGTTCTTTTGCAAGCGGCTCTCTTGCTCGCAGAATTTCAAACGGCGAAAGGTTTGTTTTTCTCAACAAACCGCGCAGTTTTTCTTCTGTCAAAGGCTCGTTAAAATAATTGACGTTTTCAAATTCAACGTTGTTTTCACGAAACAACTGCGCCAGATTGCGGCACGTCGTTCACGTCGGTTTTTCATAAACGGTGATTTTTTCGCTCATAACTTTTCTTAATTTCTCGCACCGACGATTCCCATTCGCTCATAAACCGTCGTTAAAGTTTCGCGCGCAATATAACGCGCCTTTTCCGCGCCGTCTTTCAAGATTTTTTCAAGCGCGCCGTCATCGATTTGTTTGACGCGCGCTTGAAACGGTTTTAAAAATTCGACAATTGTTTCGGCTAACTGCGATTTAAAATGCCCGTAACCTTTTCCGTCGAAATCGGCTTCGCATTCGGCGGCGGTTTTGCCTGTCAACAATTGATAAATCGTCAGCAAATTATTGATTGCCGGACGCGCGGCGTCAAATTTTATCGCCGTTCCCGAATCGGTTACGGCGCGTTTTAATTTTTTGACGATTGTGTCGGCGTCGTCGAGCAGAAATATCGCGCCGTTCACGTTTTCGTCGGATTTCGACATCTTTTTTTCCGGTTCGGCAAGAGATAAAATTTTCGCGCCCGTCGGCGGAATAAACGCTTCGGGAATTTTGAAAGTTTCGCCGAAATCGCGGTTAAAACGTGTCGCAACGTCGCGCGTTAATTCGAGATGCTGTTTCTGGTCTTGTCCGATTGGAACTAAATCGGTTTGATAAAGCAAAATGTCGGACGCCATCAAAATCGGATACGCGAAAAGCCCAGCTCCAGCGCGTTCTACATTTTCCTTCTTGACTTCTTCAGATGCTTTAATAACTATACTTAGTGCTTCTAGAGGACTTTTATCTTTTAAGCGATTTCCTGACTTATCAATAATTCGACCTATATTGATGTAATAATCATTTCTAATTCCTTTCTCAGACTTTCCGTATAATCTTAGCTCAAAGTCTTTCGCTATTTGTATATACTTTTGCGGATTATTAACATTCAAAGATGCTTTTTGGGATTTATCTTTGAATTGCGTCATTCGTTCCAACTCGCCCATTCGCGCGACGCAATTTAAAATCCAAGCAAGCTCGGCGTGTTCGCTCACATCCGATTGAACGAAAACGGTGGAGATTTGCGGGTCGATTCCGGCGGCAAGATAAATTCTTGCTAAATCAAGAGTTTTCTGCCGCAATACTTTCGGGTCTTGCGGCAAAGTTATCGCGTGCAGATTGACGATGCAAAACAAACTTTCATATTCGTTTTGCAGCGCAACCCAATTTTTCAGCGCGCCCAAATAATTTCCGATATGCAGATTTCCCGTCGGCTGCGCGCCGCTGAAAATGCGTTTTTTCATAAAACTAAAACCAGCGCGTTACGAGAAGGTAATTTACGAATTGAAAAACCGGACTTATGATGACGCCGATAACGCCCATATAGAGCAGCGCCATCAAAATAAGGAATCCGTATTGTTCGAGAAAAGCCAGCGCCGGCTGCGCGCTCGCGGGCAGAAACGTCGCCAAAACCTTGCTGCCGTCGAGCGGCGGAAACGGAAGTAAATTGAAAATCGCTAAGGAAACGTTCAGGAAAATCAAATTTATAAACAAAGTTATAATCGGCTTGCCGATGCCGGTTTGAAAACTTTCGCTGCTGAACGCGCCGAACTCGATTAACAATTTGAAAATCAGAAAACTGACGACGGCGATAAAAAGATTTGCGAGAATTCCGGCGATGGAAACCATCACGTTGGCAATTTTATAGTTCGTCCATTTGCGCGGATTGACCGGCGTCGGCTTGCCCCAGCCGATAAGCGGAATAGCGCCGAAAGCGCCGCCGAGAGCGCCGAAAACGAAACTGACAATTGGTATTAAAAGCGTTCCTACGGGGTCTGTATGCGCGACCGGATTTAAGGTTACGCGCCCGAGCATAAACGCCGTGTCGTCGCCGAATTTGTGCGACATCCAGGCGTGCGCCGCTTCGTGCGCCGAGATTGCCAGCAGCAGAACGACCATATAAACGACTAAATTTGAAACTAATTCCGCGATGTTTAATTCACCCATTTTCCCCGTCTCCGTCGGCGCATTGTAAGCAGCATTCGCGCCCGCATTCAAAACAAATAAGGTTCGTTGTTTTCTCGGTTAAATTGTGCCATTCTTTTTTTATAAAACAAAATCGAACCGGTTATGAAAAAGCATATCGTCTGCATTGCGAGCGAATTCAAAGGCAATGATTTTTACGAAGAATGTGCCGACGCGGGCTGGCGCGTAACGCTCGTAACGCGCGAAAAGCTGCTTGATTCGGCGTGGGCGTGGACGAGTTTGAGCGAGGTGAAGACCGTGCGCGACAACGCGGGCGCGGAAGATTACGCGCGCGCCGTAACGAACGTCGCCGGAACGCTGCCGGTCGACCGCGTTGTCGGCATCGACGAATTTGATGTTTTGACGGCGGCGAAGGCGCGCGAGCATTTGCAAATCGAAGGCATCAGCGCTTCTTACGCGCTGCGCTTTCGAGACAAACTGCGAATGCGAAATATGGCGGCGCAAAACGGTTTGCCGTGTCCCGAATTTACGGGCGCGTTTCGTCCCGATTTGACAAACGAATTTTTGACTCGTGTTCCCGCGCCCTGGATTATCAAGCCGCGCACGGAAGTCAACGCTTTCGGCATTCGCAAATGCAGGACGAAAGACGAGATTTGGAATTTTTTGAACGAACTCGACGCGCGCAACACGTGGCGCGACCATCCGTCGCAGTTTTTGATTGAAAGATTCGTCGAAGGTGCGGTTTTTCACGTTGATTCGGTTGTCTCAAATGGCAAAGTCGTCGCCTGCGGCATTAGTCGCTACGGCGCAACGCCGATGAACGTATCGCACAAAGGCGGAGTTTTCACGACATCGATTTTGCCGCATAAATCCAAAGAAAGAAAACAGTTGGAACGATTAAACAAACAGCTTCTCAAAGCGTTTAAATACGAGCGCGGAGTCGCGCACGCCGAGTTCTTGCAGTCAAGCGACACGGGAAAACTCTATTTGCTCGAAGTCGCCGCGCGCGTCGGCGGCGCTTATATCGCCGATGTTTTAGAACAGGCGAGCGATTTTAACTTATGGCGCGAATGGGCGAAACTGGAAACGGCGACCAAAGAAAATCCGTATCAGCCGCCGAAAATTCGCACCGACTACGCCGGAATCGCGCTTTGTCTGGCAAACGAAGAAAAACCCGACACGTCGCATTATACCGACACTGAAATAGTTTATCGCGTCTCGAAATCGAAACACGTCGGGCTGATTTTCCACTCGCAAGACCACAAACGAATCGGCGAGCTTTTGGAAATTTACGCCGAGCGAATGACAAACGATTTTCTCGCCGTCGCGCCGACAAAGGAAAGATACGACGACTAAAAAGTGGAAAATGGAAAATGAAAACCAATTCCTGCATTTTCCATTTTCCACTTTCCATTTTCCATTATTGACTTATGTTTGAAGTTTCCGCGCAAAAAGAAAACGCGCCCGCTGTTTTAGACCACAATCTGGAAAAATATTTCCCGGTGTTGCTCGAATTTGAATCGACCGCCGAACTCGAAAAGTCGGAAATTTATCAAAAAATAAAACCCGAAGTCGAAGAAATATTAAACGCCGTCGCGCAGGAAAATTTCGCCGTGCAAACGCTTGAAAAATCTCAAACGGTTTGCGCGCTGGCGTGGAACATCGAGCGAGGAAATCGGTTCGAGGGAATCCTTGACGCACTCAAAAATCACCCGCAGTTAAAAGGCAAGGATTTGTTGCTTTTAACCGAACTCGATTACGGAATGGCGCGCAGCGGCAATCGTTTTGTCGCGCGCGATTTGGCGAAGCAATTAAAATTAAACTACGCTTTCGCGCCCGTTTATATCGCTTTGCAAAAGGGAAGCGGCGTCGAAGCGAGCAGCGCGGGCGAGAATACGAAGTCCTTACACGGTCTGGCGCTGTTTGCAAAATATCCGATAAAAAATGCTCACGCCGTTGCGCTTCCGAACGGCAAAGACAAAATGTTAGGCAAAGAAAAACGGCTCGGTTATTTGCGCGCTCTCGTCGCCGACATCGAGCATCCGGCGGGCAATTTTCGCGCCGTAACCGTTCATCTCGACGCGCATTCGTCAAGGAAACATCGCCATTTGCAGATGAAAATCGTGCTTGACCATCTCGAATCTTTGCCCGATTTGCCGACAATCATCGGCGGCGATTGGAACACGACGACTTACAACGCGCAAAGCGCCAACCGCGCCATTGCCGGATATTTTCGCCGCGTTCTGATGGGCGTCAAAACCGTCGTTCGCAATCATTATCCGCATCCCGACCGTTACTTTGAAAAGGATTTGTTCGCGGAATTGGAAAATCGCGGCTTTGATTACAAAAACTTAAACGAAATCGGCGCGGGAACTTTGCATTACGATATGGAAAACGCGGCTTACAACACGAACTTGAGCGATTGGGTGCCGCGCTGGTGCTTCCCGTTTATCTTCTGGGCGGCGCGGCGCGTCGGCGGTCGTGTCTCGGCACGTCTCGATTGGTTTGCGGGAAAGAAAATCGAAGCGACCGGAAAACCGCAAACAATCGGAAATTTATTCGATGCGGAAAATCTGCCGCTTTCGGACCACGACGCAATAACTTTGGACTTTGCGCGGCTTAAAAGTTAAACTGACAAGCGCAAAACAAAATAGACAAATGCGCTTTAATTTTTTTGGTTTTAGTAAAAGCCGCCGACAAATTTTTATTTCAAGCGCGCCGTCTTTAGAAAAAAGTTTATATAAATTTATTTAATTAACCGGAGAACAAATGTCAGAAGTAAGTTTTTGTCAAACAATCAGTTTTAACGCCGACCATTTCGATTACGAAACGGTCAATCAGGAAAACGGCAACGCGACGATGATAAAATTCCCAATCGACGATGCGCGCTACAGCGCCGGCGATGTCGTCGTTGTGTTGGACGACGCGGAGGTTCGCTTTCACGGTATCATCGGAAAAATTGAAAGCGGTTACGCCTTCGCCTACGACCCGAAAGGCTCGCTGCTGCCCGGAACGATACAGTAAAACTACCGTAGTTTGAAATTTACAAAATTCGTGGAAACCCACGCCATCGCACAACAAGATTTAGTTTCAGTTGATAAACTCCGAATGCTGCAAACTCAAGGAAATTTCAACTTGGAGTATGTAATTCAAAAACGAGTGTTTGAATTTTTTGTGCATCTAGTTTTCAGCCTAACGAATTTTGTCGCGTTGTACTTTCATAAAACTTTTACTTCATTTATTTTTTATTTTTCAGCATCGGTTCAGAGATAAAAATTAGATGCGGAAACAAAAATGAAAATGGGCTTTAAAGATTCCTGAGTGCTTTGACGTAATGATCAGGCACGCCAGGAAATTCACGCAATTGAAGCCGGGATTAAACATTTTCATATTTACCGCCTGCGACATACGTTTGCCAAAATTGTTTCCTACTACTCAGATGCTCGACGTTGCGTTCGAGTTTCTGCACGCCGACGAATTCAAAACTCAATACCCGTTTGAAAACGCCAGCAAACTGCCCGCCGTTTTCAGACGAGAAAACAACGGATTAGAGTTAATGATTTCCGCCGACGAAATAAATTCCTGCCGCACGGCGCGCGACCTCGAACAAGTTATAAACGCGCAGCTCAATAATTAGCCTGAAAACTCGAATTCCTCAGCCGGTTAAATTCGCGTTTTAATCTCGCGGCGACCGAACTCGAAACCGGAGCGCAAGTAAAATTTTACTTCGCTTCAATCGTTTTCGGCGAGCGATTCAATCGCCCGTTTCGCTTCGGGAAAGGCGAGCGCGGCGATGCCGAAATTACAGAGCGCGCCGACGATGCAGTAACCGCACCAAGCCTTTTCTTTTGTCGGCATTTGGTAAAAATACCAGCCCGCAACCATTGCTTCGACGAGGGCTTTGCCGGCGGCGGCGATTGGAACAAGCGGCTGTTCGTCCGCGCGATTTTCGCCGCCGAGCGCCGCGAGCGGAATATTAGCGGCGAGACTCGCCAAAGACAGCGCGCCGTCCGGCACACCGAGCGCGTATGCCGTATCCGAAGAATTAACTTTGTCCGAGTCAAAGCCTTCAATCGGCGGGTCGGGCAAATGTTTTATAACGCCCGTTTGAAAAAGCGTAACCGCCGTCATCGCCGCCATTCCGACGAGCGACAAGCCGATAACGCCGCGCCGCCGCCAAATTTCGTCCGAACGTCCGCGCTGAAGTTCTCCGCGCAACTGCTGCGGCTCCAAATCACCAATCAATGTTTGAGTCATTTCGTTTTTCATTTGCCCCCCGATTATTTTCCGCCGTGAACACAGTCGAATCGTTTTATTTCGACGCTCATTTCATATTATCGCTTATAAAGAATCGGCAACCGCACAAAGATTGTCAGTTGCTGGAAACCGGACAATCAACGTAGACCGGCGCGAACCTTAAAATCGAAAACGTCCGGGCGACCGTAATGACCGGAAACGTCAAGCGTCATTTTTTCCCGGTCAATCATCGTCAAATCAAGTTCCGCCGTGATGATTTTTTCTTCGTCGAAAACCGGACGGGCGACGAAACTGCCGTCCGGCGCAACGATGCAGCTTCCGCCGCGCAGAACGATTTGGTCGGGATTGTCCTTTGAGAGATGTGCGGGTTCAAATTCAGCGGGAAAATCCTGCGCCCGCATAATCATACCGACAGCCAACACAAACGAGCGTCCTTCAAAAGCGTATTGGCGCGCCGTGATTTGGTGCATTTCGTGAACGGTGGGGAAAACGGCGACATGAATGTCTTCGCCCGCGACGTGCATTGCTTGACGGGCGAGCGGCATCCAGTGTTCCCAACAGACGAGCGCGCCGACGCGACCGGCGTTTGTTTTTACGCTTTTGAGTCCGTCGCCGTCGCCCTGTCCCCAAACAAGGCGTTCGGTGTAGGTTGGGACGAGCTTTCGGTGATGATTGATGAGTTTTCCGGTTTCGTCGAAAATCAGCAAGCTGTTATAAAGCGTTCCGTTGCCCGCGCCCGATTCAATCCGTTCGTTGATGCCGATGACGATTGAAACTTTATTTGCGCGTGCGGCTTCGGCTAAAATTTCGGTTGTCTCGCTCGGCACGACGACGCTGTTTCGGCGCAGACGGGCGTAGACTTCTTTTGTTTTTTCGCTGTTCCATAAGGCGGCTTCCGGGCAGTAATCGAACCACGCCGGATAACCGGGCAGCCACGTTTCGCCGAAAGCGACGAGCTGCGCGCCCGTTTTCGCCGCTTCTTCAATCAAAGCAACGGCGCGCGATAAGCTCGCTTCGAGATTCGAGTGAACCGGACTCGCCTGAATGATTGCGACCGTGATTTTATTTGGCACGCATTTCCCCTTGAACTTTACGACTTTAATTTTTCTTCGATGCTTTTTCCTTCGCGTCTGGCTTGCGCCCAAGTTATTGGCAGCATTTTTACTTTGCCGCTTCGGTTTGCCGCCGTCAAAAAATCCAGCGCTTCTAAAATGATTCGCCGCTGCAATTCCCGGTGAAACGGCACGCCGAAATGATGTCCCATCATAAACGGCGCGAAGACGGCGCGTGGCGGTTTGATGTGTTCGGTTACGTCCGAAGCAACCGTGATTGAAACCGTCGGAATTCCTCTTTTTTCGATAGCGCGCTGCACGAGCGCGATGCTCTGATGGCAAATCGGTCAGGCGGGCGCGAGCAGAACCGCGTCGGGTTTTTCCGCTTCGACCGCATCGGCAATATCTTCCGCTAAGGTTTTTTCAAGTCGCTCGGCATCCATATTGTAACCGATAAACGAAAAGAAATCGGGCGCGAGTTCGCCAAGGATTTTTTCCCGTGCTAACTCTTGCAGCCGTTCAATCGGAAAAATAACATTCAAATCCTTCTCCGCGCCGACGGTCGGATATTTGAGCTGATGAATTTCCAAATCTTCAACTTTGGAGTTTGAAGGAACGCGCCGGAAAGTATAATCGCCGACCGGATGAACCGTGTCGAACGGCAAGGAATTTTTCGGCTGGACGCCGGACGTTGACACGAAAGTCAGACGCGATTCCGAAAGCGGTTTTTTCAATCGTGCGAGCGGCACGAAATCCGTTTTCGTAATCATCGCGCCCGGATAGCGTTCGTTGACCGTCGTCCATAATCCGGGGCGAAGTTGTATTTTCTCATTAAACTCGTCCATCGTGAATCCATTCTCCAGAGCGCGCGACGAAATAAAAATGCAGGCGAAAATAAAGATGCGCGAGTGTTTCCGCGTCCGTCTCATTAACCGTTTTTTCGATGAATTCGCGCTTCGTTGCCGGAACGTCGAGCAGAAGTTTCAGCGCTTCAATCCACGCTTTATCAATTTCCTTACGCCCGTTTTCCTCATTGCCGTCGCCGAAATGCAGGCGCACATAGCGAATTAACTTTTCAGAGTCGCCCGCATCAACCGCTTCTTTCAGATATTGAAGAGACATAAAATTCGCGTTCGCCGATTTTCTCGCTGTCGACTGCCAAGTTTATCCCGCAATCATCGGTTTTTATTCCCGTGTCAGCGAAATCCTGACACGAAAATCAGGTTTTCACCGATACCGCGCCGCGCCGAAATTATTTAATTTAATTGCATACGGTTTAAAGTTATCGAATTTTTTGAGCAAAGGAAAGAGAGATTATGAATTTAAAGACGCGCGAAAAAGAATGTTTGGAAAGGGAAACGGGCGAGCGTTTTGCGGTCGAAGCGATTCCGCATTTGCCCGTTTTGAAGCGAATCGCGCTTCGGATGATGCGAAACCGCGCGGAAGCCGAAGACCTCGTGCAGGAAACTTACGCGCAGGCGTGGCAAGTGTTTGAGCGCTACGAGAGCGGGACAAACTGCCGCGCGTGGCTGTGCAAGATTATGTTTTATAAACGCCTGCGCCGCCGACGCGCCGCCGCGCGCTGTCTGCCGCTCGGCGAAAACGAACTTAATTCGCTTCGAGCGGGCGGCGCGCGCGAACCGCTCGGCGTTGATTATATGAGCGGGAAAATCGCCGGCGCTCTGGAATCTCTGCCGGAAAATTTTCGGCGCGTCGTCTGGCTGTGCGATGTCGAAGATTTCACATACCGCGAAGTCTCCGCGCATCTGGCAATTCCCATCGGCACGGTGATGTCGCGCCTGCATCGCGGGCGGGCGCTTCTGCGCCACCTCCTTCCCGAATGCGCGTCCGACAACGCCGCTTCGTCAATCGAGAAAAAGTCGAAACGAAAAATAATGCCGTTAGAAATTGCGCGCGGGGCGCAAATGTCGGTATAAGAATTGACAAAAAGTTTTTGCGGAAACCGGAACCTAGTAAAGATGTAAAATCTAAAAACATCCTTACTACGTTCCGGTTTCCGCATTACCGGCATATTTTTAAGAAGCGCTGAAATCGCGGTCGTTAAAGTTTCAGTCGAGCGTCTACCTCTAAGTTCGGGAATAAAAACTGCCGGTTTTGCGCTATATTTATATCGACATATCAAGCAAAATAATTTTGATGGCGAAAAATGGCAGAAGAAAATCCTGAAAAACGCTCGCGGGTGAAAGAATACGCGGTCGCGGTCGTCGCGGTTTTGGCGGCGGCGGTTTTCACGGCGCTTGTTTTGCCGTATAACGACGGGGCGATGTATTTTCTTTTTCTCGCCGCGATTTTCTTCAGCGCGCTTTACGGCGGATTAAAGCCGGGTTTGTTTGCCGTCGCGCTGTCGGCTTGCGCCGCCGTTTTCTTAATCGTCTACGTCGAAAAATTGTCGCTCGCCAATTTCGGCGACATCGCGGTTTTGCTGCTCTTTTGTTTGACGGCGAGTTTTGCCGTCGTGCTGTTCAGTTCAAAATCGGAAATGCAGGAAGCCGCGCGGCTCGCCGAAAGCAAATACCGGATGATTTTTGAAGACGCGATTACGGGAATTTACGAAACGACGCTCGACGGGCAATACGTTGCGGCGAACCCGAAGTTAGCCGCAATGCTCGGCTACGATTCGCCTCACGAAATGATTCGGTCGGTTGACGATTTAAACCGCAGCTTTTACGTCGAGCCGGAAAGACGCGACGAGTTTCGACGTTTAATCGAAGAAAACGGAAACGTCGCCGGTTTTGAATCGGAGATTTACCGGCGTAACGGCGCGACGATTTGGATTACCGAAAACGCGCTCGCCGTCCGAGACAAAGTCGGTCGGCTCGTCGGTTTTCAAGGCACGACGATTGACATCACGGCTCGCAAACGAGCCGAAGCCTATTTGCAGGAAGCGCAAGCCGAACTCGAAAGAAAAGTCGTCGAACGCACGGCGCAGCTTGCCGAAACGAACGAAGTTTTGCGCGGCGAAATCGTCGAGCGGCAGCGCGTCGAAGACGCTTTGCGGGCGGGCGAGCGGCAACTGCGCGAATTGACCGCTTATCTGCAATCGGTGCGCGAGGAAGAACGAAAATACCTCGCCCGCGAGCTGCACGACGAACTCGGTCAGCAGCTTACCGCGCTGAAAATGGATTTGTCGTGGCTCGCGGAAAAGAACGTCGCCGCGCAAAACAGTTCGGCGATTTCTTCGCGTTCAATATCGGAAAAAACCGAAACGATGATTGCCGCTGTTGACGAAGCGATGAACGCGACCCGCCGAATCGTCGGCGAGTTGCGTCCAGCCGCGCTCGACGAACTTGGACTCGAAGCGGCAGTTGAATGGCTGACTCAGGACTTTCAAAAACGCACAGGCATCGTTTGTAAAATAGATACAAATTTTGACGAACAGGAACTCAATCAGAATTTAACGACGACAATGTTTCGTATCGTGCAGGAATGCCTGACGAACATCGTCCGGCACGCTTCGGCGACGCGGGCGAACGTTCGTCTCAAAAAAACGGGCGATGATTTGCTGCTCGAAGTCGAAGACGACGGGCGCGGCATCGAAGAAACGGACGCAACTGCCGCGCATTCGTTCGGAATTTTAGGAATGCGCGAACGCGCTCTGCTGCTTAGTGGCACAGTCGAAATTGAGCGGCGAGGTGCCGCGCAGGGAACTCGCGTCGTCGTGAGAATCCCGTTTTTACACGAATCGCGGAAATGATTTTGGCGGCGGAAACGAAGGTGAAAATATTATGATGAAAATTCTGATTGCCGACGACCACGCCGTCGTTCGCCAAGGCTTAAAACAAATTATTTCCGAACAAGCCGATATGCGCGCGGCGGGCGAAGCCGAGACTGCGGCTGAAGTTTTGCGGCTCGCCCGCGACGAAGATTGGGACGTTATCGTTTTGGATATTTCGATGCCGGGCGGCAAAAATGGCTTGGATTTGCTGCCTGAATTGAAACAAATTTGTCCCGCAACCAGAGTTTTGATTTTAAGTATGCACGCCGAAGAACAATTCGCGGTGCGGGCATTAAAAGGCGGCGCGAGCGGTTATATCACCAAACAAAGCGCGCCGACCGAACTTGTCCGCGCTCTGCGAAAAGTCCAGAGCGGCGGCAGATATTTGAGCCAATCAATCGCCGAACAACTCGCCTTTTTCGTCGGCGACGACGCTAACGCGCCGCCGCACGAGCGTCTGTCGGAGCGCGAATTTCAGGTTTTGCGAATGATGGCGCTCGGAAGGAGTTTGCGCGAAATCGCCGACGAGCTTTTCCTGAGCGAAAAAACGGTGGGAACTTATCGAGCACGAATTATGGAAAAAATGAATATGACGCGCAACGCCGAACTCGTCCGTTACGCCGTGCAAAATCAGTTGATTGATTGACGCCGGATTTTCTAAATCAGAGAAACACTCGAATCGACACGGATAAAACCGAGTTCAAGCTGCGTCGGAAACTCTTTCCTTCGTCTTGCCGATGAGCCATTTAACCGTCGGCAAGACGAACAAGCCGACAACCAAAATAATCAAGCACCATATCCGAAAGAACGAATCCCAAGATACTCTCTCCCGCAAGCTATACCACGCGATACCGTTTAGCAGCCCGCCGATAATCATCACAATTTGCATTCGGTTGGCGAAAGCAAATAGTCTTTCTTTCGACCGAGCATAACTAAGCAGCGCAATCAGAAACAAAGGTGCGCCGACCATCAATTCGCCTATTTTATGCTGAACGACACCATCGAAAGGAATTGACGAAACGCCTGCGCGACTGACGACTTCCGACCACACTCGTCCTAATTCGGCGAACAGCCAGACGAACGCGATTGTCCCGACAAGCAGCATCAACCAGAACATTGCCTTCTGTTTTTTCATATTTTACAGGCGCTATTCAAGCAGTCGAACTTTATACTCTGCTGAATTGAATTTGTTTTGTGCGGAATTATTCATTTGCAAAGAGAGAGAATAATTTTGTCCATAACTATCTTACGGAATAAAGATTAATGTCCTGAATACCAGTCATAACCGCGTTCCGCCCAGTAATCGGCGGGGCGCTCATTTGTAAAAGCGATGCGCCCGATGCGTTTTATTTGCTTGATGCCGTATTTGGTTGGCGTTACCAATCTCAAGGGCGCGCCGTGTTCCAACGTAAGCGGTGCGCCGTTCATTTCATACGCGAGCAGAGTTTGCGGATGCAGAATGCTCGGCATATCCATTCCGACGTAATAGCCGCCGTCGGGCGTAACCATCGAGACATAAGGCAATAAATTTTCCGGCTGATTTGCCGCGTCCGGCGGCGCGCCGTCGCGCGTCGCCGGTTGGAATTTATCGATGAAATCGGAAAATCTCGCGCCCGTCCAGTTAACGACGACGCTCCAGCCTTCGATGCATTTCAGCTCGGTCGTCATCTCGACGCGCGGCAGACTTTTGATGTCGTCTAAAGTTAAAAGCAAACCGGGCATCGTCATTTGCGGCGCGGCGGCTCTGCCAACGGTCGCGGGCGGCATCTGCGTGGCGTTCGGATTTTCTTTTGAATCCGGCGTTTCGTGCAGCGCGGCGGTTTCCTTCATTTCGTTTTCGTCGTTCATCGGCGTTTCATACGCGATGTCGTCGGCGTATTGCGAGAACTGTTTCGGGTTCGCCAGACCGACCACTTGCAGCCGCCAATTTTCAGCATCGAAACCTTCGCTCATTCCATAACCGCCGTTGACGCGCAAATTGCCGACTCTATTCAATGGAAATTCGGGCGCAAGCCGTGTCGGACGATAAAAGATTTGCGCGACTCGTTCGTTAAATTCAAACGTGCGCCGCAACAAAGATTCTTTAGTTTCCTGAGGCATCCAGCGCCAGCCGAAAACGCCGACAATCGCCGCCGCACCGCCGATGAGAAATCCGCGTCTGGATTGCCGCGACATTCGTCGCTTTGCTTCGTCGTCGGTCAAAGGCTCGCTCAATTTGCGCTTTTCATTCAGGATTTTTGAAGTGTTATTTTTATCGGAACGAGCCGCGTCGGAAGTTTCCCGTTTACTTTTTTCCAATTCGATTTCACGAACCTTTTCAATTAAAACTTCGGATTTGACTGAAGACGTTTGTTTCTCATCTTCGCCCTTTTGTTCGTCTAAACTTTTTTCGTTCATACGGTTGCCCCTTCCGGCTCATTGAGCGACGATTCTGGAATTTTAGTTTCGGCGTCAACGGCTTCGTAACCCGTTATCATCGAGCGGAAATTGCTCCAGCCCGCAAGGATAACCTGCCCGACGTGGACGAAGAAAAAACCGACGAAAGCAATCGTCAGCCAGAAGTGTTCCCAGCGCGCCCATTCGTAGCCGCCCAAAAGCGTTGTCAAAAACGACAGTTGAGTCGGTTTGTAAATCGCCAAGCCGGTCAGAATCGAAGCCGCGCCCATCAAAATCACGCCCGTGTAAGCTATGCGCTGCGCGTCGTTGTATTTTCCTTGCGGCGGCAGTTTTTTGACGATGTGCATATCGTGAAGCGTTACGAGCAGCGCACGTTTGAATGAACCCGGCACAGGCAAAATCACGCGCCATTCGCCGGAGAAAATCAAATATAAAACGTATAAAACGCCGTTCGCCGCGAACAGCCACATAAAAAAGAAATGAAGCTGCAAACCTTCGGCGAGACGAAACGGCAAGCCGAGCGCGTCGTAAAACCACGCCGGGAAAAAATGAAACAGCTCGTAGCCGAAAATTTTTATTCTGAAGACGGCGTTCGCCCAGTAAATCAGCAGCCCGCTCCAAATCATCATCGAAAGAAGCGGGAAATTTACCCAGTGCAGCCAGCGTTTAGCGAGCGAATGTTTCTTTTCAAGTTGTTTTACCATTGTTTCTATTTTCAAAGCCGCTATTCTTTACCTGTTTTACCGACGAGTAAAAAAATCCGCAACAATAGAATCCTTTTAGAGTTTTATTTTATTCACAGTGGGTTTAATACCCCGTCAGCTTGCTGCGGCTTTATACTGGATGAATGAGCAAGTTCATTCATAAAAAGCACAATGTGTCGGTCTTGATGTATCACATCGTCTGTCCGACAAAAT
>JAABUN010003511.1_pt1 | contig 24055 bp, 19 predicted proteins | sample 5559311 | NCBI WGS metagenome assembly JAABUN01 (sample SAMN10711877, study PRJNA513370) | rock metagenome | isolation source: Antarctica rocks | place: Antarctica: Victoria Land, Siegfried Peak sud
AATTATTAATAAATACTTTATTAACCTTAGTCGCAGTAGAAGCAAAATCCTGACACCAGAACGAAAAATATTTTTATTTTGCTCTGCCTACACCTCCTGATGCGCCTGTAATTACAACTACTTTGTCCTTAAATTGATTATGGTTCATGTTTTTTTATTTGACTACTAATTTCAAAAATGCATTTGCTGATTTAGGAAAGTTCATACTTAGGATTAAATCTGTTCTTCACTTTTTTATTTTCTTCAAGAGGCACCAGTAAGCCCAATAAGAGACCAAATACTAAGTGACCAATAAGTGAACCAACCATCATTAATACCATATTAGTTTCCATTGAGCTTGCTGGCATTGGCATCATCTTACTCATTAGAAACATCATGATTTGTGCAAATACAAAAACAACTATTCCATATACTAAACCCTTGCCTGCACCGTTGTGAATGTGAACACGCGGATTAAATAAATAAACATACACAATAGCGAAAATAATTCCAATCATAAAATGCATCATCCATCCAATTAAGATAGAGACTCCTAACATGCCGGATAATATTTGCGGTATGTTCATTTTAGGCAAGCCCATCATTGGAGCCATAAACATCATGCCTGTCATTACTGCTGTAGCTATCACTCCAGCAAGTATAGAACGACCCAATTTGGTTGTCATAACTAATGTTTTTGATTCAAAATTATTAGTCGGCGTTTTTGGGGGAACCTGACAGGAATGGTAAAAGAACTAACTGTTGACTACAACATTTATTGAACATTATAGCTTTCTACTTTTCAGCGTTTAAAACGCATTCACTAATTTGTTGAAGAGGCGGTATTACTATAAATCTTTCAGCTATTCAATTTGTTGCTCACTTTAGCAATTCATTTTTGGGTGCCTAAAAATCTTTTTGTTAGTTTTGTTCAAACTTGAAAAGAGCAAGCGCCATATTATTTCTACTCATTTTCTGTGTTCAGGCATTTAGCTTTAAAACACATTTTTGCTATCATACCGATGGCACACGTTTTCATGGTGATTGCACAGAACAAATGGGCAAAGCTGAACCTTCAAGCCATTCCAAAGCCTCTTTTCATGAACAAAAATATGTGTGCAAGGATGTTAAGTTAGACAAGCAATATCAGCCACATTATACTTTCAAAAATTTCACTGACTTTTTCTTCGTCCTTACACCTGTTCCGGAACTGCCTGTAATTACTTGTAAGTATAAAAGACAGGCTATTCCACCGTTCTCCTGTCGTGGCGGTCCACCTGTAGGCACACAATTTCTTCGCGGTCCACCTTTAGTTTAATTCCTCTGTTCAGCGGGTAAGCTTCTTTTAACCTCTGTGTAGGGGATTTTGTGCATTAATCCGTTTGCACAACCTTCTATTACATACTTCCATTGGCAGAGCATATCCCTGCCATGCCTATCTGCATTGTAAAAAAATTAACCACAGGTAAAAATGTTAGAACTCGCATTTAAAAATAAATACCTGATTATTGTTCTGGCTCTGCTCACAGCCGTAATCAGTATAGTAGCCATTCAAAGGCTGCCGGTAGATATTCTACCGAATTACAAAACATCTGCTGTGCAGGTGTTAACGCTCTATCCCGGCATGCCCGCCGAAGTAATGGAAAAAGATATTACCAGCCGCATTGAACGTTGGACAGGACAGGCTAACGGAATAGCCCGACAGGAAAGTAAAAGCATGATTGGTGTTAGTATCGTAAAAGATTTTTTTACCGAAGATATAGACCCCAACACCGCATTATCACAGGTAACATCTTTAGCGATGTCGGATTTGTATTACCTGCCACCCGGCACTATTCCGCCAATGGTAATGCCTTTTGACCCCTCTGCATCTATTCCCTTATCGTTGTTGGCGGTTAGCAGCGATAGCCTCTCGGAGAAAGAGTTATATGATATGGCTTACTTCCAGTTGCGTAATCTGTTAGGCTCGGTGCCGGGAGTAATTGCACCGGCTGTTTATGGTGGTAAACTCCGAAGGATTTACATGTACGTGTACCCGGATAAACTACAGGCATATAATCTTTCGCAAACGGATGTGATTGATGCTGTGCAAAAGAATAACGTGATGATACCTACCGGTGATGTGAACATTGGCAATCTTAACTATAGTGTAAACGCCAATGGTATGTTGCCGAAAGTGGATGACTTCAACAACATTGTAATTAAAATGAGCAATGATGCCTCACCCATTTTTTTGAAAGACATTGGTTATGCAAAAGATGCCAGCGCTATTCAAACCAATATGGTGCACATTAATGGTAAGCGGCAGGTATATATTCCTATTTATAAAAGAACGGGAGCCAATACTATTGCGGCTGTGGAGGGAATAAAAGGCAAGCTGGCAGAGCTGAAAGAACGTTTACCAAAATCTGTAAATCTCAATGTGGTGCTTGACCAGTCAACGTATGTACGGCATTCCATTAATGGATTGATGAAAGAAGGGATTATCGGACTGGTGTTGGTTTCACTGGCTTTATTCCTGTTCCTGGGAAATTTCCGTTCTACGTTTATTGTAGCATTAAGTATTCCTCTGTCTGTAATGTTTGCTTTCATTGGTTTATACTTTACCGGTGATACCATCAACAGCATGACTTTAGGCGGAATTGCATTGGCAATAGGTTTGCTGGTAGATGACAGCATAGTAGTATTGGAAAATATCGACAAGCATTTAATGCTCGGTAAAACAGCAGCACAGGCAGCGTTTGACGGAGCAAAAGAAGTTGCCATGCCTGTAATGGTTACCACACTCACCATCATCATTGTTTTCTTTCCTGTTATTTTCTTAACAGGTATATCAAAATATTTATTTACGCCTTTAGCCATAGTAGTTTCCTTAGCCATGATAGGTTCCAGGTTTATCTCTATGACATTGGTGCCAATAATGGCGGCAGCATTATTTAAAAATCATTCCGCAGATCAACAGCCGAAAGGGTTTTTAGGCAAGATTGACAGAGGGGTAAAAAATCTCACTAACCGGTATGTAAAAAGTATTGATAAAGCTTTACAATACCGTTGGCGGTTGTTAGCAGGAGCAGCGTTGTTGTTTATTATTTCAATGTTTGGGTTTAGCAGGTTGGGAACAGAGCTTTTCCCCAAAATGGATGTAGGCCAAATTTCTATTGACGTACGGATGGAAAGCGGAACAGCCATCGCTGAAACAGAGAAAAACATAACTGCAATAGAAAAATTCATTCAGCAGGAAATGGGTAGTGATTTAAGTATCATCATTTCTAATATTGGTGTATTAAACGACTGGCCTGCCGCTTACACACCCAATTCAGGAACACAGGATGCTACTATAGCCGTGCAGTTGAAGGAAGGGTACAAAACAAGTACAGCAGATTATGTGAAGCGTTTGCGGATAAAACTGAAAGAAAAGTTTCCTGGTGTGCAATTCATTTTTAATACCGGCGGTATTGTAACCACCGCTTTGAATTTTGGTTTGCCTTCGCCCATTGATATTCAGATTACAGGAAATGATTTACAAAAGTCACGTGACATTGCCGTTAAGGTTCGGGATATTGTTCAAAATGTAAAAGGCACCGAAGATGTGCGTGTTCACCAACGCTATGACCATCCTGAAATAAAGCTCGATATTGACCGGATAAAAGCCGCACAATTGGGCATTAACGCAGAAGATGTAGTAAAGAATACGGTTTCAGCTTTAAACTCATCGGTAAACTTCAAACCATCTTTCTGGATTGATGAAAAAAACGGCAACCACTATTATGTTGGCGTTACTTATCCCGAAATAGAATTAGACAATCCTCAATCGGTTGAGAATATCAGTTTAAGAGGTACTGACGGAGCCTCGACCTTACTTAAAAACATTTCCAAAACCTCATTAACTTCTGCGCCCATTGAAATTAACCACCTGGATATACAAAGGGTAACAGATGTATTTGCCAATGTAGAAGGCAGGGATATTGGTTCTGCCGCAAGTGAAATAGAAAACAAATTAGCAGCCCTTCGCAAACAACTACCCGAAGGATATAAAATTGATATCCGCGGAGAAGTGCAAAGTATGAAAGAAGGCTTTGGTAAGCTGGGCATGGGCTTAGGATTAGCTATTCTTTTGGTATACCTGGTTATCGTTCCGCTGCTGCGCTCTTTCAAATTACCACTCATTATTGTCACCGTTATTCCATTGGGTTTAATCGGCGTAACAATGATGTTATTGGCTACCAATACTTACCTCAATATTCAATCTATGATGGGAATTATTATGATGGTAGGAATTACAGTGGCTTACAGCAACTTATTGGTAGATAAAATGAACAATCTTTTAAAGGAAGGCAAACCATTAAACGAAGCCATTAAAGAAGGGATAGCAAATCGTTTTCGACCGATTATAATGACAGCCATTGTTGCCATTCTCGCTTTGCTTCCGATGGCATTAGGATATGAAACCGGTGGCGAAGCCAATGTGCCATTGGCAAGAGCCATTATAGGCGGCGTTATGGCTGCCACGTTTCTTTCACTCTATATAGTGCCTGTATTATTTTATTTGTTCAACCAAAAAACCAAGCTAAATGAAACGCTATCATAAATTCATCATCGCTTTGCTGATAACTATTGTAATCATATCATTATTACTTATAAAAGGCTGTGGTGGTGAAGACGCACAAAAAACAACAACCCGAACAGAAAGCCGCAATATTCCGGTTGCATCGGTAGCCTCTCCCCAACAACATGCCTTCAACGGTTCGTTGCAATTAACGGGAACGGCAAAGCCCAACCAATCGGTAAAATTGTTTGCCATGACAAGCGGTTATCTAAAACAACTAAGAGCAGATATCGGCTCCTTCGTAAAAGAAGGACAGGTACTTGCCGTTTTGGAAAATCCGGATTTATACAGGGAAAAAGAAAGGATACAGGCAGAACTGAAAGAAAAATCTGCACTGTATTTCCGGCTAAAAAATAACAGGGAGCAAACAATGGTAGGCGCTGATATAAAAGCAAAAAAGGCATTGTACGACCGCCTTCAAAGCATTTATGAAAAAACACCGCAGCTCACATCTATTGCGGATGTAGAAAAAGCAGAGGCAGATTATAAAAGAGCTTCGGCGCAGGCAACGGACGAATTGGATATTAACGCCTCGGCTTACCAGGCTACCAATGCCAGGCTGAAGAACATTAATATGCAAATTAGTTATCTGTGGGTTAAAGCACCATTCGGCGGCGTAATTACCAATCGCTTTGCAGATAAAGGAGCTTTAATACAAAATGGCTTAAATAACAATAGTTCAATGCCATTATTCGAGTTGCAGGACTTGCAGCCTATCCGTGTGCAGGTGGATATACCTGAAACAGATGCCGTGTTAATCAACAAAAACACTACTGCCCAAATCACTTTCCCTGAACTGCCCAATAGCAGCTACTCTGCAACTGTTTCGAGGGTAGCGTATAGCGTGGATGAAACAAAGACCATGAAAGTGGAAATTGATTTACCCAACAAGGATTTAAAAATTCGTCCGGGCATGTATGCAAAAATTGACATTCAACGAAGCGGTCATAAGGAGGCATTGTCTGTTCCTAATGAAGCCGTTGGCAACATCAAAGGACAATCCTTTATTTATGTAGTTCAGAATGGCAAAGCAAAAAAGGTAGATGTAAAAACAGGTATTCGTGATGAAAAGTTCACTGAATTATTAAACGCTCCTGTCAAAGACACAGATACCATTATTGTGCAGGGAAAAGAATTAATAAGTGATGGTGCAGCCGTTCAAACAAAACTAATTAGTAATCAATAAAAGGACACAACCAATGAGAATAAGCATAAAATTAAAAAAAGTGGTTGCTCCATTCATCTTATTGATAGCTACAAATGCCACTAATGCGCAGCAACCATTTGCAATAAACCTTGAAACCGTTTTGAAATTAGCCGGTGCGAACAACTTAACGGTAAAAGAGTATCAGTTAAGATACCAGCAGGCATTTGCCGACCAGAGCAAAGCCAAAGAATGGTGGTTGCCGAATGTGTATGCAGGATACACCACCCATTATTTAAATGGTGCCGCCATGAACACAGACGGTAAAATTTTTACCGGTGTTAACAGAAACAATTTATGGACAGGGTTAGGCATTGCAGCAGAAATAGATTTTGGCAAAGGATTTTATCAATTACTCGCTGCCCGGCAAAAGCTTCAGGCTGCCAGTTACTTCAGTAGAGCAGAAAAAAACAAGGCAATATTAAATGCTATTCATACTTATTACAATCTGCAGGCAGAGCAATTGAAGTATGTTTTTCTTAAACAGTTGGCAGAACAATCTGATACCATTTCGCAGCAAATAAAAATAAAGGTCGATGCCGGGTTAGCGTATCAATCCGATTACCTGTTGGCAAAAAGCAATTTCAAACATATTACCATCTCTATGCTGCAGGCAAAAAGCGACTGGCTAAAGATTTCCGCTTTACTTGCTAACCTTTTAAACTTAGAGAGTAATACCAGTCTGATATCTGCCGATACGGTTTTAGCACCTTTGCAATTAACAACTGAGTTGAAGGATACAACAGGTTTTCAAAAGCGCCCTGAATTTTTAGGACTGAATGCAGAATTACAATCCTATAAGACATTGCGAAAAACGGCTAATCAGGGTTTGTTTCTTCCCAAACTAAAAATGGGTTTTGACAACGGGAGTTTTGGTGCTTATCAGACGCCCCTTTATCATACCTATCAGTTCAACGCTTCGTTGCTGTGGAATTTACCTTTGGGACGATTGACTTACAAAGGAGACATAAAGCAATGGAATGCACAAATTGAACTTCAGCAAAACAAAGTAGCGCAATTTAAAAACCAATATCAGCAGGAAATAGCGACCGCTACAGCACAAGTGCAAATTGCCAACGAGCAAATTATCATTGCAAAAGAAGCGGTGCAATCGGCATCAGAAGCTTTATACCAAAGTACCGAACGGCAAAAGCTGGGAACGGCAAAACCCTTTGAAGTGTTTCAGGTACAGCAATACTATATACAGGCACAATTAGATTATATCAATGTGGTGTCAGAATATAATAAGGCACAATATTCTCTGTTTGTTGCAAGCGGCAACAATCTGTAAACGGTTCTAAATTGTATGACATAAAATTAAAAGAGATGTACAAAATAAATTCTGTCATCATAAGTCTTTGCCTTTTATTAAATTCTTCCTGCGGGCAAACACAAAATAATAAAAATGCAAAAATGAACAATAGCCATCCATTCACCAATGAGCTCATTCACGAAAGCAGCCCTTACTTATTGCAGCATGCACACAACCCTGTAAACTGGTATCCCTGGGGCGATAAAGCATTGAAAAAAGCAAGGGATGAAAACAAAATGATTATCATCAGCATTGGCTATGCTGCCTGTCATTGGTGTCATGTAATGGAAAAGGAAACGTATGAAGACACATCTGTTGCCCGTATCATGAACGACCATTTTATCAGCATAAAAGTAGACAGGGAAGAACGTCCGGATGTAGACCAGGTGTATATGAATGCCGCACAATTAATTACCGGAAGCGGTGGATGGCCGTTGAATGCATTTGCCATGCCTGACGGAAAGCCATTTTATGCAGGCACTTATTTTCCTAAAAAAGATTGGAAGCAAATGCTGAATTATTTTATTGACTTATACCAAAAAAACCGGGCAGCACTTAGTGAGCAGGCGGTAAAAGTTACACAGGGTATCCATGCTATTGAGAATGTGCCTTTCAATAAAGCAGCCGGCGCATTTACCATTAATAATCTGGATGCTAATTTTAAAAACATACAACCGAATATAGATTACCAAAAGGGAGGCGAAAAGAGAGCGCCTAAATTTCCCATGCCGGCTGTTTGGGAATACCTGCTTTATTATCATTATCTCAGTAAGAATGAAAAAGCATTAGGTGCGGTAACAACTACTTTAAATAACATGGCAATGGGTGGCATTTACGACCATATTGGCGGTGGTTTTGCCCGGTACTCAACGGATGCTAACTGGCATGTGCCTCACTTCGAAAAGATGCTGTACGATAATGCGCAACTGGTAAGCTTGTATGCGCATGCCTACCAGGTAACAAAAGACCCTTTGTATAAAAAAGTAGTGTACGAAACGCTTGACTTTATTGAAAGGGAAATGACTTCTCCCGAAGGTGCTTTTTATTCATCACTGGATGCTGACAGCGAAGGTGAGGAAGGGAAATATTATGTGTGGACAAAAGCAGAAATTGAAAAGGCGCTGGGTAAAGAAGCTGAACTTTTTAACGACTACTACAATGTAACGATAGGTGGAAATTGGGAGAGGGGTAAAAATATCCTATTCAGAAATACTTTAGAAGAAGCCATAGCAGCAAAATATAATGTAACTAAAGAGCAGCTAAAAGAAAAAATTGAAGCTGACAAGGCAACACTTTTAAGTGTACGCAATAGACGTGTTCACCCTAATTTGGATGACAAAATATTAACTGCCTGGAATGCCCTGATGCTGAAAGGTTATGTAGATGCATACAGGGCATTTGGGGAAGAAAGGTTTTTAAAAGCAGCACTTAAAAATGCAGTTTTTTTATCGGACAAAGCTATCAGTACTAATAATGAAATAACCCGAAATTATAAAAACGGGAAATCGTCTATTGCAGGTTTTCTGGATGATTATGCCTTTACCATTTCTGCCTTTACAGATTTGTACCAGGCAACCTTTGATGAAAAATGGCTGTACAAAGCCAATGAACTTGCTGCTTATACACAAACTCATTTCTTTGACAATACATCAGGAATGTTTTATTATACCCATAACCAACATTCAAGTCTCATAGCCCGTAAAATGGAGATAGCGGACAATGTTATTCCTTCTTCCAATTCTGAAATGGCTAAAAACTTGTTTTACTTAGGGCACTTTTTTAGCAATGAAGCCCAAATTAAAACCGCACAACAAATGCTGTTGAATGTTCAAAAAGACGTGCAGCAGAACATTTATTTTTATCCGAATTGGGGCATATTGGAAGCCGGTTTTGTAAGCGGTCTTTATGAAGTGGCAATAGTTGGAAAGGATGATTTGCCTAAACGTCAAATGATAGATGAATACTATCTTCCTAACATGCTGCTTTTAGGAAGTAAAGAAAAAGCAACTTTAGAATTACTGGAAAATAAATTAGTGGAAGGGCAAACTACTATTTATGTATGCCAGGATAAAGTATGCAAACGTCCTGTTACGGAAGTAAAGGATGCAGTGATACAAATCAGGGCAGTAAAATAAGTAACTGTCTGAACTGAAGATTTATGGGATTAAACGTTGTATTTCTTTTATTTCAAAAGTATGATCACCTGCCAGAATTTCTCCAAAGTTTGAAATTACCTTGTCGAAAATTTAATGAATGAAATTGCTGGTAGTTGAAGATGAGCTTAGCCTGCTGCATAGTATTCGGGATTATTTTATGCAGGAAGAATTTGCATGTGATGGAGCGGGCACTTTCAGGGAAGCAATTAATAAAATAGATGAAATAAACTATGATTGTATTATTCTTGATATTAATCTGCCTGATGGCAATGGTTTACAGCTTTTGCAATATTTACGTAAACACGAAAAGGAAGACTGTGTTGTAATCATATCAGCCCGCAATTCTTTGGATGATAAAATAAGGGGTTTACAGCTTGGAGCAGATGATTATTTAACCAAGCCATTTCATCTGTCAGAATTGAATGCGAGAGTAAAAGCATTACTAAGACGAAAATATCCACAAGGGGCTAACGTTATTCAGGCAGGTAATCTTCAACTCAACCTGTTATCAAGAACCGTTTCACTGGGGGGACAACCGATAATTCTTACAAAAAATGAATACGACCTTTTAGTCTATTTGGTAAATAATAAAAACAGGGTTGTTGGTAAGCAGGCGATTGCCGAACATATTTATGGTCACCAGGCTGACGATCTGCCTTCTTATGATTTTGTTTACTCCCAAATAAAAAACCTGAAAAAAAAGTTGAAAGAAAAAGGCGCTGAAGACCTTATTCAAACCATTTATGGAATAGGGTATAAATTATCAATATGAGCAGGCAATTACTTCAAAAGAATACTCTTTTTTTACTTAAATGGCTGCCGGTTGTTTTACTTGGCTTCTGTGTATTGTTTTATTTCCTGATGCGATACCAGGCTCATCACATGCAAGAAAAGCAGCTAGAGCTAAAAAACAAAAACGTTTGGAATGCATTTATCTTAAGTGGAGGCAACCTCAACAGGCATATTAAAGGGGAGTATGATATTAATGATGGTGAGCTAATACCAGTAAACTTATTAGATGAACCAAGAGACACTTCAGTATGGTATAATGAACAAAGGAAGCTTCTTCCATTTTCGATATTAACAAAACAAGTCAGTTGGAACAGTAAAATTTATCAGGTATCCGGCTATGTTTCTTCAACTGAAATTAGCCATCTTATCATTAAGGTTTTCATTACCGAAGCAATCATACTTCTCGTGCTTTTGCTGTCTATTATTTTTTTAAACAGGATGAGTTCGGGATTATTGTGGAAACCTTTTTTTATAACAATGAAAAAAGTAAAGGAATACGATATTAACCGAAGCCGTTCGGTTGACTTAGCAGATGAAACCGGAACAACGGAATTTAATGATCTGAATAAAGCAATCAGTATTCTTATCGGCAATATCAATGCTTCGTTTGATCATCAAAAACAATTTGTTGAAAACGCCTCGCATGAAATGCAAACACCTTTGGCTATTATCCGTTCCAGAGTAGAATTACTTACCAATCAACCGGCACTCACCGAAAATGTTGCCACTATTTTAGGAGATATAACCGATGCCAATAACCGCCTGACACAGTTGAACCGGACACTTTTATTACTTGCTAAAATAGAGAATAACCAGTTTCCGGAAACGGAAGATGTCAATATTTCCTTTATGGTTGATGATATTATTGAAATGTTTAGAAACCTGTATGAGAAAGATTTTCCAATAGTTACTATTAAAAAAGAGGAACCACTAATTATTAAAGCGAACCCATCATTAGTTGAAATTCTGTTATCCAACATTATTAAAAATGCTGTCATACATAACACAGCACAAGGACAGATTAAGGTAACTATAGAGAACATGCAGCTATTGGTTGAAAATACAGGACCGGAACTTACAAGTGCACCTGAAGAAATGTTTGAACGGTTTAAAAAGGGATCGGATAAAACAAAAACCACCGGTTTAGGATTAGCCCTTGTAAAACAGATATGTTATTTATATGGCTACCAGGTTTTGTATCAATATAGCAATGGGTGCCATAAAATAAAAGTTGATTTTATTTAGTTCTGTTTGAAATAACCGAAAATTGATAAATTACAATCTAAGACGGTAAAGTATTAAACCAACTCCGACATCCATAAAGCATTGTTATGAGGATTGCAAAGAAAAGTATATTGGTGCTGTTATTTCCTTTTTTTGCAGTGAAGAGCAGTGCTCAACATAGCTTACCGGATACAATACAAGCCACAACAGTTGACAAAATAAACTTTGATGGCAAACTTACTGAACCTGTTTGGCTAACTGCACCAGCTATCAATAACTTCACACAACGGGAACTTGACTTTGGAAAACCTGCAACAGAACAAACTAAAGTTGCTATTGTATATGATAACCTTGCCATTTATATCGGTGTTTGGTGTTATCAAAAAGAAGGAAGTATAAGAGCAAAGTTTATGCAACGGGATTTTAGTTATGAAGAAGATGACAACTTTCAGGTGGCGCTTTCTCCATTCAATGATAAGAGGAACGGTTATCTTTTTGTAAGTAATCCTAATGGTGCGAGGGCTGACCTGCTGATATCTGGTAATGAAGAAGCAAACAAAGACTGGAATGGTGTTTGGGATGCAAAAACATCTGTTACCAAGGAAGGATGGTTTGCTGAAATACGCATTCCTTTCAACAGTCTCCAATTCAAAAAAGAAACGGTTCACAATTGGGCTATCAACTTTGAAAGAAATGTCCGGTATAAAAATGAACAGGTTATGTGGCAGGGATGGACAAGAGATTGTTCTATTTATTGTCTTGCCAATGCAGGTACATTATCAGGACTTGCGAATATTGGATATGCAAAGCGATTTGAGTTAAAACCTTATGGCCTGGCTGCTTTCGATAAACGTGAAGGGAAAGAAACAAAGTATCCCGGTAAGGTTGGTGCTGACCTTAATGTAAACCTTACACCAACACTTAAACTCAACCTCACTACAAATACTGACTTTGCACAAGTGGAAGCAGATAGAATAGCTGTCAACCTTTCACGGTTTAACCTGTTCTACCCTGAAAAAAGAGAGTTTTTTTTAGAAGGTTACCAGAACTACCAGTTCAATCTTGGGGGAAGGAATGAAATGTTTTATACCCGTAAAATAGGTATTGAAAACTTTGAGCCTGTTTCAATAATTGCAGGGGGCAGGCTGTTTGGGAAAGCTGGTAAAAACAACATAGGCTTGTTGAATTTACAAACTGCTGCAAGTGGAAATGTAGCATCCACAAATAATACCGTTATAAGATATAAGAGAGACATAGGCACTCAATCTTATATAGGTGGCCTCCTTACATCAAAGAATAACAGCAATATCAGCAACCAGGTAGCGGGGCTTGATGGAGCTTATACCACTTCAAAGTTTTTAAAAAATAAAAATCTTGTAATTAGTGGTTTAATAAGTAAAAGTTTTGATAAGGGTAAAAGCAGCAGCAATGCTTATGCATGGAACTTCTTTATTGATTACCCAAATGATATGATTGATAACTTTATTGGTATCAGAAGCATTCAGCAAGACTATAATCCGGAACTGGGATTTTTAGAGCGGAAAAACTTTGATAATGTAAGATGGTTCTTTAGATTTACCCCAAGGTGGTTTACTAAATATGGAATTAGAAAAATGTATTTCAGACCATGGGGGTTTGAATTGTACAGAACACTTACAACAGGAGAGCTTGAAAGTTTTGTTAATGAAAGCAGACCACTTGGCTTTTTCACTAAAAGCAGCGAACGGTTTGAATATAATTTTATTCAGCAGTTTGACCGGCTCGATAATACTTTCAATTTAACGGATGTTGTAAAAATACCAGCAGGAAAATATTGGATGTACAGGCAGAAAATACAAGCCGGAACATTTCAGGGAAGGAAGATTTGGATTGATGCGAACTATGGCTGGGGTGGCTTTTATACAGGACGCATTTCTATTCTTGAAAGTGCGTTAGGCATTAATATAAGCAAGCACTTAAATTTTAAAACAGGCTACACGCTTAATAAAGTAAAATTGCCCCAGGGCGATGTTACTACTAATGAGCTTGCCGAATATGTAAACTATGCATTTAACCCACTATTCGATATAGCCACGTTTGTACAATGGAATTCTTTAGATGATCTGTTGTTAGGTAACTTTCGCTTGCATTGGATACCCAATATAGGTTCTGATCTGTACGTAGTTTATAACAGGGGTTATGATGATTTAAAGCACTTTAGTTTTATGAGACCGAACAGTTCTGCCGGTGCTGCTAAGCTGGTTTGGAGATTTACGTTTTAGATTTATATTGCTTCTATAATAATCAAGGTGCCTATAAAATACAGAGTACAAGTGCCCGCCCGGCTGAAAACCGTTTGGACGGGAGTGACACAACTATGATATATCATGAACAACTGCCGGTAACAAAAAAATTACCAAAACTTAAATACTGATATGTAGAATATAACACCTTACAAAATTTCTCCCAAATCACCTCTTACTTTTGATTTTAGAAAAGTATTTAATCCGAATAAATGCCATACAAATTAAGCATCAGTATAATTTTAAGTTTTGTATTTATATCTCATATTACATGCGCTCAAAAGCCGGTTGATACACTGATGGATTTAAAAAGCGCTGTTCTAATGGCAGAACAACGATATCATTTATTGAAGGCCCGTAATTATGAAGCAGAAGCCGCAGCCAAATATGTGGATGTAGTAAAATACAGCAGGTTACCTACTATTGATGCTACTTATCAGGCTGGTTTGGCAACCGCAAATAACCTTACAGGAATGTTTTATCCTAATGGAATTTTGCCCATAACCGGACCTCCTTCTTCAAACAACAATTTTGCCCCTTCTGCACTTACTGCTGCCGGTGTTTTATTGAATTGGCAGACTGCTACATTCGGTGAAAGGGAGGCACGAATAAACCTCTCTGTTGCCGAAGCTAAAAGCAAAACACTCGATTGGAAACAGGAGCAGTTCCGTCATAAAATAAATGTCATCAGTGCTTACCTCGATGTTTTACTTTCTTACGATGTGATGCATATTCTTCAGCAAAACATTGTTCGTGTTCAGTCAAATCTTGAACAGAGCAGAATACTAACTGTCACGGGTATTAAACCGGGGCTTGATACTGCATTGTTTTCATCAGAGGTTTCGAGGGCGAAAGTTGATTGGTTAAATGCAAAACGTCAATTACAAACGCAACAGTTATACTTAGCGCAATTGATAGTAACAGAAGCGTTGCCCGTACCTTCAGATACAACCTTTTTAAATAAACTTCCTTTAATAAGCGATAAAGACACCTCCTTTGCTAATCACCCGGTTATTCAATATGGGCAAAGCCAGATAGACGTAAACCGGTCAAGAGAACAGCTTTTAAAAAAGTCTTACCTGCCTAAAATAAACCTGTGGGGTACAGCTTTTGCCAGGGGTTCAGGAGTTCAGGCAGACGGAACAAATAAGGCATTTGATGGATTAGCTCCGACCCGTTACAACTATGGTGCAGGAGTGCAACTGGCCTTTCCAATTATGAAATATGGTGAGGTTAAAAAGCAGCTTCAGCAACAGAACTTTTTATCAAAAGCCGCAGAGGAAAGGTTGGAGGAGGAAAGAACATCATTGTCCTCTCAACAAAATATAGCTAATACAACTTTCGATAATAGCGTTGCGGTAGCCACTGAAACACACCAACAATTAAAAGCAGCGCAATATGCTTTTAAAGCTATACAGGTTCGGTACAATACGGGGCTTATTAATTTCTCTGATCTGATACAGGTTCAATATAATTTATTAAAAGCTGAATTAGATGTAAAGAGAGCATATTGGGACGCCTGGAAAGCATTGCTGCTACAGGCGGCAGTGAAAGGTAATGAGAACATTTTTCTAAATGAAATCAAGTAAAATAAATGATCCGGTTAATACAATTTGCACTTCGCAGGCCTGTTGCTATTATAGTATTTGTAATCGCTATTGTTTTATTTTCAGTGTTAGCAATCCGCAAATCTCCTATTGATATTTTTCCTGCCATTAATGCCCCGACAATTTATGTAGCGCAAACTTATGGAGGTCTTTCGCCCCAGCAAATGGAAGGCTTTGTTACTTCATATTATGAATATCATTTTCTATACATTACCGGTATAAAGGCAGTAGAAAGTAAATCTATACAAGGTTTGTCGCTGATAAAATTACAATTTCATGAGGGTACGGATATGGCCAATGCAATGGCAGAAACCATTTCCTATGTTAACCGTGCCCGTTCCTTTATGCCTCCGGGTACATTACCTCCTTTTGTTATGCGCTACGACGCAGGTTCTGTACCAATAGGGCAGTTGATTTTTAGCAGCGAGGGAAAGTCATTGAATGAGATCCAGGATTTGGCGTTATTTAAAGTAAGGCCGATGTTTGCTGCCCTGGCTGGCGTTTCTGCACCGCCACCGTTTGGAGGAAACCAGCGAACGGTAATTATTAAGGCTGATCCTGAAAGATTAAGAAGTTATAACATTACTGCGGATGAAGTTGTGGCAGCAGTTGCGAAAAATAACACCATTTTGCCTGCAGGTAATATTCGCGCAGGTGACAAGGCTGTGATTACTTCATCTAACAGTATTGTTGACAACTTTAAAGAATTAGAAAATATAACGGTAAAAGATGTGGACGGCACTCCTGTTATGGTCAGGGATCTTGCAACAGTTGATAACGGAGCAGATGTTACCACCGGCTATGCCCTGATTAATGGAAAGCGTTCTGTTTACATCCCGGTAACCAAAAGGGCTGATGCTTCTACGTGGGATGTTGTTCAGTCAATTAAAAAAGCTCTGCCGGACATGCAGGCAGCCATACCACAGGACATAAAGGTATCCTATGAGTTTGACCAATCAGGTTATGTAATTAACTCATTAAAAAGTTTATTGTTTGAAGGTTTGTTAGGGGCGATACTAACCGGGTTGATGGTATTCTTATTTCTGCGGGATGTACGTAGTGCTGCAATAGTAGTTATCAATATTCCCTTAGCCTTGCTGACTTCTGTAGTCTGCTTATACTTATCCGGTCAAACGATTAATATAATGACACTTGGAGGATTGGCTTTGGCAATAGGTATACTGGTGGATGAATCTACTGTTACCATTGAAAATATTCACCACCATCTTGAATTAGGTAAATCAAAATCAAGAGCTATCTGGGATGCCTGCCGTGAAATTGCCATACCTAAATTATTAATACTGCTAAGCATTCTTGCTGTATTTGTACCGGCATTATTCATGTCAGGTGTGCCGCGGTCTATGTTTATGCCGCTTTCGATGGCCGTGGCTTTTGCAATGATTGCTTCTTTTTTGCTTTCTCAAACTTTAGTACCTGTATTAGCCAACTGGATGATGAAAGAACATGCAAACAATAAAGAAGATAAGCTGGTAAAAACAAAGGCCAGACTAACAGCAGCCATTCAAAAATCCTCATCTAAAAGCAAATGGATAATACCCCTGGTAATCTCATTATTCTTCATAATTGCTTATTTAAGTTTCAAGGGAGCGGGCACAGAAATTTTTCCCAAAGTAGATGCTGGTCAAATGCAGGTAAGATTAAGGCTGCCGACCGGAACCCGGATTGAACGAACTGAGAATGCTACTAAAAAAACACTTTCAATTATAGACAGTACGGCTGGCAAAGGCAACGTTGCCATCACATCTGCGTTTGTAGGATTGCAGCCTCCAACGTATGCTATCAACCCTATTTTTCTTTATACCAGTGGCCCGCATGAAGCTGTGATAAAAGTGAATTTGAATAAAGGTACCGGTATCAATATTGAGAGTTTTAAAGATCAGTTACGCTCATTAATAGTTAAAGATATTCCTGGTATTGCAGTCACCTTTGAGCCTGCGGATTTGGTAGAGCAGGTAATGAGCTTAGGTTCTAACAACCCCGTTGAAGTGGTAGTGCAGGGAAAGAATTTAGCTCAGAGCCGTGAAATTGCAGACAGGCTAACACAATCATTAACCAAAGTTCCTTACCTGCGTGATGTTCAGATTGCTCAGCCACTTGATTATCCCACGCTTCAAATTAATTACGACCGGATAAGAACAGGACAAATGGGCATTACAGTTGACCAGGCAGGGAGGTCTGTTGTGGAAGGAACCTCTTCAAGCCGTTTGACACAGCCTGTGTATTGGCTCGACAAACCATCAGGCAATGCATACCAGGTGCAGTTAGAATATCCTCAATTTGTGATGAACAGTGCTGAACAAATTGACCAGTTACCTGTTGGTAAGACCAACGACAATACTATTTATCTAAGAGACGTTGCAGATTTAAAAAAAGGGACTTCAATTGGAGAATACGACCGAATCAACCAGCAAAGGTTTATCACTTTAACAGGTAACATTTACAAACAGGACTTAGGAACCGCTGTGACAGATATTAATGCTGCTATCAAACAGTTAGGAGAATTACCTCAAGGTGTAAAAGTTTATCTGCGTGGTCAGTCAGACGTATTAAATCAAACAACCAATGAGTTATCAACCGGTTTGTTGTTAGCTATTGTGGTAATAGCCTTGATGTTGACAGCTTATTTTCAGTCGTTCAAATTATCGCTTACCATATTGTCTGTTTTCCCCTGTGTATTAGCAGGTTCTATGTTGTTACTATGGGCTACAGGTAACACACTTAATATTCAGTCTTTTATGGGTTGTATCATGGCAATAGGTGTAGCAGTGTCCAATTCAATATTACTGGTGGTAAATGCTGAGGCAATCAGGGCTGAGCAAAACAATGTAGTAATGATTGGCGCACAAGCTGCTGCAAACCGGTTACGTCCTATAGTAATGACAAGTTTTGCGATGATTGCCGGAATGATACCCATGTCACTTGGTTTGGGAGAAAGTGGAAAACAAACTGCCCCATTGGCTATTGCTGTAATTGGAGGTTTATTATTCAGCACTTTTATAACACTGTGGCTGGTTCCTTTGGTTTACGACCTTGTAATGGGCAATAAGAAGACATCTAATATTTCCCTTGATCCTGATGACGAAAACTCTATTTATTATGACAGCAACATGTAAACATATTTCTGGTATGAGAATTTTTATAAGCCTTTTTGTCTTGGTTGTATATACAGCATGTAACGAAAAACAGCAGGCAGCAGCAGGTACAGCGAAAAAAAATGAGACGGCAATTGATACTGTAAAAGTGTTCGTTGTATCGAAGGACAGTGTACAGAAAGCAATTGTACTTCCCGGCGATTTACTTGCAAACGAAAATGTGCAGATAAGAGCTAAAGTACAAGGATATATAAAAAGAATAAATGTTGATATTGGTTCTAAAGTTCATAAAGGCCAGGTGCTTGCTACTATTGAAGCTCCGGAAATCAACAGCCGGGTGAGAGAACTAAATTCAAAAGTAAGGGCAGCGCAAGCCCGTTTTCAGTCCAGCAAAGACTACTATGACAGGATAAGCACTGCGTCAAACTCGGAAGGTGTGATAGCGGCAAGTGAATTGCAAAAAACAAAAAATCAAATGCTGGCTGATAAGGCAGAATATGAATCAAATGCGTACGCCGCCTCTTCATATAAGCAGGTAGGCAACTACCTTGCTATTGTAGCACCTTATATTGGAACCATAACCAAAAGAAATATTGAAGCAGGTTCATTTGTAGGTAATCCAAATGAAAAGCCATTATTTGAATTAGAAGATAATGCAACGCTGAGATTAAGGGTGGCAGTACCCGAAATTTATACAGGTACGGTTTTGTTAGATAATTCAGGTGAACTTACTACACGCTCTTTTCCCGACAAAAAATTTAAAGCAAAATTGGTGCGTAAATCAGGAAGTATTGATAATGCCAGCAGAAGTGAAATTTGGGAGTTTGAAGTACCGAATGCAAGCAGGGAATTAAAGGCGGGAAGTTATGCAGATGTGAAGCTCCATTTCGTTCGCCCTCAATCATCATTAGTAGTGCCGGCTTCGTCTGTAGTTACCACAATGGAGAGAAAATTTGTCATTAAAGTTACAAACAACACAACAAATTGGATAGATGTAAGAACGGGAATTAATATGGGCGAAAAGCAGGAAATATTCGCTGACCTGAATATTGGCGATACATTGGTTTTAAAGAGCAATGAAGAACTAAAAGCGGGTACAAAAATCATTTCGAAGAAAGCACAATAGGCTATTTAAAAAGATGATACAATGCTATCAGAATTTCTCCAAAATTCATTAATAGCTTTGGGTGAATTATGGCAAAAGCGATCAGGTATACGATATTGGTTATTGGTATAGGTATGAGTTTATACGGTGGGTTAAATGATATTGAACCGGTAACCATAATTGGTGTTTTGTTAGCGGTTATTGCAGTAATGTATAACCTTATTCTTAAAGCATTTTAAAAATAGCAGTATGAATACCTATAAAAATTTGCCAACTTTATTTGCTAACTTGAAAGCATATTTAAATAACAATTAATTACAAAATCACTAATTATGAAAATGAAAGAATTTTTATTGATGAGTTCATTTGGAGCTTTATTATTTACTGCATGTGAATCATCTTCTGAAGTCAAAGAAGCAGATGTTCCTCAAAGTGTAAAATCTGCATTTATGGCTAAATATCCTTCGGCACAGGTAACGAAATGGGAAACGGAAAAAGAGGATGGTAAAATGATTTATGAAGCAAAGTTCAAAGATGGCGGCAAAGAAAAAGAAGTGCATATTACTCCCGATGGTTCATCTGTAACTGATGAAGATTAATCTAAGAAACAAATACAAAAATAATGACAACACAAATTGTAAAGGGTTTGGTACAAACTCTTATTGCAGGGTCTTTACTAATAGTTAATGCACCCGGTTTTGCTCAGCCCAAAATGAAAATGGAAGGCAAGAAAGAAAGTAATTCCGGAGGAAACACCAGAGATTTTGCACCACTTGACACTGCAGTTATTAAAACGGTGTTTGGAATGAAAGGAACAGCAAACAAGGGCGAGTATAAATTTGCTATCCCTCAAAATGACCTCGATGTAAAGGTGGATGGATTTAAAATAACACCGCCGATGGGATTAGGTACATGGGTTGCTTTTACTCCTGCAAAAGATGGGGTTATGTTTATGGGAGATATTGTTATTACTGAAACGGACCTGAAACCAGTCCAGCAGGAAATTATCAAACAAGGTTTAACAAGTACTGCCATCCACAATCACTTTATACGCAACCACCCGAATATTATGTATATGCACATGGGCGGAATGGGTAATACAGAAGTGATGGCGAAAAAAGCCAAAGCAGTGCTGGATAAGGTGAAAGAAGTAAGAGGGGGCGATCCTTCAAAAGGTACTGCTTCTGCAGAGGCCGTAGCTAATACCATTGATACAAAAAACCTGGATGGAATATTTGGTGCTAAAGGAGAAATGAGCAAAGGGGTTTATAAATATACATTCGGAAGACCTGATGTGGATTTAAGAGAACATGGAGTAAAGATTAGTACCTTCCTTGGATTTAATACCTGGGCAGCCTGGCAGGGAACACCTGATAAAGCGGCTGTTGCAGGTGATTTTGTTATGCTTGAAGATGAAGTTGAACCGGTAGTAAAAGCCCTGATTGAAAACAACATTGAAGTAGTTGCTTTGCATAATCACATGGTTCACGAGAAACCACATGTTTTCTTTTTGCATTATTGGGGAATAGGTAATGCAGAACAATTGGCAAAGGGATTAAAGGCAGCTATTGACCAGACAGGTAAGAAGCAGCAGGGGCACGGGATGAAGATGAATATGTAATATGATGAGTCATTATGCTGAAAATGCTATCGTTGAAACGGGAGCATTTTTCTATCTGCATAAGCGTATTCAACATAGTCACCCCCTTCCAGATTATTGATTGCTAAAAAGTCTTTACTGATTTTATAGTACCTGCCTTCATAGCCTTTGCTTCCGGTTTCGTTGGGATCATCAGTAAATACCTTTCCTTTTAAAGGTACCCTTAACCTTTTTAGTAAAGTCTTTATAAGTGTAAATAATTAAAACCTTTATGCCCTTAATCGTAACATCGTATTGCAAAGAAGCTGTATGTAAACCTTCCTGATGACCATAGCATTGCTGTTATTGATTTAAAAACTTTTAAAGTCATTGATACCTGGAAAATAAACAGGCTTAGAGCCAATTTTCCAATGACTTTAGATACTGCTTCTAATCATGTAATTGTAGGTTTCCGGCATCCTGCTGTATTGGTAGTTTATGATAGCAAAACAGGTAATGAGATTACACGGAATGAATTAATTGATGATGTGGATGATGTGTTTTATGATGCAGCTAAACAACAGGTGTTGGCAAGTGGTGGTGCCGGTTTTATAAATATCTTTCAGAAGGCTTCAGGTAATACGTATAAGCTGGTAGCAAACATTGCATCAAGAGATGGCGCAAGAACATCTTTTCTTGCTCCATCATTAAGAACCTTTATTGTTGCTGAAAGGGCTGAAGGTGGTAAGAATGCAGCGATAGTTGTTTATAAGATTAATGATTGATTAGCTAAAAAATAGATTAATATTTATATCCTTCACCTTTATGTTCTTCCAATTGCACACCTAAAGAAAGAACCATACGATTAACAAAGTTGAAATAAGAAGTAACGAGCACTACATCCAAAATGGCTGAGTCATCTAAACCTTTATTTCTTAATTGTTGCGTGTAATCTTCATTTTCATGTGCAGCAGGGTATTGGGTAAGATGTACTGCAAACTGACACATGGCAACTTCTTTTTCCGATAACCCAGCATGGTTGTAATTGCTCTTTAGGTTGCTCAATCCTGCTTTCATCTTTCCAATAATTATTTAAAGCTGTACCATGATGGGTTTGACAATACATGCAGCCATTAACAACAGAAACAACTACTGCAATCATTTCCTTTTCTGCCCTCGACAAAGCAGATTTGTTGAACATGATGTCCATGTAAAAAGCAGTATGAGATTTTATAGATGAAGGATGAAGGCTTTGTATTTTTAACACTTCAGATAGTTGCCCACGTTTGGTAATTAAATCATCGTAAACGGTTTTAAGTTCACCTTCTGCTGCATCGTATTGTATTACGTTTATTCTTGCCATAAATTTTAATAAACTTTTTCACCCTTTTCTAAAAATTGCCCCCAAAAGCGCCCATAAGCATGCACTTTATTCGTAGGCTTATTTTCATTATCTACTACAACGTTTCCCTGGTTTACCCATTCAAAAATGCCACCGTATAAATTGCGAACATTACTAAATCCTTCTTTCAATAATTTCTTTGTAATCTTTTCGCTGCGCTTGCCTATTGCACAGTAAACTATGAGCGGCTTATTTTTTGGCAGGTCACTAATTGCAGGCAATTCAAATTGCTCTGAACCCACAAAGCGGGCATCAGGTATGTGGCTTACATTATATTCTTTGGCTTCTCTTGCATCTAAAAAAGTATAATTATTTTTATTTGCTGCTGCCTCTTTTATATTAAGGGCTGGTGTTTTAGCCGATAAGATGGGATTCAATAAAAATTGAAAAGATTTGCTCTTTACCTGTGGCATAGCAGTTTGATATAAGCCTAAAAATAGGAGAAATAAACACATTCGCATACCTGTTCTTTTATTTATTCAACACGTTTTTATTCGCATTTGTTTTTGGTATACTCAGTGTGCTTCCTTCGTCTTTCCATTGCCTGATTTTTGTAAAGGGAAGTTTTAATAAATAACCTGGTGTTAACTCTTCAGCATTTTGATAAGTTGGGACGCCTATTACTATCGTATCCTGTGCAACATTGAGCCTTGCGGTAGAATGCAACCTGTCCCAAAAAGAAAAGATTACTGAGTAGTTGCTGTCTGTTTCGTTTCGTACCTGGGAATGATGAATGCCATGCATACGAGGCGTAACAATGATCTTATTTAAACCTTTTTCCAGCTTAAAAGGAAGCTTCCAGTTGCTGTGATGAAATTGGGTTGCCGCTTCAAAGAGTATTTCATACAGAAGTACAGTTATCGGTGTGGCACCCGATAAAAAAACAAATGCACCCCGATAAAAAACAGACCCGATTAACTCGCCAAAATGAAAGCGGAGTGCAGTAGTAACATCAAGATCACGATCTGAATGATGAACCAGATGAAACCGCCACAGAAAAGGAATTTTATGATTTAAAATATGCCACAAATAATTGGTGTAATCCATGATTAAAAAAGCAACTGCCGCTTTGATAAAAGGAGGGGCATCATATTGATAATTCAGACCCCATTGCAGTTCCTGATTTTTCATTGCCAGCTTAACCATTATTGGAAGGAACACAAAGCGCAAGAGACTAAAAGATGGAATGGCTACAATAGAATTAACGATTACCCTTTCAGACCTTAGCTGCTTTCGCTTTCGTAGCGCTCGCCTGCCTTCGGCAATAAACAAGGCAACAAATACTGCTGTTAATAAAGGCGCACCTTTACAATCGAATACCCGCTTAATTACATTCATAAAATCTACAGTTTATTCTGCCTGATAAATTTACGGTAAGTGCTTACCAGTTTTTGTTGTGAAAAACCAAGACGGTACATGAAATAGATAAGAAAGAATATTCCCTGAGTTTTGTAAATACCATTTTCCACATATTTCCTTGCAGAAGTAATAACCGGCTTTTTAATCACTTTAAAGCTACTTATTTTTTTAAGCTGTCTTATTATCTGCTGGTCTTCGAGCACTATATGTTTTTCACAAAAACCTCCAACCTCCAAAAACTTTTCTTTCGTTACAAATAAGCTTTGGTCACCAAAACGAATGGTATCTACATCGAAGCGAGTGAACCAGCAGTTTGCTTTTAAAAACCAATGATC
>JAABUN010002273.1_pt1 | contig 24045 bp, 24 predicted proteins | sample 5559311 | NCBI WGS metagenome assembly JAABUN01 (sample SAMN10711877, study PRJNA513370) | rock metagenome | isolation source: Antarctica rocks | place: Antarctica: Victoria Land, Siegfried Peak sud
GACACATGGTGTATCAAGCGACTCGTCGGTGTTGACGATCAGCCGTTCACGAGCGACGGCGGTCGCGATCATCGAAGCCCTCCCACCTTCACCAGACGCGGCGAAGCCGACGCCGACGGAGCCGTTGTCGACCCTGGGAAACGGAAGGACACTCCTCTCATGCCGTGTCCCCTCTTCACACCGCCGCGCCCATCGGCCAGCGGGCGCCACTCGTGTCGATCCAGCGTCCTTGAGCGCTCGATCGAGCGACCGCGTCGAGCAACTCTTGAACCTTCACGCCGTCCGCGAAGGACGGCGAAGCTGGATCGCCGAAGCGGATCGCCCGCACCCAGGACCGCAGGAGCAGCGCGGTCGGTTGCGTCAGGAAGTGATCGAATGCCGGCAGATCACCCTCAAGGCGCTCCGGAATCGGCAGCTCGCTAAGCGAGACCTCCCCCACCCTTGCCCCGAGTAACCGGCCGTCACGAACGCGGAGGGTGCCGCGGGAGCCCGATAGGCTCACCTCTTCGTCTCCCTCAAAGGCGGTCGTCGCGCTGACATGGATCGTGCCCAAGGCGCCGTTTCCAAATTTGAGGAGAATCGCGAAGTTGTCGTCCGCATCAACTTTCGCCATTGTCGACGATTCCGGGAGGCGCCGCCGCTTAACCATTGTCGTGGTCGCTCCGGCAACCGCCTTCACCTCTCCAAACCACCAGCGTAAGGCGTCGACGTGATGCGACCCCGTGGCGCCGAGCATCCCACCCGCTTTGTCCTGCTCCATCAGCCAGCCAAACGGCCGGTCGAACGGATCGTTGAGACTGGAGCGATGTACCGTCACCGTCGCCGCGTGCGGCTCCCCCAGGTAGTCCTCCTCAATCAGCTCCTTGATTCGTGCACGTACCGGGAGAAACCGTAGCTGGTGATTGACCATCGCCGTCACGCCGACCCGGTCGACAAGCTTGACCATGTCCCTGGCCTCGGCCAGGTTGCGTGCCATCGGTTTTTCACAGAGGACGTGCTTCCCGGCTTCGAGCGCCGCTAAGGTCATCGGATGGTGGAGATGTGGCGGGCTGGCGACAATAACCGCCTCGACCTCCGGGTCGCGGGCGACTGCCCGGAACTCCGTCACATGGGTGGGAATGCCGTATTCGGAGGCCAGCAACGAGGCGCGATCCTCATGCCGGGAACAGATGCTGACGACCTCGACTTCCGGTAAAAACGCCAGCGCCGGCAGGTGAATTCGCGCTCCCAATCCAGTGCCGATCAAACCGATCCGCACCGGCTCACAGGTTCGCTCATCGTCACGGTCGCGGAGCGTTTCCAGCCTCGTCCCCCATGTCGCTACCATCGTCGCATCCCAACTCCCGGCTGCGCCGCCGCCGGTTCCGCAGGGCCTCTCTGACCCTTCATCGGCGGCGCGGCGGTGGGCTCAGGATCCTCCTCGCACGGCGGCCAATGCTACCACAGGGCTCCGGACCCCTCGCCTGGGTCCGGCTTCTCGGTTCCGGTCCCGCTACACTCTCGTTAGACACGCCCGGCGTACTATTTCCCTACTGTCACCATCCACAGGGACGTCGCCAAGCAAGGAGCGCGGTATGCGTCTGTACACGGGTAAAGGCGACCAGGGAACAACCGACCTGCTTGGCGATCGCGTCGCCAAGGATGACGCCCGGATCGAGATTCTAGGCGCGCTCGACGAGGCCAGCTCCGCGATCGGTCTGGGTCGGGCTCAGGCGCTGACTGAGACGACCCGGGAGTTGCTCGTCACTACCCAGCGCGATCTTTACGCGATCATGGCCGAGCTCGCGTTTACCGACGAGCTTCGACCGGATGCGTATCGTCTCGGCGAGGATCGTGTCGCCTGGCTGGAAGCGGCGACCGACGCCATAACCGCCGGCATTGAGCTGCCCCGTGCCTTTATCCTGCCTGGCGACTCCGTCCCTGGCGCCGCCCTCGACCTGGCGCGCACCGTGGTCCGGCGCGCCGAACGGCAAGCCGTCGCCCTGTCCCACAACGGGCACGTCACCAACCCCCAGATTTTGCGGTACCTCAACCGATTGTCGTCCCTCCTATTCGTGCTGGCCCGAGCCGAGGACGCCGCTGCCGGGGTATCGCCGCTTCGCGCCAAAGTTAGCCCCGCTCGTTGACCATCGACGCTTCGTCCAACGGCCGGCCCACGTTCTTTCGTGCCTCCTACCACCTTTCGCTACCGGCAAGCGACGCGCTGACACACCCGAGTTTGATCGCCGCCTCTTGGAATCGTCGGACGTCGGCGCCCTGACGAGGTAGCTCCGTAGGTTGACCCGGGAACCGCCCTACGTCTCCATGATCCATGACTCGTCAGCCAACCTCGTCGGCTTGCCGTGGCCGGGATAGACCACCGTCTCGCCCGGCAACTCGACGAGACGCGACAAACTCCGGTTCATCGTCAACTGATCCGCTCCTGGAATGTCTACGCGCCCGTGACCTCCGGGAAAGAGCACATCCCCGCCAAAAAAGAGCCGGTCCACTTCACTAAACAGAGCGATGTGACCCGGATCGTGTCCCGGCAGGTGCATCACACGAAAGACGTGCGCACCGAGGGCGACCTCATCGCCATCTTCGAGAAACTGGTCCGGCCGAACCGGTGGAATCGTGAAGGGAAGGTCGCCGAGAGCGCTGTCCGGTGCCGCGAGCCGCTCGGACGCCAGCGGGTGCGCCGCGAGCGGAGCGCCAGTCGCTTCCCGCATTGCCGCGGCGTCGGTGATATGGTCCCAGTGGGCGTGGGTAATGACGATCCGCTCGATCCTCTGACCCGCCGCGGTGGCGGCCGCGGTCACCGCCTCCGTCACCCCATATGGCGCGTCAATCACCAGGGCCGCCTTCGTCTCTGTATCGACCACCAGGTAGGCGTTGGTCTCCAACGGTCCGCCGACGAACGTTCGCACCTCAAGTGTCATCTGGTCCCTCTTCTTATTCCGGACGCGTCTGGCCGGTATGACGTCTCGCTTCCCCACCGCCCGTCTTATGAGCTAACCCGCGGCGTGGCCATCTCCGCTTCCGCTTCACGAAGCTGCTCCCCAGGCGGCTCCACCTCGGCGATTTCCGCAGGCGGGGGAGGCGCCGCCAGCGCATCCATCCCTGGCGCCCAGACATCCTCTGGCGGCGACGCCTCGACCGGCATGTCCAGGCGACTGAGCAATTCGCTGCACCAGGCCGCTCGCCAAGGACGAGGATCGACCGGCTGCTTTGGCGCGTGGGAGTCGGAGCCGCAGGAGATGAGGACGCCGCGCCGGGTCGCCATCTCGCGGTAGTGCGCGGTTTGCTCGTCGGTGTACGAGCGGTAGTGCGCTTCAATCCCGTCGATGGGGATGCCCTCAAGCATGGCGTCGAGGTCCGATTCCGTCATCACTCCGACCGAGTCGCTCCGGCCGGGGTGGGCAACAACGCACAGTCCGCCTGCCTGATGCGCCGCTTCAACCACTCGCTCGAGCGGGAGATCGGCGGTAAAGCCGCCGCCAAGCTCGGTCACCAACTCGGCCGACGTCTTCATATCCCGGACGTGGCCCTCACGAATAGCCGCTGTCAGCACGTGAAACGGCCAGAGCGGCCTCCCGGCCGCGATCTCCTCCAAGCACGGCAAAGGACGACCAGCGGCCTCGAGACGTTGACGGGCGTCCTCCGCGGTCCGAAGGAGCAGCGCGTCGAGCTCGGCGAGAACGCCGCGGAAGGCGGCCGCCGCCTCATCCGCCCGATCGGGTCGCACGCCATAGACCAGCAGGTGCCACTGACGCTCGCGCCATCTCGTCGTCACCTCGACACCGGGGATGATCCGGATGCCACGCTTTGCCGCCCGCCGCGTAACTTCCAACACCGAGCGTTGGTTATCGTGGTCGCAGACGGCGGCGACGCGAAAATCGCCACCCGCGAGGTGATCCACGAGTGCCGCTGGTGTCCATGACCCATCGCTCGCCAGCGTGTGCAGGTGCAGGTCAACGGCGTCGGCGGGACGGAGCGCGGCGCTGGCGTCACGCCCGTTGGTCGCGGGTTCCACCGAATGAGCTCCCTTCTATGCAACCTGTCTGTCATGCCTTCCAGTTTCAGTCTAGCCGACCAGATGATCTCGTATCTGACTTGCTCCACCGATGATTCTCGCTTGCCGAGCCCGGACGACCGCTCCACAATGGACCGGGCGGGACACCGTCGTCCAGGAACCTACCCGCCCGTCGCTCGTGTGCTGCTTGGAAGCCGCGCCGATAGAGGAGATGGACCATTATCGTCGTCTTGCGCCGCGTCGCGGCTCTACTCTTCGCGGCGGTCGTCGCCTACGGCCTTTGGGCGCGGGGCGGGATCAGCGACGCCCGCTGGCTGGCTCTTCTCGGCACGAGTTGGCTCCTCCTCCTCGTCGCGCTCTGGCCGGCGCTGCTCCCCACCCTACCTACCTTCGCCCGGACGACGATTCGCACCGCGATTCTTCTCGCGACCGTCTTCGCCATTCTCAGCCTACAACTGCTCCGCATTCAGATTGTCCAAAGTGAGGCGACCGTCGAGCGGATCGGTACCGATCCGGTGTCGCACGAGGTTATCGCGAACCCACGACTTCAGGTCGATGACCTGACGACCCGGCGCGGCCGCGTCTTCGATCGCAACGGCGCAATCTTGGCCGACACCGTCTTCGACGGCGACACCGCCCACCGCGTCTACCCCGACCCGGAGTCCGCCTACGTCGTTGGCTACTTTTCGCCTCTGCTCTACGGCAAGGCCGGATTGGAAGCCACCTATGACACACAGTTGGCCGGCCAGGCGGGAAACAATGCCATCCTCCGGACCGTCAACGGGCTTCTCGATCGCCCACCCGAGGGTCTTGACCTCCACCTGACACTCGATGCCGAGCTGCAGCGGACCGCCCATCAACTTCTTGCCGATCGTCCCGGCGCCGCGGTCCTCATCGATGTCAAGACAGGCGCCGTCATGGCCCTCGCCAGTAATCCGCACTTCGACCCAAACCGCATCTTCACCGCTTCGCCCGCCGATCGTGAGCGGGCCGTCGCCTACTGGAACGATCTCGTCGGCAATCCGTCATCTCCCCTCGTGCTCCGGGCCACGAACGGCCTCTTCACCCCCGGCTCGACCTTCAAAGTCGTTTCCGCCTCGGCCATCATCGACGCCGGTTTCGCCGACCCCGACAAGGTTTACGAGGACAACGGGTCGCTCAATGTCGATGGCCATATCATCATCGAGCAGAACCGCCCTGACGCCACCCAGGACAGCTGGACTCTTCGCCAAGGCATCGCCTGGTCGCTGAACGTCGTGTTTGCCCAGGTCGGTCTCCAACTCGGCAAGGATTTGCTCAGCGAGTACGCGGGCCGCTTCGGTTTCGGGCACCCAATCCCCTTCGACATTCCGGTCGCCACGAGTCAACTCGCCGGCTCCCCTGGTTTTCTTGACTCACTGCCGGCGCTTGCCGATACCGCCTTCGGCCAAGGTCAGATCCAGGCAACTCCCCTGCAGATGGCACTCGTCGCGGCGGCGATCGCCAACCACGGTCAGCTGATGGCGCCCCGATTGGTCGACCGGCTGACGACGCAAGCGGGCGTGACGGTGCGCCGTGTCGGTCCCACGGTCTGGCAACAACCGATCGCTGCCACGTCGGCTGATCAAGTCGCGAGCATGATGGTTACCGCCGTCGAGGAGGGCGTGGCCCAGGCCGCCTCGATCCCGGGGTACACCGTTGGCGGCAAAACGGGCACGGCGGAGACCGGCGACGGAGAGCCCCACGCCTGGTTCATCGGGTTCGTGGGTGATCCGGAGCCACGCTACGCCGTCGCCGTCGTCCTTGAGCATGGAGGCGCCGGTTTGGCTGGCTCCCTGGCGGTCGGCCGCGACCTCCTCGCGGCAGCCGTTCAGGGATTGTCCTAAAGCCGTTCAAGCCCACCGGCAACGCGTACGTACGCAAGGTCGCAGCTCGCCGAACCTGGCGAAACGGCGCCAAAAATGGTATTCTGTGGTATGCGCGATCGGGTCACCCGCCGCGCCGATCTGGTCCGTCGGCGCGGTTTTGAACGACTCGTCCGGCGCGCGCTCGACGCACTGCCCGTGGACGTCTCCGCGATGCTCGACAACGTCGAGGTTGTCGTCGAAGACGAGCCGACAGCTGAGCAGATCGGGCGGCGTGCGTCCAACACGGAGACGCTCTTCGGACTCTACGAAGGCGTGCCGCTGACCGAGCGCGGATCGGGCTATTCGTTGGTCCTGCCGGACAAGATCACCATCTTTCGTGGCCCCTTGGAGCGAGCCTTCGGCTCGCCGGTCGAGGTCGCGCGCGAGGTCAGGATCACCGTCGTCCACGAACTGGGCCACCACCTTGGTTTCGAGGAAGATCGGCTGGCTGAGCTCGGGTTGTCGTGACCTGCCGGGTCGTTGAAATGAGGAGCGGATGCAGCGCGGCGCGGGCGTGACAGCGCGAGCGGCGGCCCCAGGGATCTTTGAGACGATCGCCACGGCGATGTCGGCTCTCATGGTTCAACCGCTGCCACTCGTCCTACCCATCGTCATCGACCTCTACTTGTGGGCAGGCGCCAGGCTCTCGCCCGCGGCGGTCGCCGAACCGTTGCGACGCTGGCTGCTGACCGCGGGAAATGCGGATCGGTCGCAGTTGACCGGGGCGATTGACGCCCTCGATCGGTTGAGCCGAACTGGCGACCTGGCGGCCATTGTCGGCTGGTTTCTTCCGTCGCTTCTCGTCGATGGCGGTCGTCCGACCGGCGCGACGTCGTGGAGCCGGGCAAGTGTCCATCCCGGCAGTCCCTGGCTCACGATCGGTCTCACCCTTGCTCTCCTGCTCGTTGGGGTCTGGGGCGCGATGGCGTTCGGCGTGGTCCTGGCGCGGCTGATACGCGGTCGCTCGCTCATCGGTGATCGCTTCGTGGTCGCTTCAGTCCAGGCGACGCTCCGCTACCTCGGCTTCCTGGCGATGATCGTCCTCGCGGTCGGGGCCATTCTCGTGCCGACGGCCGTCGTGGGGGGCGTACTTCTCTTTTTTGGCGTAGCCGCGGCACCACTCCTTGTGGCCGTTTTGATCGTCCCGGTCTTAGCGGCCTACGTCTGCCTCGCGTTCGTCGGTGACGCGATCGTGGTCGCGGAAGTTGGACCGGTTCGCGCCTGCATGCTCAGCTACGGAGTTGTTCGCCGGAATCCATGGGCGGCGGTCGGTCTCCTCCTGGTCGTGATCATCGCCACCGGCGCGGTCGCCCAACTCGCGATCCGGGTGGCCGGCGACGTTCCCGGCTTGATGCTCGCCATCGCGGGCTATGCCTTTGTCGCCACCGGCCTGGCGCTGGCGCGGATGCAGTTCTTTTACGAGCGGCTACGTCGGTGGCGAGCCGATCTAGTTCCCTCTCCCCAGCCAGCAAAGTAACCATCGCCGTTCTCGCATGTTTGTTCATCGATCACCGAAGGAGACAGCCACAGGTGGCAACCACCACGATCAAAGCACCATCCTACGACGCCAGTACGATCCAGGTTCTTGAGGGGTTGGAAGCGGTCCGCCGACGACCGGGAATGTACATCGGTAGCACCGATCAACGCGGTCTCCACCACCTCGTACGCGAGGTCGTCGACAATTCGGTCGATGAGGCGCTCGGTGGGTTCTGTGACACCATCGTCACCCGCATCGGCCTGGACAACGTCGTCACCGTCAGCGACAACGGCCGCGGCATCCCGGTCGACAAGCACGCAAAGATGAACACCTCCGCTCTGGAGGTGATCATGACGGTGCTCCATGCCGGTGGAAAGTTCGGCGGGGGCGGGTACAAGGTCTCTGGCGGTTTGCACGGCGTCGGCGCCTCTGTCGTCAACGCCCTGTCGGAGTGGTGCCGGGTCGAAGTCCGGCGCGGTGGCAAGCTGTACCGGCAAGATTACCGGCGCGGCGTCCCGACCGCTCCCGTCAAGGTCGTCGGCAAGGTGGAAGACGGCAGCCACGGCACCACGACCTCGTTCCTGGCCGACACCGACATCTTCATCGCCGGTCACGACTACAGTTTCGACGCGCTGGCCCAGTGGTTCCGCGAGACCGCCTACCTCACCAAGGGGCTACGCCTGACTCTGATCGATGAGCGCGGTGATCGCGAGATGACGTTTTACTTCGAGGGTGGGATCGTCTCCTTCGTCCGCCACCTGAACCGGAACCGGCTCGCCGTTCACGACCGCCCGTTCTACGTTCTTCGCGACACACCCGCCTGTCTCGTCGAAGTGGCGCTGCAGTACAACGACAGCTACGGGGAATCGACCCATACCTTCGCCAACAACATCAATACCATCGACGGCGGCACGCACCTATCCGGGTTCAAGTCCGCGCTGACCCGGACGATCAACGACTACGCCCGCAGAAATGGCTTCCTCAAGGGCGAGGAGACCCTTTCTGGCGAGGATGTTCGCGAGGGCCTGACCGCCATCGTCTCCGTCAAACTCGCGGAGCCGCAGTTCGAGGGGCAGACCAAAGGTAAGCTCGGCAACGCCGAAGTCGCCGGCGCCGTGCAGACCGTGGTCAATGAGTCGCTCGGCGCGTTCCTGGAAGAGAATCCGCAGATCGCCAAGCGCATTATCGACAAGTGCATCAACGCCTCCCGCGCCCGGGAAGCCGCCCGTAAGGCTCGTGAGCTGGTGCAACGGAAGGGCGGCCTCGACAGCTTCAGCTTGCCGGGCAAGCTGGCCGACTGCTCGGAGCGCGACCCTTCTCGGGCGGAGCTCTACATCGTCGAGGGAGACTCGGCCGGCGGCAGCGCGAAGCAGGGCAGGGATCGCCGCTTCCAAGCGATTCTTCCCCTTCGCGGCAAAATCCTGAATGTCGAGAAGGCACGCCTCGACAAGATGCTCCAAAGCAACGAAATCCGCACCTTGATTACGGCGCTTGGCACCTCAGTCGGTGAGCAATTCGATCCCTCGAAACTTCGGTACCACCGGATCGTGATCATGACCGACGCCGACGTCGACGGCTCCCACATTCGGACGTTGCTGCTGACCTTCTTCTACCGCCATCTCGAGCAACTCATTCTCGACGGCCATGTCTTCATCGCCCAACCTCCTCTCTACCGCGTCAAGAGCGGTAAGGAAGAGGAATGGGTCTATAACGACGAGCAACTGGCGGCGGCCCAGAAGCGCCTCGGTGAGAAGGCTGAGGTCCAACGCTATAAGGGTCTCGGGGAAATGAACCCGGATCAGCTCTGGGAGACGACGATGGATCCGGCCCAACGGACTCTGCTGCAAATCATGATTGAAGACGGGATCGCCGCTGACGAAACGTTTGACATGTTGATGGGCAGCGCGGTCCCACCCCGTAAGAAGTTTATCCAGACGCACGCCCGCGACGTGCAAAACCTCGACGTTTAACTCGCGGCGAGCCGAGGTGCATTGCCTGCGAAGCGTGCGCGATCGCACCCAAAGACACGTCCAAGGACGAGAGGACCGGCAATGCGCATTGTGGTCGACGCGATGGGTGGAGACCACGGGCCATCAGTCGTCGTCCCCGGCGCGGTCGCAGGAGCCCGCGCCGCCGGCGTCGGGCTCGATCTCGTCGGGCGGCAACGCGAGGTCGAACAGGCGCTGGTTGGGGTCGACGCCTCCGGGTTAGACCTGGCCGTCGTCGACGCAACCGACGTCATCGAAATGGACGAACACCCCGCGCAAGCCGCGCGGCGGAAGCCCCGCTCCAGCGTCGCCGTTGCCCTCCAGGCGGTGCGTGATGGGCAAGGCGGGGCGATGGTTTCGGCTGGGAACAGCGGCGCGGTCATGGCCGCGGCGTTGCTGATCCTCGGCCGCGTTCCTGGTATCGACCGCCCGGCGATCGCGTCGTTTTTGCCATCGCTCCGCGGTCGTAGCCTCGTCCTGGACCTCGGCGCGGTAACCGATCCGAAACCCCGTCATTTGGTCGAGTTCGCTCAGATGGGATCTATTTACGTGGAGCGCGTGCTCGGCATTCCTCATCCGACGGTCGGCCTCCTCAGCAACGGCGAGGAGCCATCGAAAGGCAACCAACTCGTCCGCGACGCCTTTCCCCTTCTTGAAAACGCTCCTGGAATCAATTTCCGGGGGAACGTCGAGGGCAAGGACGTGACGCAGGGCGTGGTCGACGTGATCGTCACGGACGGGTTCACCGGCAACGTGGCGCTGAAAGTCGCCGAGGGCGTAGCCGCCCTCGTCACTGACGTGCTGCGCCAGGAGCTGACCGCGACCTGGCCGCGCCGCATCGCCGCGCTCGCTCTGCGACCCGCCTTTCGCGGCGTGCGCGCCAAGCTCGACTACAGCGAGACCGGCGGCGCCCCACTCCTCGGCGTGGATGGCATGGTCGTGATCGCCCACGGACGCTCGAACGAGAAAGCGATCATGAACGCGATCAAGGTCGCCCGGGCCGGCGCCGAAAGCGACCTGCCGGGAACGATCCGCCGGCTGCGCCTGGATGAGACGCGTGGGCAAGACTCCCCGGCCGAACCACCGCGATAGCCAACGTCGCGGCACCTCGTCAGCGCGATAGGCAGCACCTCGGGACGCACATGCTCCCCGAAGTTTCCCGCGGCATCCCTCCGCTGAAAGTCGAGACAGGGTGCCGCGGTCATCCCCCGGAGGCGATGGGATGATCGCGTTAGTTAGCCTCGACCGTCGCCCTCCACGGCTCGCTTAAGCTGGGTACCAGCGCGGAACGCAGGACTCTTCCGCGGACCAATCGTCATCGCGGTTCCCGTCCGCGGGTTCCGTCCCTCTCGTGACGCGCGCTCGACGACGCGGAACGCCCCGAAGCCGCTGATGTTCACCTCATCCCCGCCCGCAAGGGCGTCCTGGATCGCCGTCAGAACCGCGTTGACCGCGGTCGTCGCCTGCGATTCCGACATCTGAGCCTGCTGCGCCACCGCTCGGACCAATTCTTGTTTACGCACGCTCACACCCCCCTTTGCGTCGAACGGCTTCCGGCCTAGCCTGTGACTGCCGGTCCCCTGTGTGGCGCGGCAGTGTACCACCGGGATTCGGAATGCGTAAGACGTTTCGGTGCGGTGCTCTGTGTTAGGCATCGTCACCTTCGAGGTGAACCCGCCCCCCCTTATCGTTGGGAGCCAGTTTCGTTGCCTTGCGGTCACCCAACCCGAAAGGGCTCACGCTCGACGCTGACGAGCCGCCTCGAACAGAAAGACGGCGCCGGCCACGGCGGCGTTGAGCGATTCGACGCCGAATGCCAGCGGCACGTGAGCGGTTACGGTACCGAAGCGAGCGAGGTCGGCGGACACGCCGTCACTCTCCGATCCCACGACCAGCAGAGCGGGCTGGCGCCAGTCGAGGCTATCGTACGGCGTCTCGCCGCTCGCGGTAGCAACGACCCGTAGTGAAAAGTTCATCATCAACGCCGACGTCGTCGCATCGTCCAGTGGCCCGAGCGGTATCCGGAAATGGGCCCCCATGCCGGCTCGGACAGCCTTCGGATTGAACGGATCAACCGACGCCGGCGTAACATAGACCGCGTCGACCCCGGCTCCAGCCGCCGCTCGCAGAAGGGTCCCCAGATTTCCTGGATCACGAATGTGGTCCAGAACCAGCGCCAGCGGGCCGAACGGACTCGACGTTTTTGCCGCGACCTCCGGGATCGGAAAGATCGCGAGCACTCCCTGCGGCGAGACCGTGTCCGTCAGACCGTTGAACAGGCGAGGAGCGACAGCCCGGACGCGGGTCTCGGTGAGAGCCGCGTCTCGCGGCACGAGGTGCTCGTCCCCCTCCCGCACGAGTAGGAGGCGGGGCCGCGCGCCCGTCTCCAGCGCGTCGCCCACAGCACGCCGTCCCTCGACAACGAACGCCCGCTCCGTGGCGCGAGCGGCGCGCCGTTGAAGCGAGCGAACGAGGACAAGCGTCTGATTGGCAGGGCTCTGGATAACCGCGTCGGAGGCGGGGTCGTCTCCGACGCCGGTCATCGCCGCGCCCGTTAAGCCGCGGTCGGCAATGCCTGCTTCGCGACCTGGACGATTTCGGCGAAGGCTGGTGCGTCCCGCACCGCCAGGTCGGCGAGCATCTTCCGGTCAACGGCGACGCCAGCCAGGGCCAGCCCCTGGATCAGCCGGGAATAGGGCAACCCGTTGATCCGCGCCGCCGCGTTGATGCGAATAATCCACAGCCGCCGCATATCCCGTTTTCGCGTCCGGCGGTCACGGTACGCATAGAACAGCGCGTGCATCAGCGATTCGTGCGCACGCTTATACAGGCGGTTATTGGTGCCCCGGTGGCCCTTGACCTGATCCAGAACTTTTTTGTGGCGGCGGTGGGCGGTAACGCCTCGTTTCACCCGGGCCATACCTGCTCGCTCTCCTCGATGGCAACTGACGATCGAAAACCGGGGCGGAGTAGCGTCCCCGCTCTTCAAAGACCTAAAAACCGTAACCCTACACGTCTAACAGATCATCCACATCGAGCGAACGCTAGCTTCCGTACGGAAGCAAACGCTCGACGTGCTTCTTGTCGGCGGCATCGAGCGGAAACATCCGGTCGAGCGCACGCTTGACACGAGGCGCCTTCTTCCGCCGGTTATGGCTCTTCATGCCTTTCGTCCGCATGATCTTGCCAGTCGCGGTGACCTTAAACCGGCGCTTCGCGCCCTTGTGCGTCTTCAGCTTGTGTTTCGTCACGACGGCGGTCCCCTTCCTTCTCCTGTTGACTCATCTTCTGCTTAAGTGGATTGATAAACATCGTCATTGTCCGCCCCTCCATCCGGGGCGGTTGCTCGATCGCTCCATGCGGCCGGAGCTGATCCGCCAACTGATCGAGCAGGCCCCGACCAATATCGGGATGGGCCATCTCGCGACCACGGAACAGAACGGTCAATTTGACCTTATCGCCGCCATCAAGGAACTTTGCCGCCTGACGCCCCTTGGTTTCCAGATCGTGATCATCGATCTTAGGTCTGATCCGGACTTCCTTGAGCTCAACCACGTGCTGGTTCTTCCGAGATTCCCGTTCCTTCCGGCTTTGTTCATACCGGAATTTCCCATAGTCCATGAGCCGGCAGACGGGCGGGACGGCGTTTGGCGCGACCTCGACGAGGTCAAGACCTCGCTGGCGAGCCATCTCCAGGGCTTCAAAGGTCGGAATGACGCCGACCTGCTGGCCCTCGTCGTCGATCAACCGGACTTCTCGGATGCGAATCCGCTCATTGACCCTGGTTTGCGCAGGTCTGGAAATAGTTTGCCTCCACAACCCGTTGCCGGGCAGCGCATGTAAAATGCCGAACACGGAAAAACGCCGGTAACAACCACCGGCGCGACGGCCCTTTGGCTGATTGAGGATTTTATCACGGCGGCCCTAACGGGTCAACGCGCACCGCGCACGGCGGCGCAGTGGGGGGGCGCCGCCGCACTACGTCGACATCCTCCTGGCCATCTGTCCATTCCAGATCATCAAGCCGCGTCGTGTTTCGATGCTCTCCGTACCAGCGCGTACTTGGCTCCTCTTCGCCTCGCGCTCTGCCCCTCTCGTCTGGTTTCTATCTGTTACCGTCTGCGCCCCCCAATGTGATCCCCACCCGATGGCTCCTTGACACAAGGCGTATCATTCTTCGGTTTGGCAGATGCCATCGGCCGGTTCGTTCCCGCATCGCGCCTCTGCCCTTTCGACCTCCCCTTCATTCCGCCGAGGAGTAGTCTTCATGCCGAGTCCCAATCGTCCGCCGGCGCTCCCAACCGAGGGCGTGCCCGCGGCCGACGACGCCCCAAAGCGGTCTCGCTGGCGGCGTCGAGGTCCGGCCGTCGTCCCTTCGCCAGAGGTCGCCCACGACGCCGCCACGAACGGTGCTGCTCGCGGCACCCCGTCCTCTCTCACCCACGATCCCGAGGACGGTTTCGCGGGTACCGCCCAAGATGCCAATGGGCATCACCCCGACCCCGTCCTCCCTGGCACCGTGCGACCGGCGGCAATGCGGCCGAGAGTCGTCCGTGCCCCACGGAAAGAGGGACCAAAGGTTCAATCTGACCTGGTCGGCAAGCAGCAACTCCAGGGCAAGCACCCCGGTGACCGCTACGTTCGTGTCTGTCGCGTTCAGAGTGACGATTTTCAGCACGCCGGTCCCGGCCACCTCGTCGCGACTGAGGAAGCGCTAGAAGCGCGCGGCGCCGCCGGCCGCGCCTTTGGCCGCGTCAAGCGCGTCCTCATCGGGGCCCCCCTGAGCAACGCCGACGCCGCCCACGAGCGCCTGACCAAGCTAAAAGCGCTTGCGGTCCTCTCCTCCGACGCGCTCTCCTCCGTCGCCTACGCCACCGAGGAGATCCTACGCGTCCTCGTCGGCACCGTCCTCGTTGCCGGCGTCGCCGCCCTCACCAACAGCCTCTGGATTGGCATCGCCATCATCGCCCTTCTTATCATCGTCGGCACCTCCTACCGCCAAACAATCAAGGCGTATCCGGCAGGCGGCGGCTCCTACATCGTCGCCAAGGACAACCTTGGCGAGCTCCCCGCCTTGACCGCTGGCGGCGCTCTCCTGATCGACTACATCCTTACCGTCGCCGTGAGCATTTCCGCCGGCGTTGCCGCACTCATCTCCGCCGCGCCTAGCCTCAATGCCCACAAGGTCTTGCTGGGCGTCGGGTTCATTGCCCTCGTCACGATTCTCAACCTGCGCGGCATTCGAGAATCCGGCAGCATCTTCGCCGTCCCGACCTACCTCTTTATCGCTGGCATCTTCATCATGATCGCCGTTGGCTTTGCCCGCAACGCTGTGGCCGGCTTCCCGGTCAATCATCCTCCCGCTTCTGACCTCCATGGCGTCGCTGGCGCGAGTGTCCTGACCTTCTTCGTCGTTCTCCGCGCCTTCTCGTCAGGCTGCGCTGCTCTCACCGGGGTCGAGGCTATCTCCGACGGCGTCCCCGCTTTCCAGCCTCCGGAGTGGAGGAACGCCCGCGCGACCCTCACCTGGATGATCACCATCCTCGCCACCACCTTCGCCGGAATCACCTTCCTCGCCCACCAATACGGCGCCATTCCCATGGAACCTCATGATCCCACCTACCAAACCGTTGTCTCACAGATTGCCCGCTCTGTCTTCGGCGGCACCAACGCCGCCTACTACTACATTCAGTTCGCCACCCTCGCCATTCTCATCCTCGCCGCCAATACCGCCTTTTCCGACTTCCCTCGTCTCGCCTTCTTCTTAGCCCGCGACCGGTACCTGCCGCGCCAATTCACATTCCGGGGCGACCGCCTCGCCTACTCGACCGGCATCGTCACCCTGGGCCTCCTCGCAGGTATCGTTCTCGCCTTCTTCGGCGGTGAGACGGACCGCCTCATTCCTCTCTACGCAGTCGGCGTCTTCACCTCCTTTACCCTCTCCCAGCTCGGTATGGTTCAGCGCTGGCGCCGGCTGAAGGAACATGGGTGGCGGCGCGGTCTTCCCCTCAACGCCGCCGGCGCCGTCGCCACCGGTGTCGTCGCCCTCGTTGTCGCCGCCACCAAGTTCGTTCACGGCGCGTGGATCGTCATCGTCCTCATCCCTCTTCTCATCCTCCTCTTCCGCGCCATCCACCGTCACTACGACTCGGCGGCTGGCGAGCTCGCCGCTCAGACCCCACTTGACCCTGGCGAAATTAGCCATACCGTCGTCGTCCCGATCGCCGCCGTGAATCGTATCGCCCGCCAAACGCTCGCCTACGCCTGCTCCATCGCCGACAACGTCACCGCCGTCCACGTTACCGACGATGAGGCTGAGATCGAGCGCATGCGCGACGCCTGGACCGCCCTCGGCACCGACGTCCCGCTCGTCATCATCGAATCACCCTACCGCTCCCTCGTCGGCCCGCTCCTCTCGTATATCGACGAGATCGATCGCCAGCGCCCCGACGACACCCTGACCATCGTCCTCCCGGAGTTCATCGCCCGCCATTGGTGGGAGCAGATCCTCCACAATCAGACCGCGCTCCGGATCAAGGCCGCTCTCCTCTTCCGCCCAGGTACCGTCGTCACCAGCGTCCCCTACCACCTCGAACGCCATCACGCGAAGGCCCCCTCCGGGGCCGAGGGCCTCTCCCGCCGCCTCTAGTCCCTGATCGTCAGGTCCGCCAAAGGCAGGATGTTTCATGACGACCGAGACCGTCCTGGTCAGCGAGGAGACGTACCGCCGAATCGCCCTCCGCGATCCGGACGGTCACTGGGAGCTGCATGGTGGCCTGCTTCGCGAAAAACCCGGCATGACCTTCGTCCACAATCGCTTGGCGTTCCGTCTGGCGTTCTTGCTGCAACAGCAACTCGATTGGAACGACTTTGTCGTCGGGCAGAACGGAGGTCGGGTCCGCCGCTCCGAGCAGCACGTTTATATCCCCGATGTCTTTATCGCCCCCGCGGTCGACGCCGAGTCGCTCCGTAGCCGGAGCGATCGACTCGAGATTTACGACGCTCCGCTACCGCTCGTTGTCGAGGTTTGGTCTCCCTCAACCGGAGCCTACGATGTCAATGAGAAGCTTCTGGAATACCAGCGACGGGGCGACCAGGAGATCTGGCGTCTTCACCCAATTGACCGCACGCTGACCGCCTGGCGCCGTCAGCCCGGTGGCAGCTATGACGAAACGGTCAACACCGGAGGGGAAGTCAGACTCAGCGCGCTTCCCAGCGTCGTGATCGACCTCACCGCGCTGTTCGCCGTCGTCACCTAACAGGCAAGTGGTCGTCAGCCGACCCGCGGCATCACCTCGTCCGCCAACAGTCGCAACGTTTCCTCATCAGTCGCGTCGAGCTGAACCACGAAGTACTGGATGCCCGCGTCGACCAGCGCCTGATAGTGCGCGGCTACTCGCTCCGGTGTTCCCGTGACGAAGGCGCTTGGAAGCGCCCGCCGCGTCGCCGGCGACCCCGAGGCGGCGCTTGCCAGCTCGGCCAGCTTTGCCTCGACCCTCGACTCCGACGGCGCCAGAATCAGCTTCAGCGTGAAGTGGGTCCGTAGGATCTGCTCGTCCGGCCGTCCCGCCTCCTCGCAATGCCGGGCCAGCACCTCAAGCTTCCGACGGATCGTCTCCACACCACCGACTGCCTCCTGCCCGTTGCCCCGGTCCTGGAGTTCACTGATATTGCAGGCGTCGGCGTACCGTGCAACCAGTCGCAGTGTCACCCGCTCACCGTTCCCACCGATCATGATTGGAGGCCGTGGTCGCTGGCGCGGTGGCGGCACGATCCTCACATCCTCGACCCGATAGTGCTCGCCGTCGAAGGAGAACGGCTCGAGGCCCCAGACTCCCTGAATGACCGTTAGCGCCTCCTCCATCGCCGCATGTCGCTCTGGCGCCGGCTGAAACGGGATCTCCAGTGCGCGAAACTCCGATTTCAGCCAACCGATGCCAAGCCCGAGCATCAAGCGGCCACCACTGAGATTGTCGAGATCAGCCGCCATCCGCGCCAGGTGCACCGGATGCCGATAAGGCAGGCAGTTGACCGCCGACCCCAAGCGGACCCGCTCCGTCACCCCGGCCAGTGCCGACAAACAAACCCACGGATCGGCCTGAATTGACGGGTGATCGAAGATGAACAGACCGTCGAACCCCAGCCGCTCGATCAGCCGCCCCGTCTCCAGCAACCCGTCCATCGCCTCCGGTCCGACCACCAGTTGCACACCGAACCGGACCCCCCGGTCCGCCTCGGCCACCCACGGATGCCGCGCCATCGCTTTCCTCATCCCCTTCGTTTCGCTCGGTGGTCCTATGGTCTCGCCCCCGTCGCCCGCGGCAGCTCCGGGTGGCTGCTCCACTCCTTCCACGAGCCGGTGTAGAGTGCCACATCGCCGTAACCGAGCAGCTTCAGCGTAAAGAAGGTCACCGCCGACCGCACACCCGTGGCGCAGTAGGGTATGACGCGTTTGTCCGTCGTCACCCCCTCTGCTTCGTAGGCTGCCCGCAGCACGGCGGCTGACTTCCAATACTTGGGTGCGACAGGCAGCGCGTTGCTCGTAAACTCGATGTCGACCGCGCCCGGAATGTGGCCCGCCTCGTACTCCTTCGCCGACCGCGCATCGATCAAAGCCACCCTCGGATCGCCGAGCGCGGTGTGCACCTCGGTCAGCTGTGCCAGCAGCTCCGGTCGGGGTGTGGCGCGATATGGCTGGTCGGCTGGCGAAACCCGGCTCGGCCCCGTTTCCAGCGTCCCGTTCGCGGCGATCCAAGCCGCCAGCCCACCATTCAAGATACCGATGTTGGCCTGCCCAAGCTGGTCCAAAATCCACCACAATCGCGCCGCGAAAAGCGTCCCATCGTCGTAGATCACGATTCGTTGGGACCGCGTGACGCCAAGGGCCGTCAGCTTTCCCTCGACCGCTCCTTGCCACCGCGCAATCGACGGATCCGACGTGTCTGTGACGCTCAGATCGGGCCAGTCGATCTGCGCCGCGCCCGGGATGTGCCCTTTCGCGAAGGCGTCTCGCGGCGTCAAGCCAACCAGCCGCAAGCCGGGATCGGCCAGATGCTCCTTTAACCAACCCGCTTCAATCAAATACTCCGGATGAGCGTACCCCTCCCCCGCCGGCGTCGCCGCCACGCCGCTCGGTCTGCTCGCCGCGTCTCCAACGTCCGTCTGGACAGCCACTGGCGCCATAACCACCCAGACAATCAACACCAACCCGCCAAGCAATCGCCGGTGCCGCGACCTGAGAATCATCATCGCCCGCTCCGTCGCTCAATCAACCCGAGAAGGGCCTTGCCGTCAGCCCAAGATCGGCCGGCGTCGCGGCAACTGGTTCCCTCGAAACGTTGCCTGCCTAATCGTCCGCGCTGATCGCCTCGTTGCCGTGACCTCGCAAAAGGTCAATCGCGGCGGCCACGCGCGTCCGGCAGCGCTCCGGGCCAATGACGCGCATCGTCTCGAACAACCCAGGCGACTGCGTCCGCCCCGTGACCGCAACCCGAATCGGCATAAAGAGCTGTCCGGGTTTCAGACCAAGTTCCTCGGCCAGCTTCCTGAACCTCACCTCGGTCCCCGCCTCATCGTCGAGGTCTACCAAGTCGAGCGTTTGCTGAACGGCGAGCATCGCGTCGAGCGTCTCCTCTAACTCCATCTTCTTCGGGATTAGCAGCGTCGCATCGTATAGCGGCAACTCGTCCTGGAGAAAGTAGGCCAGCAACGCGGGCGCCTCGGCCAGCGTCTCAATCCGATCCTTGAGCAACGCCACCGCCGAGCGCAACCGCGCGAAGCCGGGAGAAGCCGGGTCGGCCGCCTCCGCGTCCACCATGCCCGCAGCGGCGAGGAACGGGATGAGCCGGGCCGTGAGATCATCGAGGCTGAGAATATGATTGATGTATTGCTGATTGAACCAGCGCAGCTTCGCATAGTCGAAGGTCGCGGGCGACGCGCTGACCCGCTCCAGCGTGAACTTCGCGAGCAAATCCTCCCGCGAGAAGATCTCGGTCGTCCCATCAAAACTCCAGCCAAGGAGGGCGAGGTAATTCATCAACGCCTCGGGCACGTAGCCTTGAGCGCGGAACTCCTCCATCGCCGTCGAGCCATGGCGCTTCGAGAGCTTGCCGCCCCCCGGCGCCAGAATCAGCGGCAGGTGAGCGTAGACCGGCGGCTCCCACCCGAAGGCGTCGTAGAGCCTGACGTGAACCGGCGCCGTCGGGATCCACTCCGCCGCCCGGAGGATATGGGTGATCTCCATCAGATGGTCGTCAACTACATTGGCGAGGTGATACGTTGGGTAGCCATCCGATTTGAGCAGCACCAGATCTTCGAGCGTCGCGTTCTGGTAGACAATCTCCCCGCGGAGCAGATCGGTAAAACGCGTCTCGCCTGCCAGCGGCATCGCGAACCGCACGACAGACGGCTTCCCCACCCGCAGATTGGCGTCGACCTCCTCGTTGGGCAGGCCGCGACAATGGCGATCGTAGCCGGGCGCTTCCTTGCGGGCACGCTGCTCCTCACGCACTCGCTCCAGCCGCTCTGGCGTGCAGAAACAGTGGTACGCGGCCCCCTTCGTTAGCAGCAGATCCGCGTGCTGTTGATACAGCGCGGTTCGCTCGCTTTGGCGGTACGGGGCGTAGGGGCCGCCGACGTCCGGTCCCTCGTCCCAATCGAGACCGAACCACGCCAAGATATCGAAGATACCGGCCTCCGCCCCGGGTACATAGCGGTTGCGGTCGGTGTCCTCGATCCGCAGCAAGAAAGACCCCCCGCCACCATCTCGTCTCGCCTGCCCGTGCGCCAGGAGCCAGTTGAAGAGCGCCGTCCTCCCTCCGCCCACGTGCAGCAGCCCGGTCGGGCTCGGCGCGAAACGAACGCGGGTCGTCGATGTCGAAGCAGCGGTCATCAGCCTGGAATCCTCTCGCCGTGGTTCTCGTCCGTCATTCCGCATTCGAGTATAGCCGCCGCAATCGGCAGCTATCGTCTGGCGAAGTCTGGGGGGGCATTGGCCTACATCGCGCCACCTCAAGCGTGCCAGCAGGCGCTACGCTACCTCGTCGGTGCGACGCACCATTCCTTTCCCGTGCCTTCCTCGACGCACACCTCCCGCTCCCTCAACGCCTTCCCATCGACACCGTCGGCCCACGCGACCTCAAGCCGTGCCCGGTGTCCAGGCGCGATGGTACAGGGCAAACCAGACGCGACCTGTCCTCCAGCTTGGTCGCCCGTGGACTCAATCCACACCTTCACCACCTGCATCGGATGCGGTCGATGGTTCACGACGTCGAGGTGGCTCGGAAGTTCGCGTTCGGTGGTCGTTGTCGCATACCTCACCCCGGGCTGCTTCACCCAGAAAAAGCCCCGCTTCCAGAGCACCGCGCTCGCCCCAAACAGCGGCACGAGGCTCACGACCTGAGCGACATTGGCCGCTGTCTCTAAGCTCATCAAGGCCTTCCTCTGGCCCTCCCCGCTTCCTCGCTCCCGGCCCGCGCCAACGAGGCAAACGGCGCGCTCCGACACCTTTCCGTCCCCGCGCTGACAGGCGCTGACCGTCTCCTATGATCGGGTTGCCCGCAGCATGACGCTGTCGTGGTCTGCCTCTAACCGTTGCCGCGAGGGGATCTACGGTCCTTTACACCCCAAGGCGCCCGATCAGCCGATGGCGTCTTGCCTCCGGTTGCCCACAGAAGCACGTAGCTATTGACGCATCACCTTCCCGACACAGGCGCCGGCCGCACGATCACCTTTGACCACGCGTCGTACTTCAGCTCCCTCGACCCACTCTCCTCCTGTCTTTCCCTTGTTCGCTCTGCCCTCTCGAATAGAGGGCGGGGGCCGTCGGGGACGTGGGTGGAACCGCCGCACCCTGTCACGGTCTGACCAGGAGGGCCGTCCGCCGTTGAGGAGACCCCCCGCTCGTTGCCAGAGGGGAAGTCCATCCGTCTCTTCTCGACTCCTCGATTCGATCTACTCGCCCCCTGCGTCCTACCCCGACACCACGATCACGTTCGCGTACGGCGTCGTGTCTCCCGTCCTCACCGTCGCGTGCCCATCGGCGCTCAGGCGCTTCAGCTCGAGATGCGACACCGCCTCCAGCGGCACGTCGCCGAGGAGTGCCCGCAACTCCGCCACGCGCTGCGGACGAACGTCGATCATCTCATGCGTGATCAGCACCCGATCTATGCTCCATTCCGCCTGAATCGCCTGCAGCACCTGGGGCACCGTCGGCACATCATCGACGAGCGCCAGGTCAATCCGCTCCGGCCCGAGTGGCACCGGGAATCCCTGGTCGCAGATCGTAAAGAAGTCCGTGTGACCGGTTCTCGCCAAAAGGTGGGTCAGCGCCGGGTGAAGGATGCCGCCGCGCTTCATGCCTGCGGTCCTTCCACGTCTGGTACGGCCAACCCAAACTGACCGTAGACTCGCCGCTTCTGATCCAGCGTCACCCGTTCCCGGAAGGTCGCGGCGGCGCGCTTGAAGTACAGAATGCGCTCCTCGCCAGCCGGCGCGGCGGCGACAAGCTCCCACCCCTTCCGCCCGAGCGCATCGAGATCGAGCGCGAGATCGAGGGCATCGACCGCCCTATATTCCCAAGTTAGGGCCTCACCACTCATCGTCCGACTCTCCCAGCGTTGTCACAGCCTTTCCGCCAATGGTCCGGGCACCCTAGCGACGAGGTACTCGGCTGTCAAGACCACGCGAGCGACGACGTACACGCTATAGTCGCTGACGCGTGGCCCGTTCGCCCTTGGCGAACCCGAGGCTAGTGCGCGAGACCGTTACCCGTCGCGGAAATCATGCTGAGAGCGGACATCCGTTGACCAGGTGTCGCCTCGCGGCTAGCCTAGGACCGCAAGGTAACGCGCGAGAAGCGAGGACGGCATGAACGAGGAGCGCGGTGAGGACGGTCCAAGCGACGCCGCGGGCAGCGGGCGATCCGGATTTGCCGCTCGTCTCGCGGCAGCCGTCGACCGGGCTGATAGCCTGGTCTGTATTGGTCTCGATCCCGACCCAGATCGCTTTCCCGCGTCGCTTGGTCAGGCCGGTGATGCCGGCGAGGCGATCGTCCGCTTCAACGCGGCGATCGTCGCGGCGACGAGCGATCTCGTTTGCGCCTACAAACCGAACCTCGGCTTCTACCTCGCCCACGGTCCGGCTGGTGTCGCCGTGCTGCTCGAGACCCGTCGCCTGATCCCCCCGCACGTCCCGGTCATCCTCGATTGCAAGGTCGGCGATATGGCGAGCACCGCCGAAGCCTATGCCCGCGCCTACCTCGATGCCTGGGGCTTCGACGCCATCACCGCCAGCCCCTACCTCGGCGCCGACGCGGTGGCCCCGTTCCTGGCGCGCGGTGACCGCGGCATCTTCATCCTCGCCAAAACGAGTAACCCTGGCGGCGCGGACCTTCAAGACCTCACCATTCGCGGCGGTGACCACGATCAGCCCCTCTACCTCACCGTTGCCGACCTCGCTCTGGGCTGGGCTGCCCAAACAACCGCCACCATCGGTCTCGTCGTCGGCGCCACCTATCCGGTCGAGCTATCGGCCATACGCGCCCACGCCCCGGGACTGCCTATCCTCCTCCCTGGCGTCGGCGCCCAGTCGGGCGATGTCGCCGCGGCGGTTCAGGCTGGCATCGACGCCGACCACGCCGGCCTGATTGTGTCCTCCTCCCGCGCCATCATCTACGCCGGGTCCGGCCCCGACTTCGCCGAACAGGCCCGCGAGGCCACCCTCGACCTTCGCGACACGGTCAACGCCGCGCGCCGCTCCCCTGGCTGACCTCGTCGCACGCCCGTTCCGTCCGACCTACCTCTCCGCCTCAATCGCCCCGGCCGCCTTCCCCAAGAGTCGTTCAACGATCACGGTGTCCCGCCACTCCCCATCGAGCTGGGCGTGGCGCTGGTAGATCCCGACCTCCCGGAAGCCAAGCTTGCGGCATAAAGCCCGGCTCGGAACGTTCTCTGGAAAAATTCGCGATACGAGCTTCCAGAAACCCGCCTCCTCGCAGGCGTCGATCAGCCCCTGGAGCGCGGCCCGACCCGCTCCTGTGCCCCGCGCGGCCTGGTCTGTGTAGATCGAGAACTCAGCGACCCCGTCGTAGCAGGGCCGCGGCCGGTAAGGCCCCGCCGCGGCCCAGGCAACCACCCGGCCCTCCCGCTCCGCTACGGTCACCGGGTAGCGCCCGGCATGCTCCTCCAACCAGACCGTCATCTGCTCGACGCTTCGCGGCTCCGTTTCGAACGTCGCGACCCGCTCACTGATCCCCTGATTGTAGATCGCGGCAATCGCGGCGGCATCTTCGAATTTCGCCGGTCGGACGTGGGTGATCGGCGTCACCTCACCACCTCCAAGCCATACAGCAACATTGACGACCGCGGCGTGCGGTCGCCCACTGTTCAGCGCCCATCCTACGTCGCCACGGCCCTTTCCGTCCCTTGAAACACCTCTGAAGCCAGAGCCGCCGTCCTTCTCAACCTCCCTCCTTGAGATTGTCCGGACACCCGGCTCGTGCTACCATAATCCGCCAAGCCGGACGGCGGTTCACGTCGCTCGCCGAAGCTGGGCCGGCGGGTGCGCGAGGGGACGGCAAGCAAACTTTGGGTGAAGCGACGACGCGAGCGGCGACGGCGGCGGGGGAATCAGACGCCCCGGTCCATCCCGGCGCGCCGGCCGCCGCGATCGTCGCCCTCGCGA